>ENA-OZWM01000234-OZWM01000234.1-human-gut-metagenome-genome-assembly--contig:-NODE-234-length-6124-cov-4.320975_pt1 | contig 6124 bp, 5 predicted proteins | sample MGYA00244850_ERZ654084 | MGnify/ENA primary metagenome ERZ654084 (study PRJEB26926, sample SAMN06165176) | human gut metagenome | biome: ENVO:00009003; feature: ENVO:2100002; material: ENVO:00002003... | reverse complement strand
GGCCGAGGGCACAGGCAAGAGCCTGGATTCTCTGAACGCTATGACCGACGGCACCGTGAACCTGAGCCGCCGCAAGCAGATGAGCTAAGCACAATACAGAAGGCCGCCTTTAGGCGGCCTTTTCCTCAAGTTGCTCTTGCAACTTCCGCGAAAAAGCGCTACTATTACGATACACGAGAACGAGATAAGGAGGAACCACCATGAAGTTTTCCAGCAAGGTCTTGAAATGCGGCCTGTCCCCCATGCGGAAGTTCCACCCCTACGCGGTGGCGGCGGAGGCCAAGGGCAGGAAGATCTATCATCTGAACATCGGCCAGCCGGATATCGAGACGCCCAAGGCGTACTTCGATGCGGTGAAGCACTTTGACCTGCCGGTGTTGGCCTATGCCCCGTCCCCCGGTATCCCGGAGCTGATCGAGGCCATCCGCAAGTACTACGCCGATCTGGGTATGCACTTCGATGCCGGTGATATCCTCATCACCAACGGCGGCAGCGAGGCGCTGCAGATCACCATGAACTGCATCCTGGATGACGGCGATGAGATCCTCATCCCCGAGCCCTTCTACCCCAACTACAACACCATGGCCTACACCTGCGGCGCGAAGATCCACCCCATCCCCACCTCTCCCCACGACGGCTACCACTACGCCGACCGTGCCAAGGTCGAGGCGGAGATCAACGAGCACACCCGCGCCATCATGGTCACCAACCCCGGCAACCCCACCGGCGCCGTCCTGACGCCGGAGGAGATGCGTATGCTGGTGGACGTGGCCAAGGCCCACGACCTGTTCATCATCGGTGACGAGGCCTACCGCGAGTTCGTCTACGCCGGCGAGCCTCTGCAATCCATGGGCCAGTTCGAGGACGCGGCCGAGAACGTCATCGTCATCGACACCGTCTCCAAGCGGTTCTCCGCCTGCGGCGCCCGCATCGGCTGCATGATCTCCCGCAACAAGGAGCTGATGGCGCAGGCCATGAAGTACGCCCAGTGCCGTCTGTCCGTGCCCACACTGGACCAGGTGGCCGCTGCCGCGCTGTACACCGTCGGCCCCGACTACTTTGCCGCCGTCCGTGAGGAGTACAAGCGCCGCCGCGATACGGTGGTCAATAAGCTGCACGAGATACCCGGCGTGGTCTGCGAGTGCCCCCGCGGCGCCTTCTACATCATGGCCGCCCTGCCTGTGGACGATGCCGACGCCTTCCAGAAGTGGCTGCTGGAGGAGTTCGAGGACAACGGCGACACCGTGATGTTTGCCCCCGGCGAGCCCTTCTACGGTACCCCCGGCAAGGGCAAGAACGAGATCCGCATCGCCTATGTGCTGAAGCAGGCGGACCTGGAGCGCGCCATGGACCTGCTGGCCAAGGGCATCGCCGCCTACAACGCCCGGTAAACGGATACACGCAAAAAAAGAAAGCCCTTTTGGGCTTTCTTTTTTTGCGTAGCTTATCCCTTCAGCGCCATATCGCAGCGTGCGGGCAGGTCAAAGGCGGTGAAATAGGACTCCTCCAGCGGGATCCAGCGATCCCGGAACATCCGGAGCTTCTCCGGGCCGCTGCGGGCTTCAATGCGGCGGAGCTGCTCGGCAGCGTCCACGGTAAGGAATACCCGCAGATCATAGCTGTCCCACAGGGCCGGATGGCAGGCGTAGGCACCCTCCACGATGGTCAGGCGCGCCGCCGGGACCGTCACCGGCTCGTCCAGCGCCTGCCGCGCACAGCGGAAGGGGCGGTAGGTGACCGCCTCACCGCGCAGTGCCGGCTGCAGTACTTCCGATAGAAAGCGCTCGTGGTCCACGTTTTCGCCCGGCTGTGCCAGCCGTGCAGCGGTGCGCTGCTCCGGGCGCAGAAAGAAGTCGTCCATGTGGAACACCCGGCAGGACAGCTGCGCCTGCAGCTGTGCCGCCAGCGTGCTTTTCCCGGCGCCGCAGCGGCCGTCAATGGCCGCGATGACCTGTGCCTGCCGGTCCAGCAGCGCCCGGATAACCGTCAGCAGGCGGTCGTAGTCAGCAGGGGTCATTTCGCCCTCCGGGCGGCGCGGCGCTGGATGAGCTTCACCAGCTCCACCACCGGAAGGACCAGGAAGGCCAGGGCCAGGGCCACGCCGTACTCCGTCCAGCTGACGGGGGTGAAGCCGAAAGCGTTGGCGATGACGGGCACCTCCAGCACCAGCGTGGTCAGCACCAGCGAGCCCAGCATGGCGCCCCACAGTACCTTGTTGTGGCTGGGCAGCGAGAACACGCTCTTGCGCTGGGAGCGCATATTGAAGCTGTGGAAGATCTCGCACATACTCATGGTCAGGAAGGCCATGGTCATACCGTCGTCGGACACGCCCTTGGGCATCTCAAAATAGCCCACCTCCATGCAGTGTCCGATGATGTAGGAGGTCATGGTGATGATCGTGATCAGCACGCCCTGATACAGGATGTCAAAGCCCAGGCCACCGGCGAAGATGCCGTCCTTGCTGTCCCGGGGCGGGCGGGTCATGGTATCCGGCTCACCCTTCTCCAGACCAAGGGCCAGGGCGGGGAAGCAGTCGGTGATCAGGTTGATAAACAGCAGGTGCACCGGGTTCAGCAGTGTGAAGCCCAGCAGCGTGGCGAAGAACACGCCCAGCACCTCGCTCATGTTGCTGGCCAGCAGGAACTGGATGGCCTTGCGGATGTTGTCATAGATCCGGCGGCCCTCCTCCACGGCGGTGACGATGGTGGCGAAGTTGTCGTCGCTGAGCACCATGTCCGCCACGTTCTTTGTCACGTCCGTGCCGGTGATGCCCATGCCCACGCCGATATCCGCGGACTTGATGGAGGGCGCGTCGTTGACGCCATCGCCGGTCATGGCGGTGATGGCGCCCTTGCGCCGCCAGGCGTTGACAATGCGGACCTTATGCTCCGGCTGCACCCGGGCATAGACGCTGTACTTCTCCACCGCCTTGTCCAGCTCCTCATCGGTGAGGCTGTCCAGCGCGCTGCCGGTAACGGCCTGGCTGGCGTCGGTGATGATGCCCAGCTCCTTGCCGATGGCCACGGCGGTGTCCTTGTGGTCGCCGGTGATCATCACCGGGCGGATGCCCGCGGCGCGGCACTCGGCCACGGCGGCCTTGACCTCCGGGCGGATGGGGTCGATCATGCCCGCCAGACCGATGAAGCAGAGGTCCTGCTCCAGGTCCTCCGGCTCCTGCCGGTCGGGCAGTGCGTCGTACAGGCGCTCCGCCGCCGCAAGGACTCGCAGGGCCTTGTCGGCCATGGCCTTGTTCTCCGCCAGAATGGCGGTGCGCTTTTCCTCAGTCAGGGGCAGGATCTGCCCGCTTTCCGTATAGCTGGTGCACCGGCGCAGCACCTCGTCCGGCGCGCCCTTGGTGTACTGGATAAAGCCGTTGTCTGTGCGGTGGATGGTGGACATCATCTTCCGGCCGGAGTCAAAGGGGGCCTCGCCGCAGCGGGGCTGGCGGCTCTCCAGCACAGGCTTCTTCAGCCCCTGGGCAGCGGCAAAGTTCACCAGCGCCGCCTCCGTGGGCTCGCCGATGGCGCCGTTCTCCTCCAGCGCGGCGTCGTTGCACAGCGCCATGGCTGTGGCCAGCAGCTCCGTGGGGCCGGTGTGCTCCACCACGGTCATCTTGTTCTGTGTCAGGGTGCCGGTCTTGTCGGAGCAGATGACCTGGGTGCAGCCCAGCGTCTCCACCGCCGTCAGCCGCCGGATCACGGCGTGCTGCTTGCTCATGTTGGTCACGCCGATGCTCAGTACCACCGTCACCACCGTGGCCAGCCCCTCCGGGATGGCCGCCACCGCCAGGGAAACGGCCACCATAAACGTGCTCAGCACGGTGTCCAGCGTGAACTCGCCGGCCACCACCAGGTCAAAGATAAAGATGAACACGCAGATGCCCAGCACCAGCTTGCTCATGGTCTTGCCCAGCTCATTCAGCTTGCGCTGCAGGGGCGTCTGCTCCTGCTCCGTCTGGGCCAGCACACCGGCGATCTTGCCCATCTCCGTGTCCATGCCGGTGGCGGTGATGACCGCCTTGCCGCGGCCGTAGACCACGGTGCTGCCCATGTAGCACATATTCTTCCGGTCGCCCAGGGGCACGTTATCTCCGGTCAGCAGCCCCACCGCCTTGGTGACGGGGACGCTCTCGCCGGTCAGCGCCGCCTCCTCGATCTTCATGGAGGCGCTCTCCAGCAGCCGTCCGTCGGCGGGCACGGCGTCGCCGGCCTCCAGCAGCACCACGTCGCCGGGCACCAGCTGGCTGCTCTCAATGACCACCTGGTGGCCGTCCCGCAGCACTTTGCACTTGGCGGCGGTCATGGTCTGCAGGGCCTCGATGGCCGCCTCGGCCTTGCTCTCCTGCACCACGCCCAGCACCGCGTTCAGCAGCACCACCACCAGGATGATGAACACCTCGGTGAAGCTCTCACCGCTGAGTGCGTTGGTCACGGCGGACACCGCCGCCGCTGCCATCAGGATCAGCAGCATGGGGTCCTTCAGCTGTGTCAGGAACCGCTGCAGCAGGGAGGGCTTCTCCGCCTCCTTCAGCTTATTGGGGCCGTGCTTGGCCAGACGTTCAGCCGCCTCCGCCTCTGTCAGACCGGTGGGACAGGAGCCCAGCTCCTCCAGCACCTCCTGCGGACTGCGGTTGTATTCCTTTTCCATCGTCTATTACTCCTTTATATCATGGTTTTATAATTTGAAGCAAAAAAGCAGAACAAAAAGCGAAACAGAAAATAAACCAAAGGACAACAAAAAACTCATGCACGGACAGGCTATGTCTGTGCATGAGTCTCATTCTTTCAGGACACATCGGGCGCTGCCGCGCCGGGATGACGGTGTGCCACGCCGCGCCAAAACCGGCGCTGCGGAATTACTCCCTCATTCATTATGGGGTATTTTACCCGCTTTTTTATCCGCTGTCAACCCCAAAAAGGGCGGTTTTTTACACCATTTCCGCGGCGCACAGACCATCGAAATACTTGTACAGCGGCATCAGTGTCCGGAAGCCCTCAATGATATCCTGTGCCAGTTCCTGCGAGAACATACGCTCGTCCGGCGCGGCGTCATGCTGTAAATTGATAGACTTCTTGTTGTACCACGCCGCCAGCAGGGGAGAGGGGGCGGTCTTTTTCCTGGCATATTCCGGGCCTGAAAGCGTGAATTGCGCCTGTTTATTGAACCTTTTGACCAGCTTTTCCAGCACCTCGGGATGCTCGTCGACGGCCTTGCGGTACGCCTCCATCAGCGCCGCCTTCGGCGCCCAAAAGCCCATGCCGTAGCTGTAATAGTCCGGCCCGATCTCAAAGTAAAACGTGGGCCGCCCCGTCCAGTCCTCGCCGCCGGCGCGGACGCAGAACCACAGGTGGTCCTTGTACGGTCCATTCCCGTGCAGCCGTCGGGCATCCCGATAGATGCGGGAGAGCTTCAGCAGAAACGGCTCCTTGGGGAATGCCGCGTGCAGGGCTTCATACACCTGCTCGCCCAGCGCACGGGTGGGGGCCAGGAGATGTGCCTCATAGTCCTGCTTATGCGCCAGAAACCAGGAGCGTTCGTTGTTGAACCGAATGCCCCACAGGAAGTCCAGTGTCTCCTGCGAATACCCTTCAAATGCCATAAAAGCGCTCCTTTCCCTCAAGACCCGTCCCACTCACATGAAGCGGCACAGCAAAATGGGCAGCAGCAGCGCCGGGGCCATGTTCATGATGCGCAGCTTCGTCAGCCCCAGCACGTTCAGCCCGATGCCGATGATCAGCAGCGACCCGGTGACGGAGATCTCCGTGATGACCGCCTCGGTCAGAACGCCGGTCAGCAGGGAGGCCAGCAGGGCGACGGTGCCCTCCAGCACCAGAATGGACAGGGCGGAAAACGCCACGCCGATGCCCAGCGAACCGGCAAAGGCCACCGACCCGGCCATGTCGATGACCGACTTGGTCATCAGAATGGTGTGATCGTTTTTCAGACCGCTCTCCAGCGCCCCCATCACAGCCATTGCGCCCGCGGCGAACACCAGCGAGCCGGTGACAAAGCCCTCGGTGATGGAGCCGGACTTGCCGAATCTTTTTTGCAGCCAGTCGCCGGCGCGGGTGACGCCTGTCTCTTATACACATCTCCGAGCCCACGAGACGCGTAGTAATCTCGT
>ENA-OZWM01000232-OZWM01000232.1-human-gut-metagenome-genome-assembly--contig:-NODE-232-length-6181-cov-5.179073_pt1 | contig 6181 bp, 6 predicted proteins | sample MGYA00244850_ERZ654084 | MGnify/ENA primary metagenome ERZ654084 (study PRJEB26926, sample SAMN06165176) | human gut metagenome | biome: ENVO:00009003; feature: ENVO:2100002; material: ENVO:00002003... | reverse complement strand
TACGAGATTACTACGCGTCTCGTGGGCTCGGAGATGTGTATAAGAGACAGGTATTCTTACCGGAATCGGCCGCAGGTTTGAGAAGCCGGAAGAGACGGCCAACGCATAACAGCAATTATGTTTTCCTTTGCACAAAACGAAAAGACCCGCGACAGCGGGTCTTTTTGCATTGCCATTTACGCACTTTACGGATATAATAAAATCGATAGCATACCGCACAGGAGGAGAGTCTGCCATGGATCATAAGGATATCACAATCTTTCTGGAATTGGTGCGCTGCCGCAATATCTCAAAGACGGCGGAAAACCTATATCTGTCCCAGTCAGCGGTCAGCAGCCGGCTGAAGGCGCTGGAGGCGGAGATGGGCTGCCAGCTGGTGCTGCGCTTCAAGGGCCAGCGCAGCGTGGAGCTGACGCGGCAGGGGGAGGAGTTCATCTCGGTGGCGGAGCGGTGGAAGCTGCTACTGGAGGAGACGGAGGCGGTAAAAGAAAAGGCGCTTTCTGTCGTTCGCATCGCCACCAACGGAAGCACCTACGACCGTCTGCTGGACGAGTTCTTGCGGCAATACACCGAACGGCATCCGGAAAAGAAGATACAGATAAAGGTGTGCGACTCCAAAGACACGTATGATCTGGTCTCCAAGGAACTGGCGGATTTCGGTTTCGCGTCCTATGAGTCCCTACAGGGAGGCTTGGCTGTCCGGTGTATCGATCGGCAGCCCCTGTGTATCGTCCGCCGTGCGGAGTCACCGAAGCCGCCGCATCCCATCAGCCCCAGTGAGTTGGATCCGGAGCGGGAGGTCCGTTTTATCGGCGGCGATTTCAACGGTCTGATCCTGTGGAGAAAGAAGTGGTTCGGCAGTGATAACCGATGTCATGTGCAGATCAATACCGCGTCCGGCGTACGGTCTTTTCTCCAGCATGGAGATTACTGGGCGCTGATTCCCGTCAGCTCCGCCTATGAGCTGGCGCGGCTGATGCCGCTACAGATCTACACGCTGGAGGAGCAGCCGGAGCCGTGGTGCGTCTACCTGCTGCGCAGCTTGAGAAGCAGTACGCAGGATTTGGAAATATGCCGTACCTTTGAAGCGGAGATCCTGGAATATGCCCGAAAGATTCACGAAACTGAGGATAATCCGATTGAGTACCGAAAGTAAACGGAGCCATATAGCCTACATGAACATGTCAATTCTTTGTTGACCAGACTGCTATTTGACTACTACCGCGAAAAACCTCGGAAGCCCTGTCCGATAAGGCTTCCGAGGTTTTTCTTCAAAATGGCAGAAATTTGTGCAATCTCAACCAAGCCCTTGCGCCGCAGGGTTTTCCGGCTTGACGGCCTGATAACTCCGACTCTGTAGGCCGCTGGTTCGAATCCAGTCGGGCGTACCATAAAGAATTACCGGTATAGATGCGTCTGGCACAAAGCCAAACGCATCAACCGTTTCCGTTCATAAGGATGTATTTTCTTACGGTGAGATAAGAATGGCCTCAAGTACATCGGTGTCTCCGGCTGACCGAAGCGTATGTTGTCGATAGGCAGCCGACAGGAAAACGTGAAACCAACGTATCGTTTGAGGTGGGTTTGACGATAACTGGACCGGTGGTTGCAAACAGCGGGGGCGGATGGTATACTCTGTGTCAGAGCGCAGCCCGCACTATGGGAACTGTATCCGATCATAGTCTCACGGTGTTTAGCGGCGGTGCCTGCCTGTATGTGAAGATGAAAGGACGGTGACAGTGGTGTATTTCGAATACGGGGAAACAGAGCTTTCTTATCTGCGGCAGAAAGACAGGCGGCTTGGTGAAGTCATTGACCGTATTGGATATATCGACCGTGCCGTGGATACGGACTTGTTCTCTGCCATTGTCCATCATATCATCGGCCAGCAGATATCGACTAAGGCGCAGGCGACCATCTGGCAGCGGATGCGGGATGCGCTGGGTGAGGTGAACGCGGAGAGCATCCTTGCGGCGGGAGTCCCTGAACTGCAAGCCCTGGGTATGACCTTCCGTAAGGCGGAATACATCACAGATCTGGCGCAAAAGGCCCGGGACGGTGCGTTTGATCTGGACGGCATATGGCAGAAAACGGACGGGGAGGTGATCCGCGAACTGAGCAGTCTGAAGGGTGTTGGCATCTGGACAGCGGAGATGATCCTGCTGTTCTGTATGCAGCGGCCCGATGTGTTTAGTTACGACGATCTGGCTATTCAGCGCGGACTGCGGATGCTCTATCACCACCGCAGCATTGACCGTAAGCGGTTTGAGATATACCGCCGTCGGTTTAGCCCGTATGGCAGCGTGGCGAGCCTGTATCTGTGGGCAGTGGCCGGCGGAGCGATTCCGGAGCTGAAAGATCATAATCCGAAAAAGAGTGTGGAGGGAAAGAGATGATCTGGACATCCGAGTATGTGTCGCCGCTGGGTACGATCACGCTGGCCTGCGACGATGAGGCGATTGTTGGTCTATGGTTCAACGGGCAGAGGTATTTTGGTAGCGTTCTGCCAGAAGTGACTGCACAAAGGGAACACCCGCTGTTTGCAGAGGCCGGTCGCTGGCTGGATATCTATTTTTCCGGTAAGGAACCGGGGTTTCTGCCGCCGCTGCGCTATGATACCACACCGTTCCGTAAGCGTATCTGTGACATCATGCTGACGATACCATATGGAAAGACTATGACCTACGGAGAGATCGCCGCTGAAGCGGCTCGCCAGCAGGGACTGGCCAAAATGTCCGCGCAGGCGGTGGGCGGCGCGGTGGGGCATAACCCGATCTCTCTCATGATCCCGTGCCACCGTGTGGTGGGTACAAACGGCAGCCTTACCGGCTATGGGGGCGGCATCCGGAGGAAAAAAGCATTGCTGGAGCTGGAGTGTGCCGATATGCGTGGCTTGTTCGTACCGAAGAAGGGGACCGCGCTTTGACCGGGTCTCGCTTCCTGTGAGGCCTGAGAATATACGCACGTCCGGCCTGACTGGGCCGGACGTGTGTTTTTGTTTTTCCTGCGGGGGTATTTGACGAAAAAATGTGAGAAAAGAGCAGACAGCGTCTTGAAAACAGGCGGCGGGACTGCCATCATGATCGACGCCGGCTATAACTACGAACGGCTGGCGGAGAAGATGGCATGGCCGGGTATTGCACCGCAGTCCATTCGGCACATTCTCATTACCCATCAGGATACTGACTGGAAAACAAGCCGTTTTCGCCGTTGCCGGAAACGCTGCAAAGGCATACGCGGCTCAGCCGTGACCCTCGGCAGCGATCATGTGCAGTGCGTTCTCCAGTGCGCCGATAACGGCGGAGGTATGGCTTACAAAAGCTCCTCCGTTTTTCGATAGCCCAGCGCAGTGGAGATCATGGACGCGGTGGCGCAGACCTGTTCCACCGCCGCAAGGAATTCATCGGAACGGGTGCTGCGGAACATACCGATCACGCCAACGGTGTATCGTGCTTTGCCCTCCACGGTATAGACCGGTGCGGAAATGGAGCGCAGGCCGATCTTGTATTCGCCGTTTTCAATGGCGTAGCCGTCGGTACGGCACAGATCGATCTCCTGCATCAGCGCGGTCAGATCGGTGATGGTGTGCGGGGTGAACTGGGTCATATGCTGCGCGCGCAGCAGCGCCTCGGCACTGGTGCGGGACATATGTGCCAGAAAGACCTTGCCCTGCGACGTACAGTAGATTGGCAGCCGGGAACCTATATCCGACACGATACGCAGATTGTCCCGGGTCTCCACCTGATCCAGCGTGATCACGCTGCCGCCCTCACACACCGAGAGCATAACGGACGCTCCGGTCCGCTGGCACAGGTGCTCCATATAGGGGCGGGCCACCAGAGAGATGTCCCAGGACCGTTCCACCTGACGCCCATATTCGAACAGCCGCAGGCCCAGCGTGTATTTCCCGTCCGGCATCTGCGCCGCCACGTCATAGGCCCGCATGGTGGTCAGCAGGCCGAATACGGTGCTCTTCGGATATCCGCACCGGGTGGCCAGCTCCTTCAGAGACAGCGGACTTTCCGCCTGACTCAGGACCTGTAGGACCTCCATGGCCTTCGCCACGGATAATATGATATTTCCGTCCATCATGGCGCCTCACCTCCCGTTGCTATCAGCATACTGGCTTCGTTATTCTCTGTCAAGAACGATCCGAGAAAACTGACACAAAATAAGAGAAAACCTCCGGAAACGGAGGCTTTTTCTGCGCAGCTGAAGAACAGCGGGAAGGCCATGAAAACAGAGAGGTACTTGCGGAAACGGTCATGCTACGCTATAATATAAGGCGATCCAGGGAGAACCATTTGTAGTTTCCGGGGTGGACAGAAGCCTATAAGGAGGACCTTGTACCATGGAGAAAAAGCTGACTCATAGTAAGTGGTTTTTATACCTGACAGAGTTTTTCGCGGGAATGTCCGTCATGGCGGTGGAACTGGGCGCCAGCCGCCTGATGGCGCCGTATTTCAGCTCATCTCAAATCGTTTGGACGGTCATTATCGGCGTTATAATGGTCGCTATGGCTGTGGGCAACATCTGGGGCGGACGGATGGCTGACAAGAGCAAGTCGCCGGACCGACTCTATGGCCGGGTCATCATCGCCGCGATCTGGATCGCGTTGATACCCTTTGCGGGCCGATGGATGATCGCCGGGATATCCTTCCTGCTGGCCACGTTCGTAACGAAGAACTTTCTGGTCTGGGCGGCGCTGGCAGCCTGCCTGGTGATCTTCGCCTTCCCCTGTGTGCTGCTGGGCACCGTAACGCCGTCCCTGACCAAGTTTACAGTGGACAATCTGGATGATACCGGTAAGACCGTGGGGCAGCTAAATGCGCTGAACACCATCGGCAGCATCATCGGTACCTTTGTGCCCACGTTTCTGACCATCCCGGCGGTGGGTACGGCGGCCACGTTCCTGATTTTTGCGGGTGTGCTGGCCGCTATCGGCATTGTCTACTTCATCTTTGAACGGAAAAGGACGGTCACCGGTATCATTGCGGTGGTATTGGTGGCGGGGCTGTGCTTTGCGCTGCCCACCTACAGCTTCGCATTCTGGGAGAGCGACCTGGCCCTGGAGGACGAGTCCATCTACAACTACCTCCAGGTCAAGGATGATGACCACACCACCACGCTCTCCACCAATGTGCTCTTCGGTGTACAGTCGGTGCAGAACAAGGACGGTAAGCTCACCGGAATGTACTACGACTACGCGCTGGCAGCCCCCTGTATGGCGGGTATGGACGGTACCGATAACACAGGCCGCAGCGCCATGATCTTGGGCATGGGGTCCGGCACCTACGCCGGATACTGCGTCCGCTATTTTCCGGGCATGACCGTGCAGGGCGCGGAGATCGACGGCAAGATCGCCGATATCGCCCGCACCTATTTTGGCCTGCCGGAGGAGGTGGAGGTGGCCGTGGCCGATGGCCGGGCCTACCTGACCGCGTCGGAGGAGAAGTTTGATGTGATCATGGTGGACGCCTATCAGGACATCACCATTCCGTTTCAGCTGTCCAGCCGGGAGTTCTTCGCGGCGGTGGCGGAGCACCTGAAGCCGGAGGGCGTCATGGTGGTGAATTTGAATATGACCTCCCGGGAGGATGGCTCCATCAACCAGTACCTCTGTGATACGATGGCCAGCGTGTTCGCGTACACCTATCTGGCCGATGTGCCCGGAAACACCAATACGGAGGTGTTCTGCACCAACGCGCCCGGCCTGCCGGAGCGCTTTGCCGCCAGCCGCGCAGCGCTGACCGACGGGGACTACGCCGCCATGATGGCGGAGGTGGCCGCCGATCTGACGGTCTACACCGGTGGGGATCACATCCTGACGGACGACAAGGCGCCGGTGGAGGTGCTGGGTATGCGCGTGCTGGATGAGCTGATCGCCGGTGAGCTGGACTACTACCGGGAGAATTTCAGCCTGCAGGAGATACTGGGAATGCTGGGCTGACGGCGGCGCTTGACAAGCCCCGCCGCCGGGGCTATGATAGCCGTGCCGTCCATCTGCCCGGCGGACGAAACGAGAAAATGAGGAATTGCTATGGACGCAGTTGTTCTTGACCATGTGGATAAAACCTATACCACCTACGGCACGGATATCGTCCTGACCGGCGAGACGCGGCCCAGCCGCTGTCTCTTATACACATCTCCGAGCCCACGAGACGCGTAGTAATCTCGTATG
>ENA-OZWM01000230-OZWM01000230.1-human-gut-metagenome-genome-assembly--contig:-NODE-230-length-6198-cov-3.552336_pt1 | contig 6198 bp, 10 predicted proteins | sample MGYA00244850_ERZ654084 | MGnify/ENA primary metagenome ERZ654084 (study PRJEB26926, sample SAMN06165176) | human gut metagenome | biome: ENVO:00009003; feature: ENVO:2100002; material: ENVO:00002003... | reverse complement strand
TTGGAATGTTCGACCGGAAGCAGTGCGAACCGGATTCGAGCGAACTGGATTACACCGGCAAGGTGCTTGTTCTCTCGCCAAATACCCTGAAAGAAGAATACTGGTCGCTCGAGAATCAACTCTGGCTGGCGGAAAGCGGCTTTGGGTGCAGCCCGACCGCACGCGGCCGTTCCATTCTTTGCACCTGTCTCGGTGATGGAGAGCAGACGCGCTGGAACCGGAATGATTTTGTTGGCGTTCTGAAAGACGAGTACCTGCCGGATTGGGCAAAAGAGTCTCTCAAGCAATATCAGCGACCAGAGCAGACAGAAAAACAGGAAATGCAGATGGGAGGAATGTGATATGCCATTTATGAAACCCTATATGGTAAAGCTTCTGCGTGAGCAGTTTCCACCGGGAACGCGCGTTCGGCTGGAGTCTGAGATGAATGATCCGCAGCCAATCCCGAAAGGCATGACCGGAACGGTGCAGGGCATTGACGATGCTGGTCAGCTTTTAATGGAATGGGATAATGGGCGCGGGCTTTCTCTCGTCCCCGGTGAGGATGACTTTACTGTGGTAAAGCCGCAGAAATTAAAGCTTTACATGCCGTTGGCGCTCGGTTATTATGAAAAAAATGACTGGGGCGATTATGAGGATGAGGAACTCACGCTTTCCGACGACGACGCTGTTGGCTATGCGGATACCATCACCGGTGCATTGGAACGTGAATCAAAGTTTCTGGACACGCCACGCGGATTCATGGAATACTACAACCGGAACGACGGAGTTGACGCAAAGGTGCAGTCGCTCTATTTCAAAGCCGAGGCACGAGACGGCAAACTCTGGGGCGTAGCCGAGTGTATGGTTTCTGGGGAACTGACCGGCGCAGAACTGGACAATCTGAAGCGCTTTGCAGCCGGACAAGCCAGTGACGGGTTTGGGGAGAGCGTGGAGCAGCATGAGATCCGTGTCGGCAGTATGGAGCTGTATGCCCATCTTTGGCAGGCGGTCGATTGGGACATCCAGACCGAGCAGGAACGATTTGAACAGGAACAGACAGGAGGAATGACCCTTGCGCAAAGTATGTGAGGTCTATCTGGTAAGCAGCAGTGCCACAGATGAACGCGGCGTGGAGCTGACGTTCCCTGTCAGCCAGTATGAGATGATGGACGCATTTGAGCAGATTCACACGAAGTCTCCTGGTGATGTCTACTGGCAGGTGGATGAATTCTACTGCTTTGACTATCTCGCCCCGCATCTGGACGAGAGTATGTCGATCTTCGAGTTCAATTCCCTGACGGAGCAGCTTTCCATGCTGGATGGCTATCAGGAAACGGCGCTGGAAGGACTCTTGCAGATGCAGGTCAACAAGCATATGCAGGAGAACAACGGACCCATCACAACGCAGGAGCTGATGATGTTGGCTTCCAATGTGGATCATTGCCAGGTGCTTGCAGATGTGCATTCGAACGAAGATCTCGGAAAATTCTATGTAGAAAACGGCTTTCGAGAGGATCTGGATGCTCTGCCGGACAGCGCCTATGCCCTCTTGGATTACGCCAAAATCGGCAAACAGATGCGTGAAAGCGAGGCGGGCACATTCACCCCGCACGGCTATGTTGTCCGCACGGAGGAATTGGAGCCGCTGCCGGACTGCGAACCGCAGCGGGAAATTTCCTATATGATCCGCCTGACGCTCATGAACCACGAGAACGAACAGAAAACAGCCGTTCTGGACTTGCCTGCGACGGAAGAAAGGATGCAGGAAGTCCAAGCAGAACTCGACGCACCGGAATGGTTCGATGCGCAGTTCATATCCTGTGATGCCATCGTGCCGCAGCTGAACACCATGCTGACCGATGTAGAGGATCTTCCGAGGATCAACGAACTGGCGCACTCCCTTCTGAAACTGAAAGCCAACGGGCAGCTCACAAAATTTAAGGCTGTGGTCGGCGCGACGCAATGTGAATCACTGGACGATGTCTTCGACCGGCTTGAAAAGCTGCCGCAGTATTGCTTTGAAGCGAAGATCCGTGACAAGGACGCATTGGTGCGTGATGAACTGGAATTTGTTCTCGGCGGCAAGGACGCAGACCTGATCTATAAGCACTTGAACTGCGAAGCCTATGCAGAAGATGTCCTCAAGCAGTACGGCGCGGAAATCACGCCCTACGGCATGGTCAACCGCGCGGACTTCGGTCCGCTGCATGAGCCGATTCCGGAACAGCAGCAGGAGCAAACGCAGGAACCGCAGATGGGGATGTAAAAAGCGCCTGCCGCTGGCAGACGCCCTTCTCATTTCCGTATTTCCATCAGCCGTTCCACCGGAACGCCGAGAACCTCCGACACATCCAGAAGCAGACCGACCGTCGGTTTGCAGACGGCAGTTTCCACGCGCTGCAAATGATTGCGCGAATAACCCGCCATCTCGGAAAGCTGATCCTGCGTCAGCCCCTGCTCCTTGCGGTACCGCATGATATTTAGTCCAATCTGGATGTAATCCTTGTAGTGCTTATCCATGACGCACCTCCCTGCTGCCTCTATTTTACGAGAGATGCCTATAGTATTCGTCGATATACTTTGCGCAAATACGCAGACTATGTTGTATTTTGGAGAAAATCATGGTAAAATACCACACAAGACGAGTATATGCTGAAACTGTGTGGTGAAAGAGCATGATGAGCAACGAATTTGAAAAGGCGCTGGACGCTTTTCTGGAGGGAGCCGAGGCGGACGAAGCGCATCAGGCGCTCTATGACATCATCCGCGCTGCGTTCCTTGCCGGATGGCGCTCGGCGGGCGGCGATCCGCCGCAGGAGCAGAAGCTCTTTGAACTGATTCCGGGCGGGAAGCCGCTCGAACCACCGAAATGAATAATGAAATTGCAGAAGGGCCGTTTTCCCGGTGAGGAAAGCCGCTCTTCTTTTTTTGCGCCCTTTTCCGGGAATGCGGCCCGGAAAGGACTTTTATGAATGATGAAGAATTGCGCGACTATCTGAAACGCTTCTGCTTTGGGCGCGAGCATCTCATTTGCAGCCGCGACCTCGTGCGACAGAAGAATCTCCGCGAGAGCGACCTGCGGAAGAAGGTCAACCGTCTGCGGCGTAAGGCTGTTCCCATCGCCAGCAGCCGTGAGGGATATTTTTACGCCAGCAATGCCGCAGAGCTGTATTCTACCATCCGGCAGCTCAAGGAAATGCGCGCCGGTCTGGATGCGGCGATCTGCGGCTTGGAGCAGGCAATGGAAACCTTCACCGAACCCTCGGACGGGGGTGGCCGGGATCGCTAGGCCGTTTATCCCTTGGATCGGCAGCAAGGAAAAGCTGATCCCGTACATCTGGCAGGTGTTCCCGTCAAACCCGAAGCTGTACTTGGAGCCGTTCGGCGGCGGTGGAGCGCTCCTACTCGGCATACAGCCGAAAATCAGCCGCATGGACATCTATTAACGATTTCAACTGCGACCTTGTAAATCTCTTTTTGTGTGCGCGAGAATGTACGATCCAGCTTGTGCAGGAGCTGAAATTCCTGCCGCTCCACTCCAGAGCTGAGTTCGATCTCCTGAAAGAATTTATGAAGCACAAAGAGCTTTTGCAGCAGCGTATCGCAGACGAGCGAAATGCCGTGATGGAGTGCTTTTCTGGTGAGGAACGGGAAGAGCTCCTGCAAATCCTGCGGGGGCGAAGCCGCCTGTTCGATGTCCAGCGGGCGGCGGCATATTACAAGGTCTGCCGCGGCAGCTTCAGCGGCACGACCAGCTCGTTCGGGGTCAAGCCGAACAACCTCACGAATTTTCTTTACCTTTTTGATGACGCTTCTAAACGATTGCAGGATGTCATCATCGAAAACAAGGACTGTCTGGACATCATCCGGGAGCGCGACGGGCCGGACAGCCTGATCTACTGTGACCCGCCGTACTTTGACGCCGAGAGTTTATACGCCGTTGACTTTCCGAAGGAAAAGCACGAAGAACTGCACCACATTCTCTCGCAATGCAAGGGATACATCGTCGTGTCGTACAATGACTGCCCGTTCATCCGCAGTCTGTACGGCGATTTTTATATCCTCGCGTTTCGGCGCAGCAATCCCCTCTCACAGAGAGCCGGCGCAACATACGACGAACTGATCATGACAAATTACGATCCGCGCCCGTACATCCAGCCGCAGTTCAGTATGTTTCCTGCCGAGATCGAGAACGGCGATCTCGTGCTGGTGCATGAACCGACCTGCGGGTCACTGCGGGAGATCTATCTCAGAAGAAGGAATGAACATGAAACAGACAAAAACGATGCTCCGGCTGGAGCTGGAGGTGAAGCCGGAAATGGCCGAGAAATGCCAACTGGCAGCAATGGCCCCAATGACGATGATGGCGACCGGTCGGCGCAGTATCCTCCTGGCCAGCCGCCAGATGAGCGCTGCAGCGGTGCTTGATACGCTGACGATGCTGAAAAGCACACAGGAAACACTGCTGGCGGCTTTGGAACAGGCGTGCGGAAGCTGCGACTCGCTCTGCGAGGAATATGCGCACAGCGACGAAAATGCAGAAGCCATCCTGCAAACCATCCCGTCAGAGTTGCTTGCGCGTCTGCGCAAGCGCGGCTTATGCCTGCGCCAGCTTGCGCGGCATCTGGTGAAGGGTGATACCATCTATGAGAAGTAAAACGGAGGACAGAAATCATGTATGTAAAAGCACCGATCCCGTCTGAGGTCTACCACCTGACAAAGAAAGCGAATCTGGAAAGCATTCTGGATGACGGCGCAATCCGGCGCTTTGATGATACGGAATGCTGGTTCTGTGAAAGCCTTGCAAAAATGAAAGCATACATGGAGCAAACAGTTCTTTGCGAAGGCAAGCCGTATTACGGCGCTGGCGGTCAGCTCTGCCGTTATCCGAAATTCGAGCCGGATGAGCACATCATCCTGAAGCTGACACCGTGCCGCCGCGAAGGAAACTGGTACCGCTGGAATCAAGTGATCCCACTGAACAGCCCTCCGGAGCTGGTGCAGGCCGCGGCGGATTTTTCGAAGCTGAAGATCGGTTTCCGCGGGGATCTGCCGTTCCGAAACGCGGAGGCAATCGATGTCGCTGAATTTCTGCATGGCAGCATTGTTTGCCGAAACGTGCAGACCACATCCGAGCTTTGGAAACGGCTTTCGGAGAAAGTTGAACAGAACTGGCAGACATATCAGAGAAATCTGTATGACCGAAGCCCCGGCGTGCTGATTGGCATAGCAGATGAGATTGCAGCAACCGCAACTTGCTATTCGGAATTTCTGTGCAGCGGCAGTGATCTTTCCCGCAGGGATCTTTCATATCTGCTGCAATTTGAAAATCCATTGGATGTGCTGCGAGATCGCTGGGTACTGGATCAGAGCACGGAACAGGGAACACGGTTTCTCGGTATGTTGGAGAGCTTGCGCAGCGAAGGTCATGCCGAGCAGGATTATCCGCTGGATGAAGCGTATGCGCAAACCCAGAAAAATGAAATGACAATGCAGCTATAGGAGGAATCAACCATATGGACTTTTCTAACATGGAAGTTACAATCGACCACATTGCCGACGCGGGCGCGAAGATCAAAGCCTACGCGACCGTCACCTTTGACGGGATGTTCAAGGTACACGGCGTCCGGCTGGCAGAATCCAAGCAGGGGCTGAACATCTTCATGCCGCAGAAAGCATTCAACAAGAACGGAAAGACACTGTACACGGATGTTTTCCACCCCATCACGTCCGGAGCGCGCACAGCGCTCAAGGAAGCAGTCATCGACGCTTACAGAAAAGCGGCGAAATAAAAAACGGGAGGTTTCCAATGAAATATCGCGTTCATTGTCTGCGTCCGCCCTGAAGGTGGGCGCTTTTTTCATGGGCAGATAGCTCTGCTCGTCCGAAAGGAGGCTTGACCTCATGACCAAACATCCATCATACCGGGCGCGCGACCAGCCGGAGAGCGGTTCCGCGCCCCAACACAGAAAGGACAAAATTATGCACAAATTTGAAAAACGGGACGCGAAGTCCAGAACCCTAGTTATCCTCGCCGTTGTCGGCCTTGCCGCAGCAATTACGGTCGGCATTTTCACCGCCGTCCGCCTGATCCGCAAGCCTGCGCAGACCAAGGACGATCCCAAGACCGGCATCGTCTACGATTCCAGCGCCGTTGAAGGCGGCTGGGACAACCTCTCGCCCGAAGAAATTGCGGAGAAGCTGAACGAAAAGGTC
>ENA-OZWM01000228-OZWM01000228.1-human-gut-metagenome-genome-assembly--contig:-NODE-228-length-6206-cov-4.515689_pt1 | contig 6206 bp, 8 predicted proteins | sample MGYA00244850_ERZ654084 | MGnify/ENA primary metagenome ERZ654084 (study PRJEB26926, sample SAMN06165176) | human gut metagenome | biome: ENVO:00009003; feature: ENVO:2100002; material: ENVO:00002003... | reverse complement strand
GTATAAGCGTGGGTTCATCATATTTGGTGTGGTATCTTTAACTATGGGAAACTCCGTTTTCCCAGTTCGAAACTGTCTGCCGCGTCACATGGAACAGGCTGCCGAATTGCTCTTGCGTTAATTGCCGCTCTCTGCGGATAGACATGATTTGATTTCCGATACTCATAACATCACCTCCTGCCCTCAAGTATGCGGACAGCACCGCAAAATGTAAAGCAATTCTTCTTTTACATAGGGCCTGTATGCGGCAAAAGGACGGCTTGCGCCGTCCTTTTGTGTCACATTACGTTGTCCCTCTCCCCTTTTGTGGCCATGTTACGCCTTCAGGCAGCGCAGAACGGCCATCAGAATGGAGTAATACTTGCTGTCAGGCGTATCAGCGCGGCTTGTGATGACCACGGGGCAGGACGCGCCGCAGATGGTGCTGGCCATGGTCTTGCCGGCGATGTAGGTGCAGGCCTTATACAGCACGTTGCCGATCTCGATATAGGGCACCAGCAGGATGTCCGCCTGGCCAGCCACGGGATCATGGATGGCCTTGTGCTTCACGGACTCCATGGAAATAGCACCGTCCAGTGCCAGAGGGCCGGAAATGATGCAGCCGGGCACACCGCGCTCCGCGATCTCTTTAGCGGAAACGGTGGAGGGCATCTTCTCGGTGACGTTCTCCACGGCGGACAGAACCGCTACCTTGGAGCACTCGATCCCCAGCGCGTTAGCCACAGGCAGCGCGTTCTCCACAATGCCGATCTGGGTATCCACATCGGGGGCGATGTTGATGGCGGCATCGGTGATCATCACGAAGCGGCCCTCGTACTCGAAGATGCCGCACTGGCTCACCAGGCGCTTGCCGCTGGCAGGGATCAGTCCCGTCTCTCTGTTCAGAATGGCACGGGCAAAGTTGGAGGTTTGGAGAATACCCTTCATGGGGATATCCGCCTTGCCCTCGCGCACCAGCTGCACCGTCAGCTTTGCGGCGTCCAGCTCCTCGCCATCGAAGTCCACGATCTCATAGTCCTTCTCGCTCTCGCCCATCTCATGCAGCATGGCAATGATCTCATTCTTTTTACCTACCAGCGTACCCTCGACAACGCCCTTGCGGCGGGCGTTGACCACCGCGCTCAGCGCCGGTTCATCGTGGGCATTGGCCAGCGCGATGCGCTTCTTCATGCCGCAGCCCAGCACATAGGCTTCCAATTCTTTAAAAGATGTAAACATTTCCTTTTACCTCCGTTTTTGGCTCCCATTTCCCCGGAAACCATCTTTTGACGGGCCCATTATACCCCCTGCCGGCGCAAAAAACAACCGAAAATTCCACACGGCCTTCTCCCTGTTTGTAAAACTACTTGCATTGCCGCCAATTTTACGGTATACTGAACAAAATAGGTTTGGGAGGGCGTTGCTGACCATGTTCTGGAATTTTATTTTTTACGGGATGATCGCCGTGGGCGCGATTTTATTTGTATCTCTGACGATCTACCGCATCGACTGGGCACGCCATCCGGAAAAGTACAAGGACCTGGTGGAAGACGAAGATCCGCAGAAGGCCGAGTATCGCAAGAAAAAAGAGGCAGACAAAAAAGCTGCCGCTCAAAAGGCCAAGGAGAAGGAAAAGCAGCTCAAGCGCCAGAAGCGCGTGGACAAGCTGAACCACTACCGCGCCATCAACGGCAAGGGGCCCGTGGGCATGGACGGCAAGCCCATTGACAAGAAGAAAAAATAAGCGAAAAGCATCCCCCGGCATATGCGCCGGGGGATGCTTTTTCTTATTTCTGTTTTCCGAGTACCAGCGGCAGACCGCCGATAAGTACCGCCGCGATCAGGGAGACTGCTGCCTTAAAGGGCCAGAGGATTTTCAGCGTTTCCACAAAGACCACGGCCGGCTCCGCCTCCAATTTGATGCGGAATCCGGGAATAGCAAAGCTCATGATCATGTATGCCGCGATAAAGGTAACGATGGCTAAAATTAGGGAACACATTTTACGCTTCATAGCAAGCCCTCCTCGTACATGACATACCGATGCTTCTGCCTCTCATTATAGCAAAAGTATACCAAACAGCAAAAATAATGTCAATTACAAAAGGGTTACGCGGCAGTAACAGTTGTTTTCATAGAATGGACCGTCAACGGCCAAACTACGGCAAAGGAGTGATGGTATGATACCCTGCATCGACAGCTGTCGCTGGCAGCAGGACGGCGTGTGCACGCTGGACACCTGCGACAACGCGATTGGCCAACCAAGCGCTTCCCACCCTTGCCTCCATTATGTGCCTATTGTCCCCGAGCCAGCAGCTGCAACGCCCGGGAGATATTCGCCACCGGAAGAAGCTCCAAACCAACGGGTGCCTTCAGATCTTTGACCTTATGAGCTGGCACCATGCATTGCGTAAAGCCTAAACGCTTTACTTCCGACAGGCGTTGTTCCATGTGGGTGATGCTGCGTATCTCGCCGGAAAGACCCACCTCCCCTATCGCCGCCATCGTGCTGGGGACAGGTTTATCCAAATAACTGGAGGCGATGGCTACCACCGCCGCCAGGTCGGCGGCAGGCTCATCCAAAGTCAAGCCGCCGATGATATTCAGATAGGCATCACACTGGCTGACTTTCAGGCTGCCGCGCTTTTCCAGTACCGCCAGCAGCATGGAGGCACGGTTGTAGTCAAAGCCGTTGCTGCTGCGCATGGGACGTGCCCCGGCACAGGGCGCCAGCAGGGCCTGCACCTCCGCCAGCACGGGCCGCGCGCCCTCCATCACGCAGGTAACACAGGTGCCGGAGGCGTCGGCGGGGCGGCCGGAAAGCAGCATTTCTGAGGGGTTCTCCACCTCACGGAGCCCGGCGTCCAGCATCTCGAACACGCCGATCTCGTTGGTGGCGCCGAAGCGGTTTTTTGCCGCCCGCAGGATGCGGTATGTCATGTGCCTGTCGCCCTCGAAGTACAGCACGCAGTCCACCATGTGTTCCAAGACCTTGGGTCCGGCGATAGAGCCTTCTTTGTTCACATGGCCAATGACAAATACCGTGACCCCCTGCCCCTTCGCCAGCTGCATCAACGCCATGGTGCAGTCCTTCACCTGTCCCACGCCGCCGGCGGGTGCGTCCAGTTCCTCGTTATACAGGGTCTGGATCGAATCCACAATCAGGATGTCGGGCTGCTCCTGCTGTACACACTCCAACACATCACCCAGCTGCGTTTCGGACAGGACAAACAGGTTTTTGCTGTCCACACGCAGGCGCTCCGCCCGCAGCTTCAGCTGACGGGTAGACTCCTCGCCGGATACATACAGCACCTTAGCAAACTTCCCCAACTGCTGGCATATCTGCAGCATCAGGGTAGATTTGCCGATACCGGGTGCGCCGCCTACCAGCACCAGCGACCCCTTCACCGCACCGCCGCCCAGCACGCGGTCCAGTTCACCCATTCCGGTGGAGAAACGTATTTCTTCGTCCGCCTGCATATATGTAATGCGAGATACCTTTACAGGCGCCTTTACACGGGACATTTTGCTGTTTTTGGACGGACGCTCCGCCGCCTGCTCCACCATGGAATTCCATGCGCCGCACACCGTGCAGCGTCCGGACCAGCGAGGACTCTCGCTGCCGCACTCGGTGCAGAAAAACACGGTCTTAGCCTTCATATTTCATCCCTCATTTGTACAGTATTGGCAAAAACCCGCTGCGATGGCAGCGGCCATGTGCAGTTGATAGTCTGGCTGCTGAAGCAGCACCGTCTCCTCCGGGTTTGACAGAAATCCACATTCCACCAGCACGGCGGGGCAGTCCGCATGCTTCATGATGTAAATGCTGTCGTCGATACGCTTTGCTGCTTTTTCCCGGGTATTAACAGCCATATTCAGATCGTTCTGAATGCACAGCGCCAGCGCTTCTGCACCGTCCTGTCCGTTATGGAAGACCTGTGCACCGCTGACACCGGGATGACCCGGCAGGCTGTTCTGGTGGATACTGATGAGCCGAGCGTCAGCGCATCTGTTGATGATCTCCACACGCTTTTTCGTGTCGGATACCTTCTGCTGCCGCAGCGTAGCGGCAGGATCGTCACATAGGGCCGCCTCCCCTGTCCGGGTCAGCAGCACTTCATAGCCGCAGAAGGTCAGCACATCCGCCAGGCGCAGGGTAATGGCCAAATTCAGGCCGCTTTCGGCCACGCCGCTGTCCGACACCGCCCCGCCGTCCGCGCCGCCGTGGCCGGCATCCAAGATGACCGCCCGCTGTGGCGAAGCGCTGCCCGAAACGGCCGCCGCCCCGGGACGCGCGGTCAGCAGCAGTGCACCGCACAACGCTACCGCGGCCACAACTGTCAGCAGATGTCGTTTGCGAAGCAGCAACACCATGGACCTCCCTCCCCTCCGGGAGAGTTTATGTGTGTTTTCTTCATTGTAACACAGCATAGCAAAATTGAAAACGATTTTCTTCACCGCCCAAACCGCCAAGGCATAAGATATAGCGAGCCGCTGTGAACGGCTCCACTACCGACAAAAGGAGGAAATTCTCTTGTATACAGAGAAAACGGCGGCAGCGCGGGCGGAAACACAGCCCGCCTGCGGCGAAGGTACCGGCCAGCTTCCGGCCTGCGGTGCGCTGGCTTTCCCCTATGTGGCCATGCAGGGTACAGACCCCGTGCGCTACGACGACCAGGAGGCCCTGCGGCAGGGCACACTCTTTCCCGGCCTTGATCTTCCCTTCCACAAGGAGCTGCGGTCCCGCTTTCCGCAGGTAGACGGTCCCCTGCTGGAGCTGATGGCGCTGGATTTTGCTATCGATGAGCTGGGTCTTTACCTGACCACACACGCAGATGACCAGCAGGCTTTGGAGCTGTACTGGTCATACATCCGGCTGGGCCAGGAGGGGCGTAAACGCTATCAGGAAAAGTGCGGACCGTTGATGCAGACGGATATCACGCCGGGCAGCTACCAATGGCTGAACGACCCGTGGCCGTGGGATGGAAAGGGGAACTGAGCCATGTTTGTCTATGAGAAAAAGCTGCAATACCCTGTGAAGATCAAGAATCCCAACCCCAAGCTGGCAGCGGTCATTATCAGTCAGTATGGTGGCCCGGACGGCGAATTGGGCGCTTCTCTGCGCTATCTTAGCCAGCGGTACTCCATGCCCTACGCTGAGTTGAAGGGCCTGCTTACCGACATCGGCACAGAAGAACTGGGACACCTGGAGATGGTGGGGACTATTGTTCACCAGTTGACGCGAAACCTGTCCGACGAGGACATCCGGACTGCCGGATTTGACGCCTACTTTGTGGATCATACCACAGGAGTCTATCCCACTGCGGCGTCCGGTTTTCCCTGGTCGGCAGGCTCCATCGGCGTTACCGGCGACATGATCGCCGACCTGACGGAGGATCTGGCCGCCGAACAGAAGGCGCGCCTGACCTACGACAACATTCTGCGCTTGTCCGATGATCCGGACGTCAATGATGCCATCAAGTTCCTGCGTGCCCGGGAGATCGTCCACTTCCAGCGCTTCGGCGAAGCAAAGCGTACAAGATGGAGAGTTACCAAAAGAGCTGCTGAACAGAACAGCCGCAAGTCATCAAAAATGGTGGCTTGCGGCTGTTTGACTCTGAAATCCATGGTAATGGGCGCACACCCTCTCACGGCAAGTTTTTTCCGTTTCCCTCAATGCGGCCATCCGTCATCTGAACGATCCTGTCACAGCGTTCGGCAATCGAAGGGTCGTGCGTAACGATGATCAGCGTCTTGCCGCTTTCCTTGCAGAGCCGCATGAGGATGTCCATGACATTCGCTTTGTTCGCCGCGTCCAGTGAACCGGTGGGTTCGTCCGCAAGGATGATCGGCTGGTCACAGACGATTGCACGGGCGATTGCAACTCGCTGCCGCTCTCCACCGGACAATTTGCCTGCCTTGCGGTTCAGCTTGTCTGATATGTCCAGCTTCTGCGCGATCTCCCTGATTCGGGGCTTATGCTCCCTGCGCTTGATCTGCCTGTTGTAAAGCAGGGGGATTCGGATGTTGTGATATACGGTTTCATCGTCCAGCAGGGCGAAGTCCTGCGCAATATAGCCGAACGAGGCATTTCGGAAAGCGCTGCACCGCCTGTCGCTCATGTTCAGAACTTCCTCTCCGTCCACGGCGACGCTTCCGGAATCCGGCTTCAAAATCAGACCGATAATGTTCAAAAGTGTGGACTTGCCGCTGCCGGAAGGTCCGACAA
>ENA-OZWM01000225-OZWM01000225.1-human-gut-metagenome-genome-assembly--contig:-NODE-225-length-6242-cov-3.190722_pt1 | contig 6242 bp, 6 predicted proteins | sample MGYA00244850_ERZ654084 | MGnify/ENA primary metagenome ERZ654084 (study PRJEB26926, sample SAMN06165176) | human gut metagenome | biome: ENVO:00009003; feature: ENVO:2100002; material: ENVO:00002003... | reverse complement strand
CCCGATAAAATAACCACAATGTTCCTGTTCGCTACGTCGCCGCTTCTCTCGCAAAGCGGCAATACAAAATCGTCAATCAAGGGTAACACTCTTAACTCGGATAGCTTAAATCGGAAATCTCCCTGTTCGTCAGGTTTGTATAAACGCAGGCATTGCTTGCCAAGCGTAACGGCTCAGACGCGGCTTCTTCTTTTCAATAAATGCCTGTGGCTGCACAAGCAGAAAATCAAATCCCATCATTCTTCCGCCAGATCGGCAATCAACTTGGCGTCGCTGACCGCCAGTGCAAGCTGAAGCTTGTTTTCCAGTCCGGTTTTTTGCAGCATGTTCGCCACATGGAATTTGACCGTTGACATCTCGCAGCCCATCTCTGCCGCGATGCGCGTGTAAGACAAGCCCCGCATCAGATGCCGCAGAACTTTCAATTCCGTCTTTGTAAATTCCGTACTTTTTGCCATGCCGATCTCGACCGTCGGAGGCGCGTCCGGAAAGATATGTTCCCCCGCCATCGTTTGCCGGACAACATCCATCAAACGCTTCTGTGTAGAGTCCTTATACCACAGGCTGTCGGCCCCGGCCCTCTTTGCCTCATCCAGAACGGCGCAGTCGATCAGCGAGGTCACAACAATAATTTTGCTCTTCGGCTGTATCGCTTTGATCTGGCGAACGGCAGTCAGGCCGTTCTCGCGGTTCTCCGTTTGCACATCCATCAAAATCAGATCGACGGAGCTTGTCCGGCACACCTCAACCGCCTGCTTTGCGCCGGGGATGGACGCTGTGATCCGGTATCCGTCCTCGGCGTGAAAATAGCTTTCCAACAGACTGCGGATCATGGTCTGGTCTTCAACGATCATCACTCTCATGTGCTGCTTCCTCCTGTTCCGGCAGACTGAGCATCAGCTTAAAGCGAGGGCTGCTCCAAACCTCCATTTTTCCGCCTGCTTCTTCGATACGTTGACGCAGCATGGAAAGGCCTCCGCCCTCTGTGATCTTTTCCTTCGGCACTGCGCCGTTGTTGGTCAGGGCGACCTCCATGCAGTTCGGCTTCTGCCAAAAGCGCACATACAATTCTGTGCCATCTGCGTGACGGACACAGTTCGCCGCACATTCGCAGATCGCCAGTGCGCTCAGTGCGCGTATCCACTGCCTTTGCGGCTCATTCCCTGTCAGCAGAACGCTAACGCCCAATTCTTCCGCTCGCTTTTTCGCCGCCTCCAGCGGTTCGGATTGCGCCGTTATCTGGCTGGAGCGGAAAAGCACAGAAATGGACTGTTCCCACAGCGCCGCGTTTGCACGAAGTTCCTTCAGGTCCGTTTGCTGGAGCAGCACACGGCGTGCCGCAAGAATACTGTGCCCGATGTCATCGTGCACACGCAGCTTCATCGCCAGCGTCTCTTCCTCCCGGATGATCTCCGGCATCTGCACAAGCAGCCGCCGAAGCCGCTCATTCGCCTCCGCCAGCTTCGCGTTTTCCGCTTTCAGCTGGTTCTGCTTCCGGATCAGCTCCGTAACGTCTGCGGCAGTGATCTGCGTATAGCGGACGCCCGCTTTTGTTGTGATCTGCTCCTGCGCAAAACGCAGCGCCTTCCCGTCCGGAAAGCGGTAGATCCGAAGGCGCAGATCCAGACAGCGCACGTTTGCGGGCGGCGAGTGCAGGACGCTCTGCATCTCTGCAAGCGACTGTATGCCGCCTTTTCGCAGCCAGTTTGCAATGGCAAGCATCCGGCGGTTGATGAGCCGCACCACGCCGTTTTTATCGAAGAAGCAGGCCGCGATGGGCAGACTGTCGAAGCTTTCCTTAATCCTGTCCATACGCCTTTACCCCCTCGATCTTTCCAGCTTCCGCGTCACATATTGCAGTCCGTCCTCATCCTGCTCCCATTCCAGATCTGGAAACCGCGCACGCAGCCCGCAGAGCGGCTCCGCCGCTGAAACACAGAGAGCGACCTCTACCCACTTACCAACCTCTACGGAGATCAGCAGCGCACGCAGCGATTCCAGTTCCGTCTCTACGACCGCCTCAAACAGGTCGTAGACCTGCGTTGCCTGCTCGACGGTAAGCTGGCCTTCCCCCTTGACAATCGCCTTGCAGTCGGCACCATAGACACTGATATTCTCGGAAGATTCATTGAGGCACAGCAGAAGCTCCTGCGCGCTGATCGCACCGCGCTGCACGCCGACAAAAATCAGGTTGCTTCTCCGCTTGATATAGGTCCCGATGATGATGACCTGCCCAAGCAGGTGTCTGGCTCTGTCTGAATCCTCCGTCTTCTGTAATTCAGCCAACAGATCCCGCAGCATTGCGATCTGTCGGGCGGTCTGCGCCTCCATCATGTCATACAGGCGGTTTTCCTCCGTCAGCTTCAGCCATCTTGCGCGCTGTGCATTCTCTGCTGCCAGAACGTCGCCGGTATCACGCAGCTCATCCCTTGTCAGCTCCAGCTCCTTTCGGATCTGATTCAGCGCGGAAATGTCCTCCTTCCAGAACACCCAGCCGCGGCGCAGCTTGTGCCGCTTCAAAAGCGTATCGTCGCTCAGATGGACGGTATCCTGCTGCATCTGCCGCAGCTCGCTTTGCGGCAAAGCCTCCTGCATGGCGGCAGACACATATTGGGGGCGAAATGCAGGATCCGTAATCTGGACGGGCAGGCTCGTTGCCTCAAAAAGTTCGTCGTATCCGAGGTTGGACTGGATCAGCCCGCATTGAATGCAGCATTCAAGGATGCTCGCAAAGATCAGGCACTGCGACACCGTCATATCGCCCGCAAGCACCCAGACCCAATGGACCTTTTTGACATACGCATAAGCATAGGCCAGCGAAAGCGCAAGCGGAACCAGCGGCAGCCAGCGAATTCTCCTGCTGCGCGGGATGCGGCAGTTTTTCACCATCGAAAGCAACGCGAACCCCGCGCACAGGGCCTCCCAAGCCAGCACGAAGAAATAGCCGCTCTCATACCGATACGCCTGATCCGATAAAACGCCGGACGGGAAGGAAAACACCTGCTGGTGCAGATCATTGGTCAGAACGAGCAGGAGCAGAAGCAGCGTTGGAACATACAGAAGCTTTGTCCATCGCGGCAGCCGAAAATCCTCTCCCTTGCCCAGCGACCGGGAAACAAAGACCGACAGCATGGGGATGAACAGCATCGGGAAATAGTAGAAATACCACAGCCAGCGCTCTGCATCCGTGTTTTCAATGGAAAATTTGATTGAGCGCAGAAGAATCCAAAGCACCATCAGCGCCGAGATCGCCACCAGATAGCGCCGTACCTGCGTCTGCACGATGCGGATCCATAGGGAGTAGCACCACACGCTGAACAAAAACACATAGATCCCGCTTCGCAGGTGGCTGACAGCCGGAGAATGAAAAATATGCCGACTTGCATATCGGAGCCACATGGCAAACGCAATGAGCGCCAACACGCCCAGCGCAAACAAGATGCTCTTTTTTGTCGCTTTGCTCATGCCGTATGCCTCCCATCTCTGCACATTTGTATGGATAGTATATCATGCGGACGGAAAAAGGCAACACAGTTTTGCCCACTTTGCCGGGAGAATCGAGCCGGACGATGGCCTTTGAACAAAAAATAATTGCAAACCCTATCCAATCGGCGGGGGCAGAAGGGAGCGATAACAGCTAAAATACAAATGGAACATACAAAAGAAGAGAAAGGCGGTGGAAAAGCGCAGATGCGAAGGATCGTACTGGATATGAAAGGCGGACTTCTGGCGGAAGCGGTCATGCAATCACTTTCGGGATGCGACCCGGATTTTCTTGTCTACCGTTCTTCAAAACCGGAGGAAACGCTTGCCCTGTGCCGGTCCTGCCGTGCCAATGTGTTGGTGATGGAGGTCATCCGGCAGGGCATCTGGAAGCTGAGCGAGCGGCTCAAGCTTTGCAATGCTGTAAAGCAGCTCGGCTGGGTCTGCAAGGTTCTGCTTCTGGTGGATGAGAACGCGGACGAACTGCTTGCCGCCGATGTGCGTCAGGCGGTGAAGGATCAGTTGGTCGACAATTTTATCTATGCGTCGGTATCGCCGACCTACCTCGCGGGCGTGATCGACACACTTTAGCTCTTTGGTTTTCACTGCCTGCGCGGAAAGCCGCATCATGTACGTATTCGACAAAGAAATAACAGAAGGAGGTTCCACATGAGAAAACGAATTCTTGCGATTTTCCTTTGCCTGATCCTTACACTGTCCCTTGCCGCAGCGGTGGCCGCAGAAGATTTCACCGTGACCCTGCCGCCCAATATCCTGCCGCCCAATATGCCCAATCAGCCAGAGATAGAACCGGATGAAACACCGGTGCCCAACGATACCACGATGACGCTTCAGATCCCGATCACCAAGGTCGTTACACTGGGCGGTAATACCGCGCCGCAGCGGACGACGTTTACCTTTGACGCCAGGCCCAGCAACCCGGAATATGGCAGCAGCAGCGGCACCGGTCGCTGGGAGGTACAGAACTGCACGGTGAGCGTGAACGGAGAAGGGACATTCAACTGTGTGATGACCATTCGGATTGACAAACGCGATTTCCACTATCTGACCGACAATCACGGCATCTTTATTGGGGAAGCATACGACGGACAGAACGGCTGGACATACGATGAGACCCGCTGGTTCCTTCAGCCGCGTTATGAATTGAGAGAGGATCCTTATGAAGACCCGTGGACGGGCGGCTGGGACTGCTATAACAAATTCACGGTCAGAAACGGGAGCGTCAGCTTCGACCGGGACAATGCGCAGGGCGGGCTTGGCTTTGTCAACACCTACACCGAGAACACCTACAAAACTGCAACGCTGAATAAAACAGACCATTTCGCCTTCCTCAAGGGGTATCCGGGCGGCGGATTTGCCCCGGGCAAAAATATGAGCCGCGCAGAGGTGACCACCATGTTCGCCCGCCTGCTGACCGAGCAGATGGAGGCAAACAAATCCTATCCGGCCTCCTTCTCCGATGTGACCTCAGCGCACTGGGCGGCCAACTATATCGGCTACATGGAGCAGTTCAGGATCGTCCGCGGTTACAGCGACGGAACGTTCCGGCCAAACGCGCCGATCACGCGCGCGGAATTTGCCGCGATCTGCTGCCGGTTTGAGCAGCTGACGGACGGAGCTGCGGCCTTCACGGATGTTCCTGCCTCTCATTGGGCGGCAAAGTCCATCGCCTATGCGGCGACTCGCGGTTGGGTCACAGGCTATGCAGATGGAACATTCAAGCCGGGCAACAACATTACAAGAGCAGAGGTCGCCGCTGTCACCTGCCGCCTGCTCGAACGCAGTGCTGACATAGAGTATATCCGTGCCCATCTGAAAGAGCTGCCAAGAGTCTTTGCTGACATGAACGAGCAGCACTGGGCATACTGGTATGTGATGGAAGCTGCCAACGGCCATGACTATACCAAATCCGGAAATACGGAAACATGGCTCCGGACATATCCATAAACAGGAGGGTTTTATATGCAGGTCACAATACAAAGCATCCCTGCAAGCCTGCAGGAATTTGAGACGCTTGCGGCAGGCGGAAGACAGCCGGAGCGCATCTGCGCCCTGTTTCTGTGCGCACTGGCACTGTTTGACAAGGACAGGGACGCCGGAACTGCCGCAATGAATCTCCTGCGCGGCCCGCGGCCCATGACGCCCTACGATGCGCAGTTTCTGCGCGACCGTCTGCGCGGAAAAGCCTATCTGCCGCTTGCGTATTTTGAAGGCGCGACGCCGGAAAACGGCTATACCCCGCGCACACCATACCGGCTGAACGTGCTGGCAGACCCCAGGCCGCAGGATATCGAGCCGGGGTATCTGCGCGTGTTCCTGAAAACGGCGGGCGCAGATTCGCCGCGGCCCATGAAGCTGCGGCAGAAGGCATCAACCGGCGAGTGGTTCCTCTGGGAGTATTCCAGCATTCTCAGCGGCATCCGTATTCCTGCGGCGGAAGACCCGTGGGCATAGTAAACAGAGAAAGGGAGAACAGACAATGGGACTCATTAAAGCAGCATTGGGCGCGGCTGGCGGCGTGATGGCCGACCAGTGGAAAGAGTATTTTTATTGTGAATCCATTCCGGAGAACGTGATGGCGGTCAAGGGTCTGCACCGCGTTTCCGGGCGCAGCAGTAACTACAAGGGCAGCGAGAACATCATCTCCAACGGCTCCGTTGTGGCAATCGCCGACGGACAGTGTATGATCTGTCTCTTATACACATCTCCGAGCCCACGAGACGCGTAGTAATCTCGTA
>ENA-OZWM01000223-OZWM01000223.1-human-gut-metagenome-genome-assembly--contig:-NODE-223-length-6247-cov-5.176034_pt1 | contig 6247 bp, 6 predicted proteins | sample MGYA00244850_ERZ654084 | MGnify/ENA primary metagenome ERZ654084 (study PRJEB26926, sample SAMN06165176) | human gut metagenome | biome: ENVO:00009003; feature: ENVO:2100002; material: ENVO:00002003... | reverse complement strand
AGCACGGTCTTACGGATATTATGCCCGCCCTGTGCAATGTGGACTATGCGTCCATGGAGCTGCTCCACGCAAGGCTGGTGCGGACGACCACCTGCGTGGACGGCTGCCGATGTGATTATACCATCTGCGGAGATAAAGACCCATACTTAAAGGAACATCCCGAATACAGAGACGATGCGGGCTTCAGGAGGAATCGGTAATGCTTTTACAGGTAATTTTGGAAGGCATAGGACTTGGCGTTCTGCTCATTTTGGTTTGCGCCATCGGTATCCGCAAGGGCGCGGTGGGGATGGTGCATCTTTACAGCCCGGAAGTTCAGAACAGGTGTATAACGCTGGGACTTACAACACACGCGAAAATCAAGCGAAATGCTTTGATTTTCAAAGCTGTCTGCGTCCCCGGATACATCGCCTATGTGCTGGTCTGCGTCTATGCGCTCAACGGCGCAAAGGGCTTCGTTCAGGGCTTTTGGCAGCTGCTGGTCATACTGTCCGTTATGAATCTCATAGACCGATTTTGGGTTGACGGCTATTGGGTAGGACATACGAACGCATGGGAAATTCCGGGAACGGAAGACCTGAAACCCTACATTACAGCCAAGGATAAGGGCAAAAAGTGGCTGTTCGGCACAATTGGTATGGCGGTCATTTCGGCAGCACTGGCGGCGATTGTGTCGGTATTTATTCACTGAAGGAGATACCTATATGAAATATAAAATCGAGAAAAACACCGTACAGGAGACGCTGATCATTCCGTTGTATGCGCGGAAGGTCTGCTCAGAGCTGTATCCGAATCTCTACCAAGATGAAACGGCGGTGCGGCTGATTAACGAGATCGACTATGACTTTTCGGATGCTGATAAGAACGCCCGCAGTCTGATGCAGCGCTTCGGCTCGCTGGAGGTCGCTATGCGGCAGAACGATCTGGCATGGGAGGTACGGGATTATCTGAAATCTCACCCCAACGCGGCGGTGGTCAATCTGGGTTGCGGACTGGACAGCACAGGGAGAAGCTGCGACAACGGCAGTTGCAAGATTTATAATCTGGATCTCCCGGATGTGATCGCCGTGCGCAATGAACTGCTGCCCGCCGGAGAGCGGGAGGAAAACATCCCTTGCAACTTAAATGATACCGAATGGTTCGCAAAGATCGATGCCTCCGGCGGCGCGGTGTTCTTTGCCTCCGGCGTGTTCTACTACTTTCTGACGGAACAGGTCAAAGCATTGGTGCAAAAAATGGCGGACGCTTTCCCCAGTGGCGTGCTGGTATTTGATGCGGCGAACCGGACGGCGGTGAAAATAATTGCCAAGACATGGCTCAAGAGCGCGAAAATCAAGGATGTGGGCGCGTATTTCGCGGTTTCAGACGCAAAAAGTGAGCTTTCCCTGTGGGACAGCCGCTTGCAGGTCACGAGCCGCGGCTATATGCTGGGCTACAACGATCTCCACGATCCATCCGTCAGCGGTTTTTTCCGTTTTCTCGCCAGAGTCGGCGACGGAGTGATGAAAATGCAGATCGTGAGGATCAAATTCGGCGGCAGGTAATGAAATACACCGGGATGCCTTGGGACATATGGGCGTTGATTACACCGTTGTTTTGAGAGTAGCTTTGGGAAGAAGAAACACTAAGATCATTCCGATGCCGCCATCGCGGCCATCGGTTTGACATATATAATAGGAGGACAATCATTATGAAAAAAATCGGTTTATTTGCTGCGGGTGTGCTGTTCGGCACGGCAGGGATCAAGCTGCTGGGCAGCAGGGATGCCAAGAAGGTCTACGCCCACACCACTGCTGCCGCACTGCGTGCCAAGGAGAGCGTGATGAAAACGGTCACGGCGGTGCGTGAGGGTGCGGAGGATGTTTACGCCGATGCGAAGGCCATCAACGAATGCCGCGCGGAGGCGGAGGCTGCCGCTGTGGTGGAGGACGCTTCTGCGGAGGAAAGCAAGGCGGAGTGAGCCATGAAGTGCAAGATCCTACACGAAATGACCGGACGGCTGCGGGTACACCTGTGCTGCGGGCGGATGACGTTATCCCAAGCGGATGTGCTGGAATACTATCTGCGCGCCCAGGACGGCGTACAGGCGGTCAAGGTCTACGACCGGACGCAGGACGCCGTGGTGCTCTATGACGCGGAGCGTGGAAGCATACTCCGTGCGCTGGCAGTATTCTCCTTCGCCAAGGCGGAGGCCATGGAGCTGGTGCCGGAGCATACCTCCCGTGCACTGAACCGGGAGTTTGAGGACAAGCTGGCGGTCGCCGTCATGCGGCGGTGTATCTCCAAGCTGTTCCTGCCTGCGCCCATCACCACGGCGCTGGCGGTGTTCCGTTCCGTAAAGTACATCCGGGAGGGGCTTTCGGCACTGTGGCACGGCAAACTGTCCGTCGCCGTGCTGGATGCCACCGCCGTCACGGTATCCATGGCACGGGGCGATTTTGCCACCGCCGGCTCTGTCATGTTCATGCTGCATCTGGGCGAAATTCTGGAGGAGTGGACCCACAAAAAGTCCGTGGCCGACCTTGCCTCCGCCATGAGCCTGCGGGTGGACAGCGTCTGGCTGCAGGCAAACGGCACCGAGGTGCTGACGAAAATCACCGATGTGAAGCCGGGGGACCGTATCGTGATCCGCACCGGCGGCATGATCCCGCTGGACGGCCGGGTGGTGGAGGGAGAGGCCATGGTGAACCAGTCCTCCCTCACCGGCGAGTCCATGCCTGTGGCGAAGCATCCCGGCAGTCCCGTCTATGCCGGAACGGTGGCGGAGGAGGGTGAGTGTGTCATCTCCGTGGAGAAATCCTCCGGCAGCGGGCGGTATGACCGGGTGGTTCGCATGATCGAGGAGTCGGAGAAGCTGAAATCCACCGCCGAGGACAAGGCGTCCCGGATGGCGGACAGGCTGGTGCCCTATACGCTGGGCGGCACGGCGCTGACGTATCTTCTGACCCGGAACGTGACGAAAATGCTGGCGGTGCTGATGGTGGACTTCTCCTGCGCCCTGAAGCTGGCCATCCCCATCGCGGTGCTGTCCGCCATGCGGGAGAGCAGCGGCTATCACATCTCCGTCAAGGGCGGACGCTTTTTGGAGGCGGTGGCCAAGGCGGACACCATTGTGTTCGACAAGACCGGCACGCTGACTTATGCGACGCCCACCGTGGCGGCGGTCATCCCCTTCGGCGGACACGACGAGGCGGAAATGCTGCGCCTTGCCGCCTGTCTGGAGGAGCATTACCCCCATTCCATGGCAAACGCCGTGGTGGCGGAGGCAAAGCGGCACGGGCTCACCCACGAGGAGTATCATTCGCAGGTGCAGTATGTGGTGGCCCACGGCATCTCCAGCATGGTGGAGGGCAAGAAGGTCATCATCGGCAGCGCCCACTTTGCCTTTGAGGATGAGGGCTGCCGCATCCCGGCGGGAGAGCAGCCGAAATTTGACGCGCTGCCCGCCGCGTATTCCCACCTGTACCTCTGCATGGACGGGGAGCTGGCGGCGGTCATCTGCATCCACGATCCCCTGCGCCGGGAGGCGCGGGAGGCGGTAAGGGCGCTGCACGAGAGCGGCTTTACCAATGTGGTGATGATGACCGGCGACAACCGCCGCACGGCGGAGGCTGTGGCCGCCGAGGTGGGCGTGGACGCCGTGTATGCCGAGGTGCTGCCGGAGGACAAGGCCGCGTTTATCCGCCAGGAAAAGGCGAAGGGGCACACCGTTATCATGGTGGGCGACGGGGTAAACGATTCTCCCGCCCTCTCCGAAGCGGACGCGGGCATCGCCATCTCCACCGGCGCGGCCATCGCCCGGGAGATTGCCGACATCACCGTTGCCTCGGAGGATCTCTTCGCGCTGGTAACACTGCGCAGGCTCGGTGAGGCACTGATGGAGCGTATCCACGGCAGCTACCGCTTCATCGTGGGCTTCAACCTGACGCTGATCGCGCTGGGCGTGGCGGGTGTACTGCCGCCCACAACCTCAGCACTGCTGCACAACGGGTCCACCCTGGGCATCAGCCTGCGGAATATGACCGATCTGCTGAACGATGAAGAAAATACCCAAAAATAAACAAGCAAGTGAGGGAGCAGAGAGGCGGCAAGGTGCTTCTCTGCTCCTTGCAGGCATCGTGTGTTCAGCGTTAAGGTAGGCGGATAGACGCGGAGCATAACAAAGCCCGTATCAGTTTAACTGGTACGGGCTTTGTTGAATAATAAGACCGGCGGAGACCGATGCCGCCAGCAGGACACAGAACACAGCATCCCACGCCGAGAACCGAAGCGACAGATAATTGCTCTTGCGGCGCTTTAAGTCGATGCCCCGTGTTTCGGCGGAGGCGGAAAGCGTCTCGGCGATGCGGATGACACGCAAAGCCATCGGCACGGTCAGTATTTCGATATAGGATGGCAGCGCTCGCAGCTTCTGAAGCGGTGTTGCAAATGCGCCCCGCGTCCGGATGGACTGCCGCAGTACCGTTGTGGCGATTCTGGAACGCCGGGAGTACACAGGCTGCACGGTGAACTTCAAGACTTACACCAATTCTATCTGGGATAAGAAGCAAAGGGATAATCCCATTGAAAAGCAGGCGATTTTCCCCAATACCCACGAGCGCATTATTGACGATGATGTGTTTGAAAAGGTGCAGGAGATCCGCTCATCCGTGTCAAGGTATTGGAGCGGCTGGTTCTCAAGCACATTCAAGCGGTTATGGGGTATATCCTGCGGCACGAGGATTGTTTCCGCACGATCATGGAGGAACAGCTCCGCGTGGAAAGCTATGAGCAAATCCGCATCCGCAGAAAGCGTCTGGAAAGCAACGAACGCCGTATTGCCGAGCTGAAAAGGCTGTTCATCAAGATTTACGAGGATAACGCCAGCGGGCGGCTGACGGATGAACGCTATGATATGCTGAGCCAGACCTATGAAGCGGAGCAGAAACAGTTGGAAGTGGAAGCGATCACCTTGCAGCAGGAGATTGAAGTACAGGAACGACAGAACGAAAACATTGAAAAGTTCATTCAGAAAGCGCACAAGTATGTCGGCATTGAGGAACTGGACGGCTACGCTCTGCGTGAGCTGGTGTCTGCCATCTATGTGGACGCGCCGGACAAGTCCAGCGGCAAGCGGGTACAGCACATCCATATCAGGTACGACGGGCTGGGCTTTATCCCTCTGAATGAGCTGATAAAAAAGGAAACGGCGTGACCGAAGTCACGCCGCCCCTTGAAAACACAAGGTTTTCACCATTTTTTGATTTTACTGTTTTACGACCACCCGGCAATTCGCCGCGGGGCTTTGTAAAGCGGGAAAAGCTGGCTGTTCCGGCCGCGAAAAAACAGCCACCCGGATGGGTGGCTGTTTTTTGCTTGCAAAAGAACTTACTTCAGCTCGACCTTGCCGCCGGCCTCTTCGACCTGCTTCTTCATAGCCTCGGCATCGTCCTTGGACAGGCCTTCCTTCAGGGTGTGGGGCACGCCCTCGACGGCAGCCTTGGCCTCGGCCAGGCCCAGACCGGTGATCTCGCGGACGACCTTGATGACCTTGATCTTCTGAGCGGCGTCGAAGCCAGCCAGGACCACGTCGAACTCGGTCTTCTCCTCAGCGGCGGGAGCAGCAGCGCCGGCAGCGGGAGCAGCCATAGCGGCGGCGGAAACGCCGAACTCCTCCTCCAGAGCGTGCACCAGCTCGCTCAGCTCCAGAACGGTCAGGCCCTTAACGGACTCGATGATGGCAGTAATCTTCTCAGAAGCCATGGTAATAACCCTCCAATATCAATGGTTTTTGTTTGTTTCAGTTTTGTGTTAAGCGGCGGTCACGCAACCATTAGGCAGCGGGCTCCTCCTGCTTGTCGGCATAAGCCTGCATTGCAACGGCCAGACCAGACAGAGTGCTGGTGAGGGCGCCTGCGAACATGGACAGCATGCCTTCGCGGTTGGGCAGCTTTGCGATTGCGTTGGTCTCGGCAGCGTCCATGACCTTGCCTTCCATGAAGCCAGCCTTCACGACGAACTTCTTGGACTTATCGCCGTCCTGGTACTTGCACAGGATGCGGGCAGCAGCAGCCGGGTCCTCAGCAGACAGAGCAATTGCGGTGTCACCCTTGAAGTACTCAGCAAGAGCTTCGTACTGGGTGCCAGCAACAGCACGGCGCAGCATGGTGTTTTTGACAACCATGTACTCAACGCCAGCTTCACGCAGTTCCTTACGCATCTTGGTATCATCAGCAACGCTGATGCCGTTGTAAGCAACGACGACGCC
>ENA-OZWM01000206-OZWM01000206.1-human-gut-metagenome-genome-assembly--contig:-NODE-206-length-6492-cov-3.559577_pt1 | contig 6492 bp, 9 predicted proteins | sample MGYA00244850_ERZ654084 | MGnify/ENA primary metagenome ERZ654084 (study PRJEB26926, sample SAMN06165176) | human gut metagenome | biome: ENVO:00009003; feature: ENVO:2100002; material: ENVO:00002003... | reverse complement strand
CACTAGGAAAACCGCTGATATCTTAATTGGTGCAGCTTGCCATCTAGTAGAACCAAAAAAGATATCTACGCGAAAAACCCAGAAGTTTCAACGACTTCCGGGTTTTTTTGCACCCAATTTTTGAAGTCGGAAAAAAAGATATCAAAAAGCGTTTTGGCAAAATCAGTGGACTTGAACCTTTACCCACGCGATTTTTGGCCGCTTTTTCGGAAATTTTTCGAGAAAGCGGCCCTTTTTCGCTCTCGGCAAAACGTAGAATTTAAGCAGGTTGTTTTGTTGATATTGCTGAATAGACATTCCGAACGTATGCGCCATGATGTTGGCACGGGCAAGGCCCGAAACATACCGGAGGATTCAATATGACCATTGAAAACGCAAAAGTGCTGCAGGAACGGTTAGCAGATGAGGCCATCGCACAAGTTCAGGTGCAAGGCGGCAAAGAACTTGCCGATACCTGCATTCACAGCATCAGCATCGTCGGCAAAGCGTGGGGCATCCCGGCCGACGAAACGGCAAACAGGCAGAGACACGCGCGCAGGAAGAACAAACGCGGCGTGTTGGCGACGTGGGAGCGCGAGAGGACGCGGCAGATTCTGGCACGCGACATTCTGCTCCTGACGGGGCGAAGAAGGCCATGCAGATCGTATGGGAACTGTTTGAGACAGCCCTTGATCTTGACGATGACGCAGACCGCTACAAGCTGTTTGATACTGCGCACGCGCTGGCAGAAGCATATTTGCCGCCTGACTGGCTTGGTTCAAAGCCTATCGTAAGCTAAACATAGCAAACCTCCCGCTGCGGTGCAGCGGGAGGTCATTTATCTGCTGGCTCTCAGCAGAGCGTCTGTTTTTAATGTTGCGCCCATCATATCCTTGTGTGCTTCCCGTCCTTCCAGACAGAGGGGTGAAAGGAATGTCAGCGCATTCTGAATTCGACTCAAATCAGACGCGGAGAGCGTATTCTCATGCAGATGGTGCAGCACCCGGCGATAGGATTCGCGGAGCGTTTCATCCACAGACGGCTGAAAGAAATAGTTCGAGATCAGGCCGCCGATCAGGGCGGCTTCGTTATCGGTGTACTGCATGGTGATTGCCCTCCTCTGCAAAGTTCAAACAACAAACGCTGGCATCATACCACAAGATACAGTATCGGTCTATTCGCAATCTGACGAAATATTGAATTTCAAACCCATATATAAAACAAAGCGGTGTTTCACTCTCTTTTGAAAAGAGGGTTGAAACGCCGCTTTTTTCGTTTATAAATTTGAAAACCAAGACGTAGGAGGTTACAAAAATGTCTGTATTCCGTGTTGAGAAAAACAAGGGCTACACGGTCATGTCCAACCATCATTTGAGAAACCATACGCTCTCGCTCAAAGCCAAGGGCCTGCTTTCGCAGATGCTGTCGCTGCCGGAGGATTGGGACTACACCCTGAAAGGACTTGCGCAAATCAATCGGGAAAGCATCGATGCCATCCGCGAGGCTGTGCGGGAGTTGGAGCAGGCCGGATACATCACCCGCAGCCGAGAGCGCGATGCGCGCGGCTGCTTGCGCGGGACAATCTACACGATCTATGAGCAGCCGCAGACGCAGCCAGATCCGGAGAGGCCTGCGCAGGCTGCGCCTGCATTGGCTCAGCCTACGTTGGAAAAGCCTATGTTGGAAAAACCTACGTTGGAAAAACCTACGTTGGAAAATCCAACGCAATTAAATACTAAGAGAACTAAGAAAAGAAAAAGACAAAATACAGATCGATCAATTACCGATTCGATTCCTTTCCCTTCCGGTTTTCCGGACGCCCCAGCGCAGAAGCGAACGGAAGCGAAGGAAGCGTTTGAAAGCTATCGGGAATTGATTCTGGAAAATATCGACTATGACATTCTGGCAAGCGATCCGCACGTTGACCGGGAACAGCTTGACGAGATCACCCAACTGGTACAGGAAACGGTTTGCAGCACCCGCAGCCGTATCCGTGTCGGCGGAAATGATTATCCTGCTGAGATCGTTCGGGCGAAGCTGCTGAAGCTGACCGGAGAACATATCCGCTTTGTCATGGACTGCCTGCGGAAGAACACCACGCAGATTCGGAATATCCGGCAATACCTGCTCACTGCGCTCTTTAACGCGCCAAGCACGATGAACAGCTATTATACAGCGCTGGTCGCACATGATATGGCAGCATAAAGCCCGCAGAAGCACGCTGCGGGCCATTGGGCTTATTCCATTGAGTCCAGCGCGCTGCGGACCATGGCGGTGATCATGTTAAGCTGCTTTGGCGTTGCTGACTTGCATAACTCCATGAGATCATCCAGATCCGATTTTCCACAGCTTACAAGCTGACCTGACAGCAAGTATGTGGGCGAAACTTGCAAGGCATTGCAGAGATCCACAAAGACAGAAAGACTTGGTGTCTTTGCACCGGATTCAATCTGTCGAAGGTAGGTTGCATTGATATTACAGCTTTCGGACAGACGCTCACTTGTCCACCCGCGATCCTTACGCGCTGCATTGATTTTTCTGCCCAGCAATCTTTTATCCATTCGGCCATCTCCATCCGTGCGCTTTTAGAAGCGATTTTGTTCTCTATTAGCTTACATTTTCCTTGACTCGAAAAATAGCAACTGCTAGAATACAAGAAATAAGCCAATAGACTACATTTTGAATGGAGTTCTTTGAAAATGGGAGGACCAAGAAGCTGTGCGATTTTTGGACAGAACCCGATGCGGTTTGCATGGGGCTTTGATGAAGAAGCGGACGAATGTCGCACGATGAAGCTGGAGCTGGCGCAGCAGATCATGGTGCTGCGTCAACAGGGCGTAACGCAGTTCTATGTCGGTTGTGACTACGGCGTAGGCTTGTACGCAGCGGAGATCATCAACGTTCTGCGTGACAATGATCCGAAACTGCTGCTGTTCTGCGTCACGCCGCACGAAGAACAGGCAACCAAATGGACGCCGCAGCTTCGGGAGCGGTATTTCGAGATGCTGACCAAATGCACGCACCTGAGCGCGGTCAGCCTGCATCCGCAGCCGGACGCGCAGCTTGAAGCCTATCGCACGATCATCCGGCAGGCCGATATGGTGCTGGCGGTTTATGATCCGCTGTCTGCCAGAGGCAACACCGCAGACCGGGCAATCCAGTACGCGCAGGAACGGAAACGTCCAATGCTGCTCATTCATCCGGATACGCTGAAAACGGAATACGCCAACATAGAAGTTTGATACGCCGTTCCGCAGGTTTTCACTATAATAGAGATAGAAAAAACTTCGTAAATCTCTGTAAATTTACGATGGAACGTTAGAATTTCCCTGCAATCATCAGTTTTTGCGGGTTCTACCGGACCAAAATTTTGACGGCGAATAGCTTTTAGGCAACACCCAAAAAGCTGATCTTCTGAACAGCCTGTTTTTTGCTGTCCATCGATGGATGGACATACAGCCGCAAGGTTGTTGTTATATCTGCATGGCCAAGCATTTCGCTGACGCTTTTTATATCAATGCCACTTTCAATACACCTCGTTGCGTAGCTGTGCCGGAGCGTGTGATAGCAGCGCTTTTTCAAACCACAGCGGCGCAGAACGGATTCAAAATAATACTGATAGCTTCGCGGTTCCATTGGTTTGTCCGAGCGGCCGGTCAGCAGATAGGCGTTCTCCGGCAGACCGGAAACGGCTTTTTTCAGGAAGATCATCATATCTTCCGGCAGCGGAACAATGCGTACAGAAGATTCGCTTTTCGGTGTCTGCACGATCAGGCGCGTGTTTCCATTTTGCCGGATACGCTGTGCCGCACGTTCGATCCGAACCGTGCCGTTCTGGAAGTCAATGTCCGAAACGCGGAGCGCACAGACCTCGCCAAGCCGCAGTCCTCCGTTTGCCGAAAGAAGAATCCCTGCGTTCTTGTGATTGGCTGACGGTAAAAGAGCTTTTCCGATCTGTGCAAGCTCCCACGCAGAAAATGGTTCGATGCGCGGCTTTTTTGCCGCTGGCAACGGAACATTTAAGGCGTCACAATAAAATTGAAACTCTCTGGCAGCAAATCGAAGCGCACCCTTGAGCAGAACACCAATATCCCGGACACTTTTTGCCGATAAGCTGCCGCCGGACAGGCGACCGGTTTTTTGCTTTTGATTCAGAAAATCCGTCAAGCACTTTGCCGTCAGTGCCGTAACCGCGAGCATCCCCATAAACGGAAGAATGTGCTTCTCGATCAGAAACGAATACCTGGCGCGGGTGGACGGTTTCACATCGACCTGCGCCAGATACCATGCAAAAAGCTCTTTTACCGTCAGGCGGCAGCTTCCCACCGGACGCTTTACAAAAGTTCGTTTACGTTCTTCCAGCTTTGCCTTGACCTCGGTATAGGTTCTGGCATAGACAGAAGCATATTTTGCTTTTCCGTCCGGTTTCCTTGCACTGATAAATCGGCCTTCCCAACGTCCGTCTTTTCGTTTGTAAATGTTCTCACCGGTTTTTGCCAAAGAACTTCCTCCTTCCACCTGACGGTATTTCTGACTGCGAATAGGAGCGGAAAAGGCGCTGGCACCTGAATGGAAAGAAATCGCACCATTTGTTGCAGATCGACAATCGCAAAAAGAGTGCAAATTTACAACATTTTGATACCCAAGCGCATTGACTTTTCTCCGCTCTGTTGTATAATGAAGTCAGAAATAAAGATATTTTGCGTTTTTGTGACTTCGTAAATTTACAGAGATTTACGAAAGACATCTTTGCCGTGCATACGGTTTAGGATACCTCAAAGCAAAAGCTCTCATTCTGAAGTTTGACAAATTCATATTGTTAGGTTTTTATCTGCCGGAGATGTGTAATCGCAGGTCGCAGCCATGAGATGGACTGAGCCTGCGATGAAAGAGGAAGGCTGCGTACATTGGGAGTGTGCGCTGCTACTCGCCCGGAGCTGTAAGGACAAGCAAGTTTCCAAAGTGACTCGCACGAAACGTAAGACAGCGTTTCATCTGCGGTTCATGTGGTCGAAAGGCCGCCATTGTGGAGATTTCTCCATGAGAAGGTAGGAAACAGAGCGCGGACGCTGTGCGTCTATAGTCCGAGTCAGAAGAATCGCTATCTCCGCTGCATGGATGCTGTCTTACATTTTCCTGCAAGGTACGGAAGGCGGATAAAAACGTATGGTAGGCGGCACGATGATCTGTCTATCGTACTTGACACGGGCGTCAACTTGTTTCTCTTATAAGGAACAGGTGGCGCTATTTTTATTTGTGTCTCATCCAGATTATCCCATGATAGGGGTAGTCTGTGAAAAAGTACGATAGGAGGAAAAACGTATGCACGGCGAAGAACAGCAGATTCAATCCCAGCAGCCAAGCCAACAGGAAACCCTAGACCCGCAGCTTTTGTCCCGCGTCAAGCAGATCATCGCACGAAGAAACACTGAGTTTATTTTAGACCACCAGAATGACAGCCTTGAACAGCTCAGCGCTTACCTGAAAGCCTGCATGGAAGACATCGGGCATCCGCCCGCGCGAGTAGAAGTAATCGGCGGTGATTTCTTAGAATACCGTTTTGAATCATGGCCGAAAGCTCTCCGCAGCTTTTATAGCGGCTCAGTATCTGCCAACCTTAAAAACCCGCCGCCGTTTGCAAATCGAAAAATCGTGCGCGACCTTTATGCGGCGTTAGATTCGCAGCTTCAAAGGGCGGATGCAGCCTGTACCAAGGAGGTATGGGCATGAAAGGCAAACCGTTCCGAGATCGAGACAACCAGGCGCTGCATGAGCGTCGGATGAAAGAGCGCACACGCATTGTTGTTACGCAAAAGAATATTGAATATATCCTTGCACATCAACACGATTCCCGAGAAGAACTTGCTCGCTACCTACGGCAATGCAAAAAAGAGCTGGGACACGTCCCAGCTCAGTCTGAGGTTATCGGCGGCGATTTACTGGCGCTTCGATTTGGCTCCTGGGCAACGGCCCTGAATTACAGCGGCTATGTGGACTACAAAGGTCCAGCCCTAAGTGCGCTGCCGTTGGAACGCACAGCAATCTTTCAGGAAGAATACGAACGTCAGTCTGCGCTGCATGTGCAGCAGAAAAAGGCGCGCAAAAAGCAGGCGGCAGCTGACCGCCGTGAACGCAAATCCCAAAAGAAGCGCGAGAAAAACGCGGCCGCTGCGGGAGACGCCAAATGAGCGGCGGCAAGCGAAATAATTTTAACGGCCAGCACTGGGTCGAAAATATAATTAAAGAGCGCACCAGAGCAGCGCTGGAGCGTTTCCCGGCTTCTGAGCGTTATCTGCATTACAATCAGGAATACAAGCGGCAGGAAGAGCTTTATAAGCAGGAACGCGCCGAAAGAGATCGCGTCCGAAAAGAGCGCAACGAGCAGCGAAAGCAGCGTCAAGCCGAAGCAAGAGCTAAAAATGCTGCCCCCGCACCGGTAAAAAATGAATCCGAAACTCTCCTTTCAGAATGTGAACGAAGGCTGTCTCTTATACACATCTCCGAGCCCACGAG
>ENA-OZWM01000192-OZWM01000192.1-human-gut-metagenome-genome-assembly--contig:-NODE-192-length-6696-cov-3.647342_pt1 | contig 6696 bp, 5 predicted proteins | sample MGYA00244850_ERZ654084 | MGnify/ENA primary metagenome ERZ654084 (study PRJEB26926, sample SAMN06165176) | human gut metagenome | biome: ENVO:00009003; feature: ENVO:2100002; material: ENVO:00002003... | reverse complement strand
ATACGAGATTACTACGCGTCTCGTGGGCTCGGAGATGTGTATAAGAGACAGGGCGGATGCCGCAGACGTCCTTTTCGTCGACCGGAATGTGATAAATATAGTTTTTCACTGCCGCCTCCAGCAGCAGCTCCCGCGTCTCGGGATGGGACAGATACTGCCCGTTCCAGAACGCCGCGTCCGCCCGGCGGCCATGCAGAATGGCGCGGTGGCGTTCCGTGTCGATCTGCGCGTCGGCAGTCACATAAATGCTTTTTCCGGCAGCGGAGATCCAGTATACAGCGTGCGGGGCTTCGGCCATACCCGGAACGGGGATGTGCGAAAAGCGGCTGCATTCGACCGTAAACGGGCCAAGCTGCATCATCAGGCGCTCCGGCGTGTTCGGCTGCGGAAGGAAAACCGGCGCGCCGCAGGCCGCGCGGAGCTGTTCCGCGCGGCTGGCGCTGTAATGGTCGGGGTGCGCGTGGGTAAACAGGACGCCGCAGACGGCGTCATAGGGCGGCTCGCCTGCCAGCATTTTCGCAAAGACTTCAGGCGGCAGGCCGTAATAGCAGCGGAACTGCTTGTTGAGCGCGTCGATCAGGAGCGCGCTCCCATCCTGCTCCAGCACAAGGCCGCAGCTGCTGACGAGTGTGATCCTCATTGCAGCAGCTCCAGAAATTCCTGTTCGGACAGGACCGGGATGCCCAGCTCGTTTGCCTTTTTCAGCTTGCTGCCCGCGTTTTCGCCCGCGACGACATACGTCGTCTTTTTCGAGACGGACGAGGCGGCCTTGCCGCCGAGGCTTTCGATCTTCTCCGTCGCCTCCTCACGCGTGAAGAGGCTCAGCGCGCCGGTCAGCACGAAGGTCTTTCCCGCAAAGCGGGTGTCCGTGATCCGGTTGGTCGACAGGAAGTTCACGCCAGCCTCGCGCAGACGCTCAATGAGGTCCTGCGACTGCGGGCTTGCAAAATAGTCGAGAATGTTCTGCGCCGTCGTCTCGCCGATATCAGGCACGGCAGTCAGGTCTTCAAGCGCCGCGTTCTGCAGCGCGTCGAGGCTGCCGAATGTAGCAGCCAGCACCTTAGCCGCCTTGCTGCCGACCTGCCGGATACCGAGGGCGCACAGAAGGCGGGACAGATCGTTCTGCTTACTGGCTTCAATGGCCGCCTCCAGATTCGCGGCGGACTTTTTGCCCTGACCGGGAAGCTCGGCAAACGCGGCGTAGTCCAGCCGGTAGAGGTCGGCGGGATTGGACACCATCTTCTGCTCGATCAGCTGATCGAGGATCGCGCTGCCGAGGCCGTCAATGTTCATGGCCTCGCGCGAAACGAAATGCGCAAGATTGCGCGACAGCTGCGCGGGGCACTCCGCGCCGGTGCAGCGCAGCGCCGCGCCGTCCTCGTCCCGCACCACCGGTGCGCCGCACACGGGGCACGTCTCGGGCAGGGTATAGGGCTTCGTCCCGGCGGGACGCTTGTCCGCCACCACCTCAACGATCTCCGGGATGATCTCGCCGGCCTTCCGCACCAACACCGTATCCCCCACCCGGATATCCTTCTGGGTAATATAATCCTGGTTATGCAGCGTGGCAAAGGCGACCGTCGTGCCCGCCAGCCGTACCGGCTCCAGCTCCGCCTTGGGCGTCAGCACACCGGTGCGGCCCACCTGTACCACGATATCCTTCACTACCGATGGCTTCACCTCCGGCGGATATTTGTATGCAATGGCCCATTTGGGGAACTTTGCCGTACTGCCGATGACCTCGCGGTCATGCAGGTCGTCCAGCTTCACCACCGCACCGTCGATATCGAAAGGAAACTGCTCACGGCCATCGCCCAGCGCCGCGATCTCCGCCAGGATATCCGACGGCGCGGACAGCCGCTTGTGGGGGATCACCTTGAAATGCTGGCTGGCCAGATAGTCGATCGTCTCTGTGTGGGTGGAAAATTCCCGGCCCTCCGCCAGCTGCAAATTAAAGACCGCGATGTCCAGCCGCCGCTGGGCGGCGATCTTGGGGTCCAGCTGCCGCAGGGAGCCGGCGGCGGCGTTGCGGGGATTGGCCATCAGTGGCTTGCCCTCGATCTCACGCCGGGCGTTGATCTCCTCGAACACACTGCGGGCCATGTACACCTCGCCCCGCACGATGAGGCGGGGCAGCTTCTCCGGCAGGGTCATGGGGATAGACCGTATCGTCCGCAGATTTTCAGTCACATCCTCCCCTACTCGTCCGTCACCCCGGGTGGCACCGCGGACGAACACGCCGTCACGGTATTCCAGTGCCACGGAGAGGCCGTCCACCTTCGGTTCCACGCTGTAGGCGGGGTGCTCCAGGGGTATCTTCTCCAGGAAGCGGCAGACCTCCTCGTCGTCGAACACATCCTGCAGGCTTTCCAGCGGCACGGCGTGGGTCACCTGCTGAAACTCCGTCAGCGTCTGTCCGCCCACCCGCTGGGTGGGAGAATCCGGCGTGATCTCCTCCGGATGCGCCGCCTCCAAGTCCTCCAGCCGCCGCAGCAGATGGTCATATTCATAATCCGACATGGTGGGCGCATCCAGCACGTAGTAGAGGTATCCGTTCTCCGTCAGCGTGCGGCGCAGCTCCTGTATCTCCTTGCGATAGTCCATATCCAAGCCCTCATCCATTGTTCATAATGTACTCGTCGGCGTAATCCTCGATCTTATCCTCCGTGGTGCTGAAATAGGTGTACGTCTGGGGCACGCCGCCCACGATCACCGTCTCCGCCACGGATATCTCGTTGCTCACTTTTGTGTAGGTGGTGATCCCCGGCAGCAGGATACTCACGCGTACGTCTACATCCAGCAGGATCTGGTGCTTTGTCTGGTTGATGCCCGCCGCCGTGAATTTATCCCGGAATTTGGCGGTAGCCGTGCCGATGGTCTCCATTTTTACTGTCAGCTTCGGCCCCCGGCCCGCCAGCAACGGCGAACCGGTCAGTGTGCCCAGCGGCACCGCCAGTTCACTGGCGGATACCTGACTCAGCCGCGCCAGTACGTCATCCGCCACCGCGGTTTGCAGGCGGTTGAACTCCGCCATATTGCTGCTCAGCGCCGTCACGCGGCCGTCGCTGTCCTTGTCGAACTTTACCAGCCGGTCGTATTCCATCCAGCCGTTTTCCACGGCGTCGTTCACCGCCGCCACCACGATGCGGCTGACAGTATTGGCGCACCGGGCTGTTGCCAGATTTTCCAGCATGGGCCGCAGGTGCAGCAGGATCGCCGTCAGCAGCGCCGTCAGCGCCAGCAGGATGATCGCCAGCCACACACGCACCCGCTGCCGCCGGGTCAATCGTATATACCGCAGCCGGCCCATGCCGTCACCTCCCATAGACGCGCTGTATGACGCGCTTACTATGGAAGTCTATGACACCACGGCTTTTCCTCATTCCTCCCAGCCGTTCACGATGGCTTTGAAAAAGTCGCCGCGCTCGGCAAAGTTCTTGAATTGGTCAAAAGATGCACAGGCCGGCGACAGCGTCACCACATCACCGGGCTGTGCCCGATCGCGGGCGGCCTGCACCGCCGCTGCCAGAGGCGCGGCGTCGATGATCTCCGGGTGGCCGGGCCGGTACCCCGACGCATTCTCCACGGCGGCGCGTATTTTATCCGCTGTGGCACCGCAGAGCACCAGCAACTTCACATGCGCCACGATCTCCGGCCCCAGCACATCAAAGGGAATGTGTTTGTCATAGCCGCCGGCGATCATGATTACCTTCTCGCTGAACGACCGCAGCCCCGCGATGGCACGGGAGGGACTGGAGGCAATGGAGTCATTATAATACCGCACGCCCTTATAGGTTCGTACCAGCTCGATGCGGTGCTCCACACCGCCGAATTCCCGGGCAAAGGTCCGGATGACCTGGTCCGGCACAAGGCCGTCCACGGCGGCGATGGCCGCCATATAATTCTCCACATTGTGTACGCCGGGGAGCTTGATGTCCCTCGTGGTCATCACGATGCGCTCATGACCGCCGCTGCGGCAGACAACGTCCTCGCCCCGCAGGAAGACGCCGTCTGCCACCTCACTCTGCCGGCTGAAGAGCCGGGCGTGGCCGGGCGCGCGGGTGGACTGCTCTGCTGTGATGGCATTATCCGCATTAAAAATGGCAATGTCCTCCCGACTCTGATGGGTAAAAATATTCTCCTTGGCCGCCACATACTCCGCCATGTCCCGGTGCACATCCAGATGGTTGGGCGCCAGATTTGTGACGACCGCAATGTGCGGACTCTGCGTCATGGTCATCAGCTGGAAGCTGGACAGCTCCAACACCGCAAAATCCGTGCTCAGCATTCCGTCCGCCTCGCACAGCAGCGGGTGGCCGATATTGCCGCCCACCCACACACGCTTTCCGGCCTTTTTCAGCAGCTCGGCAATGATGGTGGTGGTCGTCGTCTTGCCGTCAGAGCCGGTGACAGCGATGATCGGACACGGGCAAATCAGGAAGAAAACCTCCATTTCACTGGTCAGAACGGCGCCTTTTTGAACACAGGCCGATATCTCCGGCACATCCGGGCGCAGCCCCGGTGTGCGGAAGATCACGTCCGCGTCCAAGTCCTTCAGATAGTCCGCGCCCAGGTGCAGCTCGCAGCCAAGACGCTCCAGGTCTTCGGCCTGCTGCCCCATCTGCTCACGGGTACGCTTATCGCAGGCGGTGACGCGGATTCCCTCCGCCAGCAGCAGCTTCAGCAGCGGCGTGTTGCTGACACCGATACCGATGATTGCTATGCGCTTGCCGCGCATGTCCTCTATATATTCATGCAACGTCATGTTATACTCCTCCATCCGGCACAGTATTGCTCCGTTCATTATACCTCTTTGGCACCGATTGTACAACAAAAAAACGCACCCCGGAGGATGCGTTTTTTTAGATCGCGACTGTGATGGGCGCTTCCAGCGCTACCGAGCCGCCGATGGATGCCGCGGTGACGGCGCCTGCCTGTCTTGTAACAGACGCATACACCGTTCCCGCCGGCTGCCGCAGGGCAACGGAGAAGTCTCCGTCACAGCCCCGGCTCAGGGCGATGGCGCTGGCCAGCGTGCCGCTGCCGCAGCTGCCCTCAAACACCAGCGTACCCGCTTCGGGCACCTTTACAAGCGGCGTCATGCGCTCACCCTCGATGAAGCACACACCATAGGCCTCCAACATCGGATCTTCCGCAAAGATCGGCTCTGCTGCCGCAAAGAAATCCCGGCTGGGCGCGACACCCTGAACCACCAGGTGTGCGATACCGCCAAGATGCACAAGCGTTCCCGCCGTGCCGGCAACCTCCACTTGCTCTACGAGCTTCGGAAGCGGCATCTCCGCGGACGCCGTACCGGCATCCATATCCACGGTCACGGCCACCGGATGATCGCACCCGCTGACAGAAAGCCGCATGGTGTGACGGCCCTTCAGCCCCTGCTGCTTCGCCAACAGATAGCCATACGCCCGGGAGGCGTTGCCGCAGAACTCGCCGGCCTCCATTTCCATATGTCCGTTAGGAAAAATGAACCCCACCTGCTCCGCCTTCAGTGCTTCGATGGCCAGCAGCTTGGCGGCGACAGCGGCACATTCCGCCTTCTCCACCGGCGTCAGGACAAACAGCGTAATATTCCCGGCCGGGTCTGCCCGGGCAACACGCAGCTCCCTCATCTCTGATACCGTCCCAGGAACTGGCGCGTTCTCTCCTCACGGGTGTTCACCATGACCTCCTCCGGGGTGCCCTCCTCCACGATAACGCCGTCGGCCATGAAGATCACGCGGTCCGCCACATCCTGGGCGAAGGACATCTCGTGGGTCACGATGACCATGGTCATGTGTTCCTCCGCCAGATCGCGGATCACCTTCAAAATCTCGCCGGTCAACTCCGGGTCCAACGCCGATGTCGGTTCATCAAAAAAGAGTATCTCGGGATCCATCGCCAGTGCCCGGGCGATGGCCACGCGCTGCTGCTGTCCGCCGGAAAGCTCACAGGGATAGGCGTTCTCCTTGTCGGACAGGCCCATCTTTTCCAGAAGCTTGCGGGCGCGCTGCTGCGCCTCGCCCTTGTCGCGGCCCAGCACGCGTATCTGGGGATCCATGAGATTTTTCAGCACCGAATAGTGGGGAAACAGGTTGAAGCTCTGGAACACGAGGCCGAACTTCTCCCGCACCTTCTTCAGCTCGCCCTTATCGGCATAGACCGCCTTGCCGTCCGCGTCGTTGTGTACGGCCTGAATGTCGCCGTAGATCAGCTCGCCGGAGTCCATCTCGGTCAGCAGCGTGGCGCAGCGCAGCAGCGTGGATTTGCCGCTGCCGCTCGGGCCGATGATGGCCACGACCTCGCCCTTTTTCACGCTTAAATTGCAGTGGGAGAGCGCGTGGACGCTGCCGCCGTTGTACTCCTTGCAGACGTCCGTCACGCGGATGAGAGAATTAGTGCTTGTCGCCACGACGCATCCTCCTTTCGAGCGCTTCGATCGCCTTGCCGGCGGGGTAGGTGATGCAGAAATACATCAGCGCCGCCAGCACGTAAGGCGCGAGGGAAATGTAGGTAGAGGTCGCCACGGTCTTCGCGGCGAACATCAGCTCGACCATGCCGAGCGTGGAGCAGATGGACGATTCCTTGACCATGGTGACGACCTCGTTGCCGAGCGCGGGCAGGACATTCTTGATGGCCTGCGGCAGCACGACGAGCTTCATCGCCTGCGTGGCGGAAAGACCCAGCGAGCGCGCGGCC
>ENA-OZWM01000190-OZWM01000190.1-human-gut-metagenome-genome-assembly--contig:-NODE-190-length-6720-cov-5.120180_pt1 | contig 6720 bp, 5 predicted proteins | sample MGYA00244850_ERZ654084 | MGnify/ENA primary metagenome ERZ654084 (study PRJEB26926, sample SAMN06165176) | human gut metagenome | biome: ENVO:00009003; feature: ENVO:2100002; material: ENVO:00002003... | reverse complement strand
TACGAGATTACTACGCGTCTCGTGGGCTCGGAGATGTGTATAAGAGACAGATCATGGAACCCTCGCCGATAACGGAGCCGATCACCAGCGACAGGATGGGGATCAGCTGGTTGCTGTTGCCGATGGCGCCGGAGATGCCGATGCCGATGGATACCAGACCCGTGGCGGCCAGCACGGTCTGCTTCATCTTTTCGGGCATGAACCGGCCGCCCAATGTGCCCAGAACGCCGCCGGCCGCAACAGCGGCGGCGTTGATCAATACACCGGTGAGTATCATGGTACCAGTCCTCCGTCCTTGATAATATCCCGCACCACCGTGCCGCCCATCATCAGGCCGGCCACAGAGGGTACCCACGCCACGCTGGCGGGAACGCTGCGCCGTCCGGGTGACGGTGCTTCCAGTTGCTGTGTCTCGTGGGGCAGCTCCGGGCTGAACACCACCTTCAGGTGGTGGATCCCCCGGGTACGCAGCTCCTTCCGCATGACCCGGGCCAGCGGGCAGCCGTTGGTCTTAGAGATATCCGTGACCCGCAGCAGCTCAGGCTCCAGCTTGTTGCCGGTGCCCAGGGCCGACAGGATGGGGATGCCCCGCAGGTGCGCCTGTTGGATCAGGTCAAGCTTGCAGCTGACCAGGTCGATGCAGTCCACGATATAGTCGAATTTCCGGGAGAAAAATTCCTCCCGATGGGCGGCGTCATAGGTGGCGCAGATCGGGTATACCACCGTGTCCGGGTCGATGTCCCGCACGCGCGCCGCCGCGACCTCCGCCTTGTACTGTCCCACGGTGGAGGTCAGGGCGCACAGCTGGCGGTTGATGTTGGATACGGATACCGTGTCCTGGTCCACCAGTGTCAACGTGCCAACGCCGCTGCGTGCCAAGCACTCAGCGGCGTAGCTGCCCACACCGCCCAGACCAAACACCGCCACATGGCTGCGGCGGAGCTTGTCCAAAGCGGGTGCGCCCAATATCATTTCTGTTCTGAGAAAACGCTCGTTCATAGACTCGAAGAAGGGGCGGTCATCAGCCCACGTGCTTCATGCCGTTCTCCTGCACCACCTCGGCGCTGTCCAGCAGACCGTCCAGCCAGGCCTCAGTGTCGGTGTTGCGCAGAGCGTTCTCGGCCTGTACCTGCCAGTAGGGCACATCGTCGCCCACAAAGTACATCACATGATAGCCCTTGTAGTTAGAGCTCTCGCCGTATACAATGCCGGTGTCGCCGGACTGACGGCTCGCATCGAAGCACCAGTCGTTGAACTCGGTGACCATCTGGTTCTTGTAGATCTTGGTGTACAGACCGCCGTTGGTGTTGCTGCCGTCATCCGCACTGAGCTCGTTGGCCAGGGCCGCGAAGCTGTCCTCGGTGGCCTCGCCGGCCTTCCACTGGGCCAGCGCATCCTCGGCTGCGGTCTTGGCCGCGTCCTTAGCCGCCTGCAGGTCGGCCTCATAGGTCTCGGCCTCGCTGTCCAGTGCGCTCTCGTCTACCTTGAACAGGATGTGGCGCACGTCCTTGGTGGCGTATTCCTGACGGCCCACGCTGCGGAACACGACCACATAGCAGTTGGAATCGCTGGTCACAACGGCGCTGTCGCCGGCCTTGCGCGCACTGTCAAATACCCAGTTGGCCACGTCGCTGCCGTTGTTGCTGCCGGCATCGGTGCTGGTGTAGCTGGCGGACTCATAATCCTTGGCCACATCCTCCAGCGCCTCGCCGCCCTGCACGCGCGCCAGCACAGCGGCGGCATCGCTCTCAGCCTTGGCCTTGGCGGCGGCGTTCTCCTCATCGGTGGGCTCCACGGTGTTGCCGTCATCGTCCTTGGTGCTGTCGGCGGTACCCTTGAAGTACAGGGACTCATAGCTGGCCACGTCAAAGCTGCTCTTGTTGCCCTGATAGTAGGTCTCCAGGTCGCTGACGGTGTAGGTCAGCTCCTCGGCGTAGTGGCTCTGGTAATGGGTGGCTACGTCCACCAGCTGCACCATCTCCTTGAAGGTATCCACGGTCATGTTCTTGCCGTAGATCAGCTTCAGATACGTCTTCGTGGAGTAGCCGTTCTGCTTGGCGGCGGCGTTGAGCTCCTCCATAGTGGCATCCAGCTCCTCCTGAGTGTGCTCATCGGCGCCCATGCCGTTGGCCTCAGCCTCCTGGGCGGTCAGCACGTACATGGCCAGCTGCTTCACCGCGGTGTCGCGGACATACTGCTCCCATGTGACATCACCCTCGTCCTCGATACCCAGCGCGGTCTTCATGGTGTCGCTCACCACCTGCTGGTCCAGGGATTTGGACGTATCGATGCCGTAAAAGCTGGCATAGCTGCTCTTCAACAGACTGCTCTTCACGTTGGCGTAGAAATACTCCACCTGCCCGGCGGTATATTTCTCACCGTTGATGGTCACGGCGGTGGCGCTGCGCTGCAGCACGCCGGAGTTATACACCAGCAGTACCGCGGCCACGATCACGAACATGCCGGCGATCACGCCGTACAGGATATTGTTCTTGCGTGCCTTGGCCTTCTCCTCCGCCTCGCGGATCTTCTTGGGGTCGGTGACGCCCTGGGCCGCCAGATCCTGCCGGATCTTCTTTTCTCTTGATGCGCTCATTGAAATTCATTCCTCTCGATTTTGGACGCAATACGCCCTTGTTTGGTAACATACTCGGTCATTATATCGTATACCGCACCTTTTCGCAAGAGGGAAACGCCTGGAATTTGTGAACATTTTACCGCGATCACTGAGCACAAGACCCCCATTCCGTTTCGGAATGGGGGTCTTGTGCTCAGCGACAGGCAGCGGCCATGTTATAACCTGCACAACTCGCAGGTGGGTCGTCTCCGGCTGACTTTACTGCTTCCAGCATCCGCCCGCATACGGCAGGCGGGAGGCCTGCAAACCATCTGCCGATCCGACGTCCCGTATAACCAATGTCAGGATAAATAGAACCGCTGCCCATCGCTCAATTTTCCGCCCTGCCTTCGCCGAGCCGCCTTGCTGTACACAAAGTACAGCGGCGGCGTCTCGTCATCGGCAGGACGAAAAATCCTGCTCATTTTTCCAACCCGGTATTCGCCAAACCGGCTCGACGTACAGAAAGTACGCCATCGCCGCTTTGCCATCGGCAGGACGAAAAATCCTGCCGAAGGAGTGGCGTGTATCTTTTTCGCTGCACCGCCGCGCCTCGTCTTGGCGAAAAATCCAGCCATTTTCCGGCGCAGCCGGCGGCGTCTCGCCATCGGCAGGACGAAAAATCCCGTCGAAAGATCACTCGTCCTCGTCGGACAGGATCTGCTCCATGAACAGGTCGTAGACCTTATCCAGCTCCTCGTCGCTGTCTAGGGTGCTCAGCAGCTCCTCGCCGTTTTCCATAACGGACTTCAGGATCACCAGGCCGTACTCCTCGGCGGCTTCCTCGTCGGCATCATCCTCCACCACGGGGAAGAACGCCATGTAGGTCTGGCCGTCCACTTCCAGCGCGTCCACGTATTCCAGTTCAATGTCGTTGCCGTCCTCGTCGGTCAGGGTGATGAAGTTGGGGCCGAATTCCTCGCTCATGGGAGAGTCCTCCTTTGTCTTTATATCCATAGTATACCCGAAAGCTGGAGAAAACGCAAGTGGAAGCATTCGGCAGTTTCTGCCATCTGTCGGACTGAAAATCGGTGGAATGGGGGAAAATAACGGGAATTGAGCAGCCAAACGGGCGGATTTCTGCAAAAAATCCTCTTTTTTGCATTTGACAAGTATGGTAGAATGTTCCTTATAGTGGATTGGTATGTGAATTTTGACCCCGGAACGAAAAGAATACACAGGAACATCAATAAAGAAAGGAAGGTGCCCTGTCTTGAGTGAGAACAAGCGCAGACGGTCGTCGTCCACCGGCTTTTGGGGACGCATCCGGCAGAGCGCCCGGCACATAGAAAACGAGGCAAAGGAGGGTGCGCGCCGGGTAGAGCACAGTGCCGCCGAGGGTGCGCGGCGCGTGCAGCATGACGCGCAGGAGCGTGTGCGGAACATGACCCCTAAGCAGAAGAACGGCTGGAAGAAGGCCGGACGCATCATCGGCACGCTGCTGCTGGTGTTCGTGCTTACGGCGTCCATCTTCGCCGGTATCTTCATGGCGTACATCAACAGCGCCATGCGCGGCAAGGTGGAGGTCTATCTGGACGAATTCGAGACCCAGGTCTCCACCGAGCTGTATTACCAGGACCCCGACACCCAGGAGTGGGTCATGTACCAGACGCTGTACATGGACGAAAACCGCATCTGGGTGGACCTGGAGAACATTCCCAAGTACCTTCAGGATGCAGCGGTGGCCATTGAGGACAAGCGGTTTGAAAAGCACCACGGCGTGGACTGGAAGGGTACCACCCGCGCCATTCTGTACACCCTGTTCGGCAAGAACGTGCAGGGCGGCTCCACCATCACCCAGCAGTTGGTGAAGAACGTCACCGGCGACAATCAGGTGACGGTCAAGCGCAAGATCACGGAGATCTACCGCGCACTGGAGCTGGAAAAGCGCTACGAGAAGGACGAGATCCTTGAAGCCTACCTGAACGAGGTCTACTTCGGCCAGCGCTGCTCCGGCGTGATGACGGCGGCGCGGGTGTATTTTGGCAAGGACGTGTCCGAGCTGTCATTGGCCGAGTGTGCCAGCATGATGGGCATCACCAACAACCCCTCCATGTACGATCCCTTCATCAGCTCCTGGACCCGCGAGAACAACCGGGAGCGCCAGCTGACCATCCTCAGCGAGATGCTCTCTCAGGGCAAGATCGACCAGGAAGAGTATGACGCCGCCGTGGCCGAGGATATCCAGTTCGCCAACGGCTTTACCATCTCCGGCAAGTATGTGGGCAGCGACGGTACCGGCACCGAGCCGGACACGGAGGATACCACCGATACCAGCGACGATACCGACTCCCCGGCGGATGACAGCACCCCCACCATCAAGGGCAGCAACTCCTGGTTCACCGATGCCATGATCACCGATGTGGCCGAGGCACTGGTGGAGAAGCTGGGCATCACCGAAAAGGTCAACAGCGAGGGCAAGAAGATCTCCGCCTACGACCAGGCCATCAACATGGTCTACAGCAAGGGCTACAAGATCTACACCACCCAGAATCCCAAGTATCAGAAGATCGCGGAGGATGTGTGCTATAATCTGGAGAATATCCCCTATACCAGCAGCTATACGAACGCCGCCGGTGAGCAGGTGGAGGATCAGCTGCAGATCGCCCTGACCATCGTGGATCCCACCAACGGCTATGTGGTGGCTATGATCGGCGGTGCCGGTGAAAAGGTGGTGGACCGCGGCTGGAACTGGGCTGTGAACGCCCGGCAGTGCGGTTCTGCCATCAAGCCTGTGTCCACCTACGCCCCGGCACTGGACGACGGCACCATCAACGGCGCGTCGGTCATCGACGACTATCCCATGCTGCTCAACGGCGACGTGTGGCCGCGAAACGACAACTGGCGCTATCAGGGTCTTATGCCCCTGCACCTTGCGCTCCGACAGTCCCTGAACACCTGCGCCGTGCGCATCAATCTGGCCTACGGCGTTACCAATTCTTACGATTTCCTTGTGAACAAGCTGGGCTTCAAGAACCTGACCTACACCGACTCCCAGCAGGTGGGCAACATGGCACTGGGCGGCTTTGAGAAGGGCGTTACCACCGAGGAGATGGCCGCGGGCTTCGCGACCTTCGTCAACGAGGGCGTGTATACCGCGCCGCGCACCTTTATCCGGGTGGAGGATGCCAACGGCAACGTGATCCTGGAGAACGAAGCACAGTCCACCGTGGCCATGAAGAACACCACTGCGGCGCTGATGAACAGCCTCCTGCAGGAGGCATCCCTGCAGGGCACCGGCTATCAGGCGCAGTTCCCCGGTATGCACATCGCCGGTAAGACCGGTTCTACCAACAGCAACAAGGACCGTTACTTCGCGGGCTATACGCCCTATTACAGCTGCGCCGTCTGGGCGGGCTATGAGCATAACCAGCGCATCGTGGCCAGCGGCAACCCCTGCGCCGTGATCTTCCAGAAGGTCATGAAGGCCATTCATGAGGACCTACCCGACAAGGACTTCTTCTCCTGCTCCGGCCTGACCAGCGTGGCCGTCTGTGCTGACAGCGGAATGCTGGCGTCGGAGAACTGCGCCCTGGACGTTCGCGGCAGCCGCGTCTACACGGCCCTGGTGGCGGCGGATAATGCCCCCACCGCCGTCTGCACCATGCACACCGCCCCCACCTACACCGTCAACATGGCGGACAGCGACGGCAACGTGACCACCGTTACCGGCTCCGTGCTGAACTACCAGCGTGAGCTGATCGAGGGCCACGACGAGATCGTGGTGGAGGACGCCTTTATGATGCTGGGCGGCTGGAACGGCTTTTTTGGCGACGAGGCGGACGACGACTTCAATATGCCCGACGGTGATCACGACACCACGGTGGCGGGGCCGCCGGACACCACAGACCAGCCGAGCAACGTGGATGATTTTATCCGCGCAGGATGATAAAAAAGGAGACGCGAAAGCGTCTCCTTTTTTGCCCAGGAGTGGGTGCCATGTCAAGGGCCGCCGCTGGCGGCCTTGTTTTTCGCGCAGCAAAATCGCCGCACCAAAAGAAAAGAGACATCCTTTCGGATGTCTCTTTTCTTTTGTGACTGCCCACATGTTTTGTTGTCTGCACTCCCGCCCACCGCAAGGAAGGGGGAGTGTGAGGGGGGAA
>ENA-OZWM01000183-OZWM01000183.1-human-gut-metagenome-genome-assembly--contig:-NODE-183-length-6844-cov-2.574901_pt1 | contig 6844 bp, 6 predicted proteins | sample MGYA00244850_ERZ654084 | MGnify/ENA primary metagenome ERZ654084 (study PRJEB26926, sample SAMN06165176) | human gut metagenome | biome: ENVO:00009003; feature: ENVO:2100002; material: ENVO:00002003... | reverse complement strand
ATACGAGATTACTACGCGTCTCGTGGGCTCGGAGATGTGTATAAGAGACAGCTGCCCGATAATGGAGCACATTGTGCGATTGTTTCAGTAAATATAGCTGATATGGATTCTGCTGAGGTGTCGGATATACTTATGAATGAGTATGGCATTGCAACAAGAAGCGGCATACACTGCGCACCACTGATGCATAAATTCTTTGGAACACAAAAACAGGGTATGGTGAGATTTTCATTTTCATATTATAATACAAATGATGAGATAAATGAGGCCGCTGAAGCGCTTATGCAGATTGCGGCATTGAGATAAACAGTATTAAACAATTGAAAGGAGCAAACATGCCACAGGAAATAGTGTTTTGCAAAGGCGGTGGCTGTACTGCAAAGCTTGGTCCGGATTTATTAAGTCATGTTTTAGCAAAGTTGCCAAAGGGCGAAAAAGACAGCAATCTGCTCGTCGGATATGATAGCAGCGATGATGCGGCAGTGTACAGAATTTCAGATGACACGGCGATAGTCCAGACGCTTGATTTTTTTCCACCGATGGTTGATGATCCATATACGTTTGGACAGATAGCGGCCGCAAATGCGCTCAGTGATATCTATGCGATGGGCGGCACAGTTAAGAGTGCGTTGAACATCGTTTGTTTCCCTGAGAAAATGGATTTGAATATACTCGGTAAAATAATGCAGGGAGGCGCTGACAAGGTGATAGAGGCAGGCGGTACACTTGCAGGTGGTCATTCCATAGCAGACAGCGATGTGAAATACGGACTTTCTGTCATGGGCACAGTTCATCCCAAACACATCTACAGCAACAATACAGGGCAGCCGTCAGATGTGCTTATACTGACCAAGAAGCTCGGAGTTGGGCTTGTGTGCAACGCAAACCGTGTCGGGGAAGCTCCGTTAGGTGCAATTGAGGATGCGGTAAGCTCCATGACCACACTAAACCGCGCGGCATCAGAGATCAGTCACAGCTTCGAAATACATGCATGCACAGATGTCACGGGCTTTAGTTTTTTAGGACATCTGAGCGAGATGTTAAATGATGATATAACAGCACTTATCGACTCGATTTCCATCCCGGTCATTACCGGAGCACTGCGATGCGCAGATGAGTTTTTCCTCACGGCAGCGGCGCAGCGCAACAGAAACCATGTAGGTGACAAGGTGCGTTTTGCAAAAAATATACCTTTCTCAATGGAGGAGGTGCTCTTCGATCCGCAGACCTCAGGAGGACTGCTGTTTGCAGTAAAAGCCTTTGAGGCAGATACCTTTTTGCATGAGCTTAAAGCCGCAGGGCTTCCGGCTGCAAAGGTGGGACGATTTGTTAAGCGCTGCGATGTGCCGATATATGTGAACTGATTTTAAGCTATCATAGCTTATGTAAATATGCTGACAGGCTGCATGCCCTGCATTTTGAGGGTTGACAAGTTAAATAACATAGGGAGGATTATAAATATGATAACAGTAAATGCAATAGGGGATACATGTCCGATCCCGGTTGTAAAGACAAAGAAGGCGATAGAGGCTCTCACACAGCCGGATACGGTGGAGACACTTGTGGACAATGAAGTTGCAGTGGAAAATTTAAAAAAGATGGCTGCACAGAAGGGCTATAGCTGCGACAGCAATAAGCTCGACGACGGAAGCTACAGTGTAAAGCTGACAATTGAGACTCTTAACACAGGAGCGTTTTCGGATACAGACGAAGCTTCACAGTACACATGCAGGCCGGCTACAGATAACAGAGTCGTTGTAATCCGCTCTTCATATATGGGAGAGGGCAGCGAGGAGCTGGGCAGTGTACTCATAAAGGGCTTCATCTATGCACTTTCGCAGCAGGACAATCCGCCTGAAACCATGCTTTTCTACAATGGAGGAGCAAAGCTGACCTGTGATGGCTCAGAGTGCCTTGAGGATTTAAAGGAGCTTAAGAGCCGTGGGGTGAAAATTTTTACCTGCGGAACATGCCTGAACTACTATGAGCTGTCAGATAAGCTTGCAGTCGGAGAGGTGACGAACATGTATGATATCGCCGAGAAAATGGCTGCAGCCTCTCTTATTGTGAGTCCTTAGTGTTATATTAAGTGTGATGTGATGGATAATAATTTGGTAAGAGAAAAGAAAAAGCGGCTAATCATTACCTTCGAGACTACCACAGCGCCGTTAAAGCTGGATATCAAGGGCAAGGCATGTGGTATTCCGGGGCGCACGATTCCTCTTCCGTCTGCTATATCGGCGGGCTGTGGTCTGGCATGGCGTGCAGAGCTTTCAGACAGGGAGAGCCTCATAGCCTTTATGAAGGAGCAGGACATTAGGTGGGAAGCCATGTATGAGCTTGAAATGTATTGATATAGGAGAAAAATATGTTTTATTACAATCAGTATGTGAGGGCGCAAAGCCTTGATGAAGCCTATGAGCTTTATCAGAAAAAACCGAATTTTGTGCTGGGCGGCATGCTCTGGCTCAAAATGAAAAATAAGACGCTTGGCACGGCAATTGACCTGTGCGATCTCGGACTTGACCAAATTGATGAGGATGAGAACGAGTTTAGAATCGGTGCATATGCAACACTCAGGCAGATAGAGACACATGAAGCACTGAATGCATATACACACGGCGCAATCGCAGAGTCGGTCAGACATATCGTCGGAGTGCAGTTTAGAAATGTGGCGACTGTCGGAGGAAGCATCTGGGGCAGATTTGGATTTTCAGATGTCATGACGATTTTCAGGGCACTGGGAGCAAAGGTGCAGCTTCACAAGGCAGGAATTATGGATTTGGACGAGTTTGCGGCACTTCCAAGAACCACGCGCGATGTGCTCGTATCAGTAATAGTGCCGAAGAATGCAAAGGGCGTAGTATACTTAAGCCAGAGAAACCAGTCAACAGACTTTCCGGTGCTCACATGTGCAGTGGCAAACAGAAGCGGCAGGTATGTGGCGGTTATCGGAGCATCACCATATATGGCAGAGCCTGTGTGGGATAAGGACGGCATACTCGATGGTATAGTAGATGCAAAGACGCACGGTAATGTAGCTTTGACGGAGAATTCCGAGAACAATGCAAAAATAGATAAATTTGCAGAATATGTTGCAGAGCATATCCGTTTTGGAAGCAATATCAGAGCAGGAGCCGAGTACAGAGAGATGATCTGCCGGGTGCTTACACGCCGCGCTGTCACACAGTCGCTTGACATCTGCGATGATATAAGGTAATCGCTACCGGATGCATGGAAGTTATGCAGGAAACTTTGGAAGCTTTATTAGTGTGATGACATCAATGCACGAGCATTAAGTAGGAAGGAATTCATGTATATGGATGTTAAAATAAAATTAAATGGAAAGTTAATAATCGACTCGGTTGACCAGGATATGGTGCTTTTGGACTTCTGCCGCAAGCACAACTGCTTTTCAGTGAAGAGGGGCTGTGAGTCAGGCAACTGCGGTCTTTGTACAGTGCTTCTGGATGGAAAGCCTGTGCTGTCATGCAGCATGCCGATAGGCAGGGCAGACGGCAGAGCCGTGGATACCCTTGAGGGACTTGAGGAGGAAGCTAAGCAGTTTACAGGATTTTTTGCTGCACAGGGAGCGGATCAGTGCGGCTTCTGTAATCCAGGTTATATTGTAAATATTGTGGCACTTTTAAGAGAAAATCCTGACCCGACTGATGAGGAAGTTCTTGAGTATCTTTCAGGAAATCTGTGTCGTTGTACAGGATATCAGAGTCAGCTCCGCTCAATCAGAAATTTCTTAAACAGTAAGAAGGAGGGCGCACCTCTTAATCTCGAGGCAGGCGTCTACGGAGAGGATATCGGAAAGGAGTGGCAGGATGAGCACAAATCAAACTAATGTAAACAGCTTCAACCGCGCGAGAAGGGATTATCACGCAGTTGGAAAATGTATACCGAAGAAGGATTCGAGCCAGCTTTTACTCGGAAAGCCGGTATTTACTGATGATATCACACCGCGTGATGCGCTTGTCATAAAGCTTCTGAGAAGCCCGTATGCAAATGCAATTGTCGAGGATGTAAAGACAGATATCGCTCTTAAGGTGCCGGGCATGGTCGCAGTATACACCTGGGAGGATGTTCCGAAAAAGCGTTTTTCTATCGCAGGCCAGACCTTTCCGGAGCCGTCACCGTACGACAGACTAATCCTTGACCGTCATGTTAGAAGTGTAGGTGACGCTGTCGCTATTGTGGTAGGTGAATCGGAAAAGGCTGTAGACAAGGCTCTTAACATGATAAAAGTAAAGTACACGATTCTTGAGCCGGTGCTTGACTTCAGAAAGTCGCTGGACAACAAGGTGCTTGTGCATCCTGAGGATGACTGGTCATCCAGCATAAATACAGGCGATGTAAAGCGCAATCTCATTCATCATGAGGAGGATGAGCATGGAAATGTAGAGAAAATTCTGTCGGAGTGCGATGAGATTATTGAGCACACCTATCGCATAAAGGCAGCGCAGCAGGCATATATGGAGACCTGCAGAGCATACTGTGAGATAGACAGATACGGCAGGCTTCACTGCATCAGCTCGACACAGATTGTTTTCCACCTGCGCCGAATACTGGCAAATGCACTCGATATTCCAAAGTCTATGGTGCGCGCTGAAAAGCCGCGTATCGGAGGAGGCTTTGGTGCCAAGCAGACAGCGGTCTGTGAGGTATATCCGGCATTTGTTACCTGGAAGACAAAGCGTCCGAGCAAGATAATCTACAGCAGAAAAGAGTGCCAGACTATCGCGTCACCGCGTCATGAGATGGAGGTCACCGTGCGTCTTGGAGCAATGAGGGATGGTCATATAAGGGCGATAGATCTTTATACGCTGTCAAATGGTGGAGCATACGGAGAGCATAGCACTACAACAGTAGGACTCTCAGGTCATAAATCGCTCCCTCTTTATACAGGAGGCTGCGAGGCAACCAGATTTTCGTGCGATGTTGTGTACACAAACGTGCAGGCGGCAGGAGCATATAGAGGCTATGGAGCTACACAGGGTATCTTTGCACTTGAATCAACTGTCAATGAGCTCGCTGAAAAGCTGCATATAGACCCGGTTGAGCTTCGTTTGAAAAATATCGTCCGTGAGGGCATGTTTATGCCGGCATATTTTGGCGAGACAGCCAATGCATGTGCACTCGACAGATGCATAATGCACTGTGCGGATAATTTCCATTGGGCAGACAAGTATCCTGTCCGCGATATGGGAAATGGCAAGGTTCGTGCGGCAGGCATGGCACTTGCAATGCAGGGCTCCTGCATATCAAATGTAGATGTCGGATCGTGTACCTTAAAGCTTTCAGACTGTGGCACCTACAATATGATGATAGGCGCGGCAGACATGGGAACAGGCTGTGATACCATACTTGCGCAGATGGCGGCTGAGGTACTCGACTGCGAGCCGGATGATATAACCGTGTTTGGAGCGGATACGGATGCTTCTCCTTATGATTCAGGTTCATATGCCTCATCAACCACCTACATTACAGGAATGGCCACACAGAATGCAGCACTTGAGCTTCGTGAAAACATAAAGAAAATCGGTGCACAGATGCTGGGCCATGCTGCATCAGAGGTGGATTTTGACGGCAAAGAGGTGTATATCATAAATCCGGACGGTGCAGACAATGGGGAGGTTTGCGTAAGTCTTTCCGATATAGCAACAAAATCACAGGTCAACAACACGATACCTGTAGATGTCACAGCGACATATTCATCACCTGTTTCACCTCCTCCATACATGGTAGGAATGGTCGAGATAGAGCTTGATAAGGAGACAGGAGCAGTTAAAATACTTGATTATCAGGCTGTTGTGGACTGTGGAATTCCGGTCAATCCAAACCTCGCGCGTGTACAGACCGAGGGCGGCATAGGTCAGGGAATAGGCATGGCGCTTTATGAGAATGTCACCTACAATGCCGGTGGAAAAATCGCAGAAAATGACCTCATGCAGTACAAGATACCGACACGACAGGATGTGGGACATATCAACGTCGAATTTGAGACAAGCTATGAGCCGTCAGGCCCATTCGGAGTTAAGTCAATCGGTGAGATAGTTATCAATACACCGGCTCCTGCGCTGGCACATGCCATTTATCGCGCAACAGGCGTATGGCACAGGACAGTTCCGTTTACCCCTGAAAAAATACTTATGGGAATGGTAGACCCAAACTGGCACGAAAAGGACCTTAGAGTGAAATGATTCAATCATATACATGGCGGCTGGAAACAGCCGCCGTTTTGGAAGTAACAAACTGTTTTATGAGCTGGATGGAAAACCTATGTACAGGCATTTGCTTGATCGCTTGGCGGAAATTAAAAATAGATATAATAAATCAAAATCAGACAGCCAGACCATAGATATAACCGTTGTCACCCGTTACCGGGAAATATTGGACTACTGCGCATGTATCCCAGATTGCCATGCAGTCATAAGTCCGGACAGCGAAAAAGGCATATCCTACACTATAAAGGCAGGAATTATGGCGGTGCAGGAGCAGAAAAAGACTGGTATGCAGGACTACTACATGTTTGCAGTAGCTGACCAGCCATATTTAAAAAGTCAAAGCGTGATTAAATTAATAGACAGAGTGCTTAAAAATACAGGGGGTAAGCGATTGGCGTTTTCACTTCGTTGTGGAGATGCTGTAGGCAACCCGTGTGTATTTAATTCATCGCTTATACCACAGCTTTTATCACTGGAGGGTGATAAGGGTGGCAGAAGTGTGGCAAAGAAGCATGACTGTGTATATGTAGATATTGCAGATGAGAGAGAGCTGATGGATATCTGTCTCTTATACACATCTCCGAGCCCACGAGACGCGTAGTAATCTCGTA
>ENA-OZWM01000179-OZWM01000179.1-human-gut-metagenome-genome-assembly--contig:-NODE-179-length-6899-cov-5.338252_pt1 | contig 6899 bp, 6 predicted proteins | sample MGYA00244850_ERZ654084 | MGnify/ENA primary metagenome ERZ654084 (study PRJEB26926, sample SAMN06165176) | human gut metagenome | biome: ENVO:00009003; feature: ENVO:2100002; material: ENVO:00002003... | reverse complement strand
CATAAAGGCTTTTTTATGCGCAGATCCTGATGATCAGTGGCGGTCAGTCTTGGCTGCCTCCAGGTAAAAGTCCAAAAACAGCTGGGCGGTGGCGCTTAACCGGTCTTTTTTGGACCAGAACAGTGTCTGTTCAAAATACAGTTCATCATCAGCCAGCAGCTGCTGCTGCAACCCTTGGGGGAAGTCGTCCCTGCCGCCGGCGGAAACGATGGCGATGCCGCTGCCGCCGGTGACGACGGAGCCGAGAGCGGCCGCCAGATAGCAGATCAGTTCACCGGAGCGGGGAGATTTGCAGTGCTTCATCAAGCTGACGGTCAGGCCATCGAAGGCGCCGCTGCTGTTGAGGATCTCCAGCAGCTGGAACAGCAGGGTCACATACAGCACCAGCGTCATCATGCCGGACATACCGGCCACGATGGGGCCGTCGTTGGCAAACATCTTCGCCGGTGCAATGGTGCCCAGTACCAGATTCAGCACAATACCGCTGAGGTTACAGAGGATCAGGGTGCCCATGAGATCCCAACCCTTACGCATAAGAATGACCATGAGCACAGGGAGTACCAGCAGGAACAGAGACTTGGCGGTGCTGCCGTCCAGCTCCAGATCAGCGGGGATATTGGCGTCCTGCGTCAGACCCACAACGGCAAAGAGCACGGCAGCAACAGCGCCGGAGATGGCGGCATAGGGAAAACGGGTACGAACCACCTGAGAGATGTCCGCCTCCTGCGTCAGGGCGGATGAGATTGTGGTGTCGGAAATAGGAGCCAGATTATCGCCGAAGATAGCACCGGAGATGATAGCGCCGCACATCAAGCCCATGTTGATGCCCAAACCGTGGGCCAGCGGCAGCAGCACCGGCGCGACAGCGGCCACCGAACCGGTGGAGGTGCCGCAGGAGGTGGAGATGAGCACGCAGGTCAGGAATGCGATCATGGGTATCCATCCGGCGTTCAAGCCCAGACGGGTGATTCCCCAGATCAAGGCATCGATCAAACCGCTTTGCCGTAGGAGCTGCGCCAGCATACCGGCCATGATATAGGCCATGATGATGGTGCCCAACATGGGGTTCTGAAGTCCCTTCAGCGTGATCTTGCCGTAGTTTTTCTTATCCTTGGCCAACAGGAAGCCCAGTGCCAGAGCAAAGAAGGTAATACCTGTGAGGCGGGCCAATCCGCCGCCGCCAATGATGGTACTGACAAGCATACCCACCAGCATGAACAGGACAGGCAGCCACACGCCGATCTTTCCGCCGTAGAATCCTGATTTCTTTTCCATAGGGGAAACCTCCATTTCTTTTGTTCTTCTCTCGTTTATTTGCAGGAGCCTCCGCTCCTGATGGTCACTTTTGCTGGAGCTTCAGCAGCGCGTCGGTGATCTTCCGCGCCGCCCGCTCCAGATCCTCGGTGGCGTTGGCGAAGGAGAAGCGCATGCAGCAGGCCGTCTCCTCGCCGTAGGCGCTACCGGGCATGCCCACCACGCCCGCGTTCTCCAGCAGGTACTCACACATCTGGGTGGAGTCCATGCCGCCGATATCGAAGAACACCCATGCGTAGAAGGCCCCCTCCGGCTTCAGGCAGCGGACGCCGGGGATCTTGTTCAGCGCGCCGGTGAACATATCGCGGCGATAGGCGTAGGTCTTGCGCATCTGCTCGGTCTCATACTCGCAGCTAAATGCCTCTACGGCGCCCTTCTGCAAAAAACCGCTCATGCAGGACAGACTGTGCTGATACAGCTTATAGGCCACGTCGTAAATCGCCTTGGGTGCCGCCAAATAGCCCATGCGCCAGCCGGTCATGGCTGCGCTCTTGGAAAAGCCGTTCATGGTGGCGACACGGTCATGGATAGAGGGATAGGCGCCCATGCTGATGCTCTTTGCTCCATCGTAGACCAGCTTCTCATACACCTCGTCGCTGAGCATGTACACCTGCGGATGGCGCAGCATAAAGGCCTCCAGAATATCGGCCTCGTCCTTGTGAAGAATACGTCCGGTGGGGTTGTTGGGGTAGTTGATGATGATAAGGCGTGTCTTGTCGGTGCAGACGGCCTCCAAAGCCTCGGCGGTGATGCGGTAATCCTGCTGATAATCCAGCTTTACCTTGACGGTTACGCCACCGGCAGCCTGAATGATCGGCTCGTAGGACACCCATGCGGGATCCAGAACCATCACCTCGTCTCCCTCGTTAAGAATGGCCTGCACCGCCAGATAGATGGCGTTCTTGCCGCCGGGCGTTACCATGATGCAGTTGACGTCATAGTCCAGACCGTTTTCCTCCCGCAGCTTCTTCTGAATGGCCTGACGCAGCTCCGGCAGGCCGGGGCCCACCACATAGTGGGTATAGCCCTCCGTCAGACTGCGGATGGCTGCCATAGAGATGCGGTCAGGTGTGGGAAAGTCCGGCTCGCCTCCCGCCAGACCGATAACGGTGGGATCGGTTTTCTGCATCTCCTTGGCGCGTGCCATCAGTACCATGGAGGCAGAGGGCTTCATGCTTTCAATACGATGGTTCATGGTGATCTCCTCCTTCTTATTTCAGCTTCTTCGCCACGTCCCGCAGCAGACTCTCAGAAGGGGCCTTGCGGTCAATGGTAGACGCTTCAGCGATAAGCTTCAGCAGGGACACACCCTCCTCCTGCGCCACCTTGCGAAACATGGGCAGGAACGAGGAGTGACATCCGGATAATCCCAGCATCAGCTCAACTGGAGCGATGGCTACGTGGTAGTGATATGGCTTCATGGTAGGGATCAAGTCGTCCTCCAGATAGTGCAGCAGTCCGAACAGATCCACCTCTGGCAGGTAGCCCTCCCTCTTCAATGTGGCGGCGGCCAACTCAGTGGCGCAGTTGCCTGCGCTGCGGGCCATACCCAGCAGACCGCAGTCGATTTCGTCAGCACCGGCTGCCACGGCAGCCAGCGCGTTGGCCTGAGACAGCCCCAGATTGCTGTGACCATGAAAGCCGACAGGAATCGTCACAGAGTCCTTCAGCGCCTTGACATATTCCGTGGTCTGGTCGGGAAACATGGTTCCGGCAGAGTCCATGATGGTAATGCGGTCTACACCGGCGCCCTGCAGGAGTTTTGCCTCCTTTGCCAGCTCCGCCGCCGGAAGAACGTAACCCTTCATCAGCGAGTAGCGACAGGTAAGTCCCGCTTCCTTTACAGCTGCCACCGCCTTGACAGAGCCTGCGCCGTCACCGGCATCAGCGCCCACCCGCAGGAAATACAGACCTGCGTCGGCAGCGCCGCGAACCAGCTCTTTATCCGCCAGCTTTGCCAGCATAAACATACCGATACGTCCACGAGACAGGTAGGGCTGCACCGCCTCGAAATACTCCTCGTCACTGGGTGCTTGCTTAGCATCCGCCTTGGCGTAAGCGCCAAGACCCTTGCAGTTACCGCATTCAATATCCGGAATACCTGCCTCCAGCAGCGCACCGATGATGCTTTGGGTCAGCGAAATAGGAAAACCATGACCCACCACATTGCCACCGTCGCGCAGGGTATTGTCAAAAAGCCTGACCATAACAATGCCTCCTCGTTTTTATCTGTTGTTGATAAATGCATGCGTGTTTTACTGATTTACTTATAGCATAATTTCAAATATATTAAAAGTTTTAATTTCTGGCAAATAATATCACATATTTCGATATTATCCTTATGGCGCTTATCATGGGAGCAACCTATGGTCGCATTGATAGCGACGATTTCCCGCGGGCGCTGTAAAAGTCATCCCTACGCTCGTAATGTAGTTCTCCTTCGAACAACGTACATCGGCCAGATAAACCTAAAAAGCAGAAATTTAACCAATAAATATTAAAATGGGGCTGTCTCAAAATAGCATTTCTAAAAATTAACCCAATAAAAAAGTCGTGAAAATCCGATATAAACTGGATTTTCACGACTTTTTCTAACATTTTACGATGGCTATTCTCTTACGATTTGCATTTTGAGACAGCCCCATTTAGTTCAGTTGGATATGAGATAGTAGTCGGAGTTATCAGGCCGTCAAGCCGGAAAGCCCTGCAGGGCAAGGGTTTGGTTGGTGTTGCACAAATTTCCACCATTCTGAAGAAAAACCTCGGAAGCCTTACAGGGCAAGACTTCCGAGGTTTTTTGCGGTAGTAGTCAAATAGCAGTCTGAGCACTTCACAGGTCATGCGGCTCAGATGCAGCGGCTCCCGTTTTCAGCACACACAAACCGCATACTTCACACGATTCCCGTACTGTGTCGATTTGAGCAGTCCCAGTTTTTCAAACTTCAACACAAAGCTGCGGATCGTCGCGTAAGCGGCGTTCCCGAAGTCCTTTTCCAACTGCTTGGTGGAGAACTCCGCGTCGCCGTAAGCGGACAGAACAAACTCCCACAGTGCTTTCTCCTTCTCAGTGACCTGTCCGTGGGACAGGGCGGTCTGAAACGCCTCGGTCATCTGTGCGGTCGGAAGCACCCCGTTCAGCTTATGATAGCGGAGTGTACCCTGAATTGCAAGGTTGAAATCAGGTTTTTGATAATTTTCAATGTATCGCCTTACTGCCTTTTTCCGGACGATGAAAACCGGAAGTTCTCCGTCTACTATATGGAGCTGGCTCCCGGCAGCCATTGGCAGTCGGAGCCGCATCTGTGGGGTACCACCGAGTTTGTCACCCTTTTCGCCGGTGCAATCGAAATCACGGCTGATCAGAAGGCCATTGTCGTTCAGGCGGGCGAAAGCGTCCGCTTTCAGGGCGACACCACCCACGCCTACCGCAACATCTCCGACCAAACCACCATTCTGCACATGATCCTGTACAACCCGTAAAAAGGCGCGAGCCGCTGCAATACAGCGGCTCACGCCTTTTCTTTCAGTTATCCAGTTCTGCCTCGTGCTTGAGGATCGCGCCGGTGGCGGCGTTGATCTCGTAGCTGTACTCCATGCCACCGGATTTGAACTCGACCTCATAGACGAGCGTGCCGTCCTCGTCGTCCAGTTCGATCTCCATGTCATACGCCTTGTTCTCGCTCACGCCTGCGTGGTTCAGGGCGATGGACTTCGCCTTGGCATGGCCGATGTCGCCGGTGGGCGCAGTAGGCTTTGCCGTCTCATCCCCTACAGGGGCCGTGGCCGGCAAGTCCTTCTGCCCGCTGAGCACCTTCCCCGTGTAGGCGTCCACCAGATACTCAAACTCACCCCATGCCGTGTGCAGCTCCACCTCGTAGTGCGTGGGGAATTCGTCCAGCTCGGAATCGACCTCCGCCGTGACGGAGTCCAACGCCGTTGTCCCGGCATACTGCTCCGCGGCGTAAGCGGCGGCATCCTTGCCGATGGGCATAGCGGGCGCGCCTGCTTCCGCAAGGTCCTTCAGCTCCTCCACCGAGAGCTTTGCCAGCGCGTCAAACTTGAGCGACGGGTTGATGGCAAGGACGCGGTTCACCAGCGCCGCCTTGCCGGAGGAAATGTTGTTTTCCCGGGCCTGCTGCTCCCGCGCCGCGTCCTGCGTCAGCGTCTGCGTCAGGACGGCGGCCTTCGCTTCGCTGGTCTGCAGCACACCGTCCACGGCGCTGGTCAGCTCCCGCTGGAGCTTTTCCGCGCGGACGGTATCCTTATCCTCCACCGAGATCATGATGGCGGAGGAAATGCTGTCGAGGTAGCCGTTTCGCACGAGGCTGCCTACAATGGCGTTTACCGCCACGTCCAGCTTCGCACCCTTCAGGTCTGCACCATCGCCCATATCCGCAAGGATGGCCTTCGCATCCTCGTTGAGCGGTGTGCAGACCAGCACCTTTTCGCTCTTGCTGACCTTCAGCTCGATGCTGGGGTTTACGTCCAGCGACACCACGGACGCCACCGCATGTGCCCGCTGATAGAACACGCCTCCGCCGCACAGCAGCATCACCGCGAGGCAGGCAGCCACAAGCGTTGTCCATTTTCGATTTACCGTTTTCTTTGTTGTCATGGAAATTACCGTTCCTTTCCGCGCTTCACAGCGGGAGAGAACGCCGCTCATATCATCCGGCGCGGTCTTTTCAAGAGCCGAGGCCAGCCTCTGCTCCATTTTTTCATTGGTCATCAGGCGTCATCTCCTTCCAAAAAGCTGCGCATCTTTTTCAATGCTCTGCGATATTTCGACAGGACGGTGGGAAGCGGCAGCTCCAGCAGCGCCGCGATCTCCCGATGCTTCATGCCTGTGACCGCGTGGAGCAGCACAACGCGCCGCTCCTCATCGTTAAGGTTTGCCAATGCGCCTTGCAGCAGCGCGCGCTCGTCGGCGTCCAGTCCGCACTCCTGCGCGGGAATGGCGTCCCATTCCTCGTCCGAGAGTGCGGCGCGGCGTTCCTCGCGCCGCAGACGCATCAGGCACAGGCTGCGGCACACCGCCAGCAGCCAGCCCATGGGGGAACCGGTGGGGCGGTACTGCGCCGCGCAGTCCCACACCTGCACATAGACATCCTGCGTGAGATCCTGCGCATCGTGGGCGTTCCTGAGGTAGGACAGCGCAAGGCCGTACACCGCCGTCCGCGTGCGCTGATACAGCGCCGCCAGCGCGTCACGCTCCCCGCCGGCAATGTGGAGCAACAACTGCTGCAGCTCGTGTCGATCCTCTGCCGGCGCATATTCGGTTGTCATCAGCATACTGAGCATGGGCTTTTTCTCCTGTCATCCGTGTAATGCACGGAAAGGGCGTTTTATTGCATTTGGACTTAAAAACTTTTTTGATCAAGCTCCGCTGAGCACCTCGTAAACGCGGGCCAACGCTGCTGTCTCATAGATAAAGCGAGTTGTCAGCTCCCGTCCCCCCCCCCACACCACGTCCTCTGCGGCGTTGTGTAATGCCCTACGCTGACCGCCGCCTGCGGCATGGGCAGCGGCACCGGCCGCAGCAAGAAGGAGGCGGAGCAGTCCGCCGCCCGCAGCGCCCCGGAGCA
>ENA-OZWM01000178-OZWM01000178.1-human-gut-metagenome-genome-assembly--contig:-NODE-178-length-6907-cov-6.109019_pt1 | contig 6907 bp, 7 predicted proteins | sample MGYA00244850_ERZ654084 | MGnify/ENA primary metagenome ERZ654084 (study PRJEB26926, sample SAMN06165176) | human gut metagenome | biome: ENVO:00009003; feature: ENVO:2100002; material: ENVO:00002003... | reverse complement strand
GAGATTACTACGCGTCTCGTGGGCTCGGAGATGTGTATAAGAGACAGGTATTGATCTTAGAGAATTCCTGCACGGCAGAATCCAAATTGGCGAACTGTACCTTGCCCATGTTCGCCAGCACTGCCAGCTGGTTGAGGTTGTTTCCGATGGCTTTTTGCTGCCGCAGAACTTCTTTCAGTCCGTCAAGAATGATGATTTTCTTGCCCAGACAACAACTGATTACATAGTCGCTCTGGCTCATGTGCGCCTGAACCGCTTTTTGGCGGATTGTCTCTAAGTCTTGTGCTGAGATTCGAATGCTGAATTGTTTATTTTTTCGCATATTTTCCTCCGTTCGCATGAAGTGGGTATGGGCTTCTGCCCGATATTTGGCATTTGGCAGGACGCCGGGATACCGGCGACTAGCCAAATGCGATGCTTCCCCTCCGGGGTAATGTCATCAACTTAAGGCGGTTCAACATCTCTTAACGTTGCTTGGGAATTTCAAAGATTTGTGTTTTTTCAGACGATCAGAGGAGCGATCAGGGCGCACCGGGACAACGGCCTTTGAGAGACGAACAACCATATGCGCATACAAACGCTCCCGTTTTAGTCTGGAAGATGTCGAAAGCATCTCTACAACCGTTCTCTTCAGCTCTGAAATGGTCATTGCCACGTTCAGCTTGTAGGTATAGCGGTTCTCTGGCCTGATATGTGCGGCCTCAATTTCTTCGCGGAGATCATATTCCAGGACGCCAGCCAAATCGGCCAAAAACATTGTCGCATAGAAATCCTGTAAGATCGCGTCCGGAGAGTAACCTGTAAAATTCTCAATTTCCAGCTTGTTTTTCACGTCGTTATACTTGGTTTCAATGCCCCAGCGTTTATGGTAAGCCCATTTGAAATCATCCAAAGTTATTTGAGGATCAAAGATATTTGTTGCTAAATACTCGATATCTCCATTAGAAAGTTGAATTTTCAATACGCGGAGCTTCAGGGAGTGCTTCAGCTTTGCAAACTTGTGCTCAAACGTGTTGTCCTGTTCCGGAAGCTTCATGGAACGCAGAAATTCTGTGGGACAGCGCATAATGAAGCTGTGTCCGCTGCTTCCAATTGCGTCGATCAGTTCAGCTGCAGGATAGCCGCGATCCATGATAAACACCGGGTTTGACACGTTCTGCAGTCGAAACGAGCCGATCATGTCCTTTGCTGCAGCTCGCTCACTGGATCTGCAATGCGCAAAGCGTGTATCTACGATCATACCGTTGAGCAGATCGTACATACACGAAACAAGCGCCTGAACCTGCGGCGCGCCCTGATTTGTCTGGATCCCATACAGTTCCGCCAGCTCATTTGTGCAGGGAAGATTTAACCGGGTACCATCGATCCCAAACAATTGGTAACCTTTCCAGTCAGCCAATTCGGCTTTTTCGTAGAAACTGTCAACAACACTTTGAAAAAGCTCCTGAAATGCTTCCGGCTTGATCCGTTTCCTGCCCTTGGAGAAAGCTTGCTTGGAATACTCGATCTGACCATCCTTCTGTGCGTCAAAAAACGCATTCAGCCCTGCCTGCAAACTGCTTTTCAGGTTCTGAACCGTTACGTAAATATAGTCGGTAAAGCTCATTTTACGCCTCCTTGAAAAATCCCTCTGCCGCTTTATTGATCTGCGCAGAAAGTGCTCATCGCAGATAGTATTGTGGATATGACGAACAATTTCAAGATATAAAGGCAAGCTTTTCACGAAAATCACTCCAAAATCAAAATATCATCTTGATTTTGAAATAAATCCGCATTTGTCAATTGGCATTTTCACTAATATTTACGCCCGCTTTTTGACACTTTGAAATGATGGGCTTAAGTTGATGACATTACCTTTGAGGGAGGATTTTCCCCGCTGCGGCGGGGCTTCTCTGCGTTGGACTGCCGTACTGCACCTGCGTTTTCTGCGTTGCCCGCACGGCGGCGCAACGTTGGCTTTTCCTGTTGTGCCGCACACACACACTCGCTGTCGTGGCAGAAAGCCGCACACAGCGGCGACACGCGCCTCACGGCGCGGTGCAGGCGCTCGGCGCACCCGCAGGGTCGATCGTGCCGATTGTTTTCACGGGCAGAAAATCGGCACTTTCGGCACGCTTGAGGGAAATCCACCGTTTGCCGTTGCTACGGTAGGTATCTGCCAGAATCCCGTTTTCCCTTAGAGCCGCAACGCTTTCCCGCACCAGCCGGGTGATCTTTTTCGGCGTGATTCCCAGTGTACCGTCAGGGTCGATCTTCGCAGACAGTGCCGATGGTGAACCGAGGTATTCAGGATCGGCACGGAGCAATTCAGAGAGAAGTTTTGTGAGTTGAAGCGTTGAAATCTTAGAAGCGCCACTGCAAGTTTTGCTGTCCTCAAGCAGTTTCCAGATGTGATCTTCCTCACCAAATTCCAGTTTCAAAGTCCGGTCCGGGATGTCGCGCCCGGTACAATGAAGAGAAGCAACGTTGGCAAGTCGAGAGTGCTTTTGCAGAACAAATGCCGAGTCAGCCGCGCCGCTTAAACCCGTCGAGCCGGAGATCATGTTCATCGGATCGTCATCGTGGAGCTTCCGCAGATGGTGAATCGAGAGGATTGCAATGTGCCGCTTGTCCGCAAGTTTCTTGAGCAAGCCGATCTCCTGATAGTCATTTGCGTACAAATTGCTGTCACTGCCCGCGCCGCGGACACGCTGTAATGTATCGATCACAACAAGCTTTGTGGTCGGATGCTCTGTCAAAAACTGTTCGATCTGCTGCTCCAAGCCGTGTTTTAATGTGTCAGCCATGATCGCAAAATGCAGCGTCGGCGGCGCATCTTCCGTCAGGTCAAAGAGTCGCGTCTGGATACGCTGGAACGAATCTTCAAGACTGAGATACAGCGCTTCTCCCTGCGTTGTTGCAAAATTCCAGAGTGCCTGTCCCTGCGCGACGCATAAGCAAAGCCACAAGGCCAGCCAAGACTTGCCGATTTTCGGTGCACCCGCGAGGATGTGCAAGCCCTCTGGGATAAGCTCATCTACCAGAAAATGCGTCGGTTCATATGTCCTGTTTTGCAGATCTTCCGCTGTGATGGTTTCCAGTTTGGTCATTTTTTCACTTCCTTTCCGTTTGCTATTGACATTCTGTGTCTCATGATTTAGACTTATAATTAGCCAATAGATTTGTTTTCTATTTTTAGACTAACATAATCCTAAACTATTGTCAAGACTAATTTATAATATAAATTTCTATAAATCTATTTTGAGGTGCAGTCATGTCTGATTTTCAATGCAAATTTTATCTTCTGGACAGTGCAGAAACATTGGAGTGCAAAGAAGGCAACGCCGAGTATGTCGTAAAAATAGCAGACCGCCCGTTTCCGGACAGCCTGCTGTCGTTCGTGTATTATGATATCAATTCGTGGGAGCTGCGCTTCCATGAAGCGGAGCGCTCGTTGATAAAGTTTTACCAGACACGGGACACAAAGTGCCTGAAGCCAGTACAAGAACTTCTGGATGATTTCAAGGACGAGCATCCGTATTTTTTCTACCTGTGGCTGGATTGGAGCAACCGACTGAAGCAGGCGACGCCGGATTGCAAAAATCCGACGAAGCTGTTGCCGCACAAAGAACTGGCGCACGTCCCAAGCAACCTTGCGACCATGCAGCAGCAAATTCTGCGCCTGTTCCAAACAGTTCTGGACGCAAGTATCACAGACGTGGACTTTTCTATTCGAGTGCAGGCGTATGAGCAGGCTCCATCCTTGCAGAAATTTGACTTCCAGCCGATGAAGATTTCGTTTGAGTTCGTGGAAGAAAAGCAGTTCGCAGAGGTTTTGTATCTGGAAAATATGTACGACCTGATCGACTTTTCGCTGCGCAAGTGTGTTCAAGAAAAGATCATGATGCGCACCTGCAAAAACTGCGGCAAATATTTTGCCCTCACTGTTCACGGCAGTACAGAATATTGCAGCCGCGTGTTCGACAGCCGCGGCCGCACCTGCAAGGAGGTCGGCGCGATGCGGCAGTACCTGCAAAGCCACGCGCAGGACGAGCTGCTGAAAATCTATCGCCGCGAGTACAAGCGCCGCTTTGCGTGGATCCGCGCAGGGAAAATTTCACAGGAAGCGTTCTCGGCTTGGAGCAAGGAAGCGCAGAAGGAAAAGGAGAGGTGCGAGAACGGCGAGATCTCGCAGAAAGAATTTGTGCGGTGGTTAAAGCAGTAACGCCGATATTGGAAGGTGCCCACACTGATCTTATCTCAGCACGGGCACCTTTCTGCTTAATGCTTTCCGGATACCAGTAAACAGCAAATTTAGTGCCAGTGTTATATTTTGAGCAAATCGTTTTTTGTATCGTTTGAAGTACATATACAAAACACGTCATGCTTCACTTTGCATCTTCGTCTGGTTCTTATGCAATTTTCTCAGCGCCTGCTCTGCTTGTTCCGAACCAAGCCCGGCCGCGTGGACCCAACAGCGAATAGCGGTGTCTTGATCGGGCGGAATGCAGATTCCCTCATTCCAACAGCGCCCCAACAGATAATGCGCATCGGCGGCATCGGACTTTTCAAGCTTCGCAATCAGAAACCATGCTTCCTCCGATGCGATTATGGATGGGTGTGCATGATAAAACTGGAGCATTTCAAATTGTGCAAAAACATTCCCGGACTGTGCATACTCGCAGGCAGCGGCATAGTACGCATAGGTTTCCTTATCGAGCAGAAGTCCGGCCATTGTAAGAGGTCGGAAAGCTTCGAATGCCTGCAATGCAGGCTCCAGTGCCTTCCGTTCCGCAAGCGAAGTCTGTAAAAGCTGCGCATTCATCTCACAGTATGCATTCTTTGACATAGCGTGCTCCAACTGCGTAAGGATTGTTGAAAGGTGCCTCTGTTTGCGTCTGCATGCTTCCTTCAGAGCACGCAGCTTTTCCAGATTCTTCTCTCCACAAAGCACTTCCATTTTTAACATACGGCCAACCATATCGATTGCAGCGGACTGCGCAGCCGCTTCTGCCTCAAACGATTTGCGAAAAGTCTCTGACTTGTCGATCGCCGCCTGTCGTCTGCGTTCCGTTTCACAAATTGCATAGTGACATTCGTCCTGTGTCAGGTAGCCTATTTGAACATTGCTTCTCGGGAAGCATCCACGCTCCATTCGCTGTCCCGCGCCAAGCCAGATCGCGGTTGCATCTGTCAGCCGCTCGTTTTCCTTCTTGTCTTCCAGCTTCGTGTGATGGATCTCGCTGAAATAGTGCGCACATTCGTGCATGATGATCGCAACGACTGTATCAAATTCGCTGTCTTCCGGTTTAAGGATGATCCGCACCTTGCCATAGCCTGTCACCGCGTTTTGAAACTGACCACGCACTTCTTCACTGTCTTCCCGCTTTTGATCCAAAAACTCCGTTTCAATTCGAACCTTGCTGGGGTCGAGTCGATAATGCCGTAAGACCTGATCCGTTACGCTGGTCACTGCACCGGGGTCATGTGCTTCATAGGTCAAACGCTCAAAGAAGTACTCAAAGTTCTGTACACGGAATTCCGGAAGCGGTGCCCCAAAATGCTGCTCCAGATAATCCAGATGTTCTGATATATCCCGGAGATTTTCAGTCTTCGGCTCATCATGGTTTGGTACATGGACGTAGGATTTCCGTTCCTTACTGTTCCTGCGCACTGCACGGACAATCGCTATCACGAGCATGACGCCGGCGTAAAGGATCGCAGCAAGTAATATTTTTACAAAGAGATTTTCCATCGCGCTAATTCTCCCTGTCGACTATCGCAGACGGTACCGATAAACTGTTCGCGTCTCGACCTTTCTGGTACTGCTTTCCTGACATGAGCTGAAGCTCCATACTTCTCATAGTCGGTCATTGCATCCAATTTCTCATTATAGAGCTTCTCAAAAAGCAGATGCAATTCCCATTTATCAGATGCTCGCTGCACAATCGCCGTTTTTTCTTCGTCTGTAACGGATATTCCACGCCAGTCAAATTCCCCGTAAATAGTTTCGATTTCATCGTCCGTAAATCGGATTTTTTTCTGCACTGGCGTTTCAATTACTGTTTCTCCTGCAACTGTACCGTCCAAGGAAAACAGCCCATTGATTGCACCGATCAATGACAACGCAGCCGCGGAAACTATCTGTCTAACGCTTCTGCCCGCGCCGGTGATTCGTTCCCACGTGTTTTTTTCGCTTTCGCCGCTGAGCTTCCCTCGGAAGGACTGGTCAGTCTCGGCCAGTTCCCGAACCACCGCTTCTATCCGCTGTGCCAGTGTGCGCATCGCTTCCTCTTTTTGATGCACACGCTGCTGATAGGTATGCAACTCATCAATCGTGCCGTCGAAAACATTCATATTTTTACTGCCGTCGAGCAGCGCGAACGGGTTCGCTTCCGCCCAGAAACTCGTGCTGAACACTGCGTCATATACCTTCTGCATCAAATTCTGTGCGTCCTCCAGCTGCTCCGCGGCGTTCCGCAGCTTTTTGAGCGAGAAGCTGTCGCCTGCGAGTATGATATCAGCCATTTCTATTATCCTCCAGCTCTGCCAAGCGCTGCGGCCATTCGGTTATGACCGCCAGCGCCTGCTGATCCATGCGACCTTTGAGCGACACCAGATCGGCGCTCAAACGCACCAGATCGATATACCACGCAAACAGCACGTCATAAGCTGTGCTGCCGGCTTCGCCCTTCCACTCTGCCTGCAAATTGTCAAGCTGCGTTTTTACGGTTCGCGCCGCGTCATCGATCTTCTCAATCGCGCTCCAGACGCGCGCACACTGCTTGCTCGCGTTCTGATAGACCATTTTGAAGTAAAGCTCAGATGGCATTTACCGCACCTCCTGCCGCCAATTTCATTTTCTCAATGGGGACAATATCCAGATATGTCCCGTTATAGATACCGTAGTCTTTCAGCGATACGCTGC
>ENA-OZWM01000168-OZWM01000168.1-human-gut-metagenome-genome-assembly--contig:-NODE-168-length-7246-cov-4.607426_pt1 | contig 7246 bp, 7 predicted proteins | sample MGYA00244850_ERZ654084 | MGnify/ENA primary metagenome ERZ654084 (study PRJEB26926, sample SAMN06165176) | human gut metagenome | biome: ENVO:00009003; feature: ENVO:2100002; material: ENVO:00002003... | reverse complement strand
CGCGGAACCAGGTCTCGACCGGCGTCGCGCCGAGAGCCAGAGACGCGTCTTCATACTCCTTCGGCACGGCGTCGAGCGCGTTGACGGAGACCTTGATGATGGACGGCAGGATCATGATGGCAAGAACGATGATGGCCGCGAGCAGGCTCGCGCCGTCCGGCACGTGAAACAGCTTCCGGATCCCCGGCACCAGCACCAGCATGCCGACAAGGCCATAGACGACCGACGGGATGCCCGCGAGCAGGCTGACCGCGGATTCCATGACGGTGCGGAGCTTTTTGGGCGCCATTTTCGAAAGGAACACGGCCGTCAGAAAGCCGACCGGCACGCCGATCAGGATCGCGCCGCAGGTGCCGTAGACGCTCGTGAGGATGAAGGGGAGAATGCCGAATTTCGCTTCCGCCGCCGTCGAGGCCCATTCGCTGCCGAACAGGAACTTGCCGAGCCCGATCTTCGAGATGGCGGGCAGGCCGGAAACGATCAGATATACAGTGATCAGCAGCACGCAGCCGACCGTGATGAGTCCTAAGAAGAGGAAGACGCCGTGTACGACGTCTTCCATTGTCTGTTTCTTTTTCATATCAGCCGTTCACCGGGACAGCACCGGCGGAGGTAATGTACTGGGCGGCTTCCGCGCTCAGGGCGAAGTCGAAGAACTTCTGTGCGTTCTCGGAGAGCTTCGCGCCGATCTTGGTCACGAGAACGAACGGTCGCTGGATGACATAGCTGCCGTCCTTGACGGTATCCTCCGTGGGGGCCACGCCGCCGACGGTCAGAGCCTTGACGTTGTCCTTCAGCGCTGCAAGGGAAGCATAGCCGATGGCGTCTGGGTTCTGGGAGACGGTGGTGATGACGTCGCCGGTGGAGGTCAGCTCCTGACGGTACTGGCAGGCATCCTTGGTGCCGGTGATGGACTCGAAGCCATCGCGGGTGCCGCTGGCGGCCTCGCGGCCGATGAGGACCACCTCGGCGTCATTGCCGCCCACGTCCTTCCAGTTGGTGATCTCGCCGGTGTACAGCTTGGCGATCTGCTCAACGGACAGGTCGCTGACGGGGTTGTCGGGGTGAACGATGATGGCGATGCCGTCATAGGCCAGCACAGTCTCCTTCAGGCCGGCGGACTTCTCCTCATCCTTCAGCGCACGGGAGGACAGGCCGATGTCGCAGGTACCCTCCTGCACGGCGGTGATGCCGGAGCCGGAGCCGGTGGGGTTGTAGTTAACGGTGACACCGCTGTTCTGCGCCATGAAAGACTCGCTCAGGGCGCCGATGACCTTCTCCATGGAGGTGGAGCCGTCGGTGGAGACGCTGCCGGTCAGGGCGGTGGAGGTCTTGTCCTCGGTCTTGTCGGCGTCGTCGGTCTTGGTCTCGCTGCCGCAGGCCACCAGGCTCAGGGCCAGCAGGGCGGTCAGGACCAGTGCAATGATCTTCTTCATATGTATTACCTCATTTCTTTCGTCGTTTTGGATAACTCCCTTGTACGGTTTTTATTGTAAGTGCCCAATGTAAAGGGAAAAATCCCGCTGGTGTAAAATCCATGTAAAATAAAAACCGGGAAAAGCTTGCGTTCAGCCGTGGAATACGGTACAATGGCCATACAGCAGGCGCAGAAAATGTGCAAAACCGCTGAAAGGAAGGGATACGGAGTATGAAGAAAAAGCTGCTGTCTTTGCTGCTGGCCCTGGCCATGGTGTTCACCCTGGCGGCCTGCGGCGAAAAGAAACCCGACCCCGGCAAGGACGCCACCGCCACGGAGCCGGTGGTCATCCTGCACACCAACGACGTCCACGGCGCTGTTTCCAACTACGCCAAGGTAGCGGCGCTGGCCAGCCAGTATGAGTCTGAGGGCGCGTATGTGCTGATCCTGGACGCCGGCGACTTCAGTCAGGGCGACACCGCTGTGAGTGTGTCTGAAGGTGCAACGGCTGTGGAGCTGATGAACATGGTGGGCTACGACGCTGTGGCGTTGGGCAACCACGAGTTCGACTACGGCTTCGAGGCGCTGAAGAAGAACATGGAGAACGCCCAGTTCCCCGTGCTGGCCGCCAACGTGAAGTACAACGGCGAGCTGGCCTTTGACGATGCGGCCGTGTTCACCACCCCCGGCGGCACCAAGATCGGCGTGTTCGGTCTGGACACCCCGGAGACCGCCACAAAGGCCCACCCCGGCAAGATCCAGGGCGTGACCTTCGCCGGCGGTGAGGAGCTGTACCAGATCGCGCAGGATATGGCGAATATGCTGCGCGAGGACGAGGGCTGCAACTACGTTATCTGCCTGGGCCACCTGGGTATCGACGATGAGACCGCTGCCACCGGCAACCGCTCTATCGACCTGCTGAACAAGGTCACCGGCATCGACGTGTTCATCGACGGTCACTCCCATTCCACTGAGGAGGAGATCGTTGAAAAGACCAACACGGACCGCAAGGTGGGCGACACTATCCTGACCTCTACCGGCACGAAGCTGGAGAACATCGGCGTTGTGACCATCAAGGACAGCACCATCACCACCACGTGCTTGTCCACCGAGGACATGGGGGCGGCCGACGACGCCATCGCCGCCCGCGCCGCCGCCATCATCGCCGAGATCGAGGCCGACTACGGCACAGTGTTCGCCAAGACCGAGGTGACGCTGAACGGCGAGAAGGACCCCGGCAACCGCACGCAGGAGACCAATCTGGGCGACCTGATCACCGACGCGCTGGTGTGGGGCGCCGAACAGCAGGGCGAGACCGTTGACGCGGCCATCACCAACGGCGGCGGCATCCGCGCCACCATCGAGGCCGGCGATATCACCAAGAAGGACGTCAACACCGTGCTGCCCTTCGGCAACACCCTGAGCATCATCAAGATCACCGGTACGGAGCTGCTGGAAGTGCTGGAGGCCTCCACCTTCTGCACGCCGGAGGCCATCGGCGGCTTCCCCCAGGTATCCGGCATCGAGTTCACCGTGGACACCACCAAGGGCTATGACCAGGGCGACGAGTATCCCGGCACCACCTACTTCGCCCCCAAGACCATCAACCGCGTGACCATCCAGACCGTGGGCGGCAAGGACTTTGACCCGGCGGCCACGTACACCATCGCCACCAACGACTTTATGGCCAGCGGCGGCGACACCTACTACCGCTTTGTCAACGCCACCGCCAACTACGACCTGGGCATCCCCATGGACGAGGTGGTCATGGACTACATCACCACCGTGCTGAACGGCACCGTTGCCGCCGACAAGTACGGCGAGCCCGCGGGGCGCATCCACGTGCTCGTTTCCTGACATATCCGCACATAAAAAGGACCGCCTCACGGCGGTCCTTTTTATGTGCGAAAAAACACCCCTCGGCGTGAGCCGAAGGGTGTTTTGTGCATCTGCAATTACTTGCCCATGTTCATCTGTGCGGCGACCTCAGCAGCGAAGTCCTCCTGCTTCTTCTCGATGCCCTCGCCGGTCTGGAAGCGAACGGCATCCACGAACTTGACGGAGCCGCCCAGCTTCTTGGCGGCGTCGGCGATATACTTCTCCACGCTGCCCTGGAAGATGTCGCCGCGGACGAACTCCATCTGCAGCAGGCAGTTCTCCTCGTAGAACTTGTTCATCTTGCCCATGACGATCTTCTCCTTGACGGCCTCGGGCTTGGAGGCCATCTTGGGATCGGTGTCCATCAGGGCCAGCGCGATCTTCTTCTCCTCGGCCAGCACCTCATCGGTGACCTGGGACTTGTCCCAGAAGCGGGGGTTCAGGGCCGCGATCTGCATGGCGACGTTCTTGCCGATCTCGGTGGCGTCGATGCCGCCGTCCACAGCCAGGTTCACCAGCACGCCGATCTTGCCGCCGGCATGGACGTAGCCCACGCTGGTGTTCTCGGAGAAGCGGACGAAGCGGCGGATCTGCAGGTTCTCACCGATGGACATGACCTTCTCGGGCATGGTCTCGGAAACGGTCAGGTCGGAGCCGACATACTTGCAGTTCATCAGGGCGTCCACATCGGCGGGATCCTGCTCGGCGATGACCTTGGCGATATCCTTCACGAAGGCCACGAACAGGTCGCTCTTGGCGCAGAAGTCGGTCTCGCAGTTGACCTCGACCACGACGCCCACGCCGTTCTCGGTCAGGGCATAGGACATACCCTCGGCGGCGATGCGGCCGGCCTTCTTGGCGGCCTTGGCCAGGCCCTTCTCGCGCAGCCACTCGACAGCCTTGTCCATATCGCCGTCGCACTCGACAAGCGCCTTCTTGCAGTCCATCATACCCACGCTGGTCATCTCGCGCAGGGTCTTCACATCAGCAGCAGTAAAAGCCATTTGTATTTCCTCCTGTAAAAGTTGAATTAAAAGGGGCAGGGACACTTCCCTGCCCCGTGCGTTACGCGGTATCTATCGAGTTGGCTTACTCGGCGTCCTTGGCCTCGGCGGCCTCCTCCACCTGCTCGCCCTGACGGCCCTCGATCATGGCGTTGGCCATAACGGAGGCGATCAGCTTGATGGCGCGGATGGCGTCGTCGTTGCCGGGGATGGGGTAATCGATCTCATCGGGATCGCAGTTGGTATCGGCGATGGCCACAACGGGGATACCCAGACGATGGGCCTCGGCGATGGCGTTGCGCTCCTTGCGGGTGTCCACGATGAACAGGGCGCCGGGCAGCTTCTTCATTTCCTTCACGCCGCCCAGGTACTTCTCCAGCTTCTCGATCTCGCCCAGGTGCTTGATGACTTCCTTCTTGGGCAGCATATCGAAGGTACCGTCAGCCTGCATGGTCTTCAGCTGGTTCAGACGGTCGATACGGGTACGCATGGTCTTGAAGTTGGTCATCATGCCGCCCAGCCAGCGGGCGTTGACATAGTACTGGCCGCAGCGGGCAGCCTCGTCCTTGATGGCCTCCTGGGCCTGCTTCTTGGTACCCACGAACAGCAGGGTCTGGCCGTTCTCGGACAGCTGACGCACGAAAGCATAGGCCTCCTCCAGCTTCTTCACGGTCTTCTGCAGGTCGATGATATAGATGCCGTTGCGCTCCGTGTAGATATAGGGAGCCATCTTGGGGTTCCAGCGGCGGGTCTGGTGACCGAAGTGGACGCCTGCCTCCAGCAGGGACTTCATGGATACGACGTTCTGATTTGCCATGTTGGTTTGTTTCTCCTTTTATTTTAGTTTGTACCTCCAGCCTCTTCCGCCCTCCGGCCAACCTTGCGGCACCGACCGAAAGTCTGAAGCTGTGCGGATTTACCGCAATATAATACCACGCGGCACGGCATAATGCAAGAAGTTTTTGCCCGTTTTCCGCAGTTTTTTTACTGCTTTTCCCCGGAAATATCCGCAATCAGGGCGGCGGCCAGGCCCTCGATGGCCGCCAGCTGGGGTGCGTGGGCGGCGGAACGGACGGTCACGCTCTCCCCCACCTGCCGCCAGCCCTTCAGGGGCTCCAGCAGGGCGGCCATCTGCCGGGCGGTGACCGGCGCCCAGGTGCCGTTTTCCAGCAGGGCAAAGCCGCGGTTCTGCAGGCCGTGGGAGGCGATGTCCCGCAGGACCTCGTCCATGGTGATAAACACGCCGCCGTTATAGGTAGGTGCGGCAAACACCAGGTGACTGTACTTGAAGGCGTCGGACACCACATAGGAGCTGTGGGTCACGGACACATCGTACATCTTCACCTTTACCCCCTGCTCCACCAGGCGGCAGGCCAGGATATTGGCGGCGTTCTCCGTGTTGCCGTATACGGAGGCGTAGGCGATCATCACGCCGCGGACCTCCGGCTCCCAACGGCTCCACAGGTCGTATTTGCCCAGGATATAGCCCAGGTCCTGCCGCCAGACATGGCCGTGGAGCGGCAGCAGCATACGGATATCCAGTCCAGCGGCCTTTTGCAGCACCGCCTGGACCTGTGCGCCGTACTTGCCCACGATGTTGGTATAATACCGCCGTGCCTCGTCCAGCACCTCCCGGTCAAAGTCCACCTCATCGGCGAACAGGGTACCGTTCAGCGCGCGGAAGCTGCCGAAGGCATCGGCAGACAGCAGCAGTTTGTCCGTCTCGTCATAGGTCATCAGCACCTCCGGCCAGTGGACCATGGGCGCGGCGATAAAGCGCAGGGTATGGCGGCCGGTGCAGAGGGTGTCACCCTCCTTCACCACGGTGACGCGGCCGGCCAGCTCCGCGTCGAAGAACTGGGCGATCATGTTCTTGGCGGCGGCACTGCACAGGATGCCCATATCCGGGTACTGCCGGGCCAGGTCGGCCATCTCGGCAGCGTGGTCCGGCTCCATGTGGTGGACCACCAGATAGTCCGGGGCTTTGCCGTTCAGGACGTGGGCCACATTTTCACGGAAGGTGGTACGCACGGCGCTGTCCACCGTGTCGAACAGGACAGTCTTGTCGTCCATCAGGAGATAGCTGTTGAAGCTGACGCCGTCGGGCACGCCGAACACGCCCTCGAACAGGGCCAGACGGCGGCAATCCGCGCCCACCCAGGTGTAGTCGTCGTTGACTTTTCTGATGCAATACATGGTCATTCATCCTTTCCATGATCTTTTCAGGGGTATTATAGCAGTAATGTCAAGCTTTTACCAGCGGCAAAATGCAAAAAACAGCGCCCTGCCTTCGGCAGAGCGCTGTATGTGCACAAGATTTACGCCTTCTTCGCGATCTCGCACAGGGCGGCGAACGCCACGGGATCGCTGATGGCCATCTCGGACAGCATCTTGCGGTTGATCTGGATGCCGGCGACCTTCAGACCGTGCATGAAGGTGGAGTAGTTCAGACCGTTGGGCTTCACAGCGGCGGAGATACGGGTGATCCACAGCTGACGGAAGTCACGCTTCTTCAAACGGCGGCCCACATAGGCGTAGGTCAGAGACTTCATGACCTGCTCGTTGGCCATCTTGAAATGCTTGGACTTGGCGCCCCAGTAGCCCTTAGCCAGCTTCAGCGTCTTGTTTCTTCTTTTACGCGCCATCATTGCGCCTTTAACACGTGCCATATTCTAATTGCCTCCTATTCTAACGAAAACGTATCTTATTTGTAGGGGATCATCTTGCGGATGGTCGCCTCGGTGGTGCAGTCAGCATAGGTGGTGCTGCGCAGACGACGGCCACGCTTGGTGTCCTTCTTGGTCAGGATGTGGCTCTTGAACGCGTGAGCTCTCTTGACCTTGCCGGTCTTCGTCAGATTGAAGCGCTTTTTTGCGCCGCTATGGGTCTTCAGTTTAGGCATAGTTGTTTCTGTCTCTTATACACATCTCCGAGCCCACGAGACGCG
>ENA-OZWM01000167-OZWM01000167.1-human-gut-metagenome-genome-assembly--contig:-NODE-167-length-7333-cov-3.064578_pt1 | contig 7333 bp, 13 predicted proteins | sample MGYA00244850_ERZ654084 | MGnify/ENA primary metagenome ERZ654084 (study PRJEB26926, sample SAMN06165176) | human gut metagenome | biome: ENVO:00009003; feature: ENVO:2100002; material: ENVO:00002003... | reverse complement strand
CACGTATCTGGGGGCGACCTTGCCAGACTTGAAAGCCCTGGCTTCCTCAAGCTCCACCTGGGCGCGGATTTTTTCGGCCTCTGCGGACGCTCCCGTCACCTTCTCGATGATGGCCCCTATGCCGGGGATGTATGTCAGAATTTTTGTCAGCCAGGAGAACATCTACTTCCCCTCCTGCAGTCCGCGCAGACACATCGCCGATTCGTACGCACGACGGCGTTCAAGGCCGGGGAGAGCCTGGCCTTTTGCGGTTTTGTAGATTTCGGCGATGCGCCTGCACCCACGCTCTTTGCGGCCCTGGTTGAAGTACCGCGCGACAGAGCTCTTGCAGAAAGCGGTTGGGCCGATGTTGTAGGCCATGGAGACAAGGGCCGCTTTCGTTTTGTCCGGAAGGGAGTCAAAGTCGTCTACGCACCGGGTGACGGGTAAGGCGTTTTCATACAGATGCTCATTGAGAGACCTCGAGCACTCCTCGAAGCTGTACTCCTGCCCTATCGTGACATTGCGGGTATCTCCCCAGCACTTGGTGGGTATACCCACAGGGTCCCTGTAGCCTTCGGGGACATACCCCTCAAAATCCGCTACGGTGTCGAGGCTGAGATAGGCAGCCCCTCCGCCCAGAAGAGCTATCAGCGCTGCCGAGGCCACCACCTTCTTCGGCGGTTTACGGTATGGAATTCTGCCCATGGTCTGCCCCATTTTTGAGGAAACTGTACCACGGGGTTTTGCATGAGCGTTTTTGAGGTGACGTTAGAAACCGTTAGAGACCGTTAGTGACCGTTACAGACCGTTATTTTTTTTTATTGACAGGTTTTTGCAGAATGCCCAAAAAAAAAGAGAAGAGCCCCGGCAGGCTCCTCTCTATGGAGAAAAAATGATAGAAAACGAGATTATCACAGCTATTCAGAACAAGCTTCTCGTGTCATGCTTTTATGACGGATTACCCCGTGTTGTCGAGACCCATTGTCTTGGCAGAGGCGACAGAGGGGTTATTACTCCGTTGCTATCAGACTGGCGGAGACAGTTCTAGGGGTGGCATTCCCGACTGGAGACTGTTCCTTGTCACAAAAATTGCACAGCTCCGTGTGCTGGAAGAGCATTTTCTCCAACCAGCACCGGGGTACAAACGCAATGACAACGCAATGAAGTTCGGTATCATTGCGCAGTTATGATGCAGAATTGTATTCCTCAAGCAGCTGAGCGATATACTCATCATCCAGGGTATCTCCCCAGCTGCCAATGGTGCCAAGGAGATCAGACAATCCACCACAGGCTTCAGCCTCGTCATATAAAGCCTGTGAAATGATATGCGAGAGGGGCCGGGGCTTTTTCGGAAGATGGTTCAGCGCCTTCCATATTTCGTCAACTATTTTTGCTTCGTACATTCCATTCTCCTTGTGCCTGAGATTCCAGCCAGGCTACCACGTTTTCATAAAAGGCTCTGTAGGTGCGCTCCCCCAGCCTGATGATGGGAGCGCCCATGGCGTACCAGGCGCGTACCGTACCCCTGGAGACACGGAACCGCGCAGCTATCCCTGACAGGCCGTAAAGGAGTTCCTTATCGTCACTCAAGACTCAGCTCCTTCCTGGCATACTCCCAGAGCGTCATCCCCAGAGATGTGTGCGTTGTGTCGGGAAGTGTCTTCAGCCAGTCAAGAGACGGATTACCCTCATTCTCCTGTCCGCCGCCTATCTGCAGGCAATTGACGAACCGGCATCCACTGCTTCCGCCGGCGCCGTACCCAGTGAAGTCTATTCCCCTCCTCTGCCCGCTCACCCATGAGGGACGGGAGAAGATGTCTCTAATGCCGCCATCGTTATAGGCTTCGCCCAGGTGATTGAGGTGATCCACAATCCAGTCTTTGCGGGAAAGGTTGTGAGAACGCGAGAACACACAATTTGTGGCAGTCAGGCAGGCACTGTGATGGGCCCATGCTCCAAAAGTGCGGACATCAAAACATCCCACGCCCCAGTCGTGCACCCAGCACTGGCTCATATCAGCGATAACGCCGTCCTGCACCTCAGGGCACCGCCTCCCGCACCTGACGAAGGCGCAGTTCCGGAGGGCAAGGAGCCCCCCGGCCTGATCCTCTGCCGGGTAGTCCCCATTGCCTCCGAGAATAGCCTTTTTACACCCGATGAACACGCACCGCTGAATGGACACACGGGCGCCTTTGATGCAGTCAATAGCCTCGTCCTGATCCTCAAGCGGGACTGCGGTAAGATCGAAGACGCAGTCGCGGATGAGTGTGTCACCATCTCCTCCCCAGACCTGCACGCAGTCGCCGCCCAGACCGAATGTGGGGGCTGCGTAAGTCTTCCCCTTGATACTCCTCACTACACTCTTCCTCCCGTTCCATGCTTCACGCGATCCGCTTCTTCGGCGCGCTTCGCGTCGTTGAAACGGTCCAGGGTGCCGACAAGATACACATGTCGTGGACTGTTACTTGCCTCGTAGGGCCTCCGGCGTTCAGTCTCTGCATTCCGATACGATACCGCCCATCCGCGGATATAAGCGCGGCGCTTTTTCAGCCTCGCCCTGTACTGCTCTGCCTTCCCCCCAAGCCGTGCCGCCAGAAGACGGGAAGCGGCGCAAAGGCTGGAAGCTGACATGGTTTCTCCGTTTTTGGTGAGCGTTACGCCCACGCTGATACGGGCATTCCATGCCTGACAGTTGGCTACGCACCTGCTGATGGTCGCCGCGCTCAAAGTGCGGTTCTTCATCTGCTGGGAATGGTTCACGTAGCGCAAATTGCTGTAGTGGTTGTTGCGCGGGTTGCGGTCGATGTGGTCGACTTCCAGACCCGCTGGGCATGGCCCAAGCCAGCATTCAGCCACCAGCTTGTGGATCATGTGCCTGCGCACTTTCCTTACGCCGTCCAGGGCGCAGCACGTCCACGCAGCGTAGTAGCCTGGCTGGGAATGGTGCGTGTCGAGCCTGATCGCAATCTGCTTTTTACTTTTCACATTGCGCATGATGCGCCCGTCTTCACTGATCTCGTACAGGTACTTTAAGGATGGTATTTTCCGAAACTCAAGGTTTGACTTTGTCATCTCTTGATCCCCATGCTGGAATTATTTGATTTCCGGCCCATTTTTGGGCACCACCAGCATGAAGCCGGGAATGCCCCGGACAGCCGGATGTTTACTGGCTCGCCTGTCAGCAACCAGTAATACGGCGGATGCGCTCGAACTTCACGCCTTCGCCAACAAAACGCATCTTATTCGGTATACCGATACTTTTCATTTTTTTAACCTCCTGATTTCCTCTACAAGGCGCCTGCTGCAGTGCCTGCACATGCGCCCGCACAGTATCTCCCATCCCCTGACGGCCTCTGTATCGTCACCGTCCACGCTTTCAGGGCCTGACATACCGCAGGCGGAGCAGGCGACAGTCCGCCCGCCCCCATCGGTATCGGCCAGATAAACATCGGGACACCCGCAGTACGGACAGGAGTGCACGACTAGCCCCCGTCCCCGAAAGCCGTCATGAGGAGCCAGAGGACGAGAAGACCCCCAAAGCCGAGCTTCAGAAGAAAGAGAAAAACTTCATGTTTTGCGAGCCAGACAGGGAAGAGCAGGCCAGCCACAAATCCGCCTGTCAAATCAACAATGGCTATGCTCACCATGTCCCATGCCGTCATTTTTCCCCCTCTTCTGCCTCCAGTCTCCCCGGCAGAATCGCCATGCCACGCACAGGAGGTCAAACGCTTCATCCATGATGCGTTCTTCGCCCTGCTCATGGTTCACGGCCTGGCAGGCCTCGCCGTACTCCTCGCCGATGACGCCAAAGCCCTGGTAGATGCCCACGGCGAAGACGGGGTGTTTCTGGCGTGCCCTGTCGTCCTTGAGCTTGAGGAGCTCAAACACTCTACGATTCTCCGGGCCCATCACAAAGCCCAAGTATTCCTCATCAGTCATAACCAAACTCCTCAATTCCCGTTCTTTGATTTCTTGTTCCGTCTGTGTCCACGATTGCGCCGCCGATTGTACGAGGCTTCCTTGCGTTTCCGGCGTTCTATCCTCTCGGTCTGGAGTCTCTGCTTCCTGTTCTCCTCAATCTTGGCGAGCAACGTCTTAGCAAACGTGGATTGTATCTGCATCGACTTGAGCAAAGCGTCCGTATGCAGCTTCTGCCGCTTCAGGATTTCGCCCTGCCGGAAGAAGACAGTCATAGTCAATCCTCCGGCGAAGGCGAAAAGGACGCACGTAAAAATCGTCCAGCCTAGCAAGACGTACAGCCTCCAGCGTTCACGAAGTGGCATGTGGCAGGGACATCTTTCTCAGTGAGTACAGGCGGGGCGCTCTCGCCTGCACAGGCCGCATATCCAGCGGCGTCGATGCAGCCGTCGATGTAAGACGTATTTCCGGCCGCCCGACTTGCTTTGAGCAGAACCATCATCCAGGCCACGTCCCAAGGCGTGATGGCTGCCGTCACACCCCGTTGTTTCAGGTAAGCCGTCCACAGCTCGGCGATGCATTCAAAGCTCCGCTCAGGGCTTCCGTAGCTTTTTTCTCTGTCGCCGCAGACACACTTTCTTGCGGCCTCCAGTACTTCTTCACGTTTCATATCCCTTCCTCCTCTAGCACTTTGAATATCCGCACTGCGGGCAGTGCATGCAGCCTTCCGAGAGCACAAGCTCGCCGCCACATTCGGGGCATTTGGGACTGCCGCCGAGGTCAGCGGTTTCACCGGCAGCCGGCTTATCCTTCATGTAGTGGCTCTCGAGCACCCAGGCGATGGCGTCCGGGATAGAAAGGAGCATACCCTTGCGGCGAAAGACAGGATGCTCACCGCCGATTCCGCGAAGCTGCTCAACGATATCCCTGACGTCTATGCCGGAGCGCAGGGCGAGGCTTACCAGACGGCCGATGGCTTCCGCCTTGGCAGTCGTCGAATGGCCGCTCTTCCCGATGGTAGCGAACACCTCGAAAGGCTGCCCGTCCATCTCGTTGACGGTGAGATACATGGTGCCGAGGCCCGTGGGAACCTTCTGGGTGAAGCCGTACATGACTTCGGGGCGCTCTTTCTTCTTCGGGGTAGTCGGCTCCGCCTGGGCGCCGTCAAGCTTCTTCTGACCTTCGCCGGTGGCCAGCACCTGCACAGAGCGGCAGCCGTCACGATAGACGGTCACGCCCTTGCAGCCTTCCTTGTAGGCGAGCCAGTAGACTTCCCGGATATCGTCTTCAGTTGCGCTGTTCGGCAGATTGACCGTCTTGGAGACGGCATTGTCCGTGTGCTTCTGGAAAGCGGCCTGCATGCGCACATGCCAGAGCGGAGCGATGTCCATGGCCGTCACGAACACGCGGCGCAGATCCTCCGGCAGGGAAAGCAGGCTCTGCACGTTGCCCCGGGACGCGACTTCCTCCATGAGCTCAGGCGTGGAAAGCCCGGCGTCCGCCACGGCCTTCTCGAAATATGGGTTCACTTCCGTGAGCTTCTGGCCGTCCATGACGTTGCGGGTAAAGCTCAGAGCGAAGAGCGGCTCTATGCCGGACGAACAGCCTCCGATGATGGAGATGGTGCCAGTCGGGGCAATAGTCGTCACCGTGGCGTTGCGCCGGGCTTTGATTCCCATGGGAGGGAAGGCAGAGTAGGCAAAGTCCTTGAAGCTGCCGCGCTCTTTGGCCAGCTGCTGGGAAGCCTCATGTCCGACGTTATCGATGAATTTCATGACTTCTTCGGCCATGCGGAGGCCGGCTTCGCTGTCGTAGGGTATGCCGAGCTGATAGAGCATGTCGGCGAATCCCATGACACCAAGACCAATCTTGCGGTTGCGGCGCACGGCCTCGCCTATCTCCTTCAGCGGATACTTTGAGGCATCGATGACGTTGTCGAGGAAGCGGACGCCAAGCCAGACAGTTTTCTTCAGGGCATCCCAGTCCACGCCGTCATCCAGCGGATCGCCGTCAGGATTCCTGTCCCCGTTCACAAAAAGGGAAAGGTTGATGGATCCGAGGTTGCAGGCTTCATACGGCAGGAGCGGCTGCTCGCCGCAGGGGTTCGTACTCTCAATCTGGCCCTGGAGCGGAGTGGGATTGTCTTCGTTTATACGGTCCAGGAAGACGATGCCGGGATCGCCGCTCTTCCAGGCGTCCTTCACAAGCAGGTCAAAAACTTCGCCGGCATTGAGATGGCCGACAACCTCGCCATTGTGCGGGTCGACAAGGTCGTAGTCCTCACGCTTCTCCACGGCCTCCATGAACTTTTCGGTGAGCCCCACGGACAGATTGAAGTTCGTGAACTCGCCCTCAACCTGCTTGGCGTTGATGAAGTCGAGGATATCGGGATGGTCGACGCGGAGAATGCCCATGTTTGCGCCGCGCCTCTTGCCGCCCTGCTTAATCTGCTCAGTCGCGGTGTTGAATATGCGCATAAACGAAACAGGGCCGGACGCCACGCCGCCAGTCGAGCCGACACGGCTGTTGCGGGGACGCAGACGGGAGAAAGCGAAGCCGGTGCCACCGCCGGACTTGTGAATCATGGCCGCATACTTCACGGCGTCAAAGATGCCCTCGATGGAGTCATCGACAGGCAGCACGAAACAGGCGGCGAGCTGGCCGATATCCGTACCGGCGTTCATAAGCGTAGGCGAGTTCGGCAGGAACTTGCGCGACACCATGAGGTTGTAGAACTCCAGGGCAAGTTCCTCGGACGTATACGGGGATTTTTCGTAGTTCTCTTCCACCTCGGCGATGGCCGCAGCCACACGCCAGAAGAGTTCTTTGGTGCTCTCCTGGTGTTTGCCGGAAGCGTCCCAGCGGCGGTAGCGCTTGGCAAGGACAACCTCGGCGTTCTGGGAGAGTTTGGGTTCAGGAAGATTGTCAGGCATGGTCAGCATATTTTTTTGAACCTCGATATCTGTGGTTAATGTTCCAGATTGATGCACAGGCCCAGTTTCCGTTTTTTGCTTTTGATAGCGTTCAGGGTCCTGCCGAGCCGGCAGGCTATCACCGCATCCGAAAGCCCTGCAGCACACATCTTGCGCAGTCTTTCGCACTGGAGCGGCGTCCACAAGTCAGAAAGGCCGTCAGCAGTCTTGGGCTCTGGTTTGGGCTTTGGCTTGGGCTGAGTCCATTGCCCTTCTTCGATGGCCCGGTTTTTCTCCCTGAGCAGAGCGGCCTGCCCCTCCGGGTCGAAAAGCACCATATACCTGGCTGATGCTTCCTCGAGCGGAGTGCGGTATCTCTCCGCAAAGGCCTTAGCGCCGAGGCGGCGCAGCTCATGGTCTCGTTCAGGCGTCCACATTCTGCGCTCCTTTAAGGCTCTCGAACCTCTGCCGGGCATCCGCCTCGGTACGCTTAAAAAGTTTGGCGATCTTATCCCATGGCT
>ENA-OZWM01000162-OZWM01000162.1-human-gut-metagenome-genome-assembly--contig:-NODE-162-length-7400-cov-2.863717_pt1 | contig 7400 bp, 8 predicted proteins | sample MGYA00244850_ERZ654084 | MGnify/ENA primary metagenome ERZ654084 (study PRJEB26926, sample SAMN06165176) | human gut metagenome | biome: ENVO:00009003; feature: ENVO:2100002; material: ENVO:00002003... | reverse complement strand
GTGCGAGGCGATCGGCCCGGAGTGCGACCTGCGCGAACGATACGCCGCGCACGGCAGGGCGGACGTGATCATTGTCGATGAATGTCAGTTCCTGACCGGGCAGCAGATCGATCAGCTGCGGGAGCTTGTCGACCGCGAGAACCTGCCCGTTCTGTGCTTCGGCCTGCGGACGGATTTCCAGACGAAGCTCTTCCCCGGCAGCCGGAGGCTGTTTGAGCTGGCCGACTCCATCACCGAGATCAAAACCATCTGCGACTGCGGCCGCAAGGCGACCACGAATGCCCGTATCAGTCCGGACGGTTATGTCATCACCGAGGGCGATCAGGTCTTCCTGGGCGGCAACGACAGTTATATCGCCATGTGCCATAAATGCTATCAGGATTATATCAACGAACACAGAAAGGTGGAATTACTCCATGGAACGGAACGAGATCCTCAGTAAGGTCGACCATACCCTGCTGGCCCAGACGGCCACCTGGGCCGAGATCAGGGCCATCTGCGACGACGGCATGAAATACCACACCGCGTCCGTCTGCATCCCCGCTTCCTATGTGAAGCAGGCGAAGGACTACGTCGGGGACAAGCTGCCCATCTGCACCGTCATCGGCTTCCCGAACGGCTACGACACGACGAAGGCCAAGTGCCTCGAAGCGCTCGACGCGGTCCAGAACGGCGCGGACGAGGTCGATATGGTCATCAACATCGGCTGGGTCAAGGATCAGCGCTGGAACGATCTGCTCGAAGAGATCAAGGCCGTCAAGCAGCACTGCGAGGGCAAGCTCCTGAAGGTCATCATCGAGACGTGCCTGCTGACGGACGACGAGAAGATCAAGATGTGCGAAATCGTCTCCGATTCCGGCGCGGACTACATCAAGACCTCCACCGGCTTCTCCACCGGCGGCGCGACGTTCCACGATGTGGAGCTGTTTGCCAAGCATGTGAAGCCCGGCGTGAAGATCAAGGCCGCGGGCGGCATCTCGTCGCTGGACGATGCGGAGAAGTTCATTGAGCTCGGCGCATCCCGCCTCGGCACGAGCCGCGTCGTGAAGATCGTCAAAAAGCTCGAAGCGGAGGAGAAATAACCGGCATATCCGCTGCTGCACCAACATAAGAATAGAAAGGAGCCAAATCTATGGCCAACTATCCGACACCGCATATCCACGCCAAGCCCGGCGACTTCGGCAAGACCGTCCTCATGCCCGGCGACCCGCTGCGATCCAAATTCATCGCGGAAAACTTTCTGGAAAATGCCGTTCTGGTCAATAACGTCCGCGGCATCCACGGCTATACCGGCACGTATCGCGGAGTGAAGGTCTCCGTCATGGCGTCCGGCATGGGCATGCCGTCCATCGGCATCTATTCCTGGGAGCTGTATACCGTGTTCGGCGTGGAAAACATCATGCGCATCGGCTCGACCGGCGCGATGCAGGAGAATATCAACCTGCGCGATATCGTCATCGGGCAGGGCGCCTGCACGGATTCGAACTGGGCGGGCCAGTACCATCTGCCCGGCACGTTCGCGCCCATTGCGGATTATCATATGCTCGAGACCTGCGTCGAGACAGCCAAGGAGCTGGGGCTTCCCTATCACGTCGGCAACATTCTGTCCTCCGACCGCTTCTACGGCGACGACGGCGATATGACTGGCGGCTGGATCGGCAATCAGGCGTGGAAGAAGATGGGTGTCATGGCCGTCGAGATGGAGGCTGCGGCCCTCTATATGAACGCGGCCCGCGCAGGCAAGCGTGCGCTTGCCATCTGCACGGTGTCCGACCATCTGCTGCGAAACGAAAACTGCACCGCCGAGGAGCGGCAGAACGGCTTCACGAACATGATGAAGCTGGCGCTTGAGACGGCTGTGAAACTGGAGAAATAAGCAATGAAACGAGTATTTCTGATCGTTCTTGACTCCTGCGGCGTGGGCTATGAGCCCGACGCGGCGGAGTTCGGCGACGTCGGAGCCAATACGCTGCACACGTGCAGCCAGTCTCCGAAGTTCGCCATGCCGAACCTCATTTCCATGGGCCTCGGCAATCTGGACGGCGTGGACTATCTGCCGAAGACAGACCGTCCGCAGGCCGCGCTTGCGAGGCTGCAGGAGCTTTCGCGCGGCAAGGATACGACCATCGGCCATTGGGAGATCGCGGGTCTCGTCTCGCCGCAGCCGCTGCCGACGTTCCCGCACGGATTTCCTGAGGAGATCCTGAAGCCGTTTTCCGAGCAGACGGGCCGGGGCGTGCTGTGCAACCTGCCGTACTCCGGCACGGAGGTCATCAAGGACTACGGCCGGGAGCATGTGAAGACGGGGGCTCTGATCGTCTACACGTCGGCGGACTCCGTGTTCCAGATCGCAGCGCATGAGTCCATCGTTCCGCCCGAGCAGCTTTATGAATATTGCCGCATCGCGCGGAAACTGCTTACCGGCAAATACGGTGTGGGCCGCGTCATTGCCCGTCCGTTCGAGGGCGAATGGCCGTACACGCGCACGTCCCGCCGCCATGATTTCTCGCTTGAGCCGCCCGCAAAGACCATGCTCGACGCGATTGTCGAGGCCGGACAGGATATGATCGCAGTCGGCAAGATCCACGATATTTTCGCCGGACGCGGCATGACGGAGTTCACCTACACCTCCGGCAATACTGACGGCCTTGCAAAGACGCTCGAAATCGCGGACCGGGACTTTACCGGCCTGTGCTTCGTGAATCTCGTTGATTTCGATATGCTCTACGGCCACCGCAGGAACCCGGACGGCTACGCACAGGCGCTGCATGAATTTGACACCTGGCTGCCGGAGCTGCTTGCAAAGCTCGGAGACGACGACTGCGTCATCATCACCGCCGACCACGGCTGCGACCCCGGCTATCTCAAGCATACCGACCACACGCGCGAGTATATCCCCATGATCGCGCTCGGCAAAAAAGTAAAGCCCGTCAATCTTGGCACGCGCGCAGGCTTCTGCGACATCGCTGCGACCGTGACGGAGCTGCTTGGCGTCCCGTACCAGACGCCGGGGAGGAGCTTTGCTGCGGAACTGGTTTAAGAAGACGGAAAGGAGAATGCCTGTGACACCGGAACAGCTGGTCCGGGAAGCGCTGGAGGCGATGCACTTCGCCTACGTGCCGTATTCCGGCTTTACCGTCGGCGCGGCGCTGCTGACAAAGAGCGGCAAGGTCTACCGCGGGTGCAACATTGAAAACGCGGCCTACGGCCCCAGCAACTGCGCCGAGCGCACGGCCATCTTCAAGGCCGTGTCCGAGGGCGAGCGCGAGTTTGCCGCCATCGCCGTCGTCGGCGGCAAGGACGGCGATGCCGCCGATATTTTCCCGCCCTGCGGCGTCTGCCGGCAGGTCATGCAGGAATTCTGCGCGCCCAGCTTCATGATCTACATGGGCCGCAGCGACGGCACCTATGTTGCCGAATCCCTTGGCGCGATGCTGCCGTACGGCTTCACTGCAGACAAGTATATGAAGTAGCTTCCGAAGCTGAAACCAGCGGGAGCACGCACAGAACTCTGTGTGTGCTCCCGCTGAATTTTGAGCCGCGCTTGCAATGGAATGCCGCGCTGCAGATCTGTATACGCTCTTTGGCGCGCCGGGTACGTGCTGCTGCGCCGGAATGGAACAGAAGTATAGAATTTTCCGGAAGAAAAAATGAAAAATTGCGGTATTTTCTAAAAACCGCTTGACAAATCACGCCTCCTGTGCTACTGTGTTAATCACTTAATACAGCAGTACAGGAGGTGACTTCATGTCCTGGCAATTTCAGGCCGATCAACCCATCTACACGCAGCTCGTTGCGCGCCTTCAGCAGCAGATTGTCTCCGGCGGCTATCCGCCCGGCTGCAAGCTCCCATCGGTGCGTGACCTTGCGTCCGACGCCGGTGTCAATCCGAATACCGTGCAGCGCGCCTTTGCAGATCTTGAACGCGCGGGACTGATCTACACGCAGCGCACCGCCGGCAAGTTCGTCACCGAGGATGCAGCCGCCGTCGCCGCTGCGCGCCGCTCGCTCGCCGAGGCGCAGACCCGGCAGTATCTCGCGGCCATGCGTGCGCTTGGCTGCGGAAAGCAGGAAATTCACAATCTATTCGATCAAATGGAGGAACAGGAACATGCCGATCTTTGAATGCCGCGCGCTGGAAAAGCGCTATGGCGCGGCCATGGCGCTCGACCATATCGATCTCGCGCTCGAACCCGGCCGTATCGTTGGCCTGCTTGGGCCAAACGGCAGCGGAAAATCCACCCTGATCAAGCTTGCCATGGGGCTGCTGCAGCCCACCAGCGGAGAAGTGCTGATCGGCGGCCAGGCACCGTCACCGCAGACCAACGCCGTCGTGTCCTATCTGCCGGACCGCATCACGCTCAGCCCCTGGATGAAGACGCGCCAGCTGCTTGATTTCTATGGCGACTTCTTTGCCGATTTTGACCGCGCAGCCGCCGAACGGATGCTCTCGCAGCTCGGTCTGGATCTCAACCAGTCCGTCCGTCAGATGTCCAAGGGCATGAAGGAAAAGGTCCAGCTCGTGCTCACCATGAGCCGCAGAGCGAAGCTCTATCTGCTCGACGAGCCGATCGGCGGTGTCGATCCCGCCACGCGCGATTATATCCTGCATACCATTATTTCAAACTATAACCCCGAGGCTGCCGTCATCATCAGCACACACCTGATCGCCGATGTCGAGCCGGTGCTTGATGATGTCATTTTCCTCGATCATGGACACGTCGCGCTGCACGAGAGCTGCGAGGAGATCCGCGAGACGCGCGGCCAGTCGGTCGACGCCCTGTTCCGGGAGGTATTCAAATGCTGGGAAAACTGATCAAACACGAGTTCCGCGCCACAGGCCGTCTGATGGCGCCGCTGTTCGGCGCGCTCTTGCTGCTGGCTGTCTTTTCCCGCGTCGCAAATCAGATCCTGCAGCAGGTGCCGAATCCCACGCGCGTCCTCTATATTGTCAGCGTCCTGCTCGCCATTGTCTATGTGCTGGCGGGTCTTGGCGTGATGGTCTTCTCCACCGTTCTGATGATCAAGCGCTTCCACCAGAACTTCCTTACCGACGAGGGCTATCTCATGTTCACGCTTCCCGTCAGTGTCCACAGCCTGCTCTGGTCGAAGCTGATTACCGCCGCGCTCTTTTTCCTGTTCACGTTTGCGGCGGAGCTGCTGGCCCTCGCCATCGTGATCTGGCAGGGCGGCGTGTCAACAGAGCTATATAACAACTTTATATCCGGACTGCGCGAGCTGGGCAGCTATTACACCGGTAACGGCATCGCCATTGCGCTGGAGACCTTTGCGATGCTGTTCGTCAGCCTGCTTGTCACCTGCCTGCTGTTCTACGCGCCCATGTCCATCGGCTACAGCTTTGCCAACCATAAGGGGCTTCTTTCCGTCGTGTTCTATTTTGTCATTCAGGCCGTGCTGCAGATCTTCGGCGTCTGCACGCTTGCAGGCCTTGCAGATGACAGCTCCCTCCTGAACCACCTGCTGCAAAATGTCTTTTCAGGCGGCCGCATGGTCGTCGTCAATGGGGTCGTCAGTGAGGCTCCGCACGCCGTCGCCCAGTTTTTCCACGGTACCATGCTCCTGTCCCTGCTCGCAGATCTTGTCCTCGGCGCGATCCTCTATTTTCTCACCTACTTCATGCTCCGCAAACGCCGGAACCTCCAGTAAGCGGCACAGCCGGCCTGCAGCCCGACGGCTGCAGGCTGTTTTTTGCGTTCCAGAAGAAAAATTGAAAATTATCCTTGCATTCTGGCGCATCCTGTGGTACTATATCTAGGCGTTTGAACCAAGGGAAGGGCAGTCTGCCTTTTTACAGAAATCTGATGAGAGAGGTGAAACTCATGAAGGAAGGTATCCATCCCAAGTACGAACAGACTACTATCAGATGCGCGTGTGGTGCAGTTATTGAGACTGGTTCTACCAAAAAGGACATCAAGGTTGAAATTTGCTCCAAGTGTCACCCGTTCTACACCGGCAAGCAGAAGCTTGTTGACACCGGTGGACGTGTCGACCGTTTCAACAAGAAATACGGCCTGAAGTAAGAAGACAGTCCGCACCGCGTATCGGTGCGGACTTTTTTCATATATGTCGCAATTTGCAAGAAACTGACGGAAGACGATACATGGAAGAACTGAATCAGAAACGAATCGACCGGGCCGTGCTCGTCGGCCTCAACGCGGACTGCTTTCCAAAGGAAGAGACCGCGACGGAGACGACGCTTGATGAGCTCGAAGCCCTGCTCAATACCGCCGGCGGCGAATGCGCCGGCAAGATCCTGCAGAACAAGCACACGCCCGACCCCCGCTCGTTCATCGGCGAGGGCAAGGCTGAGGAGGTGCGCCAGCTGGTCTTGTCCACGGGCGCGAACATGGTCATTTTCGATAACGACCTCACGCCCTCGCAGACGCGCACGCTGGAAGATATTTTAAAGACCACCGTGCTCGACCGCAGCGCGCTCATCCTCGACATCTTCGCCCAGCGGGCCAAGACGCGCGAGGGCAAGCTCCAGGTCGAGCTGGCGCAGTATCAGTATTACCTGCCCCGGCTCACCGTCTGGAACGAGGAGATGGGCCGTCTCGGCGGCGGCATCGGCACGAGAGGCCCCGGCGAAACGCAGCTGGAAACCGACAAGCGCTATATCCGTTCACGCATCCAGAAGCTGCGCGAAAATCTCGAACTCGTGCGCAAGACCCGCGCCGAGCAGCGTCGCAGGCGGCAGAAGAACGAGCTGCCCGTCGTGGCGCTCGTCGGCTATACGAACGCAGGCAAATCAACGCTTCTGAACGCACTCACGGGCGCGGACATCCCGGCAAACAACCGACTGTTCGACACGCTTGACACCACGACACGGCAGCTGACTGTCTCCGATACCTGTCAGGCGCTGCTGTCGGACACGGTCGGCTTTATCGCGAAGCTGCCGCACCATCTGGTCGAAGCGTTCCGCGCTACGCTTGAGGAGCTGGAATATGCGGATCTGCTCGTCCACGTCATCGACAGCGCCGACCCGGAGCGCGAGGATCATATCGCGGTCGTGAACCGCCTGATTGCAGAACTTGCAAAGCCCGGCACGCCCGTTCTGGAATGCTATAACAAGTGTGATCTTGTCCCGGACGACGAAATTCCGCGCGGGAGCGACAAGGTCGCGATCTCGGCGGCGAGCGGCTATGGGCTGGACGCGCTCAGGGAGGCCATCGAGACGCAGCTCGGACGCGGAAAGCACCGCGTAAAGCTGCTCCTTCCGTATCAGCAGGGCGACTTCGAAGGTCTGTTCGAGGCTCTGGAGGGCAACCCGGTTACGATCCGTTTCCTGGATCCGCCGCTGCACGAGTTCGTTCCCACCGAGGAAAAGGACATTGAGCTGCTGGCCAAGACCCAGGGCAAGACAGTTGAGGATATCAAGG
>ENA-OZWM01000141-OZWM01000141.1-human-gut-metagenome-genome-assembly--contig:-NODE-141-length-8169-cov-5.542149_pt1 | contig 8169 bp, 10 predicted proteins | sample MGYA00244850_ERZ654084 | MGnify/ENA primary metagenome ERZ654084 (study PRJEB26926, sample SAMN06165176) | human gut metagenome | biome: ENVO:00009003; feature: ENVO:2100002; material: ENVO:00002003... | reverse complement strand
TACCCAGCCGCTTATCTTCTTCGGGGTGCGGGGTATAAAATAAGCCCGCCTCCTCCGGGCGGGCAGGACGGATATGAAATTTCATGTTCTCTGCGGGATAGGGGAGCTGATGTGCTTCGCAGAACTCACGGAGCGTCATGTCGCCTTCATCGAGGAATCCGAGCTCATCCCGCACATCCAGCCGCCCAGACTTAGGCATGACCAGCTTTTCCGGCATCAGCACCGAGCCTGCGTGGTTGACCACAACATTTTCTTCCATGTAGCACAGCTCACCGGGATCATCGTCAGAGCCGCGAATGTCATAGCAGTACCAGCCCTTCGGCACGGTATCACGGGCGATGCGCCCGTTGGTGAACAGCGCGGGCTTATCAAATACTTCAATGTGCTGGAATTCCTCTGTTCTTGCGTTTACAGCCATTAGTCTTCCTTCCTTTCCTTTTTGGTAACGGCAAACATACTACACATCTGCCGCAAAGTCTACTGAAACATTTGCTGCCCCTGCGTCTGCTCCGGAAAGGGCGGGTCCAATCGCCGCAGCCGGCCAAACTCCGTCTCTATCACATGGTCATTTTCCATACAGTCAGTACCATACTTTTCAAAGTCCATGTAGCCTTCCAGTTCGCAGACGGCCTCATCGTCCAGCCCCAGCGTTTCCTGTAAGCGCCGTTGTCCGTAACCGTAGGTATCTACAATGCGCTGGTAGTTATCCAGATTTCGCAGGAGCTCACAGGCACGGTGCAGGGTTTCCGGCTTCTCAGCCTCCAGCACAGCAGCATAGGTCAGGAGCGCACCGTCCTGCTGCCAGATACCTTCCAACGCTTCCGCAAAGTCATTGTAATCCTCCACAGCGGGGCAATCCGTGTCGCAGATCAACTCACCGATGTATGGCACCTTGAAACGAATATCACGGAGCATCGCGTCTGCGAAAACATCGATGTCGAGGTAAGCCTTCACCGCATCGAGGTATTCCTCGTTGGCGGGAAGGACGAGAGTGTAGTCCGGTTTTCCATCGACGTGCAATGTCATGCGGAGCATTTCATCCCTACTCTCATCCCGCCAAGGCTCTGCCGGCGAAAGGTAGCTGCGGTCGATCCCCATATCCGGCGTCAGCAAGCTACGGGCGTTGGGAACAAAGGCACTGTACCGGGCATAGTTGTACCCCTGTGGGTCAACGAGGAAACCGTCCTTTCCCTCCGCATCGAGGATGAGCAGACAGTGTCTGGCAGCCTCATCGTGTCGGACAGCGTTTTTGTTCTCTGCGATGAAATCGTAGTCAGCCAGCAGTGCGCGGCTGAACTGCTTGAACCGCTGGGCGGGTAACTCGATTACCTTATCTACACTGCATGCTTCGCCTTCATACTCGGACTGTTTCCGCCTGAGTTCTGCTTGAATAATCACATCATCCCTCCCATCTCCATGTGGCTGCTCTGGTTGCCATCCATGATCTCTGCCAGACTGATATCGCCCTTGTAGGCGATATAACCCCGGTCGGTGAACATTCCGTCCTCCTCATTCATGCGCTGCAGGGCGTAGCCTTCGTAGTCATAGAACTCATCCAGATTCTCATCGTAGTCAAAATGACCGGACTGGCGGATCATGTACTTGCCGTAGTCCTGCGGCGTATGCGCACCGGGAGCGAAGTCAAAGAGATCAAGGCTTTCTGCAAGGTTTTTGATCTGTACCGCGGACTTTGGCTCTGCCAGCATGACCACGGCGCCCAGCTTTTCCATATCCGCTTTTGATAACCCATCCGTTGCCCCTGCCAGTTCGTTGAGGTCGGAGAGGGTTTCGTACTCCATATCCAACAGGACATCCACCTCATTGGGGAGCTGGCTGTCCTCCAGCCGCAGGCGAACATCGGCGGGATCTGTGATGCCCCCACGAAGGAGGGCGCGGTCGATCTCCTCCTGGATCATGGGGAGGTACAGCCATGTGATATGCTCCGTATTCTCCGGTTCGGCTTTGGAGGTCACCGCAACGGTGATGACATTCGGCTCATAGTAATAGCAGGGGAAGACGCGGCCGTCGTAGACCTGCTCCAGCTTCATGCCGTTGTCGTAGACCACACCGTAGGGCGTGATCGTGCCGCCGCCGCTTTCGATGAGCCGTCTTGCGGTTTCCTCGCCATCCAGCGCATCCAATTCCTCTGTTTTGGCACTGCCGCCGTGCAGGTTCATGTAGTGGTCGCGGCCGATGGCGGCGAGGTCGGAAAAGTTGCTGATGACCGTGGCCTGCTGGCAGCAGAAGGTCAGGTTGATGAGATCCTTCAGCTCGAAAAGCTCCAGCTTGTGGGCCATCGCCTGAAACTGTGCGGCCTCGCCGGTGTCGAAGCTTTCCAGCCGTTTGGCGAGGTAGTTCAGCTCCTCCACATTGACCGTAAGCATCTCCGCTCGTTTTAGGACGGTGTAGAAGCTGTCGATCTTTTCCACCTTGCAGTCCGCCTTGACCGCGTCACCGATCTCCAACGCCTTCAGCAGCTCCATGCAGTATGTGTACTGGTCATGCGGAATGGGGAACGGGATGGTCGCCACACCGTATTCCGGGTGATGCGGATTACCAAGTACCGCTTGTATCATCATCTTTCGTCAACTCCTTTTTCCAAATTCAAAACCACATCTCCGTACTTGGCCATCAGCAGTGCGCCGGTGATCAGGTGGAACGCCTCGTCTGTGACCAATTCCGGAGACGCAAGGTCTGCGAGAGTGATATTGCAGCAGCCGACCGCAATGGCCTTCGCCGCCTGGTAGACGCTGTATAGTTCCGGCTCGATCCCTCCGAGCCGGACGCTTTGGAAGTCAAAGCCGTCATTCCCGCATTTCCAGACCATCCTGCGCCAAAGGCTCTCGTATGCCGTGAGCAGGAAGAGGGCCGCTTTGTTCCGGTCAGACAGACGCCAGCAGCGTTCCCGCCAATGTGTCCATCTTCGTCGGTGTGCATCGGACAGGAAGAATTGAGGGTTTCTTTCTCTGAGTTGCTGATGCATCCGTTTTCGGAGCTGCGGCCCCATAGAGGGTGCGAAGCAGTCCCGCACGAACTCATTCAGTTCCAGCACGCCTGCTTCGATCCGTTCCTCCAGACAGGTGCATTCACACAGGCGGCACGGATGCTTGCGGTCATAGTTCTGGCAGTATTCGCACGCCACATCTTTGGGCGTGTAATGAAATGGGCTGCGGTATATTCCACCGCCTCTGGGTTTTTGACCGGGCTGAGACATCATCAACTGCTCCAACGCCTGCAGCGGCGTGTCTCGCATGAAATAGTACGGCATAAGCGAACTCCTCTCTGAAATGAAAAAAGGGCCGGAATCTTATTGCTAAGACTCCGGCCCGTTCCGTTTGATATTACATTGTCTGTTGCTGCGCGACTTGTTCCAAGGCTTCTTCCTGCTGCCGGATTCGCTCGTCCAAATCCGGCACACACTCCTCAATCTGCTGCTGAACACTGCGGATCATTTTTTCCTGCTCTCCCGTGAGTTCAAAGAAATCTCCGTCTACAGAGTCCGCACAGCAGCGATAAATATCGCCGTATCCATTGAGGGGCAGCAGTCCTCGCCCTCGCTGTCGCAGGCGCAGAAAATGCGGGAACTGGACAAGGACGGCAAGCTCAACGGTGATGTGATCGACGGTATTCTGTCGCAGGAGAAAAAGGAGGTAGACAAGGTGATCATCAATAGTGCGGAGCTGGAAAAATATTTCGGCAAGGACAAGTCCCCGAGGGAAATGAAGGACAAGATCATTTCTCTGCTGGATGACTGGAAAGCCAAGCAGCCGCCCGAGCTGGGCAAGCCCGAGAAGAAAACGGATCTTGAAAAGTGACCTTGGGACTTTTTGTCCCGAGGTCTTTCGTTTCCCCGGATGGCTCTTGTGGTTATATCCCCCGTCGCCGCCTGTATTTCAGCATGGCCGGGAGCGGGCTGTCAAGGGTGCATCGCACCGCCGTTTACGGCGGCCAGCCCTTGACCGTCTGTCCTGGCTATGCTTTTTCTCCGGCAAGCGGCGGGGGTATATCCTCCAGAGCCGCCCCCTTTCCCAAGAATGGGAAAGGGCGTGGGGTTTGGGTTGACCCACTACATTATAGAATTGGAGGTTTTCAGGATGAAACGACCCCTTGCATATATCACCGCCGCATGGTGCGGCAGCGACCACGAAAACACAAAGCTGGCGGCGCAGTATTGCCGCACGGTGTATGAAGCGGGCTTTTCGCCCATCTGCCCGACGCTCTATCAGCCGCTTTTCCTCAATGACGCCGTTCCCGAGGAGCATAAGAGCGGCATTGACATGGGGCGCGACCTGCTCCGCCGCTCTCATGTGCTGGTGGTGTGCGGTCATACCGTTACCGAGGCCATGAAGAACGACATCGCCGTTGCCCAGCGGCTGGGTATCACCGCCACCACCCTTGAGGGCATTTTGACCGTCAAGGGACAGGGGCGCAGATAAGATGACGGCGCTCCGGCTGGGGAGCCTGTTTGACGGGATCGGCGTGTTTCCGCTGGCGGCGGTGCGCTGCGGCATTGAGCCGGTATGGGCAAGTGAGATCGAAAATGCCCCTATCTCCATCACCAAGCGCCACTTTCCCGATATGGCGCATTTGGGGGATGTGACAAAGCTGGACGGGCGGGATCTCCCGCCCGTCCATATCATCACCTTTGGCTCACCGTGTCAAAATCTCTCGCAGATCGGCAACCGCAAGGGGCTTGCGGGAGAAAAGTCCAGCCTGTTCTTTCAAGCCATCCGCATTATCCGTGAAATGAGGGAGGCGACAAATGGTCTATTTCCAGCAATCGCTGTTTGGGAAAATGTCATGGGAGCGTTTTCATCAAATGACAGGATGGATTTTAGAGCCGTCCTATCCGCTTTCACAGACACCGATGTTTCAATGCCTGCTTCTGGAAGATGGGCAGGAGCCGGAATGGTGCGAGGGCGAACGCCTGACCTCTGCTGGCGGCTCATGGACGCCCAGCATTGGGCAAGCCCCCGGCTGGCACGACGGCAGCGCATCTTTCTTGTGGCAGATTTTGGAGGACGGCGTTCCCATGAAATACTTTTTAAGCCCCGCACAATGCAGTCACTTCCTGCACTTGGCGGAGATCGCGGGCTGCCCGCCGCCTGCGGAGATCGAGGCTCTTTTATTGAAGCAGGGCGGCGCGTACCAGTTACCCGACCCTTTCAATGCTTCCGTATGCGGGCGTCCGCCAAGGAGCGGACGGAAACAGCGTTCCGAAACAGCTTCGGACTGCCAACTGACCCTTTTCCCACTCTGTTAGCGGGTGGCATTTCGCCCTTTGCCTTTTGGTATGAGGACGATCCCGCCGGGGGCTGCGTCCGCTTTCCCACGGAAACGGAATGTGAGCGGCTCATGGGGCTGCCGGAGGGCTGGACAAGGTACGGTGCGGACGGCGAGGAAATCCTATCCTCCCACCGCTACCGAGCATTGGGAAACGCCATCGCGCTGCCCTGTGCCGAGTACATCATGGCGGGGATCACGGAGGCGCTGACAAAAGGAGGTGCAAATGACGGTATTTGAAGCCTACATCACCAACCTCGGCAAATACGCCGAGGGGCAGCTTGTGGGCGAAACGCTGAAATTTCCGGCCACCACGGAGGAGGTGCAATCGCTTCTGAAGAACATCGGCGTGGACGGTGTGCGGTATGAGGAATTTTTCATCACTGCCTTTGACGGCGATGTGATGGGCTTATACGACTATCTCACCGAGTATGAAAACTTGGACGAGCTGAACCATCTGGCGCATCTCATTTCCGAGCTGGACAGCGACGAGATCGAAACGCTGGAGGCTGCGCTCAACAAGGGCGACCATACTTCCAGCGTAGAGGACATCATCAACCTTGTTCACAATCTGGACTGCTACGATTTACACCCCGGCGTGACCGACGATGAAACGCTGGGGCGCATCTATGTGGAGGACATGGAACTACTGGATGTGCCGGACAATGTGCTACCCTACTTCGATTTTGAAGCCTACGGACGGGATATGCGGATCAACGAGGGCGGTCACTTCGCCCCCACGGGCTATCTGACCCGCAGCGGCGGCTTCAAGGAGGTGTACCACGGGATCGAGGACATTCCCGCCGAACACCGTATTTTTGCGTACCCCAAGTTAAATATCCGGGAGCAGATGGCGGCCTACAAGGAGGTCATAGACCGTTCCTCTTTGGAGGGCGAGCGCCTGCACCCGAGAAAGGAGCATGATGACCGCTGACTTTGGGACAACTTGTCCCAAAGCGGAAAAGAAGGCGAGCAGTTTAGTCTGCTCGCCTTTTATCGGTGCCGTAAATAACACATAGCATTTATTTAGGGGCATTTACGAAGCGTGCGATGATAGATCAAATCATCCGCAGACGGAGTTGTCACAATAGTGAACATTCCCTCTTTGATAAACTTCTCCATCCGCAGCGCGATCCACGCATCTCCGATGCCAAGCTGATTTTTGCCCAGGACATTCCCAATTAGGTTTGCTTCTGAAAATTCGTCCGCTTGCTCGTCCACCTCTCGCAGAATAAAACTGTCATAGATATTTTCCGAAGCGCTCTGAAGTTTTCCGTTGAGATAAATACGCAAGGGGGCGTTTTCTTGTTGGAGCTGTTTCCAGCGCATAGCACAGGCATTTAATAATGCCGGTTTGACCTCCCGTTGCAGAGGCAGATATTTCCCCCATTCTTCGGGCGAGATTTCTCCCCAACCAATGTGCGTACAAAGGGTGTTATCGGTAGAGTATTCCCATTCCGGCAGTTTGACAGCATATATTGAGCCGATTGCGGGCAGCTTTTTGAGCTGCGCCAGCAGCCAATAGAACCCGCAAATTTCATCGGGATTATGGCTATACCAAATCCGCACAGGCTCACCCCGAGAGGCGCGGTCAAGGATTTCGTGCAAAGCCGTTTTCGCTGAGCGGAGTGTCTCCAAAATATATTGTTCATTATCTTCTCTGTTCGGCCAAACAAAGAAGGCTTGTTCTAATACGCTCTTGCGGTTGTTGCCAATCTCATCATCGGAAATATCACCCATGCTCCATGCGACATCGATGCAATAGACATCCGCCGGATTTCCACCTAACGGAATTGAGGTTTCCCATTTGCGGTGAGCCTGCAATTCTGCATCTGCTTTTAATGTTTCAAGTTCTTCCGGGGATATATTTGTACGGCCTGATAAAACAAGGCCGATGGATGCGCTTGAATGTTTATCTGCACCACAGTTTTGTGCCAGCTTTAGACTTCCGTATGCGCTCTTGCTAAATACAGTCTCTATCATAACAATATCTCCTCGGCATTGGACTTCATAAATCAGTTTTCATTATATCCGAGATATGTGAACAATTCAACTAAGGCAACACGGACTTACCATTTTATAACTGTGAAAGGAGGCGATGACGGCTGGTAGACGAAGATATTTCCCGGCGCACGATCGCCATATCGGTAAAGGCGTCGAAGCTGACCGCTCGGGGGCTTGCCTATGTTGTTCGGGCGGTGGGACGCAAAATTGCCAAGGCACACCGGGCAAAGCAGACGCCACACGGCAAGCAGACCGTGAAAAAACTCATGGCGCACAGCGCATCCACCAACAGCCTTGAACTGTCCGGGGATACAAAACTCTTTGACCGGGTAGCCCGGAAGTGGAATGTGGACTATGCCTTTTATCAAACTGAACCGGGGAAATACCTGCTGTTCTTCAAGTCCGGGCAGGCGGACGCTATGACCGCCTGCTTTTCGGAATACTCCCGCAAGGTGCTGGATAAGGCCAAGTCCCGCCAGCCCACGATCCCCGAACAGATGAAGCAGGCGGAACAGCAGCTTGCCAAGGAAAAGCCGCCCAAGGAAAACAGGGCTCCCGCAAAGTCGCAAGACTTTGTGGGAAGAGGAGAAACAACGGAGCGGGCGGATTTCGGGCATGAAATGGCCGAAGGAGCAGAGCGGAGTTTGGTTCGACGAAAGGAGGTGTCGCATGACAGATAAACTCCGTAAATATGTGCTGCCCAACATTCCCTATGTGTTCATCGGCTGGGTGTTCCTCAAGCTGGGGACGGCCTACCGTCTGGCGGCGGGCGGCGATTTTGCCCATAAGTTTATCGGTTTGGGACAGACCGTCGGCGCAGCCTTTGCCGATTTTGCCCCCGGCCTTGCTCCCTTTCTGTCTCTTATACACATCTCCGAGCCC
>ENA-OZWM01000139-OZWM01000139.1-human-gut-metagenome-genome-assembly--contig:-NODE-139-length-8205-cov-5.198160_pt1 | contig 8205 bp, 10 predicted proteins | sample MGYA00244850_ERZ654084 | MGnify/ENA primary metagenome ERZ654084 (study PRJEB26926, sample SAMN06165176) | human gut metagenome | biome: ENVO:00009003; feature: ENVO:2100002; material: ENVO:00002003... | reverse complement strand
AAACGCTGTCGCTCCATCCGTACTCGTCCGAGAGCAGGTCAACAACTTCCTGCATAGTCATTCCGGTACGGATGATCTGTGCCTTTATTTCGTTGCGTACATTCATATTGATAAAATCCTCCATAAATTTTGTTTGTAATGCGGCGAAAACGGTACGCCCTACGGCATACCCACTTCACCGATTAGTGAAAATCTGCAATCTCTGAAATCCGTTCAGAATTTTGCTTGTGATGTCCTGCCCATATATGACCATATCCCACTTTACTGTTCCGTGTGATTTGCTCTGGAACAGAGAAAATACCTATTGTTCCGTAAGCGGGATACATTGTTCAGAGAAGCACGATTTCGTGAAATGGTTTTGTTCTGCGGTCAAAATTTTTCCTGTTTTCATTACCATTGATTTTCAATGCCCAAAAACAGGGCATCCGCCAACAGCATTGAAAAATAATAGTGAAACGGACTGAAAAGTACGTGTACCAAGTGTACTTGCTGTACCGTGGTACACTTGGTACGGATGGTACACGTATTTTCGGGTCAATATCATTTTTACAGAAATGGTCTTTGCAGAAGCTCGATGCCGACAAATCCTCTGGCATACCTCCCGCCGCCGATATTGACCTTATTGGTGTACTCGATGTTGTACCGACTCTCATTCTGTTTGAGAAACGAGCAGAAACTCTTTTGGGAAAGGCTGCTCAAAGCGTTATCATCACACCACAGCTTGTAAACGGCGTACAGGTCTTTGGAGCTGACCTCATAATCTGCCTTGAAGCGGATATACCCCTCGGAGCTTAAAAACTCGATGATGTTGTTTCCGTCCGATACGGCAGCGTCCATGTTGTCCTGTGCCGACTGGCTGACCGTAAAGTTGTAATCGTTGTCGATCAGACGGCGCAGCCCCTCCAATGCCCACAGGAAGATGCCCTCCGCTTCGGCGCACATCTTTTCAGCGATATAGGGATCGTCCTTTCTGTTCGGGTCTTTCTCCTTGGTGGAGAGGATGATCTGTCTGCGGAAAAAGCCAACGCTGCGGTCATAGAGGGATTGCAGGACACCGTTGCCCAAGCCGATGAAGCGCACATACAAATCACCTTGATAGCTCTGTTGTCCCTTTTTCTCCAAATCCATCGGCAGCTCCGCTGTGATAATCGCCTTGATGTTGTTGGTCTGGGGGAGAGCTTCCAGTTTCATATCATCGTCCAGCATCACAAGTTCATGTTCCAAATCTGCACGAGCAAAGGGACTTGTCTCCACCTTTGCGATACTGCCTGTGTTCATGTTGCTGCCAAGCAGCGCACGAAGGACGATACCGATGCGGCTTTTCCCCTCGCCGCCCTTACCGATCAGCAGGAGCATCTTCTGTCCCTTGGTGGAGGGGATAAAGCAATATCCCATAAACTCCTGCAAGGTCAGAATGTCCTCCGGCTCTAAAAGTTGGGATAAAAAATGCAGCCATGTCACAGGCTGCGGAGCATCGGGATTATAGGCAACGGGCAGACGGTTGCGGCAGAAATCCTTTTCGGGACTGAATGTGCCGTTCAGATAGTACGTGCCGTTCGCCACATGGATACGGTCTTGGTACAGAGATAGCTTTGCGGTGCAGCACTCCATACGCATGACATCCAGCAGATTGGTGACTTTCTTTGCAACGCCGCTGGTCACATAATACTTGATGCGGTCATAGATGACCTTTTTCAAGCGGTTTTCATCGTGTACTCTGCCATTGACCGTGAAAAAAGCATCGTTCACCGTGACCATCGGATAGTCCCGGAGAAATTCTTCACAGAATACAGTTTCGTTGATTTTCTTTCCGTCAAACCACGCTGGACACTCAAAGGGCGAGGTCTGCATCTTTTCTTCGCTCATGGCGCACATCCTCCTTTTTCTTTCTTGTGGTGTAGTCCTGTAGGAACGTAATCTTGCCATTCTTCATCAGCTCGTCCACCACAGCAACACGTTCTTCCAGATCGCCTACGGTCAAAATATCTGCCAGATATTCGATATAATCAATCATCTGGCAGGCTTCCACAAAGCGATCATCCAGAGCATCATCCGGCGTTTTCGGTGCATACCACACTTTCCAATCTTCCAGCAGATGCAAATAATCCGTCAGCACTCGGAAGCACAGCATTTCGTCCTCCCGGAACTGACGGATATAGGGATGCTTTAACTTGTGGGGAACTGCCACAGGCTGTCCCGGCTCGATGCTGATACCGAAGTCCGCAGCCAGTCTTTGCGCCGCTTCGTAGCTGCTCAGATCAAAGAGCCTTGCCACGAAGTCGATCACATCCCCCTTGGCTCCGCAGCCGAAGCAGAAGAAATATTCCTCGTTCAGCTTCAAGCTCGGATGCCTGTCATTGTGGAACGGGCAGCAAGCCATACCGTTGCGGCTCACTTTCAGCCCGTAGTGTTCGGCGGATTGCTTTACGCTGATTGCCGCCTTGATGCTTTCATAAATGTTCATCGCATTCCTCCATAAATTTTTCTCGACGATTTTATTCGTCTGCTTGAATATACGGAGAAAATGTCTATAGACCGAAAAATCACGCACAAATGCAGGAAAACAAAAAAGCCGCCCTGCAATTTTGCAAAAATGCAAAACGCAGGACGGCGATTGTTCACAGTTATGATATTGATTTTATTCCACTTGTGGTATATAATATAAAGTAATACAGGAATGGAGGGTAATACCGATGAAATATCTTTCTACCTTTGAGGTTGCAGAAAAATGGGGCATTTCCCACCGCCGTGTCGGTATCCTCTGCAATGAAAACCGCATCCCCGGCGCACAGAGGGCGGGTGGACGATGGATTATCCCCGAAAATGCAGAGAAGCCCGCCGATGCAAGAGTCAAGAGCGGAAAATATATCAAGTCAAAAACAAAAGATTGATGCCAATAGGAAAGGGGGCGCAGAGCATGGAGCGCAAATACTTATCCGGCAACATCAGAGAGCGTTTGCAGGATTTGATGAAAGAACGTAAGATCACGCAGAGTGAGCTTGCCGCAAAAATTGGAATGGATGTCAGCACACTCAGCAGATTTATCAGCAATGCAACAGGCAAACTCGGTGACGAGAATATCAAAAAGATCGCAAAGGAATTTGAGGTATCCACCGACTTCCTGCTCGGCGTTACCGATATTCCCGACCGCATGAATTACGATATAGCCGAACTCGGCTTGTCGGTACAGGCGGCAAAAAATCTCTACACAGGAAAGGTCAATGCTGAGGTTGTCAATCGCTTACTGGAAAACAAAAACTTCGCCGCAATGACCAATATGATCGCACATTATTTTGATGATACCCTTGCTGCCGGATATGCCGCACAGAATCAGATGTATGCCACATTGAGTGCGCTGTTGATGGGAGAAGCAAAGCAGCATCCCGAAGATAGAGAAGCCATTACAGAAACCGCAAAGACTGTCAGCGTTTCAAGGATGCCGATGTATCAAGCTGATCTTACTGCTATTCAGAACACCTTTATGAATGTGTTGAAAGAAATCAAGAAGGAGATCGGCTCCAATGTCTCAGACGCACAAGCCATGAGCAAAGAAGCGGCACAGCATATGTACGCAGAGCTGACAAAGGGGCAGGATGTGACAAAGCCGAATATCACGCCCGAAATGGTTGCCGAAGCGATCACGGGCAGCGTCAGCGGCATGGATGGTGTTGCCCCCGAAGCGTTAAAACAATTCAACCAGGCATTGATCGGTCTGCTCACGGTCAAGCCAACAGAAGATGAACATGACGGCAGTTGATAACGAAAAACTGTGTGCGCTGGCGCAGAACGGGAACATGGATGCGCTGAACAGTCTTGTGGAAAACAATCTGCGTTTTATCAAAATGACGGCGCATGAAATATGGAGCGCACAGATAGAAGTCAATCGGGCACTCGGTGTTACCTTTGACGATCTTGTGCAGGAAGGCTGTCTGGGACTGATGGGATGCGTGGAGAAATTCAATCCCGATGGCGGCAACAAATTTCTGACTTACGCAGCTCCGGCAATTCGCAATTCCATGATCGACTACATCCGAAGTCAGAGTACATCCTTTGAAGCAAAGCACATGGGCGAGATCGTCAGTCTGGACGAGGTGACGAAATTTGAAAATCGGGATCGTCATGCCTTTGTTCCCGATTCCAACATGACCAATCCCGCACAGATTTATATTGCCAAAGAAACGCACGAAGAACTTCACGCCGCCCTTGATGCAATCAGCAACCGAGAGCGAGAATATCTGTTGTACCGTTTTGGATTTGAGGACGATATAGAGCATCCTTTGACAGAGACAGCAGAGCATTTCTTCTTGTCGGAGAGCAGAGCGAAATCCACGGAGAAGCTGGCATTGGATAACGTATGGCTGGAGCTACCGTGGTGGTTTCACTAATGGGAGCTGATCGCTGCGGCGGGTTTTTATATACCTCTTGCGCCCCCGTTGACACAGAAAATCTTTCCGCACAGCTACAAGATTTCCTATGCCAACTACACCCGAACAGTCGGATTCTGCTCATGCTAAATCCTTCGTTTTGTGTTCCTTTCAGCCCACAAAATCCGTCTGTTCTGCTGCCACTTGAAATTGACTGTCTGGCGTGGAACAGCCCCTTTCCAGCGTCAGCGGTCGCCAAAGGTATAACACACTAGACTTTGCAAGCAAAATCGTGTGCCAATAGGGATGCTGCTCACCCCTATTGGAAACCCAGAGCCAAGGGATTTCACCCCTTTGGATACCCCCATCATTTTCTCACAAATGGTACCCACATTGAAAAAACTGCGTTTTACCATGTCGGACCTTTTCTCGAAAATGCCACAGCACACGACATTCATTTTTGCAGAGGCTTTGCAAAAATCTCAACCTGTGCCGTGGGGTGCCGAGCAAAAATTCCGTGTTTGCCAACACAGAAAATTTCCTCGTCACGCTGCTGCGGCAGAAAAACAATAGCGGACTTTTTGTTGATAGTACCTGGTCTGCTATCTCAAAAATATTTTTCAAAAAATTCCAATAAAAGTGTAGTGAACAGCGTGTAACCCCGGTGTATTAGGGTGAAAGGCCTTGATACAAACGAAAGGAGTGTGATGATATGGATGATAGCAAAATCATAGAGCTTTACATGGAACGTTCCGAACAAGCCATATCTGAAACTTCCAAGAAATACGGAAGATACTGCCACTACATTGCCTACAGCATTCTGCATAACGATGAAGATTCGGAGGAATGTGTCAACGATACATATCTCCGAGCATGGAACTCCATTCCACCTAAACGCCCGAGCAAATTGCAGACGTTTCTTGGAAAAATCACTCGCAATTTATCTTTGAATAAATGGGAAAAGCTCTCTGCTGAAAAGCGTGGTGCGGGACAAACCTCACTAATTCTCGACGAACTATCAGAGTGCATCCCTGCTGAACAAGATGCAGTAAATACTGTTGAGAATATGGTCATCAGAGATGTACTCGACCGTTTCCTTGATGAACTCCCAGCAGAAACAAGAAAAATATTTGTTCGTCGTTATTTTTATATGAGTCCCGTAAAAGAAATTGCAGATGAATATGGCCTTTCTGAAAGCAAAGTGACAGTTACCCTTTTCCGTACAAGAGGTAAACTTAAATCTGTATTGGAGAAAGAAGGTATAACGTTATGAAAAACAAACGTCTTTTAGACATTTTTGGAGAAATTGATGATCGACACATTGCCGAAGCAGCTCCCGTTGCAAAGAAATCTCGAAATAAGCCAATTTGGTTTAGATGGGGTACAATCGCTGCCTGCATGGTCTTAGTCCTGTCCGTTTGCTTCGGTTCCTTTGCGGTTGTTGCTGAAGCAAAGGAATATAAAGCTGCTGTTCAATTCTTTAATGACTATGGTATGTCTACGGAAGGACTTACTCGTGGTGAGATTAAGGAAGTGTATCGTGATATTACAACGAAGTCGTTCACTTATTCTAAGACCGCCGAAGTGATTCGAAACAGTATTTCTTCCGATAATATCGGTGGTTACGAGATTGTTCAAGACAATCCAACACCAGAGGATATTGAAAATCTTTGGAATTATAAAAATTATACCGGTGGTTTTATTGGTGCCACACAAACAGGCGTACACTATAAATACCATTCGGAATACAAAGAAGATGAATCTCTTGGCTTAGAGGTGCACGATAAGAGCTATCTCGAGAAATACGATGGAGATAACTTGCTTTGGAGTGTTTCTATTTCCGATTTTTGGATTGAAGATTATAGCACCGTATCGGATGGTGTAATTGCCTACGGTAGAACCGACACTTGGTCCAGTACTCAAATTTCCCATGCATGGATGGCTAAAATCGACTTAGATGGTAATCTCGTTTGGAAACACATGCTCAATAACGGATTTGACGATGAATACATCGCTTCCGTTTTGGAAAATGCTGATGGCAGCTATGCCGTAATCAGCCGTGGTGATCTGAAATATTTCTGTCTTAGCCAGTATACGGTGGATGGAAAAGAAACCTACTTCCATAAAACCGAAGTAGGTAACTACGGGATTTGGAATGCAGCTCGGTTTGAAGATGGTTACATGGTTCAGCTCGGTAGCTATATGACGAATGAGCACGCAAAAATCGTTAAGGTTGACCGCGAAGGTAATATTACAGAGTCCTTCTCCTATGGCGATGAAGATTCTTACTATTACATTACCGATATGATTGAATATAACGGAAATATCTATTTGTCTGCGTACGCTGTTCCGAGACTTGCTAATGAAGATCAGAGTGCAGGCGGTAGATATGAAATTGCCGGAGTATTGAATTATCTGTTTGATAATAACATCTGGGAAATTTCCAGTGATGAACTGACGCCTATGGTACGGGACAACTACACCGCAATGTTGTTGGTATGTGAGCCTAATGCAGGGAAACCCCAAGAATACTACTCTGTCAACGGGTCTCTTGGTGGAAAGCTTTCTGTGAGTGATACGGGAAATCTACTTTGGGATGTAGAAAGCATTACCTCCACATTCTTCTCTCCCGCAACAAGTTCCTTCACAATTGGCGGCACAAGCTATGTATTCAGATACACTTTTGATACTTCTGGAATGCTGATTAGCCAGGAGAAAACAGGTGAGGTTGTGAATTACAGAAGATAATACAGTTAAAATATGGCTGAAAACACAGCCCGTAGGATTTTGACGTCCTACGGGCTGTTTCCATGTCAGCTATCCAACGGCTTATACTGCGTGACCGCTTTCAGATACTTCTCCGGATCGCCGTTCAGTATCAGATCGGCGTACTCCAACGGCGCATTGTAGATCAGCCAGTCCAACTCTGACCGCTGATACATATTGTCGGCAACCTCGTTCTCCACGGCAATGGTGTCAATGGCAATCATACTGCCGTCGTTGAATTTCAGTTCCACACAAGCGGTATCCATGTTGAACTCACAAGAAATCAAATACGTCATATCCGCCCTCCTTAAATCATGCCGAAGTGCGTCAATGCCTCCTTGATTGCTTTTTCTTTATCTGGCGGGCATTGCGGCTGTTTAGCGTCCTCAGACTTCGGCTTATTGTAGTTCTCACGCTCAATGATACCGCACTTCTGTTTTACCTGTGCGATATACAAGCTGCTAACTTTCAAGCCGCTGTGCTCCAACACATAATCTTTGATTTCTTGGTAGGTGGCTTTCTTTTCCGCATCGGTCAAATCCAGCTCGTCCATATCCAAGTTAATCTCGATATGTTGCTTCGCATTAAGTTTGGACAATAAACATATAGTCTCAATATGCGCGCATTTTGGAAAAAGATCGACCGCTTCGGCGGAGCGGAGGGTGTAGCCTTTTTCCGTGAGCAGCTTCACGTCGCGGGCGAGGGTGGCCGGGTCGCAGGAGACGTAGACGACGCGCTGCGGCTGCATGGTGGCGATGGCCTCGATCACGTCGGCGCTTACGCCCTTGCGCGGCGGGTCGACGACGATCACGTTGGGCTTTTCGCCGCGCTCGGCCAGCAGCTTCGCAGCTGCGCCAGCATCCATGCAGTAAAATTCCGCATTGTCCATGCCGTTCTGTGCGGCATTAAATTTTGCGTCTTCGATCGCCTGCGGGATAATCTCGACGCCGACGGCCTTTTTCGCGTGCCGCGCAAGGCAGAGCGTGATCGTACCCGTGCCGCAGTAGAGGTCAAGCACTGTCTCTTCTCCTGTCTCTTATACACATCTCCGAGCCCACGAGACGCGTAGTAATCT
>ENA-OZWM01000126-OZWM01000126.1-human-gut-metagenome-genome-assembly--contig:-NODE-126-length-8805-cov-4.777371_pt1 | contig 8805 bp, 8 predicted proteins | sample MGYA00244850_ERZ654084 | MGnify/ENA primary metagenome ERZ654084 (study PRJEB26926, sample SAMN06165176) | human gut metagenome | biome: ENVO:00009003; feature: ENVO:2100002; material: ENVO:00002003... | reverse complement strand
ATACGAGATTACTACGCGTCTCGTGGGCTCGGAGATGTGTATAAGAGACAGCCGTCGGACAGGGCGGTGGCGGGGCGGTCATGGACCTCCACCAACAGTCCGTCGGCCCCGGCGGCCACGGCGGCCAGCGCCAGCGGCTCCACCAGATCGGCGCGGCCCGCAGCGTGGCTGGGGTCCACAATGACCGGCAGATGGGTCAGGCGCTTCAGCACCGGAACGGCGGACACATCCAGGGCGGCGCGGGCGGGGGTCAGGCCGCTGCGGATACCACGCTCACAGAGAATGACCTGCGTATTGCCGCCGGACAGGATATACTCCGCGGACAGCAGCAGCTCCTCCACCGTGGCGGAGGTGCCGCGCTTGAGCAGGATGGGCTTGCGGGTGCGGCCGAGAGCCTTCAGCAGGGCGAAGTTCTGCATATTGCGCGCGCCCACCTGCAGCACGTCCACATCAGCCAGCGTGTCCAGCTGGGCGGGATCGGTGATCTCGGTAACGGTGGGCAGGCCCGTATCACGGCCGGCCTGTACCAGCAGCGCCGTGCCCTGCTCACCCAGACCCTGGAAGGTGTAGGGCGAGGTGCGGGGCTTGAAGGCGCCTCCGCGGAGCATGACGGCCCCGGCGGCCTTTACGGCGGCGGCGACGGTCTGTATCTGGTATGCGGACTCCACGGCACAGGGCCCGCCGATCAGACAGAAATCCGCGCCCACGCGGACATCGCCCACCGGCACCACGGTATCCTCCGGATGCGTGCTCCGGGCGGCCAGGTGATAGGCCGGGGTCAGACGGCGGGCCTCCTGCACATAGGGCAGGGCCTGAAGCGCGGCGGGGTCCAGCCGCCACGTCTCCCCCACCAGGGGCAGAAGGATGGATGTCTCCCCCGCTACGCAGCCGCCCTTGACGTTTTGCAGAGCCAGCTGGGCCAGCAGCTGGCGGATGGCAGGCTCCGGGGTGTTCTTTTGCAGTACGAGTATCATAACGGATCGCTCCCTGTATTGTAGTCAGGTGGTTATTATAGCGTATCCCATCGGTTTTTGCAATCCGTGAAAAGCGCATATTGACAAAAACAGGCAGGGTCATATAATGAACTTGTATTACAAATAGGCGTTCTGCGTGCCCCCTTCCCTGCCGCAGACACAGCAGAACAAAGGAGTAAAAAGGAGAAATAATGGAACGGAAATTTACACTGAGCTGCTGCTCCACGGTGGACCTGCCCTATTCGTACATGGAGAGCCGGGACATCCCCGTGCTGTTTTACACCTATGTGGTGGACGGGCAGACCTATGACGACGACATGGGCCGCGATCCGGCGGCGCTGCCCCGGTTTTACAGCTTTCTGAAGGAGGGCAAGCTGCCCCAGACCAGCCAGATCAATGCGGCGGGCTATATGGACTTCTTCGAGCGCCTGCTGCAGAAGGGCGGCGACGTGCTGCACATCGCGTTCACATCCGGGCAGTCCTGCTCGGTGAACAACGCCTATCTGGCGGCAGCAGAGCTGAAGGACAAGTACCCCGGGCAAAAGCTGATCGTCATCGACTCCCTGTGCTCCTCCAGCGGCTACGGCCTGCTGGTGGACTACGCCGCCGATATGCGGGACGCGGGTGAGAACATCGACACCGTGGCCCAGTGGGTGCTGGACAACCGGAACAAGGTGCATCACCAGTTCTTCTCCAGCGATATGACCCAGTTCCGGCGGACAGGCCGGGTATCCGGCGCGGCGGCCACGGTAGCCACGGTGCTGAACATCTGCCCCATCATGCGGCTGGACGACAAGGGCGCCATCAAGGCATACAGCAAGGTGCGGGGCAAGAAAAAGGCCGTGGAGACCACGGTGGACACCATGGAGCAGCACGCCCAGGGCGGCCGGGACTATGACGGCAAGTGCTTTATCTGCCACAGCCAGTGCCCGGAGGACGCCCGGCTGGTCATGGACGCCGTGGAGGAACGGTTCCCGAAGCTGAAGGGAAAGATTCGCCTGTGCGACATCGGCACCATCATCGGCAGCCATGCTGGACAGGGCACCGTGGCGGTGTTCTTCATGGGCGACGAACGGCCCCATATGGAGTGAAAACGGAAAAAGGCACCCCTGACGGGGTGCCTTTTTTATTTCGCGCGGCGCCGGGGTAAGACACCGCAGGAAATGCGGGTCAGTTTCCGCGCTTTTTAGCGGTCCAGGCCATGCCAGTAACGCTGAGAACAGCGGTCACGGCGTAGATACCCACACCCGCGTCAAAGGTCTTGGGGCTGCCCTTGGTGTCGTCGGCCTTGGTGTCGGTGGTAGGCTGGTAGTAGTAATAGCCGCCGGAGGAGGTAGTGGGGACGGTATAGGACTGTTCCGCTTCGACCGGTACGTTATTGATGATCACACCCTCGACACCCTTATCGACTGTAATGGTCACGCCCTCTTTAATGCCGCTGACCGCGCCGCCCTTGGTGATGGTGACCTTATCGCCGCTATTGGCAGCATCCGCAATAAGCTTGCTGCCGACAACGAAGGTTGCTCCTCCAGCTTCTTTCTCAGCGGTGGCAACGGGGGTATCTTCCGTTACATAATCATTGACATTTACAGTAAACGATCCTGCAGAAATTGCCAAGTTGCCTTTCTTTTCTTCAGCAGACACATCGCCGTCTTTCAAAATACCCATAGCTCCGACGAAATTACCGTTCTGAATAACGGCGGAAGGCGCTCCTATATATCCGGGGTTCTCAACCACAGCGATCGCATAGCCGCGGGAAGACGTACCATCATTGTTTTCGGTATGGTCAACACTGCCTGTCGCTTTGATGTTTGCACCGGCCACATCAACACTTGCCGTACCAGATTTGATCTCAATGCCGCCGCTGCCAGTGATATTCGCAGCCTTAACTGTCAAAGTTCCCGCCTGCGGATGATAAATAGCAACATTGTTCTTAGACGTAATGTTTGCTCCATCGTTGATGGTAATTTCTGTTGCCGTGTTACTGTGTCCTCCATTGCCCGAAATGGCACTTGCCTCTTTTGCAGTGACTGTGCCGCTCACTTCCAACGTCTGTTTTGTATTCTTGCCGAAAACAGCAATGCCGTAAGAGGCGGGCGCAATGATCTTGACGTCCTTGCCGACAACCAGTCCGCATGCTGCGCCATTGGTATTATCGCCGACACGAATCACAGAACTATTGTCAGGAAATGTTGTGTCATTATTGCCTGCCGTGGTAATTGTTCCACTACCAGTCAAGGTTAAACTACCACCAGCTACAACATTGAATACACGACAGCCATACTCGCCGTTCTTACCGGTAATCGTCTTGCTGTTTAGGTTGATCGTCACCGGCTTGCTGACAGATATCGTTTCACTAATCTCGATATCTGCATCCAGCGTAATTTCCCCGCCGGTTTCGATTGCCGTTTTCAGCTCCTCGGCATTACTTACACTTGCCGGATTTGCGGCCCAGCTAATGCTGCACAGCCCTATGGCCATGACCAGGGCCAGAATGGTTGCTAATGCTTTTTTCATTGTTCATTCCCCTTATGGTAGTAGATTTCCGCAGGCGCGCTCGTTTTAATGTGTATTAAAACGCAAATGCAGAGGTACCTCTGCGGATAGTCAAATTATAGCACAGCTGCACCGTTTGTCAAGCCTTTTTATGGAAATTTTACACATTTTTTCTGTTACCGGGAATAAAAACAGGAAAATTTGGCAGGAAATGGGAGTTGGGGGCCGCTGCGGCGGGGCGTCGGGGACGCCGCCCCCTACAGAGGAAGGCTTGTGGTTACTTTTTTCTATAAACCTATTGACATTGTAGGGTTTATGTGCTACCATGCACTTACCTACAAAAAAGATATGTTAAAGGAGTGATCCTATGCAGGTCTATGCAGATAATGCGGCCACCACGCGGATGAGCGACAAGGCCGTGGCGGCTATGACGCCCTATTTCCAGCAGTTTTACGGAAATCCCTCCAGCCTGCACACCGTGGGCCAGCAGGCCGCGGAGGCGCTGGCGGGCGCACGGCGGCGGGTAGCGGACTGTCTCGGGTGCAGCTTTAAGGAGATCACGTTTACCTCCGGCGGCAGCGAGGCCGACAACCAGGCCATCGTCTCGGCGGCGCGGATCGGCGAGCGAAAGGGCAAGAAGCACATCATCTCCACCGCCTTCGAGCACCACGCGGTGCTGCACACACTGAAGAAGCTGGAAAAAGAGGGCTTTGAGGTGACGCTGCTGGGCGTGGGTCCCACAGGCACCATCATCCCCCAGCAGGTAGCGGAGGCCATCCGGGAGGACACTTGTCTGGTGACCATTATGTACGCCAACAACGAGATCGGCTCTATCCTGCCCATCCCGGAGATCAGCAAGGTGTGCCACGAGAAGGGCGTGCTGTTCCACACCGACGCCGTGCAGGCGGCGGGCCACCTGCACATCAACGTGAAGGAGCAGAACATCGATATGCTGTCCCTGTCCGGTCACAAGTTCCACGGCCCCAAGGGTGTGGGCGTGCTGTATGCCCGGCAGGGCATCCCCCTGACCAATATCATCGAGGGCGGCGCGCAGGAACGCGGCAAGCGGGCCGGCACGGAGAACATCCCCGGCATCATGGGTCTGGCGGCGGCGCTGGAGGAGTCCTGCGGGCACATCGACGAGGACACCGCCCGGCTGACAAAGCTGCGGGACAAGCTGATCGCGGGACTGAGTAAGATCCCCCACAGCGCGCTGAACGGCGACCCGGTGCACCGGCTGCCCACCAACGTGAACTTCTGCTTCGAGGGCATCGAGGGCGAGAGCCTTCTGCTGCTGCTGGATCAGGCAGACATCTGCGCCAGCTCGGGCAGCGCCTGCACCAGCGGGTCCCTGGACCCCAGCCATGTGCTGCTGGCCATCGGGCGGCCCCATGAGGTAGCCCACGGGTCCCTGCGGCTGAGCCTGTGCCACGACACCACGGAGGCGCAGGTGGACTATATTCTGGAGAAGGTACCCGGCATCGTGGCGTATCTGCGGGATATGTCCCCCATGTGGAAGGACCTGGAGTCCGGCAAGCGGACATTCATTCTGTAATGTAAAGGAGCGTTGATTATGGCTTTGTATACCGATACCGTGATGGACCACTTCCTGCACCCCCGGAACGTGGGCGAGATCGCCGACGCCGACGGCGTGGGCGAGGTGGGCAACGCCAAGTGCGGCGACATCATGAAGATGTACCTGAAGATCAAGGATGACAAGATCGAGGACGTGAAGTTTGAGACGTTCGGCTGCGGCAGCGCCATCGCCTCCAGCTCCATGGCCACCGAGATGATCAAGGGCAAGCGCATCGAGGACGCGCTGGCGCTGACCAACAAGGAGGTCGTGGACGCGCTGGGCGGTCTGCCTGCCCACAAGCTGCACTGCTCCGTGCTGGCGGAGGAAGCCGTGAAGTCCGCGGTAAAGGACTACTACGACAAGAACGGCATCGCCTACGACAAGAGTAAGTTCCCCGCCTGCGAGGACTGCGAGAGCTGCCGCATGGTGTGAAAGACGGAAAAGAACCGCCCGAGGGCGGTTCTTTTTTTCTTCAAAACACGCCGTAGCCCTGGCCCTGCGTGATGATGTAGGACCAGAGGACCGGGCCGACGGCGCCGGTGGGACTGTACCCCAGGCGGCTTTGCAGGGTGCGTACCGCGGCGGCGGTGGCCGCGCCGAAGATACCGTCCGCGGTCACGGAGGGCAGGGCGCTGTCCCGCTGCGCCAGCCGGTTCAGCTGGGTCTGAAGCAGCGTCACCTCCGGGCCAGTGTCGCCTTCCACCAGAAAACGGCCGGGGTATATCTGCCGGGCGAAGGTCTGGTACTCCGGCGGCAGCTGGTAGAGCGTCTGCTCATAGACGTTCCGGATGGCGTTCCATGTGTTCCGCCCCACCACGCCGTCCACCGTCAGGCCATAGGTGCTCTGGAAGGCCAGCACCGCGTCCCGCAGTTCGTCGTCGAACACGTCAGTGATGCGGATGGGCGGCAGCTCCGGCAGGAAGAAGCCCAGAAAGGCCAGGTAGAAGCGGATAGTCTGGACGCCGATGCCGGTGTCGCCCAGGCGGAGGACCTTGGGGAACTGCCGCTGGGCCTCGGAGATGGTCAGGCCCTCGCTGGTGACCTCGGAGAGGCTCTTGACGCCGTTGTAGATGGACTTGATGCGATACCATGTGCCCTTGCCCACGATGCCGTCCTGGGTCAAATTGAAAATGCGCTGGAAGGCGCGGACGGCGGCGGCGGTATCCGCGCCAAAGACGCCGTTGGTTTCTCCGACGGCGGGGAGAGCCGGGTAGTTCTTGCGGATGCGGTTCAGCTCCCGCTGGATGGTGCGGACATCCTCGCCCACGCTGCCCACGGTCAGCGGCCGTCCGGGATAGGAGGGCGTGCTGTCCCCCACCGGGGCGTTGTACACCAGGTCGATGTCCTGCCCGTAGTAATACTGCAATATCTCGTAGGGCGTGCGTCCCTGCTGCGCCAGCTCCTGGCTCCCCCACTGAGACAGCCCCCGGCACTGGGTGCGGACGCCGTCGCAGAACTGGGCGTACAGCGGCTCCACGTTACCCCGGCGGACGATGTAGTTGTTGAACATATCGTCCACGATGGCGTTGATGTTCTCGAACGTCTCCTTATCCGGGGAGAATGCCTGATCGTACTGGGTGTTGTTGGTGATGTCGAAGTCATAGCCCCGGCTGCGGTAGAACTCCGTATAGACCCGGTTCAGCGCCACGGATATCTGCGCCAGCACGTTGGCGCGGATGGCGCTCTCGTTCCAGGTGGGGTATATCTCGCTGGCGGCCACGCCCTTGATATAGCGGGGAAAGGTGACGGTGACGTTCTCCGCCGGGGCGTCCGGCGCGCCCAGATGGACGGTGATGTACTCCGGAACAACAGGATAGGGCACGGCTCAGCCCTCCTCTCGCTGCGGCGGCAGCGTCACCGCCAGCACGGACTCGATGCAGGGAAACACCAGCACCTGCTGGTGCTCCGGACAGTGGTAGTCCGGGTGGCTCACCGCCACGGTATAGGCCGTTCCGCTGATGCCCGCCGTGTCCGACGACAGTCCCAGCGACGCGGGCAGCGCCGGCAGCAGTATCCTGTCGGCAATGCCGGAGCTGTCGGTCACGCCGGAGTAGAACGTCTCCCGCACCGCGCCGAAGTCGCGGTATACCTCCACGGACGCGCCAGGGATGGGGAATATGCCCTGGGCGGCGGATACCTGCACCCGCAGGCTGCCCTGCTCCGGGTGGGCATTACGGAACCAAGTGATGGGCTCGATCTGTGCCATGGTCGTTCCTCCCTTTTGCTTTTGGGAGAGTATATGCATCAGCAGAAAAGAAATATCCCCCGGCGGCAGCCGGGGGATATTTGTTGTTTCAGAAGGCCCAGTTGCCATGGCGGAACACGGGGACCACATCGCCGTTTTCGCAGACGGCGTCGATGTCCATATCCTCGGAGCCGATCATAAAGTCCTCGTGGATCATGGAGTCATTGACGCCCAGGGCGCGGCACTCGGCCAAGGTCTTGTGCTCAAAGTCGTTAATGGTGTCGGCAAAGCCCATGCCCAGGGCCAGATGGCAGGCGGCGTTTTCGTCGAACAGCGTGTTGTAGAACAGCAGTCCGGACTGGCGGATGGGACTGTCGTAGGGCACCAGGGCGCACTCTCCCAGATAGGCGCTGCCCTCGTCCATAGTGATAAGCTTGGTCAGCAGGTCGTTGTTCTGCTCGGCGTGCCACTCCACAGCCTTGCCCGCGTGGAAGCGAATCCAGAACTTGTCGATGAGTTGCCCCTGATAGCTCAGTGGCTTGGTGGCGTAGACGATACCCTCGGCCTCGCCCCGCTTGGGGGAGATGAAGCACTCCTCGGAGGGGATATTGGGGTTGAAGACAATGCCCTGCAGGCTGCGCTCGCTGCCGCCGCAGAAATGGGCCTCGGGGATCATACCCACGGTGAAGTCGGTACCGGTGGCGCTCCTGTAGCGCAGCTGGCGGATGTGCAGGCTGTTCAGGTAGTCGCGGCGGTCGTGGATGTCCTTGTTGTGGGCCGCCCAGTTGGCCTGGGGATCGCCCTCCAGCGCGCGGGAGGTAGAGAGGATGGCCTCCCACAGCTTCTCCACCGCCTGAGACTTACGCAGACCGGGAAACAGCTTTTTTGCCCAGGCCTCACCGGGCACGGCGGCAATACACCACTGGTACTTGTTCTCGATCTGGTCGCGGTAGGGCTTGATGACGGGGAACTTGGCCTGCTGGCTCTTGGCCAGCTTCTCCTGGTCGATGCCCTTCAGGCCGTCCGGGTCCTCGGAGAGCAGATAGATGCGGCAGGGAATGGTGTCCACATAGTGCTGCCAGCGGGCCAGCTCGTAGTCCTCCACTCTGGAAAGAGTGGTCAGGCTGCGGTGACGGACGTGGAGCTTCTGCAGAGGCTGGTAGTTCCAGTCCACCACGACCTTTTTGGCCTTACACTTATAGCACTCGTCCACCAGCATGGCCACAAACTCCGGCTGGTCCAGGTCGGCGGCGATGAACACCTCCTGCCCCTTCTGGATGTTGACGCCGGTGCGGGCGATGAGACGGGCGTAGGAACGGAGAACAGACTTTTTCATAGGGAATGCCTCCTTATCGGCAAAATTTCTGTTATGGGTATTGTACCACCGCGGGTGGGATTTGAAAAGCGGCAGGGCGGGACGTTCAAAAATTATTTTCATTTCTTTAATGCTCCTCTAATAAACCGGACGTAAGATAAGGCTATCCTAAGGAAGCACACAACACATCAATACAAGGCCATCTACATATACCTGTCTCTTATACACATCTCCGAGCCCACGAGACGCGTAGTAATCT
>ENA-OZWM01000122-OZWM01000122.1-human-gut-metagenome-genome-assembly--contig:-NODE-122-length-8961-cov-5.047159_pt1 | contig 8961 bp, 8 predicted proteins | sample MGYA00244850_ERZ654084 | MGnify/ENA primary metagenome ERZ654084 (study PRJEB26926, sample SAMN06165176) | human gut metagenome | biome: ENVO:00009003; feature: ENVO:2100002; material: ENVO:00002003... | reverse complement strand
CACCTGATCGATGCCGAAGCCGATCATCAGGTTGGGGATGACCTCGGCTTCCTCCTCCGTCTCACGGATGATCCGGATGGCCCGGTCGATATCCAGCAGGATGCGCTTCAGGCCCTGCAAAAGGTGAAGCTTTTCCTTTTTCTTATTCAGGATGAAGTACACCCGGCGCTTGACGCAGTCAGTGCGCCAGGCGGTCCACTCCTCCAGGATTCCACCCACGCCCAGCACGCGGGGCATACCGGCGATGAGGATGTTGAAGTTGCAGCTGACGGTATCCTGCAGGGGTGTCAGCCGGTACAGCTTGGCCATAAGCTTGTCCGGGTCCACGCCACGCTTCAGGTCGATGGCCAGCTTCAGGCCGCTGAGGTCCGTCTCGTCGCGCATATCGGCGATCTCCTTGACCTTGCCGGCCTTCACCAGCTCCGCCACCTTGTCCAGAATGGCCTCGATGGTGGTGGAGTAGGGGATCTCGTACACCTCGACGACGTTTTCCTTCTTATCGTACCGCCATCGGGCGCGGACCTTCAGGCCGCCGCGGCCGGTGCTGTAAATGGCCCGCAGATCGTCGCCGTCACAGATGATCTGGCCGCCGGTGGGAAAATCCGGTGCCAGCAGCGTGGAGGCGATATCGTGGGCGGGGTTTTTCAGATAGGCGATGGTGGTATCGCACACCTCACCCAGATTAAAGCCGCAGATCTGGCTGGCCATGCCCACGGCGATGCCCTGGTTGGCGGACACCAGCACATTGGGATAGGTGGTGGGCAGCAGGGCGGGCTCCTTGGTGGTGTTGTCGTAGTTGTCCACAAAGTCCACGGCATCGCAGTCCAGATCACGGAACAGCTCGGCGCAGATGGGGGCCAGCTTGGCCTCGGTGTACCGGCTGGCGGCATAGGCCATGTCCCGGGAGTACACCTTGCCGAAGTTGCCCTTGCTGTCCACAAAGGGGTGCAGCAGGGACTCGTTGCCCTTGGCCAGGCGGACCATGGTCTCGTAGATGGCCTGGTCGCCGTGGGGGTTCAGGCGCATGGTCTGGCCCACGATATTGGCGCTCTTGGTGCGGCTGCCGGTCAGCAGGCCCATCTTGTACATGGTGTACAACAGCTTTCGGTGGGAGGGCTTGAAGCCGTCGATCTCCGGGATGGCGCGGCTGACGATGACCGACATGGCGTAGGGCATATAGTTCTCGTCCAGCGTGGCGGTGATGGGCTGCTCCACCACCGCACCCCGCAGGCCCATCACGTTGGGATCGCCCGCGTGCCGTATTTCTTTTTCCTCGGTTTTCTTTTTTGCCATAGGAACGGTGTCCTTTCACTGTCTAAAGCCTGCTGCCGCAGGCCTTTTCTTTATAGCTTTGCACGGAGCAGATGTCCGGAGCACCGGCAAAGGCGTCAGATCTTCCGCCAAGACAAGGCGCAGGGGCGCAGCCATACTTTGTGTATGGCAAGCCGCTGCAACAAAGTATTGGCGCAAGAGATACGCCTTTGTCAGCTTACATCGATCATATCAAGGTACTTATAACCATTTTCAGCGATATAGTCCTTTCTGCCGGACAGGTTATCGCCCAGCAGCAGGTCAAATACCCGGGCCGTCTCCTCGGCGTCCTCCGGCAGCACCCGGATGAGCCGCCGCGTCTCCGGCGACATGGTGGTCATCCACATCATCTCCGGGTCGTTCTCGCCCAGTCCTTTGGAGCGCTGGACATTGACCTTCTTGCCCTCCAGCTTTTTCAGGATATCCGCCTTCTCCTTCTCAGAGTAGGCGAACCAGGTCTTCTCGCCGGACTTCTCTTTGCAGGTGATCTCGAACAGGGGCGTCTCGGCGATATAGACGTAGCCCTCCCGGATCAGGGTGGGGCACAGCCGGTAGAGCATGGTCAGGATCAGCGTGCGGATCTGGAAGCCGTCCACGTCGCCATCGGTGCAGATGACCACCTTGCTCCAGCGGAGGTTGCTCAGGTCAAACTGGTTCAGGTCCTTGACGGCCTTGCCGCTGACCTCCACGCCGCAGCCCAGCACCTTCATCAGGTCGGTGATGACGTCGCTTTTGAAGATGCGGGGATAGTCCGCCTTCAGGCAGTTGAGGATCTTGCCGCGGACGGGCATGAGGCCCTGAAATTCCGCGTCGCGGGACTGCTTGCAGGCGCCCAGGGCGGAGTCGCCCTCCACGATGTATATCTCGCGGCGCTCCACGTCCTTGGTGCGGCAGTCCACGAACTTCTGCACCCGGTTGGCAATATCGATCTTCTCGGTGAGCTTTTTCTTCTGGTTGATGCGGGTGCGCTCCGCCGTCTCGCGGCTGCGCTTGTTGATGAGCACCTGAGCGGCGATCTTCTCCGCCGCGTCACGGTTCTCGATGAAGTATATCTCCAGCCGGCTGCGAAGGAACTCCGTCATGGCCTCCTGGATGAACTTGTTGGTGATGGCCTTCTTGGTCTGGTTTTCGTAGCTGGTCTGGGTGGAAAAGCTGCTGCTGACCAGGATCAGGCAGTCCTGCACGTCCGGGAAGGTGATCTTGGCCTCGCCCTTGACGTACTTGTTGTTGTCCCGCAGGTATTTGTCGATGGCCGACACCATGGCCGAGCGGGTGGCCTTCTCCGGGCTGCCGCCGTGTTCCAGGAAGCTGGAGTTGTGGTAGTATTCGCACAGAGCCGTCTTGTTGGAAAAGCACAGCGCCACGCTGAGCTTCACCTTGTACTCCGGCTTGTCCGGCCGATCCCGGCCCCGGCGCTCCGCCTCCCAGTACACCGGCTCCGTCAGGGCGTCCAGCCCTGCCAGCTCCCGGATGTAGTCCTCGATGCCGTGCTCGTAGACGAACTCTTCTGTCTCGAACTTTCCGGCGGCTGTCTCGTTTTTCAGCCGGAAGGTCACGCCGGCGTTGACCACCGCCTGCCGCCGCATCACGTCCCGGTAGTAGTCCACGGGGATATCGATGTCGGTAAACACATCCAGATCCGGCAGCCAGCGGATTGTGGTGCCTGTACGCTTTTTATTGCCGGTCTGTTCGCTGACCTCCAGCTTGCCCACGATCTCGCCGCGCTCAAAGTGCAGGCGGTACTCCTTCCCGTCGCGCCACACGGTCACGTCCATATAGCGGGAGGCGTACTGAGTGGCGCAGGAACCCAGGCCGTTCAGGCCCAGAGAGAACTCGTAGTTCTCGCTGTTCTCGTTGTCGTACTTGCCGCCGGCGTACAGCTCGCAGAACACCAGCTCCCAGTTGTAGCGTCCCTCTTTTTCGTTCCAGTCCACCGGGCAGCCCCGACCCTGGTCCTCCACCTGGATGGACCGGTCGGCGAACCGGGTCACGGTGATGAGCTTGCCATGGCCGCCCCGGGCCTCGTCGATGGCGTTGGACAGTATCTCGAATACCGCGTGCTCGCAGCCCTCCAACCCATCGGAGCCAAAAATGACGCCGGGCCGCTTCCGTACCCGGTCCGCCCCTTTCAGACTGGAGATACTTTCATTATCATAAGTCGCTTTCTTTGCCATATCTATCCTCCGGTGTATACCGATCACAATTCATTATACATTATATAGTATCGGCAGGCGTTTTGCAAGCGCTCACACGCCCCATTCCCCGCCGCTTCCGCAAGAAATGTTAGGTCCCCTGAAATATTGACTGGTTTACACAAAAAATAACCCGGCCGCAACCGGGCGCAGCCCTTTGTGTATAGGGTTTTGCACAGTTTCCACACCTTTTTCCACCAGCGTTATGTTACCTGATAATTCTCGTAAAAAGTTGCAAAAACACAGTTAATAGACATAATCAGGCGGCTTTTACTCTTATGCGTGTATACTTGCGTGCATATTCATTTGCTGCACACGCTTATCGGACGACACGCTGTTGAATAACCGTGAAACCACCTGTCCCCCAGGGCTTTTCGCCCCCGATGCCGACAAACTACACAAAGGGACAACCACAGCGCGGCGCAACTTTTCCGTCACGGCGCAAAAAAGACTCTTGCGCTCTGCCGGCAGGTTTGCTATGATATGAATACAGTTGTTCGCAAGCGGCGGACACGAGGAGGAGCAATATGGAGAAACAGAAATTTTACTTAGTCGCCGCCGACGCTCTGCCGGAGGTCTTTCTCCGGGTAGCAGAGGCCAAACGGATGCTGCAGGTAGGCGAGGCCGCCACCGTGGGCGACGCTGCCCGCCAGGTGGGTATCAGCCGCAGCGCCTTCTATAAATACAAGGATGCCGTACAGCCCTTCCAGAATATGCACGCGGGGCATATCATCACCTTTTATGCCCTGCTGAAGGACAACCCCGGCGTGCTGTCCAACTACCTGTCCATCTTCGCCAATTCCGGCGCCAACATCCTGACCATCAACCAGACCATCCCCACCAACGGCTGCGCCGGCGTGACCATCTCCGCGGAGACGGGCGATATGTCCGAGGAGCTGGATGATCTGATGACCCGTGCCGCCGCGGCGGAGGGCGTGCTGAAGTTCGAGATCATGGCGGGATAATGCTCAGACGCAAAAAACAGGCACACTATGTGTGCCTGTTTTTTTGCAAGAAATATCCCCCCGGCTGACGCCGGGGGGATGCGTATTGTGCAGGGAGTTACTCCGCCTTGGGAGCCCCAGCGGCCTCGGCAGCAGCCTTGGGAGCCTCAGCGGCCTCGGCAGCAGCCTTGGCAGCGGCGGCCTTCTTCTCGGCAGCGGCCTTCTGCGCGGCCTTGAACTTCTCCTTCTCCTCAGGCGTGGGGATAGGCTCAATGGCGTTGCGCGGGCAGGCCTTGGCGCACATGGTGCAGTTCTTGCACTTGCTGTAGTCGATGACAGCTACGTTGTCCACAACGTGAATGGCGTCGAACTTACAGGTGCGCTCACACATACCGCAGGCGATGCAGCTGTTGGCGCAGACCTTGGTAACGGCGGGGCCCTTGTCCTTGTTGGAGCAGTTGACAAACACCTTCTGCTTGTAGGGCACCTCCACGATCAGGTGGTGCGGGCAGGCAGCGCGGCAGGCACCGCAGTTGGTGCACTTCTCCTTGTCCACCACGGCAACGCCGTTTTCGACATGGATGGCATCGAACTTACAGGCCGCCACACAGGAGCCGAAACCGAAGCAGCCATAGCGACAGGCCTTGGCGTCGCCGCCGCAGACCTTGGTGGCCGCCAGACAGTCCTTCACGCCGCGGTACTCGAAGTTATCCTTGGCGTTGCAGCCGCCGTTGCACAGCACGTGCGCCACCATCTTGTCGCCGGAGGGAGCCTCCATGCCCATGATGGCGGCGATCTTCGCCGCGTTCTCGGGGCCGGCGGGGGCGCAGGCGGTAACGGGAGCTTTGCCGGCCAGGATCGCCTCGGCGCAGCCGCCGCAGCCGGGATAGCCGCAGCCGCCGCAGTTGGCGCCGGCCAGACATGCCTGGATCTCAGGCAGACGGGGATCGACCTCGACCTCGAAGACCTTAGCGGCAACAGCGAGGATCAGACCGAACACAATGGCGAGTACGCCCAGAACGGCGATCGCGTATACAATAGTCATAGTTCCTTACCTCCTTACCAGACCTTCAGGCCGCTGAAGCCCATGAAGGCCAGAGCCATCAGGCCGGCGGTGACCAGCGCGATGGGGAAGCCGTCAAAGGCCTTGGGGTTGTCGCCGGAGACCTCCAGCTGCTCGCGGACAGCCGCGAACAGGAAGATGGCCAGCAGGAAGCCCAGACCACCGGTGATGCCGTAGACCACGGACTCGATGAAGTTGTAGTCATTCTGGGTATTCAGCAGAGCCACGCCCAGCACGGCGCAGTTGGTGGTGATCAGGGGCAGGTAGACGCCCAGGGCGGTGTACAGGGTGGGGATGTTCTTCTTCAGGAACATTTCCACGAACTGCACCAGACCGGCGATGACCAGAATGTAGGCCACGGTCTGCATGAACTCCAGATGCAGGGACACCAGCACCATGTTGATCAGGTAGCAGAATGCGGAGGCCAGACCCATAACGAAGGTCACGGCGGCGCCCATACCGATGGCCGTGTCGATCTTCTTGGACACGCCCAGGAAGGGGCAGATGCCCAGGAACTGGGCAAAGATGAAGTTATTGGTCAGAATAGCGCCAAGAGAGATGGCGAGCAAGGTAGTCACACTCATAGCTTACTTGGCCTCCTTTTTCTTTTCGCTCTTGGCCAGAGCCCACTGCATCACAGCGATGAGGCAGCCCAGCGTCAGGAAGCCGCCCACGGGCAGCGTCAACACGCTGACACCGTACTCGGCGGGGAAGATCTCAACGCCGGGTGCGCTGCCCAGTGCGCCGCCGCCCAGCAGACCGCCGCCGAACGTGCCGGCGCCGAAGAACTCACGGAATACGCACATGACGATCAGCACGAGAGTATAGCCGATGCCCTGGCAGATGCCGTCCACCGCGGAGGCACCCACGCCGTTCTTGGAGGCGAAGCCCTCCGCACGGCCGAGGATGATGCAGTTCACGACGATCAGGGGGATAAACACGCCCAGAGAGCTGGACAGGGCGGGAACGAACGCCTTGAGCAGCAGGTCCACGCAGGTGACGAAGCCGGCGATGACCACGATATAGCAGGCGATACGCACTTCGTTGGGAATGATCTTGCGCAGCAGGGAGATGAAGATGTTGGAGAGGGTCAGGATAATGAGCACGGACACGCCCATGCCCAGGCCGTTGAAGAACGACGTGGTGATGGCCATGGTGGAGCACATACCCAGCACCTGCACCAGCACAGGGTTCTGTGTGATGAGGCCCTCTTTCAGTTGCTTACCGAAATTCATAAATGCAGCTCCTCCTTTCTTAGCCCAGCAGCTCGGCAACAGCCAGAGCGGCATTGGCGCCCATGTTGATGCCCTTGGTGGAGACGGTAGCACCGGACACAGCGATGATGTTCTTGCCCACCACCAGGGAGCCCGCGCCGCTCTCACCGATGAACTGATCCAGGACCGGCTCGCCGGCGGCGTTGGGCTCGTTGCCCACGACCTTGGTGCCGATGCCGGACGTCTCGGCGTGGCTGACCACGGAGATGCCGGTGATGGCCTTGTCGGCGTCCACGCCCACCATCATCACGATGCTGCCCTGGGAGCCGGAGGCGGAGATCTTCATAACATAGCCGTTGTCGGCGCCGGCGGTGGTCATGGGATACAGCTCCACCAGCTTGCCGCCCTGAGAGGCAGCCGCCGCGGTCATGTCGTCGGTGATGTCCAGCTTGTCGCCAAACTCGCTGCCCTCGGGAGCCACAGCGCTCATGGCGATGCGGGTGTTCTCCGCATCGATGGCGGCGATCTTGTCGGCGGTCACGTTGTCGACCAGACCCAGCAGGGCGGCCACAACGAGGGAAATAACAGTCAAGGTGCCGGCGACCTTGAGAATAAACTTACCGGAGATCTTCATTACTTCGCCGCCTCCTTCTTTTCTTTCTTGGGCGCACCATAGATGACGGGACGGATGTACTTATCCAGCAGCCAGGTGGTGCAGTTCATGATCAGGATGGAATAGCAGACGCCCTCGGGATAGGAGCCGAAGCGGCGGATAAAGCAGGTCAGCAGACCGCAGCCGAGGCCGAAGATCAGCTGGCCGGGCTTAGTGACGGGGGAGGTGGCATAGTCGGTAGCCATAAAGATGGCACCCAGCATCAGGCCGCCGCCGAACACGTTGTACAGCATATACTGCACGTTGTCGATACCGGCGGGCGCCGCAATCAGGGTCAGGATGGCCACGGTGCCGATGTACGCCACGGGGATCTGCCAGGAGATGACCTTGCGGATGAGCAGGTAGACACCGCCCACCAGCAGACACAGGGCGGAGACCTCACCCAGGGAGCCGCCGACCTTGCCCAGGAACATATCACCGATGGAGTAGTTGCTCATCAGGGTGGTGAACGCCTCCTCGGTGCCCTCCTTCATAATGGCCATGGGGGTGGCGGCGGAGGTGACATCGGGACGGATCTGAGGAATGGCCCAGGTGGTCATCCATGTGGCATAGCTGGCCAGCAGGAACGCACGGCCCGCCAGCGCGGGGTTCAGGAAGTTGCAGCCGATGCCGCCGTAGAGCTGCTTGACCACAACGATGGAGAAGAACGCGCCGATAATGATGACCCACCAGGGCAGATCAACGGGGCACACGAAGCTCAGCAGGATACCGGTGACCACGGCGGACAGATCGCCCACCATGCAGGACTTCTTCATGGCCTTGCGGTAGGCCCACTCAAAGAACACGCAGGATACCACGGAGACAGCGGTCAGCAGCAGGGCCTTCCAGCCGAAGCAGTACACGCTCCAGGCCAGTGCGGGCAGCAGCGCAATGATCACGTCCAGCATGATGCTGCGGGTATCCTCGTTGGAACGGATGTGGGGGGAGGAGGACGCGATCAGCTTGAGATTCTTGTAATCAGTCATGGTTTACGCCTCCTTCTTTTCGGCAGCGGCCTTTGCTTCGGCCTCCGCCTTGGCCTTGGCGGACACCGCCTGAGTGATGTTGTATTCGATGAGCTGGGACACCATCTCCGGAGGGGTGTGCCCCAGGATCAGAATGGGCATGGTAATGCCGCCGTGGCGCAGTTCCCGGCCCTCGTCCAGACTGGACACTGCCAGATAGTCCGCCCCCAGCTGTTCCAGCTTCCGGGCCACCTGCACCGCACCGTGGCCGTAGGCGTCCGCCTTCATCACGCCGAGGAATTTCGTGCCCTGCGGCAGGTGGGCGCGGATGGAGCGGTAGTTGTATTCCAGATTGTCGAGCGAAATATCCGCCCAGGTTCGTTTGAGTGTCTTCATGCAGGTTTCCTTCCCTATTGCATTGCAAAATTTGAGATCCGGATCGACAGGACCATCCGTCCGTCGGCGCTGATCTCCGCATACTGCGGCGTAAACGGTTCTTCCGTGAACCAGGTATCGACCACCAGCTCCTGCTTGTCGTAGCCGAGGCGGTACGTCGCGCGCAGGAGGCCGTCTTCCGTCCCCGTCGAGTCGATATAGGCTCCTGCGCGCGACGTACCGCC
>ENA-OZWM01000116-OZWM01000116.1-human-gut-metagenome-genome-assembly--contig:-NODE-116-length-9339-cov-4.507755_pt1 | contig 9339 bp, 10 predicted proteins | sample MGYA00244850_ERZ654084 | MGnify/ENA primary metagenome ERZ654084 (study PRJEB26926, sample SAMN06165176) | human gut metagenome | biome: ENVO:00009003; feature: ENVO:2100002; material: ENVO:00002003... | reverse complement strand
ACGATGTGGCCGTCGTGGACGTGGGTATTGCCGCCGACGTGCCGGGCGTGGGCATTCTGGACCGGAAAGTCCGGCGAGGCACCGGAAACATCGCCGTAGAGGACGCTATGACCCGGCCGGAGGCGCTTGCCGCCATGGCCGCCGGCATGGAGCAGGCGGCGCGCGCCAGAGCCGACAGTATCACCGCCCTGGGCATCGGCGAGATGGGGATCGGCAACACCAGCACCTCCGCCGCGGTACTGTCCGCGCTGACCGGGGCGGATATCGAGGTCGTCACCGGCCGGGGCGGCGGACTGACAGACGAGGGCTTCGCCCGCAAGAAGGACGTGCTGCGCCGTGCGCTGACGCGTCGGGCTGTTGACAAGGACGATGTGTTGGATGTGCTGTGCGCCGTGGGCGGGCTGGATATCGCCGCCATGGCCGGGGCTTTCCTGGGCTGTGCCCGTGAGCGCATACCGGCAGCGGTGGACGGCTTCATCTCCGTTGTGGCCGCACTGTGTGCCGTTACGCTGTGCCCCGAAGTGCAGGACTATCTGTTTCTGTCCCACGACTCCTATGAGGTGGGCTACCGCCTGGCAGCAGACCGGCTGGGTCTGGAGCCCTGCCTGCATCTGGGAATGCGGCTGGGTGAGGGCAGCGGGTGTCCCCTGCTGTTCCGGGTGTTAGAGGGTGCCTGCGGCGTAATGGCCGGTATGGCCACCTTTGCCCAGGCGGCCATACCGGATGACTATCTGGACGAAATACGCGCAGGCGACAGCTTTACGGTGGACAAGCCATGAGGATACTGCTGATCGGCGGCGGAAAAAGCGGAAAGAGCACCATGGCCCAACGCCTGGCCGCCGCACTGTCCGGGGACGCACCTCGGTATTATTGGGCCACCATGACCCCCCATGACGATGAGGACCTGGCACGTATCCACCGCCATGTGGCGGATCGGGCAGGCATGGATTTTATTACCGTCGAACGCAGCTTCGATCTGCCCGCCGCCTTACCGGCACTGGACAGGCACGGCACGGTGCTGTTCGACAGCGTCACTGCCTGTCTGTCGGAGCAGATGTTCCCCGGTCCCGCGCCGGACGCCGGCGCAGCAAATCGGGTACTGCGGGAGCTGCTGGATATCAGCCGTTACCTCGACCATTTTATCGCTGTGTGCGACGATATCTGGCACGGCGGCGAGGACTACCGGGACTGGACGGAAGTTTATGTTCGGGGCCTGGCGGATATCTGTCAAGGGCTGGCTGCGGAATTTGACGTGGTATGTGAGATGACGGCGGGGCTGCCCCGTCTGTGGAAAGGAGAACTGCCCCGTGTCTGACTGGATATACGGCTTTTTCATGGCGTGGGGCATGTTCCTGACCATTCCCTGCCCTAAAAAAATATGGCGGGAGAGCGCCCGGCGAAAAATGCTGGCTTGTCTGCCCCTGATAGGGCTGATCGTCGGCGGCATATGGGCGTTGTGCGCGTGGCTGGGCAGCTTTTTGCCACAGCCGCTGGCTGCTCTGCTGTGTGCAGCAGCTCCCTGGCTGATCACAGGTTTTATGCATCTGGACGGCTATATGGATGTGTGCGACGCGGTATTGAGCCGCCGGGACCTGGAGACACGGCAGCGAATACTGAAGGATTCCCACTGCGGGGCCTTCGCGGTGATCTGTCTGGCGCTGCTGGTCCTGTGCCAATGGGCGGTATTTCTGTCGGCGGAGGCGCTGCCCCTTTGGCCGCTGACGCTGATACCTGCGGCATCACGGGCCTGTGCAGCACTGGCCGTTCTGACACTGCGGCCCATGTCCACCAGCCAGTACAGCGCCATGACCCGCGGCGGCGCACCTGTGGTATTTGCCTCCATTGTGCTGGCGGCGGTGTGCGGGCTCTCCGTACTGCTGTGGGACAGCTTTGCTCCGTTGGCTGCGGCGGTGTGCTATTGGCTGGCGGCATGGTACGCTTTCCGGCAGCTGGATGGTATGTCCGGCGATGTGTCAGGCTTCGCCCTGACCATTGCGGAGTTAGGCGGGGCAGCGGTACTGGTGTTGTGGAGGTAAATATGATCCTGATCATTGGCGGCGCATTTCAGGGAAAGCTGGCATACGCGCTGAAAGCATATAACTTAACAGAAAATGACGTATGCGATCTGGCAATATCCGATCCGGTACCAGGCTGCAAATGCTATCGGCATTTGGAGGCGCTGAGCCGCAGAAATATTGATATCACAAGGTTTTTTCCGCTGTTCGAGGACGCAGTCGTCATCGCCAGACAGGTCAACGGGGGCATTGTGCCCATGGACGGTGCGGAGCGGGCATGGCGGGAGCGCTATGGAATAATTCTGCAACAATTGGCGAAAAAATCGGAACATGTGACGCGCGTTTTCTGCGGGATAGCGGAGGAATTGAAATGAAACTGACACTTTTGCGGCACGGGGAGACCGAGGGCAGCCAGAAAAATCTGTATTATGGCGCGGCGGATATCCCGGCGCTGCCGAAATCGCTGGAGGCCTTGCAGCAGAAAGCTTTGACCGGCGTATATCCCACGGCGGAGCACTACTACGTCAGCGGAATGACGCGGACGATACAGACGCTGCGGGCCATATACGGCGACGTGGCATACACGGTGCTGCCGGGGCTGCGGGAGATGGATTTCGGCGATTTCGAGATGCGGGCCTACGCCGGCGATCTGGAGCACGATCCACAATTTATTGTGTGGTGCGAGGACTCAGAGCACAATATGTGCCCCAACGGAGAGAGCGCGCCGCAGGTGCTGGCACGAAATCTGGCCGCGATACAGCCCGTTATCGACGCGGGGGAGGACGCGGTGTGCGTGATCCACGGCGGGGTGACGTCGGGACTGATGATGCACTGGTTCGGCGGAACGCGGTACGACTATCTGCTGGCACCCGGCGAGGGATATCAGGTTAGTTTTAACGAGAAAAAACCTGTAAGCTATTCGAAAATAATGTAATCTTTCTGCAAAGGAGTGGCAAAATGGAGCATATATACAGAACGAAGGGCACTTGCTCGCGGGAGATCTCCTTCGAGCTGGACGGAGACAAGGTGCGGAATGTGCACTTTGTGGGCGGCTGCGACGGCAACCTGAAGGCCGTGAGCAAGCTGGTGGACGGCATGAGCGTGGCGCAGATCGAGGCGCTGCTGCGGGGCAACACCTGCGGGCCGCGGAGCACCTCCTGCGCCGACCAACTGGCGGTGGCGGTACAGCAGGCCTATGAACAGGAGCAGGCGCAGAAGTGACAAATATGTGCACACGGAGAAAAGCGGCCCTTGCGGGCCGCTTTTACGTTTATCTTACCAGACTGCGGGAGGCGGAATATTCGGCGTTTATCTCCGCCAACTCCTTCTCGCCGTCGATATAGGGTTGGTAGATACTGTCTACCCGGCCGCCGCCGGCGTTGCCGCAGCCATTGCAGCCGTCACAGGGGCTGCCGCAGGCGCTGAGGGCGCGGCGGACGATCTCCTCCCGCTGGGCGCGGGTGGTGTCCTTAATGAGCAGGGACTGCATGAAAAACGCTCCTCTCGTTTTTATAGGAAAGGCCGGACGGGGAGGGCTTCCCGGCCCTCCCCGCCGGGTCTGTCAGCCGGCCATGTCGAGCATATTCTCAATGAATATGCCGTAGCCGCGGGTGGGGTCGTTGAGCAGGACGTGGGTGACCGCGCCGACGATGCGGCCGTTCTGGAGGATGGGGCTGCCGCTCATGCCCTGAACGATGCCGCCGGTGGTGGAGAGCAGGGCGGGGTCGGTGATGCGGAGGAGCAGGTTGCGGGTGGGTTCGTCCGCGCCGTAGAGGCGGACGAGCTCCACACGGTACTCCCGCACATCGCTGCCGGAGACGGTGGCAAGGATGGTGGCGGGGCCGGTGGTGATCTGGCCGGCAGCGGCCACGGGGACAGGCGTGCCGCCGGAGAGGAAGTCCGGGTCGGCCACGGTGCCGAAAATGCCGCCGCTGCTGTTGACGGTGACGGTGCCCACATCGCGCTGGACGGAGAAGTCGCCCTTGAGCTCACCGGGATCGCCCTTGGCACCCTTTTTCACCGCTTTGACGGTGGTCTCCATGATGGCGCCGGAGGCCAGAGGCATGAGCTGGGCGGTATCCACATCGGTGATGCCGTGGCCGAGGGCACCGTACTGACCGGTGGCGGGGTCGTAGTAGGTCAGGGTGCCGATGCCGGCCATGCTGTCACGTATCCAGGCACCCAGCTGCCAGACACCGTTATTTTTGCGGGCACAGGCGGTGAGGGCCAGAGCGTCTGCGCCGCGGCGGACGGAGAGGACAATGGGCGCGCCGGCCGTATCGGCCAGAAGGTCCTGGACCTGCTCGGTGGAGCCGACAGCGGCGCCGTCCATGGCGGTGATGATATCGCCCTGACGAAGGCCGCAGGCGCGGGCGGGCGTGGGGCCATCGGCCAGAGCCACCACCAGGACGCCGTCCGCAAAGAGTTTGATGCCCACCGCCTGACCCAGGGGGATCACGGTGCGCTCCGCCGGGGCGGCCCAAGCCTGCTGCAAGCAGAGGGAGAGGGCAAACAGCGCCGAGAGCAGCCAGGCGGAGAGACGATGGGAGGCGGGGATATGCCGTGGTTCATACAAGCGTCTCACCCCTTATTTTATTGTGATGTTTCCCGTTTTTGCCGTTGAACGGGCGAAAACGGGGTTTGTTTTGTCGCCGGCGACAGGGTTACTTTGTGTCAAAAGGGCGCAGAACATGAGGTGCAAATTCAGGGGGAAATGTGTAATTTTTTCTTTTGTTTTTTTGCGGGGACCTTTTATGCGCCTGCGGGCGCGGGGAAATGGCAAAGGCACCCACGAGGGGTGCCTTTGCTGTATATTCGCCCGGTGCCGGGGTCAGAAACACCGGGAAAATACCTTTTTAATGCCGCTTTTTGGCGGTGCAGGCCAGACCGGTGAGGGACGCGAGAGCCAGACCGGCGTAGAGGAGGACGCCGGGGTCGGCGGTCTTGGGAGAGTCCTTCTTATCCTCGGCTGCGGAGGGGGCGTAGTAGTAGGAACCGCTACCCGTGGGCTGCTGCGAGCTGCCGCTGAACTGGACAACACCGCTGTTCAGCGTACTCTTGCCCTCCCATGTGACCTGGCAAATATAGTCACCGGCGGACAGGCCGGTGGTGGCAAGCACCGCCGTTGTTCCACCCATGGGCTTGGTCGTATTCGGGACAAGCGTTCGCAAGGCCGCGTTGAAACTCAAGTCAGAACGATCAGGCACATTGCTATCGTCCATATTAAACCCCATGGCGCTGATTTTCAGCGTATACTCGCCGGTCGCGGGTGCAGCAAATCTATAGGTCCAAGGGTCTTGCTTTTCAGCCTTGCTGCCGGAAATTAAAACTTCCGTAACCCTTCCACCCATAATACCGCTCAGCGTCAGCACGTCTCCCTTGTTCATGTAGAGTGTGAAGCAGTCGACTCCGTTTGAATCACATGGTACTTCCCAACCCCAACTATTATAATAATCAGCATTCTCGCCTTTTCGGGCAACCGCGTCTGTTACGGTGATCTCGCCCTCTTGGGCCGCATACCACCGGTAGCTCAGCTTGCTATCGGGCGCGTTGCCCTTGACCGTATAGCTGTTGTCTTTTGTGGGCTGCTGGGTGATGGCGCAGGCGGTAAATTTCAGGGTACCGTTGTCGTACGCCACGAACTTTCCGCTTTCAAAGGATGTGAAGTACTGCGCCTTATCTGCCAAGGATGCTCCTCCCTCCACAGGTTCGGCAAAGGTATCGTTATCGCCTGATTTACTTACAGATATGCAATGTGCAGGGGCAAAACTATCCGCTATCTTGATAATGTTCGCACCCGCATCGATCACCGCAGAATCTGTCCCGGCAGAGGTGATCGTCGGCTGGCCGGAGAGCGTCAGCACGGTAGAAGAAAGATCTATTGCCTCTTTTTTCCCGGCGGAGATCGTACCGCCCGCAACGAGGAGGTTTATACCACTGGTCTGGATTCCTCTACCATTCGTGCAGGTAATTTCGCCGCCGTAGATATTCGTGTCATCCTCCAAATATAAAGCGGACGTCGTTCCATCATTGCTGACCGTTCCGCCGTACATATTAAACTTAGACGTACTTCTCGTCCTTATGGCATGACCTGAATTGTTGGTATTCATCCTGCTGATGGTGCCGCCGTACAGGTTCAGTGTCCCCCAGCTATGAATCGTTGAAATCTGGTCGCTGCTCTGAGCTTTTTCGTACTTAATGCAGCCCGTGTTTTGACAGTCACAAATCGTCAGCGCCCCACCCCCGGCAATGTAAATCAAGCCACCACCATTACTGGCATAAATGCCTTCACCCCTGTAGCTTATCGTTTTACCATTGAGGCAGAGGTAGAGAGTATGGCCTCGGGGAATTGTGAGTGCATCCTCTATTTCCACGTTATTGGCCAGGTAGATGTAGGCGGTTTTTGTGTTGGAATCGTAAGGAATATTGTCTTCCGACGCGCTTTGCGGGCCGGTCCAAGGCTGCCACTCGGTCACCTGGGTGTGGCCGTGGTCGTTATTCTGGCAGCCTACCACACCACAGCTGAAATGGTTGGTGTGCACCGACACTTCCGACGCGGAGGCGGTGACCACCATGCAGAGCAGGGCACACAGGCACAGGGTCAGGGTCAGGAGTAGTTTTTTGTGGTTCATGATGTACGCTCCTCTCAAATATCGGGGGTCTTTCCAGTGGGGCAGCGGGTATCTGTCTTCGCCCGGGCGAAGACAGAGGCGCACATGTGCGCCACCGGTGTTGACTTTAGTGGGTTTTTCCTTATAATGGAAGTATAACCCGTTCACCGGTGAACGAAGCAAGGGGTCAGGAGGGATTTTTTATGGCGGAGAACACAAAACAGTTTTTTCAGATCACGGAGGCGGCCCGGGCCTGCGGGCTGTCGCGGAGCACGCTGATGCGGATGGAGGAGCGCGGGCTGCTGACGCCGGTGTTCACCGCGCCGGACAGCGGGCGGCGGTACTACGACAACCACAACGTGGCGCGGATCATGCAGATCGAGAAATTCAAGGCCATGGGGCTGGGGTCGAAGGAGATCGCGGACTATTTCGCGCAGGGCGGCGAGGCCGAGGTGCTGCTGGAGGCGCTGGAAACGCGGCTGCGGGACCTGCAGCGGAGCGTGGAGGAGATGCGGCTGCGGGCGGCGGAGAGCGAGAGCCTGTCGGTGCAGATGATGGAGCTGCCGGCGGTGACGTGCCGGATACGGTGGTGCGAGGGGCTGACCACGGCGGAGCGATACCGGGATATGTACGACTTCTATGGGGCGTGCGTGCGGAAGGGGTGCGTGCTGTCGGACGAGCCGCTGTTCACCATATCGGAGCGCACGGACTATCTGGAGGGATACATCGGGCAGGAGCCGTGCCGCTACGGGGTGTGCGTGCCGGTGCGGAAGAACCGGGCGGCGGCGGACGCGGTGACGCTGGAGGCGTGCCGGGTGCTGTCGGTGCTGTACTACGGCGATTACAGCGGCGTGGGCGAGGCGTGGCTGACGCTGGGGCGGGAGGTAAAGGCGCGGGGGCTGAAGCCCGCCGGCGCGCCGCGGGTGCTTGGCATCGTGGCGCCGTACACGGGGCGGGAGATCGAGACGCGGCGGTACTGCTCGCGGCTGGCGCTGCCGGTGGAGGAATAATGGGAAGCGGGAGGCCTGCTGTGCAGGTCTCCCGCTTCTGTTATACCAATTTGTGAGGAAACAAATAGGAGAATTACTGGTTCAGGTACTCGACGGCGATGGCGGCCAGGCCGGTGACGCCGTGCTTCATGACCTCCTCGTTGAACACGATCTTGCCGTTGTGGAGCGAGACAGCGTTCTCGCCGCGGCCGGCATCGACCATCATAAAGGCGGAGGGGGTGCCGGTGAGCTTGCCGAAGAAGCTGAAGTCCTCGCTGCCGGAGAAGGGCTTGTCGATGAACTCCGCCTTGCCGCCGGCAGCGGTGACGGCCTTGTTGACCAGGTCGATCATGGCGGGGTCGTTGTACTGGAGCGCGTAGCCCTCCTCCAGCTCCACCTCGATGTCGCAGTCGAAGGCGATGCCGATGCCCTTGCAGATGCGCCGGACCTCCTGAATGGCGGTGTCGCGGCCGGCGTCGCTGAAGCTGCGGAGAACGGCCACCATCCGCGCTTCGCCGGCGGTGATGTTGACGGCGTCGCCGCCGGACATAGTGCCCACCGTCAGCACGGCGGTATCCATGGGGTCGATGCGGCGGGAGACCACGGTCTGGAGGACAGTGATCAGGTAGCCGGCGCAGGCGATGGCATCCCGTGCGGTGTGGGGTGCAGCGCCGTGGCCGCTCTTGCCGTGAACGCTGATGTGGAACAGGTCCACGGCGCTGGTGAAGTAGCCCTTATAGAGCTGCATACGGCCCACGGAGTCATTCTCAGAGGGGCAGACGTGCTGACCGAAGATGGCGTCCACATGGGGGTTCTCCATGACGCCGGCGGCCACCAGGGCCCGGGCGCCGCCGGGCATCAGATCCTCGCTGGGCTCGAAGATCAGCTTGACGGTGCCGGCGAACTGGTCGCGCATATGGCACAGCGTCTTTGCGGCGCCCAGAAGCATGGTGGTGTGCAGGTCGTGGCCGCAGGCGTGCATAATGCCCTCGGTCTCGCTGGCGAAGGGCAGACCGGTTTCCTCGTGGACGGGCAGGGCGTCGATATCGGCGCGGAGCGCCACGCACTTGCCGGGGCCCTTCTTGCCGTGGATCAGGGCCACCACGGCGGTGGGCAGGGGCTGCCGGATCTCGTCCACGCCCATTTTCTCCAGCTCACTGCGGATGAGGGCGGAGGTGCGGACCTCGTGCATGCCCAGCTCCGGGTGGGCATGGATATCGCGGCGGATAGAGACCAGCTCGTCGAAGATGGTATCGACGAAGGAACGAATATCAGACATGGAAAAGCACTCCTTTCAAATGAGCCGGGCTCACAGCCAGCTGCTCATAACGCCGGCCACCAGTACGGAGGTGATGGACACGGTGACCATGCCGGCCACCAGCATCTTGGGCATGATCTGGGCGTTGATGGCGGCTTTTTCCTCGGCGGTGGTGCCGGTGGACTCAGAGACCTCGTTGGAGATGATGACCGTGCCGGGGAAGCCGAACAGGCAGGAGCTGCCGATGGCCATGGACATCTGCCAGCTGTAACCGAAGATCTTGCCCACGAGGATGGAGACGACGGAGAAGGCCGCCGTGCCGATGACCACGCAGACCAGCAGGGGCACCACCATGCCGCCCACCATCTCCGGGGTAGCAGCGGCCAGATTGGTGAAGATGGACAGGGTGATGATGGGCTGTCTCTTATACACATCTCCGAGCCCACGAGACGCGTAGTAATCTCGTA
>ENA-OZWM01000114-OZWM01000114.1-human-gut-metagenome-genome-assembly--contig:-NODE-114-length-9468-cov-5.983852_pt1 | contig 9468 bp, 12 predicted proteins | sample MGYA00244850_ERZ654084 | MGnify/ENA primary metagenome ERZ654084 (study PRJEB26926, sample SAMN06165176) | human gut metagenome | biome: ENVO:00009003; feature: ENVO:2100002; material: ENVO:00002003... | reverse complement strand
ATTCCCCAATCAGGCACAGGGCTTCGCCGTAGCTGTGGCACTCGCCGCTGAAAATACGGTGGGTGAGTTCTTTCGCCTGATCCCGCAGACCAGCTTCGCGCAGCGTCCTCGCTGCGATGCCGACAAGGTTAAAAATATTGCCGTCCTGCCCGATGAGCGGGCAGAGCGGCTTTTCGATGCTCGGTTCGGATTCCTCTAAAAATCCACCCAGACGGTTCGGCACATAATCACTGAGCCATGTCCCGCCAATCGTTCCGTATGTGGTAAGTCTCCACATGGCGAGTTTACCGACATCAAGATCAACACTTTCAAAGTCAAACAGCATGTTGGTGTGACCGTCGTACTCAAACAGAGATGCCCGTTCAAACCGGCTGCCATTGCGCAGGATTCCGGCATCCGTGAGCATTTCGTTGATTCCATCCAACCATTCCTGCGGATCACCGCCGCAGCCTTGCAGGATCAGCCCTTCTTGGTCGCTCATTTTGCGAAGATCACCGGCCTGAATTCTCCGGATGGCGTTATTGCTCATGGCTGGCCTCCTTCCGCTGCGGCGGCTTGGTCTGCACTTTCTTTGGATACGGTTCGATGCCGCATTCCTTGAGGCAGTTCTTGAATGCATATTTGAGGCAACCAACCGGCAGACCGTTCTGCTCGTAGCCCGCCTTGATGCCGAGATAGTAGTCTCTCGGCGGCAGAGACGGTTTCAGGTGCAGCTCTGGGTTCATAATATAAGCCATGACCGGGACGCGCTGCCCGTCAAACGTCCGCACCTCCAGCGTCTGCTTGATATACAGACGCGGATATCCTTCGTAGCGGTCGAGGGATGCTTCACATTTGTCAGTTAACTCCCACAAAAGGCCGTAGACACAAGCGCCTTCCTTGGGTTCGACCGTCGCAACGCCGCTGCCGCGAAAGCGCAGGTCATAATTGTCCAGAACAGCCTGTCCGTAGACAGTCGCGTCCGGGCAGCGGTAGCGCATCTGATCCAGATTGATATTGCTGCCGTAGGCAAAATACAGTGGCTTTTCCATCATCATTCCTCCAGCAGTTCCAGCGCGCCGATCTCACTCAATACGCGAATGAGCGCGGCAGCCCGTTCTCCCGTGCTGGTCTCCGGCAGCTCGCAGGGCTGCTCCGTCATGCGGCGGATCGTGTTTTGCATATAGCGGATGTAGCCTTCCGTTCCGTCGAACGTGCCTGCATCAAAATGTAAGGCACGGAGCTGGGCTAAAATTTCGATGGGCGTACCCTCGTATGTAGATTCTTCAATACAAATTCTCATTCGGTCACCTCTCCTGTTCCTGTTGAGATGTTCGGTTTTTGTGGCTGCTTGCATAGCAGTCCTTGTCATATCGCCAGGCGCGGTTGCCCTGAAGATTGGCAAGCAGATGATCGCGCGTATTCTTGAATTCATCGCCATTTAGCCCCATCCGCACGAGCCATACACGAAATGTGAACAGCTCATTGTCGCTTACCGTCTTGCGCATGACAGTGCTGCGCTGGCTGATGGCCTGCGCAGACATGGCGAGACATAAATTCACATAAGCCTTTGCGCGACCAGCGTGGAGGGTAGAATTAAAGCAGCGCCATTCAATGGTGCCGCGGTAAAAGACAGAGTGCAAATTCAGCGCGTAATAGCGCGTCCAGTTATAATGCTCATGCGCAGAAATGCAGCCTTCGTACCAGATGTTCTCCAACTGGGTAAGATCGGTCGTTGGTTCGTTGGACAGCCGCCTTGCCCGCTGCAGCATGGGTTCGCGCACACGCTGACACCAGCGGTTGACACGGGCTGGGTCCGTTTTCAGGGCTTTGAACAGCAGATCTTCCTTGGAATACATGATACTGAGCAGATTCTTGAGACTCTGGCGGTTATGATCGGAGGCGTCCACATGGACGTGCATCCCGCAGGAATCGTTGACTTTTCCGCCTGCCTGCCGGACGCGACGCACACACTCCTGAAATTTTTCCATTTCGTCATAGGTGAGCTTCGGTGTTACCATCTCCACGCGATATTCTGGATCGGTCGTTCTGCGATAGTGCCCATCGTCGTTCCACTCTGCGCGGATGCTGCCATCGCTCATAATGCGCCACTGCTTGCCCTCCCGATCCGGTACATACCAGCTATCATAATTATCATAGCTGCGCTGCGGCGTCGTTCCAAAATACGCGCCAAGCGCCTCTGCCGCTTCTGCTCGCGTGATGCCGGTCAGCTCGATTTCCACGCCGAAGCATTGATCTTTGATGCCAATCATCGCTCCGGTCCTTTCGGCTTATCGCCCTTTGTCTGCGGAGGAGTACGTTTCTCTGGCTCCTGATAAACGTAGGTATCTTTCTTTTCGTCGAACACCATGTTAAAATCGGCAGCTTCTGCGCCGTGAATCTGAAACGCCATCTCATAAGCCTCCCGGCTGCCGCCTTCCGGGATATTCCCGTCAATCGGCTCTCCGGCTAAAAGGACAACATGGCCGACGTTGTGACCAATATCTTCATCCGCCCACTGCAGATCAACTTCCACCTCCGGGAACATCTGTGATAGCTTGTCTATGACTGGCATGGGTGTGTCCCATGCTGTCAGGAAGTGAATGCTTTGTGATTCCTGATCGAAGTGAACGTCATAAGCATTCCACTTTGTTCCCCAGTTCCGATTGCACCATCCGTACCAATCTCCGCAGCCATATTGCAGGAAGTTGGAGATCACAACCTGCCCCATGGCAATGACATCTGAAAGGGGCGTGTATTTGCTGGCTCTGGAAATCCGCTGTGCATCCAGCGTCATAAACTGCTCGCCTTTGCTTCGACCAACAATGCCGGCCAACTTCTGATATTCCTCACTGCTCAATTTGGGAACGCCCATGTCCGGTGCGGCTGGGTTCAGCGCCATCATGCAGACATACAGAGCCTCGTCTGTGCGGGAGCCAGCTTCAATGTTGAGGCTTTCCGGCATGGGGATGATTTTATTGAAGTCAATACTGCCAAAGCCGAGTTCATCACTTTTGATTTTGTCAAGCATGGCATGAACCTGTTCACTGTCACCCTTAAACTTCAAAATGTTTGTAATATGGTTTGGCATAGGTCACCTGCTTTCTTGTGCGTAGAGGTCCGCATCTGCTGCGCGGATGCGGCGGCCAATGGCTTCTATGACTGTTACTGTCACGCTGTTGCCTGCTTGCTTGTATGCCTGCGCATCAGAATTGATGGCGAGGATCTTATCGATCTGATCCTCGCTGAACCCTTGCAGGCGGAAACACTCCCGCGGCATCAGCCTTCGGACTCTGCCGCCGCGCAGGACAATGCCGTGTGTGTTCGCTGTGTCCACCGTGTGAGCAACACCCGCAAACACACGCCCACGGCGCGTATTGCTGCCCGCGAAGCCGAGATCAATAGAATCGCCTTCATGCGCTTCCTTGTAGCCTTTCTTCGTTGCTTCCTTAATGTAGAGAACGCCGGAATTCTGTCCCTTGAAATTGGTGAGGGTACCGTCCTGCCGGGTATTCAGGCAGCGGGCGTTCGGCGTGATCTTCGGATCGCCCTTGGTCAGATCCACAAAATAAAGGCCCGTGTGCGCCCCACCGCCGCCCTGCGCCGCAGTCAGGGTGCAGGCTAGTCCGTCTGCGTCGTAGACACGGGTTCCGTGGCGGCCGGGGACGATTTGTACAAGAGCTTTTGCATCTGTTCCAAAGACAGGAAGTATTTTTCCGGCGCATCGGGGATCAAGATATCCGATAAGGAACAGCCGCCGTCTTGATTGCGGGACTCCAAAATGTTTGCTGTTACACACAGTCCATTCGACATGATACCCCATGTCATAAAGCGCGGAGAGGATGACGCCAAACGTCCGGCCTCGGTCATGCGAAAGCAATCCTGGAACGTTTTCAAAGAAAAGATACGACGGTCGCTTTTCTTTAACCACTCTGGCCAGTTCAAAGAAGAGAGTACCTCTTGCATCTTCAAATCCTTTTCGCCTGCCAGCTGTAGAAAACGCCTGGCAGGGGAATCCCCCGCACAGGAGGTCAAAGTCGGGGAGTTCTTTGGGGTCAATGGTTCTTGCGTCGGGATAGTAGACTTCCTCCTTGTATTATAGAGTAGTAGTTATTAGAGCCCCTCTCCAAGGGCTGTGCTACACTGTAAGGGATGCTGTGGATTGGTTACTTCCTCCTACCGCAAGACGGTTCAGGAAAGGCTCCAACCACAGCCCTTTACAGTATTGTTAATCAGTTAGATACCGCCAGACGGTTTATGTAGAACAAGGTTACACGAGTAAAGCGTCCTGTGGACCCAGCATCAAACAAACACACCGGAGGTATTCATCATGATTTGCGTGGGTATTGACGTTGCCAAGGACAAGCACGACTGCTTCATCCTCAGCTCGGAAGGTGAAGCTCTGGCAGATGTATTTACCATCCAAAACAATGCGGAGGGCTTTGACAGGCTCCTGCAAACCATTCGCCGCTGCACCCGTCCAGAAGATAAAATAAAAGTAGGGCTTGAGGCTACCGGACACTACAGCTACAACATCCTCGGATTTCTGCTTGACAAAGGCCTACCCACCTACGTCATCAATCCGCTGCACACCAATCTCTACCGGAAAAGCCTGAGCCTTCGCAAGACGAAGACCGACCGTGTTGATGCGCGAACCATCGCAGCTATGCTCATGTCTGATGTGGACCTCAAGTCCTACACAGATACAGCATACCACAACGAGGAGCTAAAGTCACTCACAAGATACCGGTTTGATAAAGTTCGTGAACGGGCGAAGCTGAAGCAGTCTGTTTCCCGCCTGGTCACGATTCTGTTCCCAGAGCTGGAAAAGCTGGTTCCGACACTTCATCTGGCATCTGTTTACGCACTTCTCAGCGAGTTTCCCGGCGCCAAACAGGTTGCCGAAGCGCACCTGACGCATTTGAAAGCAGTCTTGAGCGACGCCTCCAAAGGCCGCTACGGGCGAGATATGGCAACAACGCTTCGAGACGCTGCCAGATGCTCTGTCGGCTCTGTCATGCCAGCCAAGTCTCTGGAATTGCAGCATACGATCCGCCTGATCCGCGAACTCGATGCCGAAATTGAAGACATTGAGACCGCGATCCAGTCCATGATGGATGAAATACAGTCGCCCATTACAACGATTCCGGGCATTGGTGTTCGCATGGGCGCTATGATCCTTGCCGAGATCGGTGACTTCACCCGCTTCGACTCGCCGGATAAGATACTTGCTTATGCTGGCATGTCGCCCTCTACTTACCAGTCCGGGCAGCTTTCATTGTCTGGAACCTACTCGCACATGGAGAAACGAGGCTCTCGCTATCTGCGCTACGCACTTTACAACGCCACCAAATATGTTTGCCTTTGGGATACGACCTTCGCTGCTTACCTCGCCAAAAAACGGGCTGAAGGGAAGCACTACAATGTTGCAATTTCTCATGCGGCAAAGAAATTGGTGCGTCTAATTTACGCGATGGAGAAATCCAAGCAGTCATATCGTAACGCTGCGTAAATCCATTCTTCTATATGCTCAGTTAGGCGTCCATCTGGATGTCTGCTTTGCTATGCCCTTTTTGATCCGTCTAAAATTTTTACCACTCCTCACATTTCAGACTTGACATTTAATAGTTAGTCTTTCCGGGCGCGTGGATGGCGCGATAGCTGGCGTCTGCATATTTGTCGATTTCGCAATGACCGATACACTGAAATCCGCCTGCCAAGTTTAACCCTGCCCGGAAACCGCCGACGCCTGCGAACATATCAAAATATCGGATTATGCGTTCAGCTTTCTTCACCTTCTTCCTGCAATGCACGCAAAAAGCCGAGGACGTCATCGTCAACGCTCCCGGCTGGCTGCGGCTGCGAAATTGTTTGTGGGTAGGAGCTGTTTTGCAGCTCCGTTTGGAGAATCGTTTTAAGGTCTAACAGAAATTGCTCCCGCTGCGCCTGCTGACATAACGCCAGACAGAGCCAGTTTGTGCGCTGCCCGGCAGGGATCGCGGACAGAAGCTCCCACGCCTGCCGGTGCAGCGGATTGTCCAGAAACAGCGTCGTACCGAACCGTGCGGTTTTTGGTTTATCCTGCATGGTCTGCCACCGGTCCAGCCAGCCGCTCGTATGCCTGCGCGTTTAATTTGTCATCGTCCAAAATGACAGGACGCAGAACGCTGCCTTGCGGCAGGTATCGTTTCATAAGTCCGGCCCCACCGCCGAGGAACACGACCGGCATGGCGCGGCAGTCCAAGCCTGCTTCGGCAATGGCGGAGAGGATGCGGCGGGCATAGATCCCGGCTTCCCGCTGGATGATGGCTTTCACGCGGTCGTCCATACTGTCCGGGCTGCCGCGCAGGACATTTTCAATCTGCGCACCGGTAAGAGACAGATTCAGACTCCGGCGCACCTGCTCTGCGATCTCATCCAGACAGCGGATCATGCCCAGCTCCAAGCTGCGGCATGAGGCTGCGTTCGGGATGCGGTTGTCCAGCCGCATGATATCCACCGTCCAGCCGCCAATGTCCGCAAGGATCACGGACGGTTCATTCAGCAGATCGCTGTGCTGGAGGATCGCCGCATAGCCCTGCGGGAACAGCTTCACATCCTGCACAGAAGTTTCATACGAAATTCCTTCATACGAAAAAGAGACCGGTTTGCCCTCGCGCAGCAGATATGCCCGGAATGCTTTCTTCTCCCGCCCGAAGCTCGTTAGCGGCAGGCCCGCCGCAAGGATCACCGGCGTTGTGGTCGGCGTGTTCCGGTACGCGATCTCTTTGGCGATGGCCGCCAGCGTCAGTAAGTAATAGTTTTCATCCGCCGTCTTATCCTTCTGGAGCGGCTGCCGTCCGCTGCCGACGACGTAGTATTTTCCGTCATAGCAGAGGACGTTTTTCTGGGTGTACGGTTCATGCTCGTATTCTGCCAAGCCGGAAGGGAACGAGCAATGCGCGGTTTTCATGGCCGCGTAGCCATGATCCACGCCAATGGTAATGGGTTCTGTCATCGTTCTTCCACCTTTTCTTTCCGTTTGTTCATATCCTTCTGCGGCGCACGTTCCTCTGGGAGCAGTTTCCCAAAGCCCAGCTTACGCAGCGTCTTTTCATACAGCTTTTTCTCAAACGCCAGATACTCTGGAGATGTGTAATCGGTATGAAGCGAAACAGCTTCTTCATAGCACGGCGCGACGATCTCATACTCCACAGAGCCGAAACGGTCCGCGGTCAGGTATCGCAGCATCCCGTAACCGTCCATTTCCTCGAATTTTCCCATATTATCTTCCGTGGCAAACTCCGTGCTGATATGAAAGCGCGTCAACTCAGCAGCGCTCCTATAAAGCACAAATCCGCCCGGATCAAGATACGGTGCAACCGTCTTATAGAACCGCCGACAGTGTTCCCGGCTGTTCAGCCGCGGGACCAGCTTTGCAAGGGCTGTTTCCAGCGCTTTGTTCTTTTGGGACAACTTCCTGTTACCGATTTGCAGATTGTTATAAGCAATGGAGAGCTGAACCGCCGTGCGCTCTTGGGACGCTTGCTGCTCGCGCATGGCCTCATATTTGATCTTCAGCGCGGGGTATTCTCGGATCGCAGTCAGCATTTCAGATAATCTCATCTGCGCTTCCTCCGATACCGTGAAAACCGCTGCAGCACCTGCAAACGATTGTCAATCTTGCACGATGCCTGATCAACCGCTTCCATGTCCTTATCCAGCTTCTTGTGGATGTGTTCCAGCGCGTCTCGGTCATTGCAGCAGTCCACCAGAACGTAGGTGTTGCCGGTGGAGAACACCTCGCGCCTGCCGTATGGGTCGCGTAGGCTGGCAATGAGCCGCTGGCCGACCTTTTTCCGGTACGCGACCTGCAATGCTTCCGGTTCTCCGCAAACACCGTATCGCTTTAAGATCTGTGCGACCTCGTCGGAGGAGATCTGCTGGTGTGTCATCAGCTTCTCCAAGATCTCTGCGGCGGCATCCTCCGGAACGCCGGAATAGCCGGAATATCCATCTAAATATGCCGTCATGTTTGGAACTCCTTTCTGCGCACAAGCGGCCATCCCGCAATGGGATGGCCGCTTTGTTTGTTACGCTGCCGCAGGAAGCTCCGCAGCATCGTCCAGTTCTTTCCGGGGCGAGAGGAATTCCACCTCGGTCGCTTTGAGCAGGAAGCCGGGCTGCCGCTCCGGTTCTTCGGCAAAGGTGATCGTTTCAAAATCGCCGCTGGCCGCGATCTTGCAGCCCTTTCTGGCAAACTCCGCGCAGCGTTCTGCGAGGACGCCGCGCACCTTGATCGAGATAAAATCGGTCAGCTTTTCTCCATCTGGAGATTTGTAGCGGCGATCCGAGGCAATACGCATGATGGCATAGGGCTTGCCGGTTTCTTCATTGACCTTGAGGACGGGATCTCCCGTCAGGTTGCCGATGGCAATCATTTTAAGCATAGTAACGTCCTTCTTTCTTTGTAATTACGCCCATTCGACGACGAACAGGACGCAGAGGATGTTGGCGTTTGTGACCGGCTGCGACAGGGCGCTGACAACTGCGTCATAGGTGAGCGTCAGGCTTTCTTCCTCGTTGATCTGCCACGGGGAAGTGAGTTCAAACTGCTCCGTGCTGCCGGTCTTGCTGGTCTGTGCGCTGTTGATCTTGAAGCCAATCTGGTTGCTGTCCACCTTGGCGTGGGACATATCCGAAGCATACGGCACCAGTGTCCAGCCGTTTTCTGCCGTCAGGGTCACGGAGGACACCTGCACAGCCGCAGTGGAGTGATTGACGATCTCTGCGTTGGAGACATAGACCTTTCCATTCTGATCGACCGTCACCGGCAGCACAGCCGGAACAACGACGGAGAAAACCGTCGCTTCTTCCCAATGCGCATAGTAGGTGGTAGAAGCTACCTCTTTGAATACGGTGTTGCCATCTACCTGCGTGCCGCCGGTTTCCTGCGTAAACCAGCCGAGGAACGCATAGCCCCTGCGGGTAGGCTCCTTGGGCAGGTTCAGCGTTTCACCGTAGGTCTGGTTGGTGGTTTCCGTTTTGCCGGTACCGAGATCCCATGTGATCTTATATTCTGCCGGGGCAAACTGCGCGTAGAATGTCCGCGCGGCCGTGATCGTGACCGTGCTGTATAACGTGCCGTTTGTCTTTTCCGTGTACCAGCCGGAGAATGTGTGACCTGCCTTGACCGGCGTGTAACCGGGAGCAACGGCGGTCTGGTTGGGCGCGACGGAGGTCGTCACACTGTTCTTGCCGCCAACCGTGCCGCCGTTGGACGCGGCATCCCACGTCACGATCAGCGCGACATTCGCGCCACAATCATCACAGATACCATCCGCATTCGCGTCGGTGTGGTCCGCGTATTCATCTGCCGTTGCCTTACAAACTGAACAGGTTTTTGTGCGCTTGTGCTGGGTATCGCTGGAACTTGTCCACCTGCCATAGGTATAGGTGCTGTCTCTTATACACATCTCCGAGCCCACGAGACGCGTAGTAATCTCGTAT
>ENA-OZWM01000109-OZWM01000109.1-human-gut-metagenome-genome-assembly--contig:-NODE-109-length-9866-cov-4.552543_pt1 | contig 9866 bp, 7 predicted proteins | sample MGYA00244850_ERZ654084 | MGnify/ENA primary metagenome ERZ654084 (study PRJEB26926, sample SAMN06165176) | human gut metagenome | biome: ENVO:00009003; feature: ENVO:2100002; material: ENVO:00002003... | reverse complement strand
ACGCCATGTCGCGCGAATAGACCTTGCCGAAGTTGCCCTTCGAGTCGACGAACGGGTGCAGCAGCGCGCCGTAGCCCTTGGAAAGGCGCACCATCGTGTCGTAGATGGCGGCGTCGCCGTGGGGGTTCAGGCGCATCGTCTGGCCGACGATGTTCGCGCTCTTCGTGCGCGCGCCGGTGAGAAGCCCCATCTTGTACATCGTGTAAAGGAGCTTTCGGTGCGAGGGCTTGAAACCGTCGATCTCCGGAATGGCGCGCGAAACGATGACGGACATCGCGTAGGGCATGTAGTTCGTTTCCAGCGTCTCGGTGATATTCTGCTCCACCACATCCGCGTGGAGGCCCATGACGTTCGGGTCCGCGCGGCGGTGGGTCTGCTTGGGTGTTTTGTCGCTTTTCTTCATTCGGATACCTCAAAATCGCTCCGGCGGCAATATGGCCGCCGGTCATGCTATTTCTAATATATCCTATCACACTTTTTTATGCTCTGCAACACCGCGGAGGAAGAGAAAATTGCCGCAAAACGCCATTTTTTCGCCAAAGGCGCACAAAACCGGCGCGGCAGCGCATATTGGCAAAATCGCGGCGCAGAGTGCACAATGCAGATACCCCAACAGGTATGGAGGTCAAACGATGAAACAGTGTATGGACGCCGACAATCTGCACCGTCGGCTCAAAAAGATCATCGGTCAGGTGCAGGCCATCGACCGCATGGTGGACGAGGACGTCCCTTGCGAGGATATTCTTGCGCAGATCAATGCAGCCAAATCCGCGCTGCACGGCTGCGGCAAGGTCGTTCTCGAGGGGCACATCAAGCACTGCGTGCGCGACGGCATCGAGCACGGCGACGCGGACAAAACGATCGAGAACTTTACGAAGGCGGTCGAGCGCTTTTCGAACATGGGCTGAGCAGGAGATAAACCCTCTCACGCGCCCGTTTTCAGTAGAATTGCACGAAAGAAGAGAAGCAGTTTTGTGCTGCTTCTCTCTTTTTGCGCGCTTTATAACCTATACCCCCATATGTATAATAAGCCAATACCCCCTATGGTACAGAAAGGAGTCGCTTCCGTGAAACTGGCAATGGAAAAGCTGGAGCATTTTTTAGAGCTGGGCGGCACAAAAAAAGATATCACACTGCTCGTGATCTCCGGCATCGCGCTGATCGTCAGCATTTTTGATCTCGTCCCCTTGCCGTTCGACGCCTCGTGGGCCACGATCATTCTCTGCGGCATCCCCATCATTTTAGAGGCCGTCATCGGCCTTGTCACGGCGTTCGACATCAAGGCAGACGTGCTCGTCTCGCTCGCGCTGATCGCGTCGGTCTGCATCGGCGAAGACTTCGCCGCCGCGGTGCTGGACTGCAGTGATACCGGCCGTCTGGCCGACCTGATCGCCCAGAATATCACCCTGCGGCACCAGGACCGCCAGCGGGTGCTGGAGGAGCTGCACCCGGATAAGCGTCTGCGTATCGTCAACGATATCCTGACCCATGAGGTGGATGTCATCTCACTGGAGAGCGAAATGGAGCAGAAGGTACGCCGCCGCGTGGCCCAGGTACAGAAGGACATGATCCTGCGGGAGCAGGTGAAGGTATTGCAGCATGAGCTGGGGGATGACGGCGACGAGGAACTGGGGGAGTACGCCGCCAGGATACAGGCGGCGGACCTGCCGGACGAGATACATACCAAGCTGACAAAAGAGGTGGAGCGCCTGGGCAAGCAGCCCTTCGGCAGCGCCGAGGCCTCGGTGATACGCAACTATCTGGATGTGTGCCTGGAGCTGCCTTGGCACAAGCTTACCCGGGAGAGGGCGGATGTGGCGCAGGCCCGAAAGATACTGGACAAGGACCACTACGGCCTGGATAAGGTCAAGCAGCGCATTTTGGAGTTTATCGCCGTGCGGCAGCTGAACCCGGACGCCAAGGGCAGGATACTCTGCCTGGTGGGGCCTCCCGGCGTGGGAAAGACCTCCGTGGCCCTGTCCGTGGCCAAGGCCATGAACCGCAAGTGCGCCCGGCTGAGTCTGGGCGGCGTGCGGGACGAGGCGGATATCCGCGGCCACCGCAAGACGTATATCGGCGCTATGCCCGGCCGCATTATCGAGGCCCTGACCCGCGCCGGTACCATGAACCCTCTGCTGGTGCTGGATGAGATCGACAAGCTGGCCAGCGATATGCGGGGCGACCCGGCTTCGGCCCTGCTGGAGGTACTGGATAGTGAGCAGAACGGGGCTTTCCGCGACCACTTCATCGAGCTGCCTGTGGACCTGAGCCGCGTGATGTTCATCACCACCGCCAACACCACGTCCACCATACCCCGTCCGCTGCTCGACCGCATGGAGGTCATCGAGCTGGGCAGCTACACCGACGAGGAAAAGCTGCACATCGCCCGCGAGCATCTGCTGCCCAAGCAGCTGAAGGAGAACGGCATCCGCCGCGGCCAGCTGCGCCTGGACGATGAAGCCCTGCGGGCCATCATTACCGACTATACCAAGGAGTCCGGCGTCCGCACACTGGAGCGCCAGCTGGGCAAGCTGTGCCGCCGCGCCGCCATGCGTTTGGTGGAAACGGGCGTAAAGCGCATAGACATTACAGCTAAGAGCCTGCGTGAATTCCTGGATACGCCGCCCTATGCCCAGGATACCCGCAGCAAGATTGACCAGATCGGTGTTGTCAACGGCCTGGCGTGGACCGAAGTGGGCGGCGAGCTGCTGGAGGTGGAGGCCGGTGTGATGGACGGCACCGGCAAGCTGGAGCTTACCGGCAATCTGGGCCAGGTGATGCAGGAGTCCGTAAAGGCGGCCTATACCTGCCTGCGGAGTCGTGCCGCCGAGCTGGGCATTGCCCCGGATTTCTATAAGACCAAGGACATTCATGTCCACTTCCCGGAGGGCGCGGTGCCCAAGGATGGCCCCTCCGCCGGCATCGCTATCGCCACGGCTATGCTGTCGGCCCTGACGGGCCGCGCCGTGCGCCATGACGTGGCTATGACCGGCGAGGTGACGCTGCGGGGCCGCGTGCTGCCCATCGGCGGCCTGCGGGAAAAGACCATGGCGGCCAAGCGCAGCGGCATCCGGACCGTCATCATTCCCCGGGAAAACGAGAAGGATCTGGCGGACATCGATCCCGCCGTACGGGAGGCGCTGCGCTTTATCACTGCCGAGACGGTGGACGCCGTGTTTGCCCATGCACTGACCCTGCCGAAAAAAGAGGCGGCGGTGGAGCATCTGGCGGTGATGGGTAGTCCGGCTATGCAGGAGGTGCGTCATGGCGATCAACTTTAATAAGGCGGAGTTCGTGCTCTCGGCCGTAAGGGCGGAGACATTTATCCGCGACGGAAAGCCCCAGGTCACCTTCGCGGGGCGCAGCAACGTGGGCAAGTCCTCCGTCATTAACCGGCTGCTGGGCCGCAAGAATTTCGCCCGGGTGGGCGCTACCCCTGGCAAGACCAGCCAGATCAACTATTTTGACATCGACGGCAGGCTATACTTCACCGACCTGCCCGGCTACGGCTATGCCAAGGTCTCCAAGGAGGAGCGCGACCGCTGGGGCCGCCTGATGGAGCGTTACTTCGCCGAGGAGGGGCTCATTACCCTGGGCGTGCTGATCGTGGATGCGCGGCACAAGCCCACCGCCGATGACGTGACCATGTGCGACTGGTTCAAGGGCACCGGCTGCCCGGTCATCGTCGTGGCCAACAAGCTGGACAAGCTGAAAAAGAGCGAGATCGAGCCAAATCTGACCCTGATCCGCCAGACGCTGACCCTGCCGGAGGAGGCGCTGCTGATCCCCTTTTCCGCCGAGAAGGGCACCGGCAAAACGGAGCTCCTGGCAGCCATCAGCGAGATATGCGCCAAATAAAGCAAAACCTCCGGCTCAGCCGGAGGTTTTGCACTTTGCGCGGGGGAGACGGGGAGATCGTTTCCGTTACTTTCGCGGATGTACGAACTCCGCCAGCATGGCGCCGCCCAGCACCATCGCCGCACCCAGCCAGCGGGCGGCGTCAGCGTTTCGCCCAGCAGCAGCACGGAGAAAAACACGGCGCTCCGTGTACCGCCGCTAACGCCGTTGAGTATCACCACGCCGTTCAGGCCGGACAGCAGCAGGGGCGAGAGGTATTTCACATATGGGTATCTTGTGTGCCATAGTGCGGCGCTCCTCTTAGAAAATCGTGGTTTTCGCAAATTGACATTATCATAATACGGTGTTATCCTTGCGTAAAGAGAAAAGTATGCGATCGGGATCCGGCGGCGGAACACTTTTTGCCACTGTGCGCTCACCGAATGAAATGATAAAAATTTTTCAGAGATAAAGAAAGATTTTCAGGAAAAATGCGAAAAAGGACTGTTAACTGTCCTAAACGTATGGTATAATCCAAGGTGAACAAGCAAGCAGCGCGCCGCCGGCGGCGGACGCGGTGACATTTCAAACAGGAGGTTTTGCAAATGGAAACTTACGGACTGGAAAAGCTGGGTATCATCAACGCCAAGGCGGTCTATCGTAATCTGACCCCCGCACAGCTGACCGAGCACGCGCTTTGCCGCGGCGAGGGTACGCTGTCCAACACCGGCGCCCTGGTGGTCAAGACCGGGAAATACACCGGCCGCAGCGCCAATGACAAGTTTATCGTGGACACCCCTGCCGTCCATGACGACATCGCCTGGGGCAAGGTGAACCGTCCTATCGAGAAGGCCAAGTTCGATGCCATCCGCGCCAAGGTCATCGCCTATCTGCAGGGTAAGGAGATCTTTATCTTTGACGGCTTTGCCGGCGCCGATCCCAAGTACACCAAGGCCTTCCGCATCGTCAACGAGCTGGCCAGCCAGAATCTCTTTATCCACCAGCTCCTGCGCCGCCCCACGGCCGAGCAGCTGAAGGATTTTAAAGAGGACTATACCATCATCGCCGCCCCCGGCTTCAAGTGCATCCCCGAGATCGACGGCACCCGCAGCGAGGCCGCCATTCTGGTGGACTACGAGGCCCACGAGGTGGTGATCTGCGGCACCCAGTACGCCGGCGAGATCAAGAAGTCCGTCTTCTCCGTGATGAACTATGTGCTGCCCAAGCAGGGCGTGTTCCCCATGCACTGCTCCGCCAACATCGGCAAGAACGGCGACAGCGCCGTGTTCTTCGGCCTGTCCGGCACCGGCAAGACCACGCTGTCCGCCGATCCCAACCGTATGCTCATCGGCGATGACGAGCACGGTTGGGCGGACGACTCCGTCTTCAACTTCGAGGGCGGCTGCTACGCCAAGTGCATCAACCTGAGCCCCGAGGGTGAGCCGGAGATCTACAATGCCATCAAGTTCGGCGCACTGGTAGAGAACGTGGTCATGGATCCCGACACCCGTGAGTTCGACTTCGACGACGACTCCCTGGCCGTCAACTCCCGCGTGGGCTATCCCGTGGAGTATATTCCCAACGCCGAGCTGTCCGGCATGAGCCCCAGCGTTCCCAAGACGGTCATCTTCCTGACCGCCGATGCCTACGGTGTGTTGCCCCCCATCAGCAAGCTGGATAAGAACCAGGCCATGTACTACTTCGTCTCCGGCTTCACCTCCAAGGTAGCCGGCACGGAGATCGGCGTCACCGAGCCTGTGCCTACCTTCTCCACCTGCTTCGGCGAGCCCTTCCTGCCCCTGGATCCCTCTGTCTATGCCGCCATGCTGGCCGACAAGGTGGAGAAGGCCGGCGCGAAGGTTTATCTGGTCAACACCGGCTGGAACGGTACCGGCAAGCGCATGAAGCTCAGCTACACCCGCGCTATGGTCACCGCCGCCCTCACCGGTGAGATCGAGAAGAGTGTGTTCGTCACCGATCCTACCTTCGGCGTGCAGGTGCCTACCAGTATCGAGGGCGTGCCCAGTGAGCTGCTGATCCCCGAGAACACCTGGGAGGACAAGGCGGCCTATCAGGCGAGCTGCAAGAAGCTGGCCGCCAGCTTTGTGGAGAACTTCAAGAAGTACACCCACATGAGCGACGAGGTCGTGGCTGCCGGCCCCAAGGCGTAAGTACGCTATCGACAAAGGCACCCTGCGAGGGTGCCTTTGCTTCGCTAAAAAAATTCCCCGACATCGTCGGGGAATTTTTTAAGTAACTTTAAGGTGCATTTCAGCTACCTGCGCTATGCTTATCTCACAGCAGAGGAACGCTTACTTCTTCAGCGCGTTCACAGCCGCCCGCAGGGCGTCCACGTGCTCCTGCTTTGTGGCCCAGCTGGCGCAGAAGCGCACGCCGGAGTGCGTCGCGTCCACACGCTCCCAGTACTCATAGCCGAAGTTCTTGCCGAGAATGGCCAGCTCGTCATCCGGCATGATGGGATACTGCTGGTTGGTGGGGGAGTCGAACAGCAGGGGATAGCCCGCGGAGACGAAAATGTCCCGGATCTGATGAGCCATCTCGATGGCGTGGCGGGAGATCTTGAAATACAGGTCGTTGGTGAACAGCGTGTCGAACTGAACGCCCAGCAGCCGGCCCTTGGCCATGCGGCCGCCCCGCTGCTTCATAATAAAGCGGAAATCCTTTTTCAGATTTTCGTTCATAATGACAACGGCTTCGCCGAACAGGGCGCCCACCTTGGTGCCGCCGATGTAGAACACATCGCACAGCCGCGCGATCTCTGGCAGCGTCATGTCGCTCTCCTCGGCCATCAGGCCATAGCCCAGCCGTGCGCCGTCAATGAACAGCGGCAGGCCGTACCGGCGGCAGGTGTCATACAGCGCCGTCAGCTCCGCCTTGGTATACAGCGTGCCGCCCTCAGTGGGGTGGGAGATGTACACCATACCGGGCTGGACGATGTGCTCCGTGGACTCATCGTTTCTGTGCCACTCCACATAGTCCTGCACCTGCTGCGCAGTGATCTTGCCGTTGGTGGTGGGCAGGGTGATGACCTTATGGCCCGTGGACTCGATGGCACCGGCCTCATGGCAGTTGATGTGACCGCTGACGGCGGAAATCACGCCCTGCCAGGGCCGCAGGATGGCGGCGATGACGGTGGTGTTGGTCTGGGTGCCGCCCACCAGAAAATGCACGTCGGCCTCCGGGGCCTGGCAGGCGGTCTTGATCTTCTCACGCGCCGCCTCACAGTATTCGTCCTCGCCGTAGCCCACGGTCTGTACCATGTTCGTCTCGGCCAGCCTGACCATGATAGAGGGGTGCGCGCCCTCCAGATAATCACTGTTGAAATAGATCATTGTGGTTCTCCTTTATCTTTTTGATGGAACGGAGCCGGCGGCTCCGCCGTCTATACGGCAGCCAACATTTCTATTGTAATCCCTGGTTTCTCAGAAGTAAAGAGAAACTGTTACAATTTCATTACATCTTGTCTATATCCCTTGCACCGAACGAAAAAACCTGTTACAATACCCAACGATAAGGAGGCGTGTACCCATGAACGATGCACCCAAGAGAAGATCCCGTGTGCAGCAGGAGCAGCCGGCCGAGCGTACCGGCAGTCACCGCAGCAGAAGGAGCCGCGGCGGCAGAAAGAACGGAAAAGCCCTGTATTACGCCGTTTTGGTGATCCTGGTGGGCGTGCTGGTGTTCTCGTCCGTCAAGATCATTTCGTATCTGAAGGAACAGAAGGACACCGAGAGGATCAACGACAATATCAATCAGGACTTCATCAGTCCGGACGATACCGCCGGCGATACCGATACCGACGGCGATGGCACCGACGGTGACAGCCAGGAGACGCAGAAGCCTGTCAAGAAGGATGAAGAGAGCATCAAGGTGGACTTCACCGCCATGCAGGCCAAGTACCCCGACGTGGTGGGCTATGTGTATAGCGCCAATACGACGCTGCAGCTGCCCATCGTGCAGTCCGCGGACGAGGGCGGCGAGTACTATCTGTACCGCGATATCGACGGCAAGGACAACAAGAACGGCACCGTCTTCCTGGATATCCGCTGCAACTCTGACTTCACCTCTCAGAACAACCTCATCTACGGCCACAATATGAAGACCGGCATGATGTTCGCGTCCCTGATGAACTACAAGAGCCAGAGCTATTACGAGGCGCATCCCTACTTCTATCTGTACACCCCCAACCAGACCTACAAGGTCAACCTGTTTGCCGGTTGTATTGTGGATCATGACGCCGATGTGTATGCCACCTCTCTCAGCGACAGCTATCTCCAGCAGTGTATCAACGAGTCCACCTTCAAGTCCGGCTCCGGTGTGCCCACGGGCAGCATCCTGACCCTGAGCACCTGCGACTACGATTTTGATAATGCCCGCTACGTCCTCATGGGCGAACTGATCCCCGTTAAAAATCCTGCCGACACCAGCAGCGAGGGTTAAAAAATGTCGTTATACGAAAAAGACCGCCGAAAGGCGGTCTTTTTTGCTCGCTACAGATAATGCTCTACTCCGTCAGCTCCAACACCACCGGACAGTGGTCACTGCCGGTGATTTCCGGCCAGATATCCGCATTCTTCACCCGGGGCATCAGCCGTGCTGACACGATAAAGTAGTCAATACGCCACCCCGCGTTGTTCTCCCGTGCGTGAAAGCGGTAGCTCCACCAGGAGTACGCCCCGGTCCGCTTTGGATACAGCGCCCGGAACGTGTCCACGAACCCGCTGCTCAGCAGCTGCGTCATTTTGTCCCGTTCCTCGTCGGAGAAGCCTGGGTTCATCCGGTTGGACTGGGGATTTTTCAGATCGATCTCCTGATGGGCCACGTTCAGGTCCCCGCAGTACACCACCGGCTTTTTGGCGTCCAGTTCCAAGAGGTATTCCCGCAGGTCGTCCTCCCACGCCATCCGGTAGTCCAACCGTGCCAGCTGGTCCTTGGAATTGGGCGTGTAGCAGCACACCAGAAAGAAATCCTCGTACTCCGCCGTGATGACCCGTCCCTCATGCCGGTGGATATCCTCGCCAAAGTCGTATGTCACCGCCAGCGGCTCCCGTCGGGTGAAAACAGCCGTGCCGGAATATCCGGCCTTGTCGGCGCTGTTCCAGAATCGGTGATAGCCCTCCAGCTCAAACTGCGCCTGCTCCGGCCGCATCTTCGTCTCCTGCAGACAGATGACATCCGCGTCCGCAAGGGCGCAGAAGGCCAGGAAACCTTTATTCAGACAGGCCCGCAGCCCGTTCACATTCCATGAGATCAGACGCATAGGTGTGTTCCTCCGCTGTTTTTCATCAGCATACCACAACTTTTGTCGTGGTACAACCAAAACCTCCGGCGAAGCCGGAGGTTTTGGCGTATTTGTAGTTTTTGGCCACCTTTGGGGTCGTATTATTCCCACTCGTTGTTGGGCATCATATTTAACGGATTTTGCTTCATAAATTTGATACCTCATTTTTTTGATTATTTGATGTGTCCATATTATCCAGCCCTATACGATGGGCTGTTATCAAATTGTTATCGGTGGTGATAACGGGGGGTAGCAGGGTTGTTGTTTTCTCTGGTGGTTTACAACTACATTTTACCACGAAAGGCAGGGAAATGCAATAACCATCCTTGCTGTGGCGTATCAAGGAATCTTACTGAACATATGGCGCACCTTATCCAAACGGCTGTTTGGACGACGGGGCTGGATGATTGGCTCGCCGACAGTGGCCTGATACCCTTTCAGTTCCGTCAGGCACACACTCCGCCCGTTGGTGTAAAAGGCCAAATCAGTACGGTATGCCTGTATGCAACGGGCGGGAATCTCGCCAGTAAAGACAACTTCATCCTTTTTTATCTGGGCCGTTTCGATGGTGGCACAGTATTTCGGCGCATCATGATAAGCCCTGGAAAGGTATTCCTGGGGCGCATAGAGGGTGAAGGAGAGATAAGGTTCCAGCAACTGCGTCCCAGATTTCTTCAATGCCTGTTCCAATACAATCGGGGCCAATGAGCGGAAGTCCGCCGGCGTG
>ENA-OZWM01000104-OZWM01000104.1-human-gut-metagenome-genome-assembly--contig:-NODE-104-length-10066-cov-3.696334_pt1 | contig 10066 bp, 10 predicted proteins | sample MGYA00244850_ERZ654084 | MGnify/ENA primary metagenome ERZ654084 (study PRJEB26926, sample SAMN06165176) | human gut metagenome | biome: ENVO:00009003; feature: ENVO:2100002; material: ENVO:00002003... | reverse complement strand
CGCCGTCACTGGTCAAATTTGAATTTGACCGCTATTTCTGCGGTAACAGCATTCGGTGCGTCTGGGCGCTGCGGGAATATCCGACTGCAACGGACGATCAGGCCATCCTGCGCCACTTGGGTGAGATGCACGGCGTAACGCTGCACGTTTATACGCGCATTGTTACACCGCTGGAGGAAAGCCGGATCGTCCACAACGCCGAGATCCGCAACCGCATGAAGCGGAACAGCACACAGAACATCCAGCAGGCGGTCGAGGCCGAGAGCAATTTGCAGGATGTCAAAACGCTCGTCGGTTCCATGCACCGCAACAAGGAATCCCTGATGCACTGCGCAGTCTATATGGAACTGATCGCATCGGATCAGACGGAATTTGAAATCTTGCAGAATCAGGTCACAGTGGAGCTGACGCGGGCAAAGCTCAATGTGGACAAGCTGAAGCTGCGCCAGCAGCAGGGCTTCTGCTGTGTCAGTCCGTGCGGCTATAATGCGTTCGGAACAGAATATGAACGGGTGCTGCCTGCCGGTTCTGTGGCAAATCTGTTCCCGTTCAACTACTCCGGCAAGACAGACCGAAAAGGCTTTTATATCGGCAAGGATAAATGCGGCAGCAACATCGTAGTAGACTTCGATCAGCGCGACGAGGACAAGACCTCTGCCAATATTCTCATTCTTGGCAATACCGGACAGGGCAAAAGTTTCTTGATGAAATTATTGCTTTTGAACTTTCTCGAAGCAGGAAAGTCGATCATCACGCTGGACGTGGAACACGAGCAGTGGGAGATGTGCCGCGCGGTCGGTGGATGCTTTGCGGACATCATCGAAGGAACGTACAAGATCAATCTGCTGGAGCCGCGCTGCTGGGACACCGACGCGGACCCGTATGATGTAGACGCGCCGAGCGCCTTCCGCCAGTCCACACGACTGGCGCAGCACATTTCGTTTTTGAAGGACGTACTGCGCTGCTACAAGGATTTTACAACAGCACAGATCGACACCATCGAGATCCTCTTGATGCGCCTTTATACCGAATGGGGCATTACGGAGGAAACAGATTTCAGCCAGATGCGGTCGGAGGATTATCCGATCCTGTCCGAACTCTACGACTACATCGAAATCGAATATCTGAATTTTGACGAGCAGAAGCCGCAGCTCTACACAAAGGAGATGCTCCAGCAGGTACTGCTGGGTCTGTACTCCATGTGCAAGGGGGCTGACGCCAAGTTCTTCAATGGTCACAGCAATCTGACCTCGACCAGATTCCTTGTGTTCGGTGTAAAAGGGCTGAACGAGGTCGCAGCCAACGTCCGCAGCACGATCCTTCTGAATCTGCTGTCCTACATGACGGACAAGCTGCTGATCGAGGGCAACACGGTCGCGGCGCTGGACGAACTGTATATCTGGCTGGGCAATCCTGTGGCGGTCGAATATATCCGCAATGCGCTGAAGCGCGTCCGAAAGAAGAACTCCGCCATGCTCATGGCGTCGCAGAACGTAGAGGATTTTGACCGCCCCGGTGTGCGCGAAATGACAAAGCCGCTGTTCTCGATTCCTCCGCACCAGTTCCTGTTCAACTGCGGCACGGTCAACAAAAAGGAGTTCATGGATCTGCTCCAGCTGGAGGAAAGCGAGTTCAACATTATTCAGGCCCCGCACAAGGGCGAGTGTCTCTACAAATGCGGCAACGAACGCTATGACCTGCTCGTCACAGCACCGGCCTACAAGGAAAAGCTGTTCGGAAAGGCAGGCGGAAAATAACAGATGAAAAGGAGAATGTATGAAGCAAATTGAATTTGAACGTTGGGAACCGGATGCAGAGAATCCCTGCAAGTTGAAATATGCCGGTCAGCGCAAAGCGGAAGATGTTTTTCACGAGCTGGAAGCTCGGTTGGACAGCGTCGGCTATCTGCCCGACGAATATTTCACCATGGACTGGCGCTGGGAACATGGTCGGCAGATTCCCAAAGGTGCTGACTTTTTCTGCAAAACCGATTACGGCGGAAGCGAGGGAATCTATCTGGACGTCTATCTGGAATGGCAGGAGGGCGACAAACCCAAAAGGGAGTGCTTCATCACCGGCAAAACGCTGGGCGAAAGCGGCGCGGATCTGGACAGAATGTTCCTTATCTCTGCTGCGATCACGAAAGCGTTCCGCGGGGACAGCGGCGTCCACGCGCAGTACATGGTAGTTGGAGGGCAGTCAGAGCCGGCAGAAACGATGTCCCTGAACCTGTCTCCGGACGAACAGCGACTGGTCACACAGGCGTTGGCGGAGCAGCGTATCCGGCTGGGATCGCAGGCAGAGGGCGAAGAAAAGCTCCTGCGGCGCATGACCGGAAGTGTCACAGAATACATGGACGCGGCTGGGCTGTCAGACCAGCTGAGTGAAAATGACCGTGCATTGCTGTTCCAGCATGACGGAGAACAGGAAGCCGCACTGATCATGGGCGGGATGCAGCTATGAGCATGAGCGCAATAGCCGCGCGTGTTGCCGCCACGCTGCTGACTAGCGAGAAAGGACGCAAGGGTGTCGGCTTTCTGCTGGTCGCTATTTTCGCACCGGTCATCCTGATCGCAGCCATCCTCTGCTCAAACACGGCAGGTGGGGCCGACCACAACAATCTGGCAGTCGAAGCGTCGTTCTATGGAGTCAACTTTACGGATTCCGTGCCTGTCGAGTTCCAAACGCACATCACGGACATGCAAACTGCTTTTACCCTTCTGGATTCGGCGGTGGCGGAAGCCAACGCGACTATGACCGACGGCAATCGCCTTGACCCGATACAGGTCAAGGCGATTTTTTATGCTCTCTGTTTTGGCGAGGCCGCGCCGAGCCAGCGCGCGGCAGACCGTTTTGTGGACTGCTTTTTCATCACAGAGCAGAGAACGCGAACCGTACTCGTTGAACTGGAAGACGGGAGCGTCATAGAACAGGAGGAACCCTATACCGCCACCGTTCCGCTCTCGCTGGCGGCAGCGTATGAAAACCTTGCGGCAAAGCTCGGCAGAACCGTCACTGACGAGGACAAGGAAAACGCCGCGCACATCTACACGATGATTGCAGGCAACGCCAACGGCAGCGACGGGACCGGCGCGTCGGGCAGCACAATTCAGATCGACTACGGCAGCGGAACCGGCAGCACGGAACTGGACACGTCCGGCTTCACGAACCCGGCCGGCAAGAACGCTGCGGACTTGGTTCAATATGCAATTCACGCCTACGAAGAACACTGGGGCTACGTTTGGGGCACGTTCGGTCTTGTATTGACGGAAAGCCTGTTCGAAGCAAAACTCGCGCAGTATCCGGATGCTCTTGCTGGCAACGCAGATTTCATTCGCCAGACGTGGGTCGGTGGCAGAACGACGGACTGCGTCGGTCTGATCAAAGGCTACGGCTGGCTGGATGCGGAGACGGAAGAAATCGTCTACAACACGAACGGGATGCCGGACATCACCGCGAATGAGATGTACCATTCAGCGACCGTCTCCGGCCCCATCGATACCATCCCCGAAACACCCGGTCTTGCCGTCTGGCACGACGGGCATATCGGTGTCTATATCGGCAATGGTGAGGTGGTCGAAGCAATGGGCACGCGGTATAGTGTCGTCAAAACCAAGCTCGAAGGCGCGCGTTGGACGCACTGGCTGAAAATTCCCTATATCAGCTATGACTGAGGAAAGGACAAACATGAACGTCTTGATGGTGGAGCCGGGAAAGGCTCCGTATGAAACGCAGATTGGCAGCGATCTGCAAAGTATGCAGGCTCTCGTCGGCGGATATATCCAAGCCGTGTATCCCTTTGAACAGCCCGTCGCGCTGGTCTGCTGCGAGTCCGGAAAGCTGGACGGTCTGCCGCTCAACCGTGCGCTGCGCGATTCGGATGGTGATATCTATGACATCGTCGCGGGAAATTTCTTTATCGTCGGACTCGGCGAATCGGATTTCACAGACCTGCCGCACGAGCTTGCCGAGCGGTTTGCCGAGCAATTTCGGCAACAGGAAATGTTTCTGCGGGAAGGTGACAAAATCGTTGCCGCGCCGATGCCGGACGAGCAGGTGCAGGGCGGTATGTCGTACTGACAGCGCAATTGAAAACTGCCCAACAGCATGGTAAGATAGGGACAGAGGTGAGTGTATGGAAAACCGTCAATTTGAAGCGATGCTTGCCGTCGCGCAGGAGCGGCTGGCGCAGCACACGCCGGAGGATATTGCGGGAAAGGCTGGCGCGCAGTATGCAGACGGTTCGTTTTCATTGAAAACACTTGGGCAGACCGTGACTGTCCGGCTGTCGGACTGCACGATTCAGCCGCCGCTTTCCAAGTGGCATGCGCTGACATTGCTGCACTATCTGGACCTGGCAGACGGTGCGCCGCTGACCGGTCGAACGATCACATTTTCCCAATACAAGGACGGGCTGGTGCGCGGCGGCGGTCTTGACCGCAACGCAGAGCTGATCGTCCGGCGCGACCTCGGCATCCTGCCGCCGGAGGAACTGGAGCGGCGATGCAGATTACTCGGCGCAGAGATCCTGCCGTCCAACGCGGATTTCTGTGCGCGATTTGATTTCGCGCCGCGCTATCCTGTATGGATGAAGGTCTGGTTTGCGGACGAGGAATTTCCGGCGTCCGGGCGGCTGCTGCTGGATGAAAGCGCGCCGCATTACCTGACGATCGAGGATGCGGTCACAGTCGGTTCGCTGATCCTCGACCAGCTCACCGGCGCACAGCATTGGGCCGTATAAAACAAATACGCACAGCAGGCACATGGCAAAAACCGTGTGCCTGCTTTTTTGCAGAATGGAGAGATCTATGAAACAGGCAACAATTCAAATCACATTTGAAGAAGAAAAGCTCCGCGCGCTCCGGCGCTACATCGCCAAGCGCGATTCGACGCTGGAAGCGGAGCTGCAAAAGGCAGCGCAGCGACTCTACGAAAAGGTCGTCCCTGCTGCCGTGCAGGAATACATCAGCGATTGCGAGCAGGATGAACCTGTGCGCAAGCCGCAGAAGAAACCGGAGGTGCCGCGATGAGCGGTCAGGATATTTTGCAGGAGCTGCGACAGGCGGTATTTCGTGTGACCGAAAATGGCGAGAGTATGTATTTTTCTGTGCCAGAATCCGTGGAGCTGTTGCAGGCGGCAGCCCACCTGCGGAACTATCTGTCCGACGAAAACGCGGGCACAAAATTTACAGCCATATTTCCACACGGTGAGGAGATCACGCAGGAGCAGTTCGATGCGGCAGCCGCAGAGCGCATGGAGAACACAGGGTGTATCGCCGGTGCGTATGAGCTGGACTTTGACGCGCGGACGCTTTCTGCGCTCAACATCATGGACGGTTGGAAGGTCTACGCAATGCAAGACGTAGCAAACGCAGCAGAGCAGACATTTCAGGAGGCTGAGATTTCCGAGGATGACCGCTGGCGCATCTTCCTCGACCGGCTGGATGGACAGGAACTGACCACGCCAAGCAGACTCACTGTACAGAATTTTTATTTCGAGGATAGCATAGAGGCGATGGATGACCGAATACTGAATTTTTACGTCGTTCCGTGTTTCAACGTCGACGAAGTGTTCGGTACGTTCGTAGAAACCGATGAAAACGACCATGCGCTGAATATCTATGCCAACTACGATATGCAGCGCCAGCAGGTCTGCGACACGCTGGAGATCACGCTCTATGGCAGCGGGATCGAGGATCAGCCTCTCAGCTACCACCTGAATGTGGCAGAGAAAGAAGTGCTGCGCGAAAAGATGGACGCCTACTGCATGCAGCGGGAGCATATGCCATTAAATCAGCTCTGTCAGGAGATTTTGCAGGAGCAGGATGCGCCCACGCAGGAGATGCAGCTGTGACCGGCAGCGCGTTCCACGCCGTCGCGCCCGTGTCGGCGCTTTGTGCGGCTTTCGCGGCACAGCCGAGCGCGTACCCACCGGAAGCCTGAAAACCGGACACTGCGCCGACGTGTGGGAGTGTCCGGCAGAGCTACAGCACAGAAGCCGGAGCGCCTGCGGGCGGCTTTCGGCGGAGAGAGAAGCCGCAAGCGGCGAGGCAGGAGAAAGCCAAGGTGTCGTGCGCGCACCTTGGCGAACACATCTGCCCGCAGTGCGGGCAGTTTGGGGCTTTCACGCAGGGGTTGTTGAGAGGGCAAAAATAGCCCCACTGGGGTCGGAAGCGCAAATAATCACGCTGTTTCAAGGAAAACAGCGGGGTCACACACAAAATTGGAGGGAAATTAGAATGGCAAACAGGAAAATTAAATTTCCGCTTTGGCTTATGCCGGAAACAAAGGCGACAGTTGAACGTCTCTACCGGCAGGATGGATGCAGCAGCCAGAGCGAGTTCATGGAAAGGGCAATTCTGTTCTACTGTGGCTATCTGCAAAGCGAGTATGCCGGGGATTTCTTACCGAAGATCCTCGGTGAAACGCTGGAGGCCATCCTCAGTATGTTCGGTGACCGCATCGGGCGGCTGCTGTTCAAGCAGACCGTGGAACACAATGTGATGAACCACATTCTCGCCAGCGATACAGATATCGATGCCGCGACATATCAGAAGATGCGAGGCATGAGCTATCAGGAAGTCGTGCAGACACATGGACAGATTTCATTCCCGGAGGTCCTGCGGAAGGAGAAGGCACTCTGAGCGAACACGGTTCAAAACCTGTACCGCCATAGACAAAGCAAACCAAAATGATAACTTTCTGATAACTCTCTGCGCAGGAGGTTGCTATTGTATCTCCCGCGTGGTAGTTGTTAGAGAAAAGCCATAAAAGAAAGGAGTCCTGCATATGGGAAAACGGCGGCCATCCGGGGACGGGATGGTCAGAAAACGTGACGATGGGCGCTGGGAGGGGCGCATCGTCGTGGGGCACAAGGCAAACGGCGACCCGATCTTCCGGCACGTCTACGCGAAGACGCAGAAGGCGCTGACGGAGAAGCTCCACCAGAGCATCGAATGCTATCAGGACGTGGAGCTGACCGAGGACAGCCGCATGACGCTGGGCGAGTGGCTGGACCGCTGGCTTGCGGAATACAAGGACGGCACGATCCGGCCGGGCACGCTGGAAAACTACCGCAATTATATCGAAAACTACATCAAGCCGCAGCTCGGCGGCAAGCAGGTTTCGCTCATCACGACGCAGGACGTGCAGCGGATGTACCGGCGGCTGAAATCCGGCGGGCGCGTGCGCGAGGACGCGGAGGGCAGCAGGCGCCTTTCCGACTCGACGGTGCGGCACATCCACACGATGCTGCACGGCGCGATGAAGGCTGCGGTGCAGGCGCACATCATTCCGAAAAATCCGACCGAGAACGCAACTGTGCCGAAATCCAACTACAAGCCGATGCAGGTGCTGAACGAGCAGGAGCTGGACACGTTCCTGCAAGCGGTTCAGAACGACGATATCTGGCGGGATTTCTTCTACACGGAGCTTATGACCGGCCTGCGGCGCGGCGAGATCTGCGCGCTCATGTGGCGCGACTTCGACGCGAAGGCCGGGACGCTCGGAATCTCCCGGACGCTGCACAGCAAGGGGCAGGGCATCTACGCCCTCGGCGACACGAAAACGAGCCAGGGCAACCGCACGATCATCCTGCCGGAAAGCGTCGCGGCGCTGTTGCGGGCGCGGAAGAAAGCCTCCATCAGTCAATGGATTTTCCCGCAGCCGACCAGCCCGGAGCTGCCGATGAATCCGGGAACGGCATACCGGCGGCTCAAGACGCTGCTGGAGGAAGCGGGACTGCCGAGCATTCGCTTTCATGATCTTCGTCATACGTTCGCAACACACGCCCTCACCAGCGGCGTGGACGCGAAAACGCTGGCGGGGATTCTGGGTCACACGAACGCCAGCTTCACGCTCGACACCTACACGCACGTCACGCCGGATATGCGCGAAGCCGCGGGCGGCATCGTCGGCGGCTTCATGGAGGACCTATTCGGAAAGGAGCTGAAGCCTTGGCAAAGAAGCGAAAAGCAGGCGACGGACTGATCCGTCAGCGCGCGGACGGACGCTGGGAGGGGCGGTACGTTGTCGGTTACGACGATCACGGCTACCCGAAAACAAAGGCCGTCTTTTGCAAAAGCAAGCGCGAGTGCACCGAAAAGCTGGCGGCGCTCAAGGCGCAGCTCGGCGGCATTCCGTCGGACAAGCTGCGGCCGGAGATGCGCTTTGCCGACTGGCTGGATTACTGGTATGAAACGCACTGCAAGCCGAACATCCGCACCTCGACGCAGTCCGGCTACGAAGATCGCATCCGCCTGCACATCAAGCCGGAGCTGGGCGAAATTCCGCTGAACAGGCTGACACAGAACGACCTCCAGCAGTTTTACGCACGGCTGAAAAAGAGCGGCCGCAAAACGCGCACGGAGTATTATGGTGAGGGGCTGTCCGACCGCATGGTGCGGATGTGTCACGCGACCTGCCGCTCGGCGCTCCAAAGAGCTGTGCAGGATGGACTCATCCGCACGAATCCCGCCGAGGGCTGCAAGCTGCCACCAAAAAAGGCGCACGAGATGCAGGTGCTGGCGCGGGATGAATTGCAGCGGTTTCTCATTCAGGCGCAAGCCGAGGGTTACTATGAACTGTTCCTTCTGGATTTGGCGACAGGCCTGCGGCGCGGGGAACTGCTGGCGCTGCAATGGGACGACCTCGATTTTGAAACAGGCGTCCTCACAATCAGCAAACAGGTCAGCTTGGTTCGCGGCAAGATCGTGATGAGCGTGCCGAAGACGAAAAGCTCCATCCGCAAGCTGGTGCTGCCGCCCGCCGTCGTGCAGGTGTTGAAAGAATACCGTGAAAGCAATCACTCCCGCTGGATGTTCCCGTCGCCGGTGCTGGAGGATCTGCCGCTCAACCCCGGTTCGGTCTACGACCGATTGCAGCTGATTCTGGAGCACGCAAACTGCAAACAGGTGCGTTTTCACGACCTCAGACACACGTTCGCAACGTTGGCGCTGCAAAATGGGATGGACGTGAAAACGCTCTCCGCCATGCTGGGGCATGTGTCGGCGGCCACGACGCTGGACATTTACACGCACTCGACCTCTGATATGCAGCACGCCGCCGCGCGGAAGATCGACTGCGGAATCGGCAAGGCAGAACTCCCGGACGAGCCTGCGCCGCAGGCAAATGCGCCCGCCATCGTTGACTTTCAGCCTTACATGGGCAAGGTCCGCAAGCCCGGAACGGGCTGCATCAGCCAGATCAACGACCACCTGTTTGAAGGCCGCTACTCCCCGACATGGATCGACGGCAAAAAGCACGCGCGGAATGTGTATGCGCATACGCGCGAGGAATGTGAGGAGAAGCTGAAGGTGCTGATCGCAGAGATGAAAGCGGAGCTGGCGGAGTTGAAGCGGCAGAAAGCGGACAGTCATTGATCGAATGAACGGAACGCAGCCGCCCGGAATGCCCCGGATGGCTGCATTGTGTTTTGGGCGCGGTTTTGCTATAATGAAATAAATTGGGATTTGTTGCTCCATACGCCCTTGACAATAGTCCTTACAATATACTATAATAATATTTACAAATACTATTTGTAAGTGGGGGACTTATGGAAAACAATCATTTTAACGTTGCGTGGGCGAAAAGCACTGCTCTATATACAAAAGCAGCTTCGGTACTTGGCGTCGGATACCCGGAAATGATGGTGCTGTATGCGCTGGAATCCATGGGAGAACTGACGCAAAAGCAGATCGCAGAGAATTTCGGTATGCAAAAACAGACGGTTCATACGGTCGTGAGCGCACTTCAAAAGAAGGGCTATTTACTGTTGGAGGCCAGCGAGGGCGATAAACGTGAGAAGCGGATCGTCTTGACTGAAAGCGGACAGGTATACGCCCACAGAATGATTGCGCCTTTACGAAAAGCCGAGGAGAAGGTTTATAGAACAATCGGGAACGAACGGCTCCAAGCCATGTGTGAAATTCTTGACCTTTTCAATCTTCTCTTTGAAAGAGAGCTGAGCGGAGGTCTGGGCAGTGAATAACAAGCGGACTTTCTTTCAGTATGTGATTCCGTCCGTGTTATCCCTGTCTCTTATACACATCTCCGAGCCCACGAGACG
>ENA-OZWM01000103-OZWM01000103.1-human-gut-metagenome-genome-assembly--contig:-NODE-103-length-10114-cov-5.397356_pt1 | contig 10114 bp, 10 predicted proteins | sample MGYA00244850_ERZ654084 | MGnify/ENA primary metagenome ERZ654084 (study PRJEB26926, sample SAMN06165176) | human gut metagenome | biome: ENVO:00009003; feature: ENVO:2100002; material: ENVO:00002003... | reverse complement strand
ACCGAATGTGCGCGTTATCGTCCATGACAAATCTTCCCTTGCGCCGGAGGGCAAGCCCGTTGCCTTTTGCCTTGACCCGGAAACGGGCTTTTCGTGGATAGGCGAATACGACATCACCGCCGACGAGCTGCTGTCCGGCGCGGGCGGCAACACCGCCACCAAAACCGAACAGGCTGAAAGGCTGATACTTGACCTGCTTGCAGACGGGAAAGAGCTTGCCAGCGAGGACATTGTAAAAGCCGCAGCCGAAGCCGGAATATCCGAAAGGACGGTACAGAACGCCAAGCGCAACATGGGCGGCATTTTAGGCGCAAGGCGTGTCGGCGGTCAATGGTACAACTTCATCAAGAAGAAGCAGCCACCCGAACCCGCAAACTGAAAGTGCAAAACGCAGAGCCTTTGCGCTTTGCACTTTCGCACTTTCACGATAATTTGCGTCAATAACTCAAAAAAGCACTTGACAAAACGCTTCATGGCGGCCATAACCGTGTTCAGAACTGTGCATACCAGCAGTCCCGGAAGTAGGGTAGAAACGCCGGTTTTTCTCTTTCTAATCAGCCAGAATCCAGACCAAAGTAATGTAATGGCCGGAAATAGAATGTTTCCCCAGAACATGAGTTTGGCAGGGATAGCAAAACGGCCATTATAGTAGAATACTATTATTTGCCTAATTAAGTCAAATTTTTTCGTTGAAAGGTCAACAAATCTCAAAAAGCCGGTTCGCAGCACACTTATAGCGCACACGCCGACAAAAGTGAACCATCCTACCACGCTGCACGCTTTCCTGTTTTTTTCACCGCTACCCCAGCTGCTCCGTCACGGCAAAGTGGCTTTTCTCATACCGGATCAGCCCGTCCCGCTGCATGAGGGACAGCTCGTTGCTCAGCGCGCTGCGCTCCACGTTCAGGTAGTCCGCCAGCTGCTGGCGGTTGTAGGGGATGTCGAATTCATAGCTGCCGGTGCGCTTGATGCACTCCGAGAAATAGGACAGCAGCCGCTTGCGGATGGACTTGGGCGAGGTGTGCAGCACCCGGCGGGAGAGCTGCAAGTTCTTCCCGGCAGAGAGTGTCAGCAGGTTCCGCAGCAGCCGGAGATGGCGGGGACACACCTTGGCGCAGGGCTCCAGCACCTGCCCGATGTGCAGCAGCAGCACCTCCGTATCCTCGGCGGCGGTGACGTTGACCATCAGCGGCTCACCCGGCACGCAGGCATACGCCTCCGCAAAGATGCCGCCTGCGCCCACGCTGCTGAGGACGCTGTTGTTGCCCCATACGTCCCCCATCTCGATGATGACACGGCCGGACAGCACCACGCCCAGCTGCTCCGTGGGCGTCCCCTCCGGCAGGATGACCGCGCCCTTTTTATAGGTGCGCTCTGCGGCGCGCAGGCAGCGCAGCATTTCCTCGATGTCCGGCACCGTCATGCCGCGAAATAGCGGGGTGTTTCCCAAATTGATCCGCATATTTTTCTCCTTTTCGTTGGCGTGCCAACAGACTTTCATAAATTATGATAGTAAAATGAAGCCACAAAGTCAAGAAGAACCGCAAGGAGGACAAAAATATGGTACGGAGAATCATTGAGATCGACAGGGACAAGTGCAACGGCTGCGGCGCCTGCGCCGAGGCGTGTCACGAGGGCGCCATCGCCATGGTGGACGGCAAGGCGCAGCTGATGCGGGACGACTACTGCGACGGTTTGGGCGACTGCCTGCCCACCTGCCCCACCGGGGCCATCACCTTTGTGGAGCGGGAGGCGGCGGCCTATGACGAGCAGGCTGTCATGGAAAATAAGCAGCGGAAAATGCGGAAAGAGGGCATGACCCTGCCCTTTGGCTGCCCCGGCAGCCAGTCCCGGAATATTCAGCGCGAGGCCGCGCCCGCCGCGGAAGCTCCCCGCGCTGAGCAGGCAAGCAGGCTTTCCCAGTGGCCGGTGCAGATCAAGCTGGTGCCGGTGAACGCCCCGTATTTTGACGGCGCGCGGCTCCTCATCGCCGCCGACTGCACCGCCTACGCCTACGCCGCCTTCCACGAGCGGTTCATCAAGGGACACATCACGCTGGTGGGCTGCCCCAAGCTGGACAGCGTGGACTATGCCGAAAAGCTAACGGATATCATCCGGGAGAACGACATCAAGAGCGTCACCGTCGTGCGCATGGAGGTACCCTGCTGCGGCGGGCTGGAGCTGGCGGCGAAAAAGGCACTCCAGCAGAGCGGAAAGTTCATCCCGTGGCAGGTGGTCACCGTCACGGTGGACGGCAGGCTGGTGGAGGATTAAAACACAGGAGAACACGAAAGGAGAAGTATTATGAAATACGTTTGCACCGTTTGCGGTTGGGAGTACGACGAGAGCGTGGGGTATCCGGAGGGTGGCATCTCCCCCGGTACGCCTTGGAGCGAGGTGTCGGAGGACTTTGAATGCCCCCTGTGCGGCGTGGGTAAGGACAGCTTCGAGGAGGCGTGAGCTTTCTGTAAGAGAGGCAAAGACTATGAGTTTTGAAAACTGGAAGGACAGAATCGGCACATTCGAAGTGATGGACGTGCGGGGCAAAAAGATGGACTTCTTCCCCGCATTGAAGGCAAAGGCTGCCGCGCTGAAAAACGGCGAAGGACTGCATATCATCCAGACCTTCGAGCCCGTTCCCCTATACCCGGTGCTGGCTCTTATGGGCTTTGAGCGTCACACGGAGAAGGTGAGCGGCAGCGAATACCACGTCTGGTTTTATCGAGTGAGGAAAGGAGAATAACCGCATGTGATTGCCCATAGGTTTTGTTGTCTAGGGATCAGTTCTTTCTGCCTTGCTTTCTTGCTGACATATCCGTTAAACCTTGTGTCTCGGGTACCCTTTTTCTCCTAAACACATCGAATTCGACACGGTTGAAATTTGGACTGCACTGTACGTTCCTCACAAGCCGAGAAATGTGATGATACTCCTGCTATGAAGCGAGTTTGACATAGTAAACTTTTGAGGTCTTTCATTCCTATGGGATATATTCTGGTTCATAGCATTACTCTTTCACACCCTTGATCCGCTTCTGGATATCCTCCACAGATGGCAATTGGCGTTCCAGCTCTTCCGGCAGGCTGCTGGTGATCTGGTAGGCGCTGACGCCGATGGGCTTGCTCATGTCCTTGAGGGAGTATTCCGCCACAAGATCGTTCTTGCTCTTGCAAAGCAACAAGCCAATAGAAGGATTGTCCTGTTCTTTCTTCAGAATGCCATCCACCGCTGAGAGGTAAAAGTTCAGTTGTCCGGCGTACTCCGGTTTGAACTCACCGGTTTTCAGTTCAATCACCACATAGCAGCGGAGATTGAGGTTGTAAAACAGCAGGTCGATATAGAAATCATCACCGCCTACATTCAGGTGATATTGATTGCCGAGAAAGGCAAAGCCTGTCCCCAACTCCAGTAGAAGCTTCGTCACGTCTTTGACCAACGCCTGTTCAATGTCGCGCTCCACCATGTCCGCCTTGAATGGGATGAAGTCAAAGATGTACGGGTCTTTCATCGTCTGCGCTGCAAGCTCGCTCTGCGGGGAGGGCAATCGCTTTTCAAAGTTGGATACTTTTTCCGCCAGCACCTGCCGCTGATACAGGCCGCTTTCGATTTGATGAACCAGCACGTTGCGAGACCACCCGTTCTCGGCACTTCTCTCTGCATACCATAGGCGTTCCTCGAGACCGGAAAGCTTGTCCAGCAGCACAACATTGTGTCCCCACGGAATTTGTGCAACAGGTCGTTGCACAAATTCGTCGTCAGGATACGCCGCTGCAAATTTCGCCATGTACTTCAAGTTTCTCGCCGAGTAGCCGGTGGCGTCCGGAAAGGAAAGCTTGATGTCGGCGGCAAGATTCTCCACGAATTTGCTGCCCCACGTCTTGTGAGCGTTGATAACCTCGCCGATGGAGTGATAAAGAATCAACAGCTCCCGATTGACGCTGATTGCCGCACGATACTGCGCTGTGCGGATCTCCTGTTTGATTGACTCGACGATATGCAGATATTCGTTGGAATTCATCAGCATGACATTTCTCCTCCTGCCACATACGATCTCAGTCAAGTACTCTTTTTCAGTATATCAGATATTTTTGCTCCCGTCGAGAGAAGAAATACGTCATTCAACTGGTTACAAGCCGTAACCGTTTCATTACCTTGTTTCGCATTTCGAGTGCTTTGCCGTGCAGACTTTTGTACAGCAAAAGGGAAAACCTTGATAAATCAAGACTTTGCAGATAAGAAGAACTCCTCTTTTCAACAAGAATATTTGAAAAACGGAGTTCATTCAACCTTTACAGAGATTGGTTTCTGCTGTATACTACAGATATAGTGTGCCTGAGCAAACCTGTCCCGGAGAGATCAAGATGAGAGAGGATGTGCGTCACATGAATGGCAATATTACTAATATATGCACAAACGACTATGGTAATCAGACCTATGGCTTTATTTTGGGAGAAGACGGTCGAGATTATTTCTTTCATAGGAATAATCTTATCAACTGTTCTATAGTTCGGCTTCAGGAAGGAGACCCTGTTGAGTTCACGCCAGAACTCGACCAGCGCGAGCCGGACAAGTTGTGTGCCACAAATGTTCGCAAACGAACCACATCCTCTCCTACGGTGGTTCAATATGCCAATCCAGGAATACACCGCGATGTGTCGCTAGAAAAATTCAATCATGATGAGCAGACAATTATTCGGATTTTGGCTAAGGCCCTATATATTACCAATGGCGGTAGGGAGCTAACTGTAGGTAGCTGCCATTATCGTTATGTACTAGCCAAACCGACGGAAGACTATGTAGTGAACTTCAACCTCCAGCGTGAAATTCCCGTAATCTTTTCTGACTATGAGTCTCTGGAACCCCGTTGTCTGGATGTGGCCGCCCATGTGGCAAAGGACATCCCTTCTGCCTTGCGGTTGGATCGAAGTTGTCAAATCGTGGTTAGTCGGGACAGCAATGTTGAGGAAAAGCTCGGAGAACTGCTTCGGGACAGCAACCTCAGTTCAGTAGTCATCCCCTTTTCGTACAGGGAGTTTGTATCCGGTGATATGTCTACCGCCCACATTCTCGGCCGGTTTCGCAAGTATTTGTTTGATGCCGACTTATTCACCACTTCGCAGCCTATTGTTAATGATGTCTTTTTCTTCGGACGCCGGGACTACGCTTTAGACGTAGCTACAAAATGCAAGAGTTCGTCCAACCTGTGTGGTATTTTTGGCCTGCGGCGAAGTGGAAAAACCTCCATGCTGTACGCTATTCAACGACAACTAGAGAACGCAGGCTGTTCGGTAGTATTTATCCCTTGTCAAGAAGAAATGGAGACACTGGGCTGGAAGAGTGCCTTGTATCGGGTAACAGAGGATATCAGGCGCGTCCTTGGACTCGATCCCGCCATTTTGGCCTCTGATGCAGAATACGAGGCAGATGGGGCCAATGTCTTCGGAGAAGATATGGATACCATGCTCCAAGGCTGTTCAACCCCTGTTGTGCTAATGTTTGACGAAATTGAAGCCATCACCTTTGGCGTGGGGGAAACGACGAGTCCTTGGTACGATGGCAACAGTTTTATCCACTTTTGGAATATTTTGCGGGGGTACTGCACCCGGCCTGGGTCAAATCTTTCCATTGTCGTGGCGGGTACCAATCCCATGATTAACGAAATGCCTGTCATTGGTAAGGATAGAATCGCAAACCCCATGTTCCAGCAACTTTCAGCGTCTAACCAAGGTAGTTATCTTAAGCCATTTGATATTCCCAGCACTAAAACTATGATTGACACCTTGGGTGGATACATGGGGATCAAATTTAACGACTCTATCCCTAGCAAGCTGGTGGAAGATTGCGGTGGCCACCCCTACCTGATCCGGCTGCTTTGCGGTCAGATTTATAAATATGTCCGCGAAAAAAAGCTCTCAAGGCCTTTTGAAGTGTCCAAGGCGGTATATGAAGCAGCTAGGTGCGAATTTGAGAAGAGCAACGATGCGGAGAGCTTTTATTTAATGATTCTAGAGATTCTCCAGACTTCGTATCCCCGGGAGTACGATACCTTAAAGATTCTGGCTATAGATGGTGATGGACAGCTTTCCCGTGTTTTAGACAATGCCCAGATTGTTCATCTCATCGGTTATGGACTCATTGAGAAAAACGGAGAACGTTTCGCCATCCGCTATGATACAATAAAACGGTTCCTGCAGGGCAAGTATATATTCGAGCGGACGGGCCTGAGCTTTAAAGAGCAAGCTTTGGAGATCAACGCTCGGATGAACGACTGTGAACTGCGCCTACGTGCACTGGTGCGACGTACTTTGAACGCACACAAAAAGGTAATCAACCCCAAGCAGGTCTTTTTAGACGCCATGGCCGCCCACCCATCCGTGACCGAGAAACAGAAGAGGATTGCCACAGGTTTGGAATATAAGGATCTGTTTGACCCCACGGTGAATCACGGCTGTTACTTCTTGGTGCTGGTTCTTGTAATCGAGCAAAATTACGATACTATATTTTCGGCTTTATTCGGCCAGGATAAGGACACGGTAATTGAAACGCTGAAGGCTCGCTTCAACCGATACCGTCAGATACCGGCTCACCCCATAGATGAGGACGCAAAAAAATGGAGTGACCATGAGTTCAATCAATTCAGAACTGATATGACCTGGCTGGAGAACATCCTATCCGATAACGAGTAACCGCACTCCAATTTTGCCTTACTCGCATTATAGCAAAAGTGTTCAAAGACAATATACCTCAGAGCAGCCCCCGCTTTTCGAGCTTTTTTATCGAAGAGCGGGGGCTATTTACATAAAGGGTGTGCTTATTTTCAGCGTAAGTAATCAAAGGCTTGTCCTATTTCACGCAACCCCTTCAGCATCCCTTTTGACGTCATCTGCCCCCCCGAAGCGCCGAAACTTTTCATGTTGCTCCGGCGTCGCGTCGCAATCAGTTTCCAGCGTGTGATGCGCAAAAAGGACTCGGTTTTTCGACTAAAATGTTTGAAAAGCCAAATTTATTCAAGGCGTATTCAACTACTTTGCACATCACTTTTAACAAATGACCTCAGCGTGCCAAATCCGCACTCTACTTCTGCAACTTTTCAATTTTCTCGATCCCGCTTTTCAGCCGGACAAGCACCTCATCCTTAGAAAGTATCCTGACCGACTCGACCAACGCACGAATTTGGTATTCGTCCCACTTCGTAATGACTGTACCGGCCTGCTCCAAAGTATCTGCGGCCAACTCCATGTGGCTGGTCAATTCTGCGTCTTCTGCCTGCCGCTGCTCCAGTTCGGCACGTTTGGTCTTCAGCTCCGCTTGCTGGGCAAGGATCGTCTTGAACCGTTCACTATAGTCTTCACTATTGCCGGAGGCCGCAGCTACGAAGGCGGTATCGAACTCCCGTGCCAGAGCTTCTAATTCTCTGTCGATCTCCGCGACGGTAAGTTCTTCACTTCGGCTGGGACGTATCACCACCTGTAGATTTTCCGTGACCTGCCGCACCAGTGCGGGTTTCTCAGACATTGCGCCGTTGATAACCCGCAGGATGGCCTGCTGGAGCTGCTGCTCATCCACGGCGGGCGAATCATGGCAATACTTTTTGCCGTAGTCGAAGCGACTGATGCAGCGCCAGACGATGTGCTTCTTTCCTCTGTTGACCCAGGTGCAGCGGCGGTACAGTGTGCCGCATTCACCGCAGATGACCCGATCTGACAGGGCATATTTCGGCGTGTAGCAGCTTCTGCCGCTGGGAGTGCTTTTCTGTGTATTGCCCTTCAGTGCGTTGCGCCGCGTCAACTCTGTCTGCACTGCGTCGTATGTCTTGCGGTCTATGATCGCTTCATGGTTATTTTGCACAAGATACATGGCACGTTGCCCTGTATTGCGGATGGTCTTACGGCTAATGCAGTCCTGTCGGAAGGTTTTCTGCATCAGGACGTCACCGGCGTATTTCTCGTTGGATAGGATACCTCGTACCGCTGTATGTGTCCATGTTACACCGCCACGGGCGTTTGGAATGTGACGTTCCTCTAAGTCTTTGCGGATCATATTAAGGCTGTCGCCGCGGAGGTACTTCTGGTAGATCTCCCGGACGATCTCTGCCTGTTCTGGAATGGCCCGTGGCTTACCATCCGGTCCTTTCTCATAGGCGTACAGATTGTGGTAGTTAATGGTAGCCTCACCGCGCTGCATGGCGTAGCGCTTGCCCGCCTGGATATTGCCGGAGATGGACTCGCTCTCCGCCTGGGCGAAGGCCCCCATCATGGTCAGCATCAGCTCTGTGGACTCGTCCATGGAGTTGATGTTTTCTTTTTCAAAGTAGACCGCGATGCCCTGCGCCTTCAGCATTCGGACGTAGTTCAGGCAGTCCACCGTGTTGCGGGCGAAGCGGGAGATGGACTTGACCAGGATGCGGTCAATGAGTCCGCGTTCGCTGTCAGCCAGCATCCGCTTGAAATCCTCCCGTTTCTCCACCGAGGTGCCGGTGATGCCCTCGTCGGCATAGATGTCCACCAGCCGCCAATCATCATGCTCGGTGATGTACTGCGTATAGTGGATGTTCTGAGCCGCGAAGGAATTTAGCTGATCCTCCGAGGAGGAGCTGACACGGCAGTAGGCGGCCACTCGCAGCTTTTGGGCATCCCGCTCATGGTTGGCCTCGATCCTAATGACCCGTCGCTCCTTGCCGTTTAGGGCAAGATTCCCATTGATCTTTTTCTCCTCCGTGGCTGTTCACCTCCTCCTTGTAGCAACACAACATACCACAGTCATCTCGTTAAAGCTACTGCTTTTTGCAAAGAAATTCAGAAAGAAATAAGGATCGTTGCGCCGGTCTGCGCCGCGATGCGCGCAGCGACCTGCTCCAGCTCTGCCTTGGGAAAACCGGCTCGTTTCAGCGCGGCCAAAAGATTCAAAATGCCGCAAAAATCAACGTTCTTATCCTGCATAGTTTTCTCCTTATATCCGTTTTCTGATGGCACAAACGCGGGTGCTGCGGTAAGAGGTAATGGGGTATAGGTAGTAGGTATGTGAGGGGGAGGGAAAGTGCAGCACCCGCATTTCTGCCATCAGGCAAAGGTCATGGCGGGGCCGCCCCGGTTTCCCGGAACGGCCCACGCCGTTTCTGTCGTTTGTCCAGTCCTATTCGACACTACTTCCCGGACTGTTGGGCGGTCAACTGGTCTGCGGCTGGCGCCGCACATGGGAATTGCACCCCTCCGAGGATCTCTCCGAGCTGCACCGATTGCTTGTATCTGTCGCTATGCAGAAGTACCATTGTAGGCAGATGAGATCATGGCGAGGCAGCCTGCCGCGGCTGCTTTTGGATGAACGGGTATCGCTGGGCACCTTCCGATCTGGGGCCTGCATTGACACGGGGAATTCCCGTGCAGGTGGTCATGGCGCGTTCTCCGCATCGCCGTCCTCTTTCTTACGGAGGCTCATCTGCTGATGTGATCCAGTTGCCGAATATGGCCGAATGGCGTTTTTCAAGGTACAATAGGCCCTTTGTTTGGCTTGAGTAAATTGTACCTTGAAGGAAAGCCACGGAACAGAAACAGTTTGGAACATTGCATACCCAAAATGGAACATTTTACAGTTTCGCTTGCAATTCAGAGAGGATATCGATTGCCATTCTCAAACACTGCTTTCTGTCCACGCGATAGTTTTCTTTTCCAAGCAAGAGAAAATCCATGGAGACATCGAAGAACATTGCCAGCTCAATGGCAATTTCAATCGGGCCTATCTGTAAGCCGTTCTCAATTTTAACTATGTAGGTTCTACTAACATTTATCTTTTCAGCAAGCTGTTCTTGAGTGAGCTCTCTGCCGGTGCGTAACCGTTTGATTCGCTCCCCGTATGCCATTCGGTCAAAATGCATTTTATTCCCTCCGTTTCGTCATTTGTGAAGAACTCGCAAACGGCAGAAACGGTGGGGCACGGCAATGAAATTGGCATCCGCATAATGAAAAGCGGAGAAAAAGCCAAGGATGGCCGCAAAGGGCCATCCTTGGCTTTTTCTCCGTTTTGTTGTGTTGTCTGGTCGCATGGTTAGGTGGCCTCTCGAATATCTCCAGAGGCCAATGTGTTCCGGGAACTCCGCTTCCTATATCAGCGTTCTCTATA
>ENA-OZWM01000100-OZWM01000100.1-human-gut-metagenome-genome-assembly--contig:-NODE-100-length-10233-cov-3.790136_pt1 | contig 10233 bp, 9 predicted proteins | sample MGYA00244850_ERZ654084 | MGnify/ENA primary metagenome ERZ654084 (study PRJEB26926, sample SAMN06165176) | human gut metagenome | biome: ENVO:00009003; feature: ENVO:2100002; material: ENVO:00002003... | reverse complement strand
GACATCTACAGCTTCTTAAAACTCCGAAATGCTGCAGCGGCAATTTCTGAAGGGGGCTGTGTCTTGAGCGGCAGCTTGCATTGATACTGTGAACCGAACAGATTATTGTCACGGACACAGACCTGAACGGTAGATCGCTGCCAAACAGAATTTGTGAATGCAAACCTCAAAGCAGTTTGCTCCCTGCACGCCTTCTATCCTACGGCCTGCGTCAGCACACATGCCGTTGTGCTTTGCGACATGAACGGCAGGCAAATGCCGCTCTCACCCGCGCCGACCAGCAGCTCCGTGCCGCTTGGACTGATCAGGAGGGGATACGTCTCACACAGATACATCGGGCCGTCCGTGACGCCGTAGTTATTGCCGCCCACAAGCGACAAGCTGAGCGTCACATAGCTCGGCCCGTCCAGAATGGTCTGAATCGTCCAGAAACCGCTCCACATCTCCTCAATGTCGTCACTGTCTTCATATACCCACTCCAGATCGACCGTACCGCCCGTCTCATCCTCAAGATAGAAGCGCAGCGAGAAATAGGCATAGCGGCTGGTTTCCCCCACCATGGTTTCTGTGATCCAGCCCATGCCGTCACGCTGCGATCCGGCAAGACCGAGCGCGGTCATGCCGCTCCAGCCGTCGGCAAGCCACGCGGAAAACTCGGCCGGGGCATCATACCAGGCATATTCCGTAAAGTCAAACGAAAGATAGTCTCCAGTTTCCGATATACACGGCGCAAGATAGCTCATCGCATCAAGCGAGGGATACCATTCGCAGGTGTTCCCGTTGTTGTCGGTGATAAAGACCTGCGTGTCGGCCTCATATGCAACGCCGTCGAGATTCGCAAAGAGCAGCACCGGCTCGCCGCTCTCCGACCGGTAGAGCACCTCCGTGACCTCGTCGGTCTGTGTTTTTTCGTTCCACTGCACGCGGTTGATCGCAACCGTCGCGTTCTCGTCGACCGGCACGATGCAGTACAGATGCCCCGCACCGCCGATAATATGCTCCTCGTCGATCTCGGCGATGAAGGGGTATTCGAGGAGCAGGGCCTCATTGGTTTCCCACAGCCATGCGGGGAAGCCCGCCTCGAAGCCCTCGTCAAACAGCCCGCCGACATAACCGAGATATGCCGCGCCAAACATGGTCATTGGAAAGTCGATCCTATCCCGCAGCCATCCAAGCGAGGTTTCTGCCTCCTGTGAAAACCCGTATTGTACCGGCTGTGTGTCTGACGCCTCGTCGCGTGACGTGCGATCACGCATATCATTTTGCAATGGAGCTTCCTCCGGCTGCTTTTCAGGCGTTTTTTTGTCGAGTTTTGTAGGCATTTTTACCTTATCTGTACTTGTTCTCGATTCGTTAGGCTCTGTTTGCGTCTTCTGTACACAGGCGCAAAGCGACAGCAGCAGAACCAGTGCCAGCAACAGCGCGAGTATTTGTTTGGGTGTTGTTTTCATAGCCGCTCCTTTCAGAATTTTCCGCTTCGGCCGGAACCGCCGCCGCCGGATTCGCTGTAACTGCTTCCGCTGCTGGAAGAGCTGCGCTCGATCTTCCGGCTGGAGGTCGTCTTATGGGTAAAGCGATCTGTTTGCTCCGTAAGCCGGAGTCCCGCGGAGACGTAGTCGTTCGCGGTTGCTTTTTTTGATACAGTGTCCATTTTCTGCCATATCACAGCGACGACCGCGGCTGCTGCCAGCAGGGAAAGACCGATCACGATAAGGAGCGGATAGAACAAGCTCGCCCGGACGGGCTTTCCTGCGGAAGCCTTTTCCAGATAGACGCTGCATTCTTTGACGTAATCCTCAAAGCCGCCGTACCAGTCGTTCTCGCCGAAATTGTCGAGGAAGACCTTTTCCAGCTTCTGCTGACCATAGCTGTTGAACGCATACTCGCAGCGTGAGCCGTAGCAGAACATTGCCCAGTCGCGGTCATCCATGCTGAGCAGGAGCATGATCCCGTCGCGGTTCGGTCCTTCGCCCATGGTGTATTCATGGTAGATGGTGTAGGTCGCCTTATAGACGCCTTCAGAATGGAAGTCCCGATAGTCCTCCACGGTTACGATGTAGACGCCGACACCATACTTTTTGGAGACGCTTTCCGCCATCTTTTCCAGCAGCATATCTTCGTTTTCGCTGAGAAGTCCGGCCGCGTCCGTCACATAAGAAAGTTGTGCGCCTGTCTGCTCAGCCGCAGCTGCGCCCACGCAGAGCACAAGGCAGAACATAAGCACCAGCAGGAGACAACGTATTCTTTTTTTCATGTCTCAGCCCTCCCTATCGCGCCAAAAGCAGCAGCGCGGTCACACTGATGGCAATAAGAGATGCCGCGATTGCCGCAAACAGGCCAATTACCCGTTTCGTGCTGACCGGAAGGTTGCCGACAAGCTTGCCGGTCTGACCGTTCATGGCAAAGAGGAAATCTTTTCCCTCCCACCTTGTGTTCAGGATCCAGACGGGAAGCAGTGCGTAATGCACCTTGCCGCGCTTCAAGTGGATATCCCGGCTCGTTTCATTGCAGGTGGTGTAGCCCGAAACCGTGCGTTCCAGTGCGCTCAGCAGCGAGCCCGCGCAGCGTGTGTCTGCCCGTTCCCGGCTGTCTTCGACGCTGACATCATATTTATCTGCCATAAATCCGGGCAGATACGCTGTGGAAAATGGCCTGAGCTCCGCGTAATCATACGGTTCGATGGAGTCCATATAATCGTCCGGCATTTTGCTCGACGCGTCCACCGGGATCTTTTCAAAGGCAATGGAGCCTGCGCGTCGCACATCATAGTGGCTTGTCTCCGTGATCTCATAGTCTCCTGAGGTGTAGGTATGTACCTGCGTAGCATGGAATTGCGCACTTCCGCTGGCCTCGCCGTCGTACATCCAGAAAGGTACATACACACCCTTGATCTCCTCCAGATGGTTGGCTTTGGAGAAGGTCGATGGCAGCAGAGGCTTTTTGAGATAGTGCTTCTTCAATGCCTTGATGGCATCCTCCTTGCTCAGCTTGAAGGGCAGCACAAAATCGGGCTTCAAAATGCCGCTGAACTGTCCCGGAAGCACCGACGGGTTTCCACAGTATGGGCAGGATGTGGCTGCAGTCGTTGCGTCGCAGAGCAGCTCCGCACCGCACGATGGGCAGCAGTATGCCTTCATGTCGGCCGCGTCCGCGCCCCAGTCCTCGCTCAGGCCGGAAGAATCCCAGTCAGAGCCGTCTGCGGCAGTCTGCTGTTCTTCCGCTTCGGCAGATTTTTGAGCCGCTTCCGTTTCTTCCTGCTTCTGTGCCGCTTCCGCCGCTTTTGCTTCTTTTTCCGCGTAGAACGCTTCAATTTCTGCGATATCGAAGCTTGAGCCGCAGTAATCGCACTCCAGCCTGCCGGATTCTCCTACAAAATGGAGCGGTCCCGTACAGGCGGGACATTGATAATTTGTGATTTGTGTTGCCATCTAAGTTCCTCATTTCTCAGACCAGTGTTGCAGCCCACAAGGGCAGATTGCAGTGCCGAACACAGTTATGATCATGTTATTCCGGATATGTCCCGCAGGCTCACTGCTTGTGATAGATCGTGTTCGTGTCTCTTATGACGTTTTCTTCCGAATCGTACAAGACGCACATATCCGCCGCCGCATGATCGCTGTTTCCCAGCGCGATCTGCTGCAGGTGCTCCGCCGCGTCCTCACTGTATTCTCCGCCGAAATACGGCGTCTGAAACGCGGACTCGACGCACAGCTCCCAGCCATTCCATTTCTGCTCCGTTTCGTCGAACCACAGCTCCGCCGCACGCAATTCGCTCCCGTCTGCGTCCGTGGAAAACACATATTTTTGCAGACCATCCTCGGAGATCCACGTGCCCTCGAGCAGCGCAAAAACATTGCGTGTCTGCTCATGCTCGGCGCTCTCCCGCTCTGCCTGCGCCTGCCGCTCCGCATCGCTGTAATACCGCGCCTCGTCTCCCATCGTCATCATACCGTAGTCCAGCCAGAACGTATCCGCCAGCCACGCAAACTGCGGAGAGTCCAGATAGCGCAGATGATAGACCGTATCGTGGTCTTTATCCTCAATCGTGAGTCCGCTGATTTGTTCTGCAAAATCCGCCTGAACTGTCAGAACGCCGTTTTGAAAGGAATATTCAAACTGATCGCCCAGATCCTCAAAATTTGCATCGTAGCAGCGGATGGGCGTGTCCTTGAACTGCCCGCCGCGGTAATAGATCTTCATGACCGCCGGGCTGTAAACGGTTTTTTTGATCTGGAAGTCGTCAAAAAGGACCGCTGTCTCCGGGTACTGATAGGCGCGCACGTCAGCGCCGCCGCAGGCGGTCAGACCGAACAGCCCCATCCATAGACCTGCCATGATGAGGAACGCCTTGAGCTTCACAGTATCCCCTCCGTTTCTCCGCAAATAGCCGGATTCTCCCGCTCCAAATTGGGGCGGGAGCCGGTTTTCATACAAATTTTCAGAAGGACGCTGCCCTTACTGGAACGTCATGTTGTTGAGAATGATGTCGGGCATCGTTCCCGGGACGCAGTCCATATTCCGAAGCCCGATGGAAAGGGCGCGGTTGTCGTCAAGCTGCGCGATATACTGAATCCATTCGTAGCCGATGTACTTATAGGTGCGGCCGCGGAAGGTGATGCCGCCGATCACGCGGTCTTCGATATCCTGATAGTTTTCGAATTTGTCCTTGTAGGAATCAAATTTTTCAACGGTCTCCCTTACCTCAAACTGGATAGCGCCCGCACCAAACGCTGTGGGATCGTCGTTTTCCACCAGGCAGCGCGGTCCATCATCGTACGACCAGCCGGATACCGGGATCTTCGTCATGATCTTGACCTTAACATCGTCTTTTGCAAACTGGGCGATTTCCACGGAGAAGTCCTTCATCTCGGCGTTTGCAGACGCTGCCTTGTTCGCCTCGGCGGCCTCGGCCTTCACGATGTCCAGATACTTTTCGATGGCTTCTGTGCCAGAGAAGCCGCTGGTGTTGTACGCACTCACCGTATAAACGCCCGACTCGTTTTCCTTGAAATTGACGTAGATGAAATGGGAGTCGTCGTCCTCAGAGATCCATTTGTAGTAGCGGTAGTTTGCCTTCATGTGGTCGCTGTACTCTTCCTTGACGAACTGACCTTCCACGCCGAAGTAGGCAACGATATCATCGTAAGTAGCGTCAAAAATATTATTATTGACCTCGTTCATCCAGACGTAGCCCTTCTGCACCTGCTCTTCCGTCACGATGCCGTCTCCGCCGGAGGCCGCAGCGTCCGGCGAGGTGGGCTGGGAGCCTTCTGTCGGAGCAGCTTCTTCCGAAGCATTTTCTCCGATGGCATCCGGCATGGACTTGCCTGCGTCAATCAGAGGCAGATACCAGTCGGTATAGCGGTAGGGATATGTATCTTCCTCCATGTCATCCCAGTAGAGTCCCCACGGGCGCAGATAGATGTCGTAGTGGAACTCGTCATCGCCATCTTCATAGTCGCCGCTGATCCAGATCATGTCGTCATAGTCCAACAGCGCGGGATCAACGATCCAGTCCGCATGCTCCAGGGCCACGTTTGTGAACCAGCCGCCCTCGGACATCACTGTGCCGTGTTCGCCGGTTCCGGCTTCGCTCAGACTGACCTGCGCGGAAGCCATGGGTTCGGACCTCGTGTAGTCCTCGTCCCAAAGCGTGATCGTGCCAGTGTAGTCCGTGCCGATGTCAATGACGCCGCAGACATCCCACCATTTTCCCTCCATGCTCTCGTAGTAGCCATAACAGCCGCTCATCTTCCACCAGCCGTACCATTCGCCGTTCCACCAGTCGAGCAGCGCGTCGCCGGTCTCGGCTGGATCGGAGGTCAGCGTGCTGTCAACGGGCGGTTCACCGCCGGTCGTATCAGCTGCAGAAGTCTCACGATTCAGTGAGGATGGGTCGATGGTGATCTTGCCGTTTTTCTTGCCGAAGAACTGCTCGAAGGTTGCCTCGACTGGACTGGTCGTGTCCTGAAGCAGATATGCTGTCCGAACTTCCAGCGTTGCGCCCGGAGCGACATCTGCAAACTGGCCTTCTATCACGGTTTCAAAGGTGTCGTAGTCGGCAAAGACGGTTGCAGCTTCCAGTTCTACGCCGTTCTGCATGAGCGTTTCATCGACGCTCCAAAGATACGACGCATTCTCCTTGCCGTTGTTTGTGAAGTCCAGTGTCAGAACGATCGCGTCATTTCCGTCCGAATCTTCCATGATGCACGCGCCCTTGTAGAGCAGCTCATAGTCACCGAGCTTGATCAGATTGGAGTCTTTCGCCTTATCCTTTCCGCAGGCGGTAAGGCTGCTGAGCAGCATCAGCGCCGCAAGAAGCAGGCATAGAAGCTTGATCTTCGTCTGTTTCATAATTCCCTCCCGATATTCTTAGGGATACACAAATCTGCTAATCAACAGGAAATAACGTAGCCTTCCGGAAAAAACAGCAGTGCATACCTTCGACATTTTGCTTTCCTTATTTCTTTTCGCGCTGGATAAGATTTCCATCCTTGTCGGTGAACTTGCCGCAGAGAATCTTGATAAAGTCAACAAGGTACCCGATGCCGAACAGACCTGCCGTCAGCGTATAAAGAATACCCGTGCCGATCTTGCCGACATAGTAGCGGTGGACGCCAAGCCCGCCAAGGAAGAGGCAGAGCAGGAACGTTGTCATCCAGTCCTTTGTTTCGACCGGAACCTCCGGCGCGACATAGTCCTCTACTTCCTCACCGTTCAAAATCTTCTTCACGGTTTCAGTCACGGTGTCGATATAGGCGCCACGCTCCGTTGCAAGGCCGACTGTCGCACCCTTGAGGCCCTTGCGCAATGCACTGTTCTTATCAACGCGCATACCGCCAACCGACATCTTGGCCTCCGTAATGACCGGCTGGATCCGGATGTGTGTGCCGTCCTTGAGGAAAAGCCAGAGACCAACGTCCACATTCGGTTCTTTCTCGAACGAGATGCGTTGACCGGGAATGCCGCCCTTGATCTGGAACGGCATCTGGAACGCCGTCCTGCGGGCATTGAGCTTCTCCATGATCTCTTCCAGTGTGGTGGAATAGGAAAGATCAAATTCACGGGGGCTGGTCGCGAATGCGACATCTTTCATGCTGCCAGTCAGGTTATCCATAGTTTTCTCCTTTCTAAAGTCCGGTGGGTGGCTGATACGTATTGTGCTTCTATGCGGTTTATTTTTTCGTAAAAGTGCCGCTGATGCCGTAGCCGGAGTTCTCATTCATGGTAAGGCTGCTGCCATCCACGGAGAACGTGTAAGTAGACGGTTCGCTCCAAGCCTCCAGCGTTACCGTAAGCTGGTCGCCGTCAATGGTATAGGTGCCATTCTGCTTCATGTACGCATTCTCCATGGTGCATTTGCCTTTTCCGTTGAACGTCCATGTGATCACACCGTCATCTCCGAGATCAGCAGACCATGTTCCGGCCAGCGCATCCTTACTGCCGCAGGCGGCAAGCGTCAGGAGCGCAGCTGCAATCAGGAGTAATGCTACATACTTTCTCATTTTTAAGTCCTTCTTTCTAAATCGTCGTTTGATGGATGGTTCAGCCGTTCACCGCGCCGCCGCAGTATTCACAGCAGCCGCTTGCATCCGGCGTGGTGGTTGCGCCGCAGTAGGGGCAGGTGACTGCCATCTTGGGCGCGGCGGCCTGCTCAATCTTCTCACGCACATCTTTTCGTACCTGCGTCAGCGCCTGACGGATCTCCTCGCCGAGCTTTTTGCAGTTGCGGTACTCGACATTGGTTTCGGGGTTGCATCTTGCCGGCATGCCCGGGCGTGCCGAGGGCGGCGGCGTAATGTCTATAGAGCTGGAGTTGACCTGAAAGCGCATTTCGTTGAAGTAGGGGTTGTTGACGAATATGGTGATGTAGAAATCATAGGAGTATTCATAGCGCGGCGGATTGTAGCTGACCTCCTTGCCGTCCTTATCCTCGCGCTTGAGTTCCGAACGGCTCTCGTCAATATCAAGATTGCAGCCGGTCACGTCTGCAAAGTCCAGAACATCCGGGTTTGCCTCCTGCAGATCTCTTGCTCTTGTTACCATAAACTTTCCCGCGTCCTCGTCCAGAAGCACCTTGGTGTTCGTGCCGAGCGTCCGGGTGGTGTGGAACGCCGCAACCTTCTGCCGGTTTTCCTCACGGTAGGCAAGCTGCGCCTTGATCTCCTCGACGGTGCTGCTGCGCCGGTCAGAGAACCACGGCGAGAGCTTTTTGGCACAGTTTTTGCAGAGATTCCCATTTTCCAGCTTGCGGTTGCCAAGTAAGCCGATCTTTTCTCCGCAAATATCGCAATATTTCTTATCGAACAGTCCCATATATGTACCAATCTCCTTTGTATCTGCTTCTCAAACTATGCGGCGTACTGTGCATCTGCCTTGGAATTGAGCACCGCGCCGTAGATGTACAAAGCCGGAACGGCCACGCCCGTCAGAACGCTTGTGACGTTAAACTCGCCGCCGTTGACCAGATTCATCACGATGCTCAAGACGCTGAATACAGCCACGATTGCGCCCCATACGATGAGCCCGCCTGCTTTTTCGCTGCGCTTGCTGTGCTTGACGCCTTTGATTCCGGCGATCAGCTGGCAAATCCCTCCGATCAGTGTCAGAAACAGCGCTGCCCAGTAGGCAAATGTCAGACCAGATGCTGCGCCGAGTCCTGCCGCCAGCGCACCCAGTCCGCCGACAAACACACCCGCTATGATGGAAAATACAGCGGCAATGATCATCAGAATGCCAGTGACCTTCAAAAACTTGTGTCCATTCATAATAATTCCTCCTCGCCTCCTTGTTGTTTGTTGTTGTTTGTTTTTATTATTCCGCAGGGCGTCTGGCTCCGCACTCTGCGCAAAATACGCTACTGCCATTCGGCATCCCGCACTCCGGACATTTCCATCCGCCGTCCGGCGCAGGTCTTGAGAAAATCCCGATCTCTGTTTCCTCAGCAAACGCTGCCAGAAGGTCAAAGATGCTCTGTGCGCCCGCGCCACAGTAGTTGTTCGTGAAAACCTCGCCGCCGTCCTGCCATGTCGCGGCAATGCAGCTGTCCGCAACACCATCCGGGCAGACGCCGGGGGGAACCGGAAGCTCCAGCGCGCGAAGCTCTTGTCCGATGCTGCTGAAATATGTCCGCGCCTTCTCCGGCTCGACGGCGATGTTCTGCCTGAAAATAGGCTTACCGTCGCCATCCTGATACCGGTAGGAGAAAAGCATCTGCTTCTCCGCTCGGGATGGCAGCGTCCGCTCATCGAGAAGGAAGCTGAAGCAGTCACGCGCAGACGAGGCGGTTTGCTCCCAGTAAATTCCGACCAACTCTGCTGTTTCGCGCACCTCACGCTGCTCTGTTTCAAGCTTGGATGCAGCATACGCTTCCTCGGCAATACCCAGAACCAAGGCCTCCAGTGCCTCCGCATGGCTGCCGCTGCGCGTTTGGGCCTCATCCCCGTCATCGGTGCGCCAAACGATCCAGATTTTGCTGTCGGTCTCATCATAGCTCTCGTCAGACGGTTTTCTGTACTCTGGAAGCTCCGACTCTGCCAGCACATTCTGAAGCGCAAACCACTGTACCCACGTGAGCTGCCAGGGAATCGGGTTGGAAAATGCATCCGTCTGGCTTTCTCTTATCTCGTCGCCGCCGGATTGGCTTGGGAACCAGCCGGTCAGCAGCGGCATATCGTTCTCCTGATAAAATTTCAGTGAAAAGCTGCTGTAGTAATTCCTGTGGTTCTGCCGCCACTCAAATTCCACTAGTTCCGTGCCAGCCCTGTATGCATCCGGATTCTCCATTCTGCCTCCGTCTTTGATCTGTGACGTTACAACAAGCCGATACAGCGAGCATCCTGCCAGCGCAAGCAGGGAAATTGCCGAGAGGGTAATCAGCACAGCTTTCACTGCCGATTTCACGTCAGATCCCCGTCGTCAAACGGATCGCCGCACTCGGGGCAGAACTTCGGCGGCTTTGCCTGATTCTCCGGGGTGTAGCCGCAGGACACGCAGCGCACCGTTTTAGGAGCCGGCTGCGCGCATCCGCAGTTCTCGCAGAATTTGTTTGACTGACCCTCAGAACCGCAGGAAGGGCAGACCCATGTCTCATTGACAGAAGTCCGAGCCGCATCAGCCTCAACAGGCACGGTCTTCAAAGCACCGCAGTTGTCACAGAATTTAGCCCCGATGGTCTTTGACTGTCTCTTATACACATCTCCGAGCCCACGAGACGCGTAGTAATCTCGTATG
>ENA-OZWM01000094-OZWM01000094.1-human-gut-metagenome-genome-assembly--contig:-NODE-94-length-10463-cov-4.776902_pt1 | contig 10463 bp, 7 predicted proteins | sample MGYA00244850_ERZ654084 | MGnify/ENA primary metagenome ERZ654084 (study PRJEB26926, sample SAMN06165176) | human gut metagenome | biome: ENVO:00009003; feature: ENVO:2100002; material: ENVO:00002003... | reverse complement strand
GTATTTATATACCCCCAACAAGAAAAATGCCTTAGAATTGATTTTTTAAAGCCAAAATAAGAAGAGGGCGGAAAACCGCCCTACACTAATACCTAAAAATGGATGATGAAAAAACTTCTTAACTATTAACTAAGCACTACAAAGATATATTTATTTCCGGATAGATACAACTTCTACGCCTTTTATTTCTGTATATGGATTTTTAGAGACTATATTAAAGCTTCTTTCTTTTATCTTTTTTGTTTTCCATAAGAAGCCTAAAAAACGCTTATATATAATAGTCTCGTACAATATTAAACTATCCCTTATTTGAATGTCTCCTATTAAGGTATCGTTATATACGCACGCCTCTATATTGGTCCATGAATCACGAAAAGATACACAAGGTATCAATTGGTAGGCCGTATCGCCTGGTATGTATATAAGGCTATCTTTTACCTGTGCTCTAATCTTTATAATAGTTTCGGCTTGAATCTTACTAAAATTTTGTAGTTCCTCATTTTTCCGCTTTAGTTTGTTTATTAAGTCTGCATCTTCCTTCATGAACCTTTCGTAATCCTGAATGGAAAGCTCCAACACCCCAACTTTTGCGGCGTTCAAACTATCTAAAGCCCGATAATACTTCACATCGTTCAATAATACCGCGTTATTACGTTTATAGGTGTCTCTATCGTGTTTTAGTTGGCTTACCCTTACATTAAGGAAATAAGCCACTAAAACAACAACTAAGACACCTAATATTATTATTATTTTCTTCATTCTTTAATCGTTTGACGTTGCAAGAACCTCCAGCACTTCCGACATATTGGCATCGACAATAAGGTTAATATACACTCCATTATTTATTAGACTAAAAAAGTCTAAATGATAACGCGTATCTGATTCTGCACTAAACGAAACGGAATACATATCTTGGTTTGCGTTATTTTTGTCTAAATCGCATAACGCCAAACATATATTGTTATCTCCCATTATACCACGCATTTCCACAAATTTAGAGGCATAATTATTATTAATAGCCTGAACCGGTGTACTTTTACTTATATTACCGAAAAGGAGGTTATAATGTTTATCCGCATTTAGATTATAGCACGGTAATACACTATCTTTTACGTTATATACTTGGTTCTTTAGTACATTGCCTTGACTTGCTGCTAATACTTTGTTAGCCGCTATCGAATCTAAGTTATTTACAATATCATCCTTTGTTAAATAATTACCCCCCCCCGAATCAATATCTTTTACAACTACTTGGAACGTATCACCGCTTAACGTGATTTGAAGGGCTTTTTTATCTCCGGCGTGGTTATATTCAATATAAAACATATCGTCTTCTATTGAAAAAGCGGTTGCCTTTATAATCAAGTTTTCGCCCTGAATGAATACGTTTACGGCTAAATGATTCTCTATAATATACTTCATCATATCGCCCGAAAATCCGGTTATTTCCGTAAATTCGTCAATATCCAACGTCTTGCCGGTTTGGTCTAATATGAAATCCTGCAATATCAAAGGATAAGAGTGCAAAACCATATCATTCAGGATAGGAGCTAAATGTATAGCTCCCTTATCCCCCATTTTATAAACGTCTACTTCGATTCTTTTAAATAACTCTTCCATAACAAACACTTTTAATAGTTTCAAAAATCACTTTACTAACTCTATTCCGTCCGTCTTCCGACTGAATAAAAGCACAATCTTTGCGGGTATCCATGAAGAAATTTTCCACTAACACCGCCGGGCATTTGGTGTGTTTTAATATATAAAATTGGTTTTCCTTGTCGGGGTCTCCGTCGCTTGTATCTTTGCGTATTTTCCAACCGTCCGGAGCAAATTCTTTTTCAGCCTCTTTATATAGTTCCGTTGCTATCAAATCGGCTTTTGTTTGGCCGACGGACGTATAAGCCTCCCAACCGGTGCCACCGCCTGCGTTTGCGTGTACGCTTATAAGAAAGCATTTACCGGAGGTCTCTGAATATATCGCGTTTGCACGCTTACAACGTGCCGACAAAGATACATCTTTTGTCTCCGGTACTAATATTCTATACTGAATGCCTTCTGCCTCTAACATCGAACTAACACGCTTGACTATATCACGGTTGAACTCCCATTCAAACAACTGCGTACCATCGTCCCAAACCGGCGAACGCTTACCGGCTGTATCAATACCGTGACCTCCATCAAGAATTACAACTGTACTCATTTTCGTTTTCTCCTTTCTTTTTATTGTTTTTGTCGGGGTCGTCCCCAAATTCTTTTTCCACTCTTTCAATTATCGGTTGCAAATGCGACGGCAAAGCCCTTGTAAACTCCAAACGGATAACATGGTAAATAATACGTAATGCCAAATTCCGGGGGTACGCAACAATAAGATTGCGGAACGCATTTTGCAAATAAACGTACATAAACACATAAGTAAGCGATTTAACAACTACAATTGCCGCTTGGTCGTCGCCGCAATTTTTCATAATGAAAAAAATCGCCTCCACAATAAACAGATACAAAAGCAATTCGCACAATGCGTTTTTGAACTTTCGGAACGAAAAGTTTTTGCATCGTACAATCGCCACGCCGTCCGCCCTCATGCCCGCCCAAATATTGAACGCAAACATTACTACTAACGCATAAACAAAATCTTTTGTCGGGGTTAAATACCCAAATAACGGGCTAACCGTGGAAATGGCGATTATACGCCATTGCTCCCAATTAAATATTTTTTCCATATTATTTTAATAAAACATTCATCGGGAAATCAAATCTATATCCTTTATCTAATGCCCATGCAAAAATCGTTTCTGCATCTGAAGCAAACTGCATAAAATTACATTCGTGACTAAAAACTATCATGTCAAATGCTTGCATTGCCCCCCCGGCACTATCATAATAATTCAAACAGGCCTTAACATTGCGCCAACGCTGTTGTATTTGTTCTAATCTGAAATCAGTTTTAAATATACACAATTGGGTTTCACTATCGTAATATCTATCTCTTGCATCTAAATATGTTGACTGCTCATCAGATAAATAATAATTAGTTTCTCTTGCTTCTTTGTTGTAACTCCAATCGTCGCAACCCAAAAAACCTAAACAACCACAATTTGCGTCCCTTTCTCCTCTGCAACTTTCTAATGTACCTTTAAAATAGTCATTTCGTGGCACACGGTCTATAATATCATAGTTCCCTATTGACTTCATTATACCATTTACAAAGTCATTCCACCATTGTTTACCGTTTTCATAGGTAGCAGTTTTCCAACTTTCACCATTTCCGTGATAACCGAATTTCATCCAATCATTATTGTATATAAAATCATTTTTAAACTTTGCAGGAATATCGCTCATTGTTCTTTGTACATATAGACTAACGGTTATTCCAAATTTCAAATGCCATTCTCTTAATTTTGCAAAAGTTGAATTATCAAATATTGAATTGTATGTATTCGCATTTGTCACAATATCTGCTATTGCATCTTTAAAATCATCTAAACTGAAATGAAAGAACTTGTTAGAGTTTTTCCTTTCTATCTCCGTAAAATGTCTCGTGTCTAAAAGTGTTGGTGTGTCATTTACTGAATACAATTTTGGGGTATTAACAGATAAAACCTTACTACCGGTTTTATTAAATTTAACATCATTGTGCTTTCTATTAGAAATATACAGATATTTTGATTTAATCGGTATAAACACGTATTTTGGCAAAATTCCTTCATTGCTAATATATCGTATTACTTTGTTATTTTCGTCTGTTATTGCTGATTTAGCTGCATAGGAATTTCCAAAACAATACGCATCTAATAGTATATACTGATTTACATATTGACTAACATCAACCTTAAAACAATTATAGTTATTTGAATTTTGCTCCGTAAACCTATAATCAAAATACTTATTATCATGCAGTTCTATGGATATTTCCATCGGCGCAGCATTCATAAGTAATACATCCCTCTTATATTCTTCTGCGTCTAAAGATTCTACTTCGGTAACATCTTCAATTAACACATACATTTCTTTTGTTCGGTCGATAACGCGGTTAAAACCTATACGTATTCTCTGATAGTCTTTTTGTGTTGAAAAGACTTGTGACTTTGACGAATTAAGAGTAGTAACTTGTTCTTTAACACCCTCTGACGTATATCCATATATAGTATTAGACATATAATTGGATATATCCCCATTATATATTAATTTATATTTTTTCCCCACCTCAATCATATAAGGCATATCAACTCCTATGTATTCGAGTGTTAATTTAATATATGCAGAATTTACATTTGAACGTGCCTCTAACTCGGTAACTTTCGCTGCTGTTGTAATTCCCGTATCAAATTTAACCCAATAGCCATTTTTATTGGTAAGGATTAAAACTTGGTCAACCAATTTTATACTTCCAAAATTGGAATAATTTCCCGGTTGTGACGCAATGTAAAAAACGTTTTGGTCGGGCGTTCCCGGATTTGTTTCCGGTACTGCTATTCCTGCAAATGTTGGATTTTCTCCTACTATTGAAATAATAGACAATAAAGCGCTTTGCAATATTACCCCGGTTATTTCTTGGTTCCCATTTGTTTTTATGATATCGGAAACCGCTTGTTTTAGTTGTTCGTAATTTCCCATAATAATCTAATTAATTGTTTTCAAAATCATTATTAAAATTGTCGTTAAAATCTCCTTTATTGCTTATAATATAGCCACGTCCTATTTTCTTCACGACGGTATTTGTTTTAAACTCAATTTCCACGCTCGCCAAATCCCCCTGCGTTTGCCATTTCGGGGTTATTAAAAACGTGTCGCAATCGTATTCCCTGCCGTATTTTATCAGGATTGCAAAGCATATAATGCCGATACTGCTATAAATCTAAAATATTCCCAATCCATTTTCATATTTCAGCATAATGTATATTATATTTGCCATTACTACTATATTCAATACATAATATTTCTCCTGTAAGAATGCTATTACTGCCAAAATTTGAAGATATACGACTTTCAAAACATAAACTCCATTCTGTATTATTTACATACATCATCCCAACTAAAGGTAATGTAAAATATAAATTACTTATGTCTCGTATCATATTTTTTTTACCATCTCTAAAGTCTAATACATCTTGTATAGTTATTCCCGCAGCATTCATTTCATCCATAGTCATCGTACCACCTGATTTTGCTTTAAAAGAATCAATATTGACATTTAACAATTGATTATAAATATTTTGTATAGGCGCGTCGGTTGTTATGGTCATTACCGTAAACTTGCTATTAGTAATAACCAATTTAATATAACGTCTTAATACCGAATAATTTTCCGGATTGGTGTACATAGTAGAGAAAACCAACTCCCCGTTATCATTATTACCACCATTGAAATTACCTACCGTTTTCAGATTCCATACGATTAAGTCTTTTCGGTCATTGTTTGATAGCACGCTAACAAATATCTTCCTATTATCTCGTATAGGTCCTTGTATTACGTCTATATAGGAGCCTCCAATCATAGATTCTATTTGTGAAGTTATGCTTATCGTTTTTGTTCCGAACTCATCAGAGCTCGTAAGTAAGTTATTAAGTACATATATATTCTTTCCTAAATTGTCAGCCTGTGTTGCAATCTCATTCATTTGGTCTAAGAATACAGTAGTAACCGACCAATTAGAGTAATTTATACCTCCACCTACATTTGTTCGTGTAGCCTTTAAAGATATTACCTTTCGCCCCGTGGCTATTCCGGTAAATTCCAGTACTTGTTGTTGTTGTAGGTTTGTTCTTGCCAACGTCATAGGCACAAGTTCACTACTATTATTAAAATAGAAGAAACTTGTAATAGCTTCGCTATATAGTGCCAAAGCTATAATCCTATCTAAAATAACTTTATCACTATCCGAAAGTGCGCCATTATTGGTCGGGATAGCTTGCATATACATTCTAAGTTCATAGGCTCTTTGTGCCCATGACCAGGAACCTTCCGATTCAGTTCTAATTACTGATGCGTTAATAAATGAGCATGTTGTAGCGTCGACTTCTTCCTGATATTCAAAATATTGTACTTTAGTCTCGCCTGCTTCGGTGTATTGTGTTATACGTAACATGCGAGCTATCTGCGTATTTTGCGCACGGTACGTGCCTACATAGATATGTAGACCGTCTTCTATATTATTAAATACATTAAATTGGGAGTTTTTATTGAAATCGAAAGATTCATCTAATTGCTCTATTTCTACGCCTCCACTATCCTTTAAAATATCCTGAATGCTTTTAGCGTTTGCAATACTTGTACCGCCATCGTACCCCCCGGCATCAACAAAATAGACTTTTCCGTTAGTTCCGTCTATAATCATAGCCGATTTACGCTTATCATTGCTTGAACCGATACCAAAATTAAACAGACCATTTGCGACCACTGAGTTATACATACCGGCAACATGGCCGCCTACTTCTTCTATCACTGTCCCCTGTCCTTCGGCATGAGCGTTCGCGGCTCCGGCCGTTGTGTCCTGTCCTTCCGCATGAGAATTTAAACCACTTGCCACCGTTGAATTTCCTTCTGCGTGAGAATTACCGTTTGTTGCTTTTGTATTATAGCCCTCTGTGTGCGAACTTGAACCACTTGCCACCGTTTTTTGGCCTTCTGCGTGGGAATAATCGCCGGCCGCCTGTGTTTCACTCCCTTCGGCGTGTGACGCACCACCATCAGCCACAGTAATATGCCCTTCTGCATGCGAATTATTCTTGTTTGCATGGGTTTGGAATCCTTCCGCGTGGGAATAATCGCCGACCGCCTCCGTTTCTTGGCCTTCCGCATGAGAATTTAAACCACTTGCGTTAGTACGTAGGCCTTCCGCATGGGAATTATTTCCGACCGCCGCCGTTCCTTTGCCTTCCGCATGAGAATTAACACCGCCCGCTGTATTATTAACATAATCATTAAACACTTCACCGCCTCCTTTAGAAACGCCTATAAAAATAGGTGTAAAATTCCATGCTGTACCGTTTGTACTTGTTAATATACCAAGTTGATTAACAGTAATAGTTGTATTTCCCGAATTTTTAAAATTCGTATAAGTACCTACTTCGGTGGTAATATAGAATGAATTTCCTTCTACCACAACGGGAACCGTACTTTTTGTAGCAATGCCTAAGAATTGATACTCTGGTCCCAATGTGTCCACCATTGATAATAAAACCGCCTGAAGTACATTTCCGGTTATCTCATAATTGCCGTTTTCCTTGATAACAGCTTTTATACTCTCTTTGATTTGGTCGTATGCCATAACTTTTAATTTTAGAGGTTATTAAATTCGTTTTCGTTTGGTTTAATATTAAAGTCGTTATTAAAGCCGTTATTAAAGTCCCCACGAAAGACGCTACCTAATTTCTTAACAACTGTATTAGTTTGGAACTCAATTTCTACGGAGGCTAAATCGCCTTGCGTTTCCCATTTTGGCGTAAATAGGAACGTATCACATTTATATAAACGTCCGAAACTATCCCTTATACTAATATGGTCACTTAACCGGATTAAACGCATAACATCGCAAAGGTATTCCGGCGCAAGGATATTAAACCGATATACTTTTTCCGAAAGTTGTTTAATCGGAAAGAAATAACCGTCCCTTTCTTCGCCTTCTTCCTCAAATGTATAATCCGGCTTTCCTATTTCAGTACAGAAATAAACGCGGTTTATGAACGTCGGGTTTCTATATACAATTATGCCAGCGTCACAATATAGCGTATCATCATCGTACCACTCTATTGATAGATAATTTTCAGAATCATTTATTATCGTAAATATGTCCGAATACCATGTATTAACGCCATCATTTAAAACGGCATAATACATTCCTATCGGTATTTTTCCCTGCAAGGGGAAATAAGCCGGATACACAATAACCTCCATTTTATCGGTATTTTCCGGCTTTGCTAATTGTAAGCCAGTTAGAACCATTTGTTCCGTTATATCCAAAACGAAAACCCCGTCTTTAGTATATAACTTAACGTTAGGGTTAAATACCTCGTTTGGCTTCCTCAATATCTGAAAGGGCAAAAGACTATGCGCAGGAGTAAATAACGGGTATATATTCCCGTAAGCATAACTTTTCCGGCTGTTTTGTACGTCTATATTGTCGTACCACGGCAATACACTCAAATTATTATTTTCGTTCATATCTCCTCCGTATTAAATTTTAATTCGGCTTCCGCTGACCTACTCGACAAATTTACAGATAATTTGCTAATCTGACCATTTCCGACAAATGTTTTTATAATTCCGTTCGGGTTTATATCATCTTGCCCAATAGGAAATACTACTTTTTGTTTTTTCTTTCGTTCTATTCCCTTAACCGTGATTTCTTTTTCGTTGATTCTCGCCCGACGCGCTGGTAAATCATATATCCAGTATGTAGGCTGTAAATTCACAAAAGCAAGAAAGCCGTTTTGAAGCTCTGAAATCACATTATCAAACATTAAACTAACAAATGGTACTTTATATTGCCCGTCTACTAAGTTAGCCGCAAATATTGCGAAGCCGTCTTGACTTATATTATCAGGATTGCAAAGCATATAATCTATATCGGAAGTAAAATTAGACACCGTTATATCTTCTTTCTTATCCGCTTCTACATACTTACTTAATATCTCTATCGGATACCCGTTAAAAACTTTAGTGCAGTCGTCCATCCAAGAAAATTCATACCGTGAAGACATTTCCGGCTTATCAAACTTATACGAAGATTGGCCGAACGCAATCGGTTTATAATTCCGCTTGTTGGCGATTTGCGTTAAATCTAAAACCGTCTCCGGCGATGAAACGTAACTACCACCGTTTTTAAAGTATAAAATATGCTCTATTCTTAATTTATCGTCCTCTATAAACCAATACAATTTATACGTATTTGCTAACATAGACATAATTTGCTGAAACGTAATAGGTGCCTTTTGTGCCGGTGTATTATATATCCCGTTTATTATGTTAGATTTCGGCGTTATTAATAACGTCTGATTCGAGGTTCCTGTTATCGGGTTTGTCGTACCGTATAAAAATTCACTGTATTCACTCGTAGGCAAATGAGTAACGCCCGGCGCAATCTGACCCAACAAAACGGATATAACACTCCATAGTGGGAAATTGTCGGGCACTATATATTCTTTACGTCCGAACTTCTCGAAAATACTATCCCATACCGAAGAACTAAACCAAACGGATGTATTTAGCCATTTACTTTGCCCTAAAGGGTACATTTTGGCTAATGTAATAAGCACTGGAGGCGCGAAATATTGCCCCCATCCCGTTTTACCGTATTCCGTTGGCGTGTCTGAATAACGATTTGAGATATAAGCTATATCTACATCATACCCGATTGCATGAGTATAATTTTTATTATTCCCTACAAAATCATCCGTAGGAATCGGCTGCGTTGTATTGCCTGATATTGTTTCTACATCGCATATTAAACGGGCATATATACTATAAGAATGCATATAGCCTTTTAATGTGCCTACCATTCCACTACCTTTTTCCGGCGTAAGCGTAAATTCTAAGGTATCTAATATTGGCGTACGGCCATGTATGTCTTTCTCAGAATAATATAGCCTCATATTATCCGTGGTCCGGACTAATGCTATTGCAAACCTATTAATTAACGGTCCTATTTGGCTATATCGTATGTGCAACCGATAAGTATTCAAATAAGGGTGCGACAAATCACCTTCATAAAAAACCGGAGTCGCGTCGTCAGGGTCTAATATCTGCATATTCCCGACATAATTACGGCCTAAATCTTCTAAAGCACCCCCTTCGGCGGACAAATCTATTTCCTTTAATAGCTGTGTGAAATAAAACCAATACTTATTTTTTAAATCGCTTCTATTGTCCACCGCCGTTAATACGTCCTGCTCCCACGACATCCCCGATATAAAACATGAAATCTTATCATCGCCGAGAAGGTAGACTTGAATAATCGGGCGTTTTGTGATAGTTAGGCTTTCGATTTCCGGCGTTAAGGGAATTAAATCGTATTCCTTCTCTAATCCGGCTAATATATCGTTATACTCATCGAATACGTCGGGTTTAACCTCTACTGTCATATCGTCTAAACTTATGGTACAGTCGGTTTGCATGAATTTTCCCGACCAATATTTCTCCCAACTTAACCCCAAATCGTTAGATTTAATGATAGTGACATAATATACCGTAGAGAAATCACACGCCATTATAAACTTATAATCGTCAAAAGTGTAAGTTAACTTTCCGCTTAACTTTTTCCTATAAAATTGCTGCGAAGTCTCTAACTCATACTCTAAGTTTAAATCGTCTTTATATACCGGCTTTGTGTATTTGAATGATGCTTTTAAAACGGCCTTATTTCCATCCCTTCTCTGCGATACGACTATGATTTGACAACCGTCCGGTACATATACCTGTCTCTTATACACATCTCCGAGCCCACGAGACGCGTAGTAATCTC
>ENA-OZWM01000077-OZWM01000077.1-human-gut-metagenome-genome-assembly--contig:-NODE-77-length-11498-cov-4.718518_pt1 | contig 11498 bp, 17 predicted proteins | sample MGYA00244850_ERZ654084 | MGnify/ENA primary metagenome ERZ654084 (study PRJEB26926, sample SAMN06165176) | human gut metagenome | biome: ENVO:00009003; feature: ENVO:2100002; material: ENVO:00002003... | reverse complement strand
TACGAGATTACTACGCGTCTCGTGGGCTCGGAGATGTGTATAAGAGACAGACACGCTTGGCTATACAACGGCGGAGACCACCGCCCTGTATGGCGAATATACCTTCGGCATGACCCTGTTCATGCTGCCGCCGTCGTTTATCTATCCCCTGTCGGTAAGCCTGATGCCGGCGGTATCCGCCGCGCTGACCCGCCGCGACCGCACTGCTGCCGGAATAGCGGCCGGGGCGGCGCTGAAGCTGACGGTGCTGGCGGCCCTGCCCGCCGGCATGGGACTGTCGGTGCTGGCGGGGCCTATCCTGCACCTGCTCTATCCCGCGGTGCCGGAGACCGCCGAGGCGGCGGCCTATCACCTGACGTTCCTGGGTCTGGCCTGTGTGTTCGTATGCCTGATGGTGGCCACCAACGGCGTCCTACAGTCCTACGGCCACCCGCTGCTGCCGGTGATCTCCCTCCTCTGCGGCGGCGTACTGAAGATCGTCACCAACTACCTGATGGTGGGCGATCCCGCCACGGGCATTCGGGGCGCCGCGGTGAGCACACTGTACTGCTACGCGCTGATCGCGGTCATCAACCTGGCAGCCATCGCACGGCTGGTGCCGGAGCGTCCGGGGTATATCTCCCTGTTTGCCAAGCCCGTTCTTCTGACGGCGGTGATGGCGCTGGCGGCCCGGTCCGGCTATGGCCTGTTCTGCCGCCTTCTGCCCGAGAGATGGGCGGTACTGCCGGCGGTGCTGCTGGCCGCCGTTGTATACGTGGTGCTGGCGCTGGCCATCGGCGCCGTGACGCGGCAGGATCTTCAGACCCTGCCGAAAGGGGAAAAGCTGGCTGACCGGCTGCATTTGCGGTAAAATTCCTGAAATGCAGCGAACTTTTCCCCAGTTGCAGTGGAAAACCTCTTGCAATAGGAGCGTAAGTATGATAAATTTTACAAGGAAACCACGCTATGGCTACGAAGATCTGCTGGAGATCATCCGGCTGCTCCGTTCGCCGGAGGGCTGTCCCTGGGACCGGGTGCAGACCCACCAGTCCATCCGCCGAGGAATGCTGGAGGAGGCCTACGAGGCCGCCGAGGCCATCGATACGGACAACGCCGCACTGCTGAAGGAAGAGCTGGGCGACGTGCTCATGCAGGTGGTGTTCCACGCCGGCATCGAAGCCGACGCCGGGCGCTTTGACATGGATGACGTATGCGACGGCGTGGTAAAAAAGCTGCTGTACCGCCACCCCCACGTGTTCGGCGATGGTCAGGCGGAAACGGCAGACACTGTGCCCGCCAGTTGGGAGCAGCTGAAGCGGCAGGAGAAGGGCCAGAAAACCACTGCCGATGCGCTGGATGCCGTGGCCCGCAGTCTGCCAGGTCTGTGGCGGGCGGAGAAGATACAGAAGAAGGCTGCGGAGGCGGGCTTCGACTGGCGCGACGTCTCCGACGCGCTGGACAAGCTGGACGAGGAGACTGCCGAGCTGCGGCAGGCTGTGCGCGGCGGCACCAATGTCGAGGAGGAGCTGGGCGACGTACTGTTCGCCGCCGTAAAGGTGGGTCGCTTCTGCGGCGTGGACCCGGAAACAGCTGTCAACGGCACCTGTGAAAAATTCATTCGCCGCTTCCGCGCGATGGAGGAGGCCGCGGCCGCAGAGGGCCGCAGCCTGTCCGACATGACGCTGGAGGAGATGACCGCCCTGTGGAACGGGGCCAAAGAATGTTCTTAATGCGATACAACATCGTTTTAGGATAGCCGCCCATTGCGGCAATTACCAACGAAAATTTTTGGGAGGAAATAACATGAATAAGACTGAACTGATCGCCGCTGTCGCTGAGAAGACCGGCCTGTCCAAGAAGGACTCTGACGCTGCCGTCAACGCCGTTCTGAACACCATCACCGAGACCCTGAAGGCTGACGAGAAGATCCAGCTGGTGGGCTTTGGTTCCTTCGAGACCAAGAAGCGCGCTGCCCGCACCGGCCTCAATCCCCGCACCAAGACGCCCGTGCAGATCGCCGCTACCAAGATCCCCGCTTTCAAGGCCGGCAAGGCCCTGAAGGACGCCGTGGCAAAGTAAGCTGACGTATGCAAAGGCTGGTGTGGCGACACACCAGCCTTTCTTATAGGAGGGACCCCATGCGTTTGGACAAATATCTGAAGGTCTCGCGGCTCATCAAGCGCCGCACCGTGGCCAATGAGGCCTGCGACGCCGAGCGTGTCACCGTCAACGGCCGGGTACAGCGGGCATCCTACGACGTGAAGGTGGGCGATGTGATCGCGATCCGTTTCGGCGCAAGAACGCTGACGGTGGAGGTAGTATCCGTCACCGAGAACGTGGGCAAGGACGCCGCCGCGGCCATGTACAAAGAGGTCTGAGGACAAACCCGGCATAAAAGAACAAGCCCCCTCATACGATGGTAAAAAATGCATCCCGGCACAGGGCCGGGGCGCGAAAACCGTATCGTAGGAGGGGACTTTTTATGCCGTATGATATCACCGATCCTGCCGCCGCCCACCGCTTACAGCTGGAGGGGCGGGAGAAACTCACCGTCTCCGGTGTAGAGGACGTAGAGCGCTTCGATGACCAGTGCATCGTGCTGCGTACCGGCGCGGGCGTGCTGGTGGTCAGCGGAGAGAGCCTGCACATCGGCAAGCTGAGCCTGGATGGCGGCGAGCTGCACGTGGATGGCCGCATCGACGCGCTGACCTATGAGGATGCGCCGGAGACCCGGGGCGGCGGGCTGTTCAGCCGCCTGTTCGGCTGAGGTGGGGACCGTCGTCTCCGAGCAGCTGCGCGCATACCTGACCGCGGCGGCCCTGGGCGCGGCGGCCGGGGCCGTCTATGACCTGCTGCGGCTGGTGCGGCTGCGCCGCCGGCGGGACCGGCGGCTGACCCATGGGCTGGACGCAGCGTTTCTGCTGCTGGTCGCTCCGGCCCTGCTGTGGTACGCCCTGCGGGTAGGGCAGGGCGAGCTGCGGCTGATCATGCTGACCGCCATGGGCCTGGGCGCGGCGGTGTATCTGCTAGCGCTCTCGCCGCTGATGCGTCCGCTCTGGGACTTCTGGCTCAGCGCCGCCGCGAGCACAGGCCGGCTGCTGTGGTGGCCGGTGAAAAAATTTACGGCGGCGGCGAAAAAAGTCTTTATTTTCTGTCGGAAGTGCGTTATGATAAGAAAAAAGCGCGCTGCGGAAAAGGAGGCGGAACGCCATGCAGAAAGGGCAGGCGCACGCAAAGAAGCGCCGGACAAATCCCATATTGCTGCTGGTCATTTTCGCTCTGGTGGTGTTTTTAGGCGTGGAGCTGATCCGGGTGGGCAAGCGGCTGAACGAGGCCGCGCAGCAGCAGGCCACGCTGGAGAGACAGCTACAGCAGCAGACCCAGGAGAACCAGGCGCTGGAGTCCGACCTGGCCAAGAAGGATGACGAGGAGTTCATCAAGGGCTTGGCCCGCGACCAGCTGGGGCTGGCCGAGGCCGGCGAGCGAATTTTCTACGATGTGAATGACTGAAAACACGCTCCGGCGCTGCCGGAGCGTGTTTTTTCGAAAGAAATGCAGCAAAAGGCTCCGGCGAATGCCGGAGCCTGTGCTTTTTGTGAGGAGAAAATGATATCAGGGAAGAAACGGCGCCGTCTGCTTACGCAGGGGCGAACGCTCCTGATAAGCGATTTACTCTGCGGCCTGAGCAGCCTTCTTGTTGCGGCCCAGAGCGCGGATGCCCTCCACCACCAGGTCGATAGCCAGGATCACCAGCAGGACACCGATGATGCCGCGGACGTAGCACCACACCACGCCTTCGCCGCCGGCCATGATGCCCACGACCTGCGCCTTGATGGTGAACACCAGGGAGGTCAGCGTCACGATCAGCATGAAGAACATGGGGAAGTAGAACATCTTGTTGTTGCGGCCGACCTTACCCAGCCAGCAGCACACAGCCAGCAGACCCAGAGCAGCCAGCAGCTGGTTGGCAGCGCCGAACAGAGCCCAGATCTTGGCGTAACCGGTCAGGCCCAGGGCCACGCCGGCCACCACGGTGATACCGGTAGCCACATAGGGGTTGGTGATAACGCGCTTCCAGCCGGTCAGATCCTCGCGGGTCTTGCCGGGCTCGACAAAGAACTCAGCGAACATATAGCGGGCCAGACGGGTGGCGGTATCCACGGAGGTCAGGCAGAAGGCGGACACGGCCAGGATCAGCATGGAGTACACCACGTTGTAGCAGCCGGAGCCGAACACCTTGGAGAACATGGAGGCCAGACCGGTGGCAAACACGACGGTAGGAGTCGTGGTGGTGCCGTCAGCATACTGGTTCCAGATGTAACCAACAGCGCAGACGGAGATCAGAGCCAGAGCGCACTCGATCAGCATACCGCCATAGGCGATGGGCTTGGCGTCCTTCTCCTGATCCAGCTGCTTGGACGTGGTACCGGAGCCCACCAGGGAGTGGAAGCCGGACACAGCGCCGCAGGCGATGGTCACGAACAGTGCAGGGAACATATAGCCCAGGGACGTGCCGCTGGGAGCCAGGGTATCATAGAACCCGGTAAACGCGGGCATATCCACGGTGGGGGAGCAGCCGACGATGCCCACGACAGCCAGGATCATCATGCCGTACAGCAGGAAGGAGCTCAGGTAGTCACGGGGCTGCAGCAGGATCCACACGGGGGTGACGGAAGCAACGCCGATGTACAGACCGACAATGATCATCCACACGGTGTAGTTCAGATAGATGGGATGCCAGTTCAGGCCGATGATCATGCAGACCACGATGCCGATGACGCCGATGATCGTGGAGATGCCCAGAGGGGCGTTGCGGCGATAGACAAAGAAGCCGAACAGAATGGCCATCAGGATGAACATGATGGAGATGATGGCGGTGGAGGCATTGGCAGCGGAAGCCGCATAGTCCACAGCGCCGTCAGCGGTGTAGGTGGCCTTGAAGGTGTTGGCCACGATGGAAGCGAAGGCCGCCACCACCAGGATCAGGGTCAGGTAAGCGAAGGTGATGAACAGCTTCTTGGCCTTGGCGCCGATAGCGTCGCCGATGACCTCACCGATGGACTCGCCCTTGTGGCGAATGGAGGCGAACAGGGCGCCGAAGTCATGCACGCCGCCGAAGAAGATACCGCCGATCAGGACCCACAGCATAACGGGGACCCAACCAAACACAGCGGCCTGAATGGGGCCGTTGATGGGGCCGGCACCGGCGATAGAGGAGAAATGGTGACCCATCAGCACGGGAGCCTTGGCAGGACAATAATCCTTGCCATCCTCCATGGTATGGGCAGGAGTCGGACGGGAGTTATCCACGCCCCACTTCTTGGCCAGCCAGCCGCCGTAGAAGATATAACCTACGACCAGGACAGCGCAGCCAATAATAAGGAACAACGCAGCATTCATACAGCTCTCTCCTTTCTGAATAGCGATTTCTTTTGCTTATGAAACAGGCCTCTTTCGAAAACCTGTGCTGCACTATGTCCGCTGGCATTGGTGCTGATCTTTTCCTCAGGTAGCACCACCAGCCCGGTATGAAAGTCCATCCAGCCCCAGTAGGACAGCTTGAAGCTCTTGTAGAGCTTGCAGCGCTTCAGTGCCTTGCGGGCGTCTTCGTCGCAGCTGTCACAGACAAACAGCGCGGTGATGTAGGTATACATATGGGTGGAGTTTGGCTGGATGCGGGCCATACCCTGTTCGTAGGCCAGCTTTTCGCACCTTTCATATATCTCCTTCGTCAGATGGGGAACATTGAAGAGGTACACATATTCAAAGCTGTTGGCCTGCCAGAGCTTGGCCTTTTTGGAGAGCACGTACTTCTCGGCGGTAGCGTAAAAATCCATCGTAGCGGCCAAGGCGTGCTCGTTCTCTTCGCAGCGGGTCACATCATAGCTGCCGGCGTACACATCGCACAGACGGTCGACGGCTTCCTGTCGGGTCATAGCGGCTCCTCCCTTTTCATAACGATTTCTTAGCATTCAGGACGTGGTTCATCGTTCCTTTCGCGATTAAAATCGCGAAATATTTATACCGGAAAAGTTGCATTTCCTGTCTTTTAGCAAACAAACACGCCCGCCCACTAATAACATCATTACTATACGCCGGTGTTTTTCAACTTTCAAGCTGCAAAATGAACAATTTTTGAACATTAAGTTTGTATAAATTTTTGGTTGATTTGTGCAAAAAAATGTGGTAATGTGAAAACGTTACCAACGCTTGCCGTTTTTTTCGTTTTACGAGGCGCTGTCCCGCCTGCAAGAACGGTTTGCGCCGGTTTCGTTTTTTATCAGCGGACAAATTGGAAACGTTGCCGCCTTCACATCCGCAATTTCCTGAAAAGGCAAGAAAAAACACCATCCCGGAGGATGGTGTTTTGTGATTTTTTCGGTTACTGTCACTCCAGGTGGCGCTCGAAATTGCCGCCGGCATGGACGCCCTCCTGCACGATGTAGAAGGCATCCGGGTCCACCCGGCGCAGAACATCCTGCAGGGTGTCGATCTCATACTTGGACAGGCAGACGCAGAGCACCTGCACCTCGTCGCCGGTCCAGCCGCCCCGGCCCGTCCAGCTGGTAACGCCCCGGTCCAACTGCTCCATGATGTAGCGGGGCAGCTGGGGGTCGTTCTTCTTGGTGAAGATCAGCAGCTGTACCGTAACATTCTGCCGGTGGATACGGTCCAGAAACAAGCTGCTCAGCACATTATATATAGCGGAGTAGATCGCGGTGGTGGCATCGAACAGGAAGAAGCACAGGGTGTACAGCAGCGCGTTGAAGGAAATGGAGAGCCGGCCCACGGTGAAGCGGCTGCCCTTCTTGCTGAGATACAGCCCCAGGATGTCCAGTCCGCCGGTGGAGCAGCCGCAGGTCAGCACCAGGCCGGAAGCAAAGCCCGCCAGGATGCCGCCCACCATACAGCTGGTGAGGAGGTCCGGAATGACCGGTGTGGACGGCGAGGGGATGACCGCCAGAAAGACAGAGTTGCAGACGGTGCAGATCGCCGCCTTCCAGAAAAACTCCCGGCCCAGGGCCTTGTAGGCCAGCAGGAACAAGGGAATGTTCACGAAGAAATACAGTACACCGGCCAGGTCGAAGGGCAGGGAGAGAGACAGCTCCCGCTGCAGAAGGGTACGGATCACCTGGCACAGGCCGTAGGCCCCGCCGCCGTAGAGGCCCTGAGGCACGATGAACACGTTGATGGCCACGCTGAGCAGCAGGCCGCCCAGCAGACCGCCGATCAGGCGCAGGCTCTTGTTGTGCATGAGTTTCTGATACATGGAGCGATACTCCTTTTCTTCAATGGTAATGTCAGTAATACCGGCAGGATACGTAGGTGGTACGTATATGGCACGTGTACGGTACGTATATAGTATGTGGCGGAACGGGAAATGTCAAGCACTTCCCGTTCCGCCGCGGATCAAAAGCTATATCGCAGGCAGCGCTCCAGTCTGCGGAGCGCCCGGTGCAGTGAACGGGACACCGTGGACTTGTTGACGCCCAGCACCGCCGCGATCTGCGTCACGTTCATGTCCCTCTCCATGTACAGCGCCAGGACCTCCCGCTGGCGGGGCGTCAGCTCCGCGGCCACAGCCTTGGGCAGGTTCCGCAGCAGCCGGCGGCGGCGTTCGCTGTTGTCCCCGGCCTGGGTGTGGAGCCAGAACTCAAGCCCCGCCCGATCCATGGGGTCATATACGGTACTCGCCATAGCCGCAGAAGCTCCTGTCGTAGTAGCGGGCCGTCAGCTGGGTCAGGCGGCGGCACTGCTCCAGCATGGGCCGCAGCTCCGCGATCCGGCGGCGCAGACGCCGGGCCTCCTCCTGATCGCCGGTGGTACGCAGGGCCAGGCGCAGCTGCGCCAGCCGCCCGGCCACCAGCGCAGAGCTGGCGTCGTACTGTACGGAAAGTTGTGATAATGTCATATGCGATCCCCCTCTTTCGTTGTTCTGCATGGTTCTTTTGTGAAAGCTGTATAACTTTAAAGCGATAAATTTTCTGTTTCCTGATAAACTTTCTTGTTGACATTGAGGGAAAGCTCTGGTATAATACGGTTCGCTGGTGAGATGCTGGTGTAGCTCAGCTGGTAGAGCAGCTGATTTGTAATCAGCAGGTCGGGGGTTCGAATCCGTCCACCAGCTCCAATTGAATACCCATATATTTGGGGGATTTCCCGAGTGGCCAAAGGGGACAGACTGTAAATCTGCTGGCAATGCCTTCGGTGGTTCGAATCCACCATCCCCCACCAAAAATACCGATCAGCCTTTCAGGCGGTCGGTATTTTTATTGTCAACGCCGCGGTATCTATCATGTGCACGCCCCGAGAGAAGCGGCCCAGCCCGCCGCAAAAGAGCACGCTCCGGCGTGCTCTTTTCGTTTTTTGCCGCCCCCTCTGCCGCCGTTTGTATCCACCTCCTCCACGCCACAGCATTCTTGTGACAACCCCCTTTCAAAACCAAGAAACTTGTTGATGACGCTACTGTATCACAAGAAACTTGTGATGTCAAGTCAAAAATCACAAGTTTCTTGTGATTATCCCTTGACAAAACCAAAAATCCAGCGTAGTATACTGTCAAAAGCAGTCTGTATTTGTCGAGGAGGTGCGCGGCGTGTCTTTTGGTGAACAAATGCGGCGGCGGCGGGAGGAGCTGGGGCTGACCCGGCAGGCGCTGGCCGACCGACTGGGAGTGTCCGTGTCCGCCGTGGGCAACTATGAGACGGGCATCAGCGCCCCCAAGGAGGAGGTGCTCCTGCGGCTGTTTGACGCGCTGGAGGCCGAGCCCAACTATCTGTACCGGGGCAGCTACCGCGCCGCCTCCGGCGGCCACAGTGACGAGGAGCGCCGTCTGCTGGCCAAATACCGGGATCTGCCCCTGTCCGGGCGCCAGACCGTCCACACGCTGGTGGACGCGCTGACCGAAATGACTGACGACCTGCGCGCCGCCGCACCTGCCGCCGAGAGGCGGGTCATCCCGCTGTACACCTCCCCCGCCGCCGCGGGCTTTGCCGCCCCGGTGTTCGGCGAGGACTACGAGCTGATACCGGTCACCGGCGACGTACCGCCCGGCGCGGAGCTGGCCGTGCGGATACAGGGCGACTCCATGGCGCCGGTCATCGCCGACGGCGCCGTGGTCTACGTGAACCATGACCCGGTGCAAAGCGGCGACGTGGGCATCTTCTGCGTGGACGGCGATATGCTGTGCAAGCAGTACTACCGGGACCCGCTGGGTATGGTATACCTGTTCTCCCTGAACCGGAAGCGCGCGGATATGGACGTGGTGTTCCGCCGGGGCAGCGGCCGCAGCCTGACCTGCTTCGGCCGGGTGATGCTCCACGCCCAACCCCTCCCGGAGGGACATATATAACGAAGCAGCCCGCCTCTTTCGAGGCGGGCTGCGTTTTCGCGGTCACAATATAAATCCTCCGTCACAGGTGAGTACCTGCCCGGTGATGAACGACGCCTTTTCGTCCGCCAGGAAGCTGACAGCGGCGGCGATGTCCTCCGGCGTGCCCAGACGGCCCAGCGGCGTCTCCTGCGCCAGCTGGGGGAGCACCTCCGGCGGCAGAGCGTCCAGCATATCGGTCTTAATGACACCCGGCGCAACGCAGTTGACCCGGATGCCCGTTGGCGCCAGCTCCGACGCCAGCGACCGCGTCAGCGCGATCAGCGCGCCCTTGGTGGCGGAGTACGTCACCTCGCAGCTGGCGCCGCGCAGGCCCCAGATGGAGGATACGTTGATGATGCACCCGGCGTGCTCGTGGAGCATATGGGGCAGCACCGCCTGTATGGTGTGGAACGCCCCGTCCACGTTCACGGCGAAATAGCGGTGCCACAGGGCGTCGGTGATATCCTGGAACAGCGCCTGTCCCGCCACGCCGGCGTTGTTCACCAGCAGCGACACGGGGCCGAGCTCGCCCTCCACCCGCCGCACCATCTCGTTCACCTGTACCCGGTGCGCCACGTCCGCCTGCACGGCCATGGCGCGGCCGCCGGCGGCGCTGATCTCCGCCACCAGCGACATGGCGCAGTCCTGCCGTTCCCGGTAGTTGACGCACACGGCGTAGCCCTCGGCGGCCAAGCGGCGGGCCACCGCCCGTCCGATGCCCCGGGAGGAGCCGGTCACCAGCGCGATCTTTTCCATGGGATCATCCCCTTTTCACAGTCTTTCCCCGTGAGTATAGCAAATTTCCGCGGGAAAGGCAAGAAAAGTGTTGACAAACCGGGGCTGATAGGGTAATATACTATCGTTGTCTGCGCGGTTAGCTCAGCTGGTAGAGCACATGCTTGACGTGCATGGGGTCACAGGTTCGAGTCCTGTACCGCGCACCAACGAAAAAAAGCCTTGTAGCCTTAGTGCTGCAAGGCTTTTGTCGTTTATGACGAGAAAATAATGGGATTCATTGAAATTCAAATGCTCAAAATAGAAGAAAAGTTGCAAAAGCAGCTCCGCGCAATTTTGATGCGCGGAGCTGCTTTTGATTATATGATTATTTTTTTTCATTAGTGCGGCACATGAGGTAGTCGAGGGATACTTCGTAAACATTAGCAAGTCTCACCAATGCTTCAAGATTCGGTTCGTTTTTTCCAATCTCATAGCCAGATAACGTGACTATGTTGATTCCGGTTTTGTCTGCTACCTCTTTTTGCATCAGCCCGCGCTCCTTGCGGATTTGTTGCAGCCGATCGGCGACGGCTTTCTTTCTCGCTGCGCGCTGTTCCTTGTAGTTTGCAACAGTAGCGGCTTCGTTCTTGATAAGCTCCCCAAGTTGGTGTAGCTTCTCACGGTCTGACAGGCTATCGTCCATGCCGAACTTCCATGCATTTTTTGCTGCTTCTTCTGCTGTAGTAGATTTTTTGAAATACTGTTCGGCCTTGTTTTCCTGCTCGTTCATGGCTGTTTCTCCCTCATTATTTTTACTCATTGTATACTATTCGTTTTGGATAGTCAACAAAGAATACTATCTGTTTTAGATATTAAGGAAGTTATCTATTTCGGAGAATTTCTTTACTTTTTTGCATTTGACAATATCTGAATTGGATAGTAGGATGATATCCGAAACAGATACCACAATAAAAAGAGTGTTAAGGAGGTAAATTATGGAACTGACTATCAACGGAAAGAAAGCTATCGATGTTTTTGAGGGTGATTTGCAATTCTTTTGCGAACTCCTCGATGAATCAGGCTATAGCGTTAAGCACGATGACAAATATGAGCTTTTGTGGGAAGACTTGCATACCTCGTTGAATGTTATTGCAGACGAAAGAAAATGCTCTGGTCTCATCCTGTATGCCTTGGTTGATTAGTAGTGTTGCTTCGCTGCGCGTGCAGGACCCGCCCAAACGTTTGAATTCAGTGAGCAGCGCGCAAGCGCTGTTCGCTGAATTCAGACGTGCGCAGGGGGAAAGCTTAGTCTTCCGTTGAGCTGCGCACCATGCGCGGGGGGTGCAGCCCCCCGCCGCAGGCACTAAGTTTTTCGCTATTCTCATCCCTGCCGTTGCAGTTGCGGGTGCTGGACGTCGCAGCGTCTTAC
>ENA-OZWM01000060-OZWM01000060.1-human-gut-metagenome-genome-assembly--contig:-NODE-60-length-12572-cov-4.744348_pt1 | contig 12572 bp, 9 predicted proteins | sample MGYA00244850_ERZ654084 | MGnify/ENA primary metagenome ERZ654084 (study PRJEB26926, sample SAMN06165176) | human gut metagenome | biome: ENVO:00009003; feature: ENVO:2100002; material: ENVO:00002003... | reverse complement strand
ACGAGATTACTACGCGTCTCGTGGGCTCGGAGATGTGTATAAGAGACAGCGCGCATGGCGTCGATGGCATAGGGGAAGGGGAAGAAGCGATAGATCTTCTGGTAAATGGCCGGCAGCAGCTCGATGGGGAACGTGCCGGAGGAGCCTGCGATCTGCATGACCATGATGACCACCACGATGGCCTTGCCCACGTCGCCGAAGGAGATGGCCAGGGAATAGATCAGCAGGCTGAATGTGAAGGCCGTCAGCGCGCCCGTGAGATACAGCATCCCCGGGTGCAGGCACTGCACCTTCAGTATGTACAGATCACCGGTGACGATGACCGCCGCCTGTATCTGGCTCAGCACGAAAAAGAACAAGTACCGCCCGAAGTACAGCTCCGCCGGCTTCGGGTCGATCAGGCCCTCCGTCCGGGCGTGTATCTTGATGAGGGACGACAATATCACGCCGCCTACCCAGATGGCCAGCACCGTGTAGAACGGCGTCATGGCCGAGCCGTAGTTGGCGATGGGATACACCGCATTCACGCTGGTCTGCACCATTTCCGGGAAATACTGGCCGTACACCGCCGGGTCGCCGCCCAGGATATCCACCAGCGTATCCATGTATTCGTCTGTGGTCAGCCCCTCCAGGTCGTCTATGGTGCTCTCCAGTGAGGTCAGCAGCTTCTCCGTAGCCGGCCGCAGCAGCGCCATGGTGTCGCCCACAGCGTCAGCGGTCTCCGCCAGTGCGGTCTTCATGGCCTTGGCGTCCCCGGCCAGCGCGGCCATGCCCTCCATGGTGTCCGCCACCTGACCGGCCACGGTGTCCAGCTCCTTTTGCAGCGCCTTTGAAGTCACGGGGATCTTATCCACCATCGTCCGGATGGACTTCACCAACGCGTCGCAGTCCGCCAGCAGGTCGGCAGAATCCGGACTCTCCGCCAGTGCCCGCAGCTGCTTTGCTGTCTTGCGGCACTCCGCCGCCGTCTGCCGCGCCGCCTCCGCCTGGATCTTGCCCGCCTCCGTGCCGGAGGCCTCCAGCCCCGCCGCCCACGTTTCCAGCGTGTCCGCCGCCTTTTCCAGCTGCGCCGCCGCATCTCGCAGCTGCTGCTGTGCCGACGGCAACTCCGGCGCGTTCCCAATGGCGCTGTTCAGCCGGTCCAGCGCCCGTTCCACCCGGGCCAGAGCCGTATTCAGCTGCAGCTGTATCTCCGCCGCCGTCTGCTGCAGCTGTGCGCCGTCCGGCAGGTTCTTGTTGATATTGGCCACGGCCGCCTCCAGCGCCGCCGCGCTGCTCTCCGACACGCCGCTGCCGCCCGCTGCCTCAAAGGCGTCCATCATCCGCCCGCAGGCGTGCAGCAGGTCCTGGGCCTGGTACAGCACGCCCTTCACAGCGGCCTCCGGATCGTCGGCGGTCAGGTCCGCTGCCAGCAGATTGCTCTGCTCCATGATGCCGCCGATGACCACCTCCAGATAGTTTTCACTGATGGAGCGCTTCAGCGTCTCCACCGCCGTGTCGGTGATCTTGGTAGCCACAGCGTTCTTCTTGGCGTTCTCGTAGTAGGTGATAGCCGGCTTGCCCGTCCAGTCCGTCAGCATCCGGAACATGTTCCGGCTGAACTCCTTGTCGATGACCACCGCCGCGTAGTAGTCGCCGGACTCCACGCCGCCCTTAGCCTGCTCCTCCGTATCCACGATGACCCAGTTGATGCTGGTGGCCTCCCGCAGGTCGTCCACCACATCCTGCCCCTTGTTCTCGTAGGTGCCGTCCGCGTCGGTATAGCCCTCGTCCAGCGACGCCACCGCGATGGATATCCCCCCGGTGTTGCCGTAAGGGTCCCAGTTGGAGTAGATATTCAGCCAGGCGTACAGGCTGGGCAGCAGGGCGATGGCGACCACCACCACGCAGGCGAAAAAGCACTTGCTCAGCGTCCGTATATCGGTTTTGAATACCGTCCAGATATTACGCATACTGCCTCCTTACGCGCGGCACGCCGCACTGTATATAAAGCTGTCGTTAACAATAGTGTATCAGTATGTATTATACAGAAAGCCGCCATGATTTGTCCACACAAAACCCGTTTTTTGCCCAAAAATACAGAAAAGAGACGGCTCCCGCCGTCTCTTTCGTTCTACTCTTTTTCTGTATCCTCCGCCACGATGCGGTAGTAGGTATTCCCCGTCAGCTTGTACACGATGGCATACAGCACCGCGAACACCGCAAAGCTCACCGCCGTTGTGCCGATCAGCAGCCCCCTGTTGTCCAGATTGAACAGGATCAGCAGCTTGTGGATGAACGGGAACGCGAAGCACAGGTGCACGCCCGCCAGCACCAGCGGCAGATAGAACACCGTCAGCAGCTGGCTGTTGATGCTGCGGCGGATGTCCACCTTGGTCATGCCCACCTTCTGCATGATGTCAAAGCGGGACTGATCCTCATAGCCCTCCGACAGCTGCTTGTAGTACAGGATAGCCACCGCCGCAAAGATGAACACGATACTCAGCATGATGCCCAGGAAGAACAATCCGCCGTAGGTGCCGTAGAAGTCTGCCCGGTTGGCGGCCTTGGACTCCACGCTGACGCCCACGCCCCAGTCACCGCTGACGCCCGCCAGATAGCCGTTCAGCGCGTCCTCCAGATTGGGCGTTGTGCCATCGATGTTCCCCTGCTGGTTTTCCGGCAGATCGGTGTCGAAGGCGTAGTGCCACGTGGCCGTGAGATACCAGCCGTACTTCTCGCTCAGTCCGTCCTCCAGCTCCTGCACGAACTGTGTGAAGTGCGGTATGACCACCATAAGGGTCGGGGTGATATCCGCCATGAAGGGGCCGCTCAGCGGCGGAATGTCCCGATCCATGACCCGGAACGTCCATTCCCCGTCGACGGTCAGGGTGTCGTAAGGGAAATCCGTCCGCAGAGCCGCCACATACACCTGCCCGTCGTTCAGCGTCAGGCTCTGCCCCGTGGCAGCGTTGTAATCCTCCAGCCAGCGGCAGGAAATGCAGCTGCGTCACACGGGTGCTGTCCGCTGCGGACGCACCGACGTTGCCCAACCGCAGATCCCCGCCGTCCGGCAGACCGCTGACGCTGATCTCACGGTATGTCGCCACATTACTGGTCTGCCCGCCGAAGTTGAAAACGGTGCTCTCCACACCCTGACGCAGCTGCTCCGCCTCCGCCTCGTCCAGCGGATGATCGCTTCTGCCGTATACCGCCACGTCCATGTCGCGGGGATACCGGGCATTCACCGCGTCCTCCTGCCCCACATACAGGCAGGTGGTGGACGAGATCATCACCAGCACCATGGTGGCCAGAATGCACACCGACGCCAGCCCCGCGCCGTTGCGCTTCATGCGGTAGGCCATGGAGGACACGGACACGAAGTGCTGGGGCCGGTAGTAATATTTTTTGTTCCTTTGCAAGCCGCGGCACAGCGTCACCGACCCGCTGATAAACAGCAGATAGGTGGCCAGTATCACCATGATGACCGCCGCAAAGAACCACAGCAGCGCCGCCAGCGGCTCCTTGATGGACAACGACAGCGCGTAAGCGGCACCCAGCAGAACCATGCCCGCCGCCGTCAACACCCACTGCGCCTTGGGCGGCTTCTCGCCCACGCTCTCGCTGCGCAGCAACCCCACCGCGCTGACGCCGTGCAGCTGCCGCAGGCTGTTCAGCAGGATCAGCGTGTGGATGGCCGCAAACAACGCCGCCGCAGCCAGCAGAGACGATACGGACACCGTCAGGGTATAGGTCACGGGCACCTGCAAAAGCCGCACCATACCCAACTCCGCCAGCTTATACAGTACCATGCCCAGAAGCAGTCCCGTCCCCGTGGTCAGGCCATAGGTGATGACCGTCTCCCACAGCAGAATGCGGGCGATGTTGCCCTTGCCCATACCCAGCACATTGTACAGGCCAAACTCCCTCTCCCGGCGGCGAATGAGGAACGAGTGGGTATAGAACAAAAATATCAGCGCAAACACGGCGATGACCACCGTGCCCAGCCGCAGTATGATGGTGCTGCTGCCGCCGCCGGACATGTGCTCCAGCACCGGCGAGCCGGACAGCCCCATCAGGATGTAGAACATCAGCACCATCCCGGCGCAGCTGAGCAGGTACGGCAGGTACAGCCGCCTGTTTTTTCTCATGCCCGTCCAGGCCAGCCGGGCGTATAATGTCTTTTCCCTCATGCCGGCTCACCGCCCGACTGCAGCATGGTCAGCGTGTCGGAGATGCGCTGATAGAACCTGGTGTCGTCGTCCTCGCCCCGGTACAGCTGGTGGAACACCTGGCCGTCCTTGATGAACAGCACCCTGCCCGCCCGGCTGGCGGCCTTCACGGAGTGTGTCACCATCAATATGGTCTGCCCTGCCCGGTTGATGGCGGCGAACAGCCGCAGCAGCTCGTCGGTGGAGCCGCTGTCCAGTGCGCCGGTAGGCTCATCCGCCAGCAGCAGCTTTGGCTCGGTGATGATGGCCCGGGCCACTGCCGCCCGCTGCTTCTGCCCGCCGGAGACCTCATAGGGGTACTTCTTCAAAAGCTCCGTCAGTCCCAGCTCCCGGGCGACAGGCAGCAGCCGCGCCCGCATATCCTCGTAGGTCCTCCCCATCAGCACCAGCGGCAGATAGATGTTGTCCTCCAGCGTGAACGTATCCAGCAGGTTGAACTCCTGGAACACAAAACCCAGGTTGTCCCGGCGGAAGGCCGCCGCGTCCCTCTCCCGTATCTTGCCCAGCTCATGGCCGTCCAGCCGCACCGTACCCGCCGTGGGCTCGTCCAGCGCCGCCAGAATGTTCAACAGCGTGGTCTTGCCGCTGCCGGACTCACCCATGATAGCGACATACTCGCCCTGCTCCACGGTGAAGCTGACATTCCGCAGCGCCTCCACACGGCTGCCGCCCAGCCGCGAGGTGTATACCTTCCGCAGCCCACTGACTTCCAAAATACTCATAGTCACTCGACCTCCTTATCAACAAGGCCATTATAGTGCGCCGCACCCCGCCAATCCATCGGTTTGCCTTACCAAAAACGAACAACTCTGTCACCTTTCACTCCGGCAGGAAATCGCCGCGTCCCAGTGTCAGATACACCGTGGTGCCCACGCCGGGCACGGACTCGATCCGTATCTCATGCCGCAGATTGCGGCATATCCGCCGGCACAGGTACAGCCCGATGCCGCTGGACCGCCGGTCCAGCCGCCCGTTCTGCCCGGTATAGCCCATGTCAAATACCCGGGGCAGGTCCTCCGGCGCGATGCCCATGCCGCTGTCCCGGATGCACAGATCGTCTCCCTCCCGGTAGATCCGGACGGTCCCGTCCTGCCCGGTGTACTTCAGGGCATTGCTCAGCAGCTGCTCCACCACAAAGGTCAGCCACTTGCCGTCCGTCACCGTCTCCCATTCCACCGGCGTGTAGTCCAGCGCGATGCGCCGGTCAATGAACTCCCCGGCAAACCGCCGCACAGCGGCGCGCACCACATCATCCACGGCGCACGTTCGTATCACGTAGTCGCTGCCGCCCTCCTCCAACCGCAGATAGGTCAGCGCCATATCCACATACTGCTCCACCCGGCCCAGCTCCGTCATCAGCCGTCGGGCGGCCGGCGTGTCCTCACCCTGCAGGGTCAGGCGCATGGCGGCGATGGGCGTCTTGATCTGGTGCACCCATGCGGTGTAATAGGCCGTCATATCCTCCCACCGGGCGGCGCGCACCGTCTCCTGCCGGCACAGCTCCCGCCGCAGCGTCTCCACCACGGCGGCGCAGTCCGCCCCCTCCACGGTGGTCATGGCCGGCAGGTCCAGCAGCACCGCCTCGCCCGCCTCCCGCAGACGCTTCAGCGCCTTGTGCCGCCGTGCCGCGCGGCCGTAATCCCACGCCGCAAGGCACGCCCCCAGCAGGACGCACAGCCCTGCCGGATAGCCCACCGCCGCCAGCGGCAGGCCGTACAGGGCAAAGGACACAGCAAACACCCCGACAAACAGCAGAAATGCCGCCAGCGTCAGCCGACGCTCCTTCAGATATGCTTTGAGCAGCTCCATATCTCTCACTCCACGATGTACCCCACCCCGTGCCGGGTGGCGATAAAGTCCACAAGTCCCACGCCTGCCAGCTTCCGCCACAGGCGGTTCACATTGACGGTCAGTGTGTTCTCGTCCACAAAGCTGTCCGTCTCCCACAGCCGCTGCATCAGCTTCTCCCGGCTGACCACCTTCCCGGCGCTCTCCATCAGGCAGGACAAAATACGGTACTCGTTCTTGGTCAGCTCCACCGTCTGCCCCTGATAGGTCAGCTTCTGGTCGTCGGCGGACAGCTGCGCGCCCCGTCTCTCCCGCAGCACCGCCGGCGCCGCCATGTCATAGCTGCGCCGCAACATGGCCTGTACCTTGGCCATCAGAACACCGCCGTCAAAGGGCTTGGCGATAAAATCGTCCGCGCCGAAGTTCATGGCCATGATGACGTTCATGTTATCACCGGCCGAGGACAAAAACAGGATGGGCGCACTGGTCTGCTTCCGCAGCTCCCGGCACCAGTGATAGCCGTCAAAGCACGGCAGGGCGATATCCAGTATGATGAGGTGCGGCTGAAATTCCGCCGCCTCCGCCGTCACTGCCCGAAAGTCCCGGACGCACCGGACCTCCAGTCCCCAGCTCTCCGCCAGATGCGCCACCGCCTGGGCGATGGTCCTGTCGTCCTCCACAATAAATATACGGTACATACGCTCACATCCTTTACGCTCTTCATTATACCCTCCCTCGCCTCTGTCCCGCAAGCCCTCTTACTCTTTCAATATTGTCACATTCGCTTACCGGATTTTTTCAAAAACAGGGTTGACAAATCCGCGCCGCCGTGTTATAACTGTACCAACCTACCGAGTTGGTAGTTGTATTTCAGAAATGAGGCGATCACATGACCCGCACTCTTGTTCTCCTGACCGGACGATGTTGACTCCTTTTCCTTTCATTCCACACAACAACATCTGACTATAAACGATAAAGGAGATAAACACTATGTCTAACATCTACACTTCCGCTGACCAGCTGATCGGCAAGACTCCCCTGCTGGAGCTGACCCATATCGAAAAGGCCCATGACCTCAAGGCGAAGATCGTCGCCAAGCTGGAGTACTTCAACCCCGCCGGCAGCGTCAAGGACCGTATCGCCAAGGCCATGATCGACGACGCCGAGGCCAAGGGGCTGCTGAAGGCCGGCAGCGTCATCATTGAACCCACCTCCGGCAACACCGGTATCGGCCTGGCCTCCGTGGCCGCCGCCCGGGGCTACCGCATCATCATCGTCATGCCCGAGACCATGTCCGTGGAGCGCCGCCAGCTGATGAAGGCTTACGGCGCCGAGCTGGTGCTCACCGAGGGTGCCAAGGGTATGAAGGGCGCCATCGCCAAGGCCGACGAGCTGGCCAAGGAGATCCCCAACAGCTTCGTGGCAGGCCAGTTCGTCAATCCCGCCAACCCCAAGGCCCACTACGAGACCACCGGCCCGGAGATCTGGGCCGACACCGACGGCAAGGTGGACTTCTTCTTGGCCGGCGTGGGCACCGGCGGTACCATCACCGGCACCGGTAAGTTCCTGAAGGAAAAGAACCCCGCCGTCAAGGTGGTCGCCGTGGAGCCCAAGACCTCCGCCGTGCTGTCCACCGGCATCGCCGGCTCCCACAAGATCCAGGGCATCGGCGCGGGCTTCGTCCCTGACGTGCTGGACACCAAGATCTACGACGAGATCATCCCCGTAGATAACGACGACGCCTTTGCCGTAGGCAAGGAAATGGGTCACCGCGAGGGCGTGCTGGTGGGTATCTCCTCCGGCGCGGCACTGTGGGCCGCCATCGAGCTGGCCAAGCGTCCGGAGAACGCCGGCAAGACCATCGTGGTCCTGCTGCCCGACACCGGCGACCGCTATCTCTCCACCCCGCTGTTTGCGGACTGATACTGCGTTTTTCTTCCTTCCATTTTCTCCTCACAAACATGACGAACGGACCTCTTTCGAGGTCCGTTCGTCTTTTCTTCTGTTTCTTTCCACTTTCTTTCTATTCTCCTTCTATTTTCTTTCTACATTTTTTCTGCTTTTTTGAAACGTTTTTTGCTCCGCAGGTGTATGATAGATGAAAGGCCTTTCACCTCAACAAAAGGAGAACCCCTATGACGGACGAACAGTTCACCCCGCTGGCGGAGCGGTATATGGACACGGTGTTCCGGGTGGCGTACAGCTATCTGCGCTGCCGGGACGACGCCGACGATGTGACCCAGGACGTATTGATACAGCTGTACAGACAGGACAAGGCGTTCGAAAGCGACGCCCATGTGAAGAATTGGCTCATTCGCGTCACGGTCAACCGCTGCAAGAACGTGCTCCGCGCCCCGTGGCACAAGGCGGAGGACATCGCCGACTATGAGAACACGCTGGTGTTCGAGCAGCCCCAATACCGGGAGCTGTTCGACGCGGTGATGTCGCTGGACAGGCGGTACCGCCTGCCGGTGCTGCTGTACTACTATGAGGGCTACCGCCAGAGGGAGATCGCCGGACTGCTGGGCATACCGGAGGAAACGGTGCGCACCCGGCTCGCCCGCGCCAGAGAGAAACTGAAACACATTTTATCGGAGGTGCCGCAGTATGCATGACAGAGAATTATTTGAAAAAGCCTTTTCCCCGCTGCACGCCTCCCCGGACACACTGACGGAGGTTAGAAAGACCATGCGAAACGAGAAAAAGACACGCCGGGCGCTGGGCAAGAGCGCCGTGGTCGCCATTGCCGCCGCGCTGACGCTGACCATTGCCGTGGCCGGCGGCATCGTAACGCTCATCAAAGCCGACGTATCTCCCGCCGACAAAGTGGACGACACCACCCACCACGCCTTTACCGACGATTTGGATGCCACCACGCCCACCGTAGACGACGGCAAGGGTACCGCCGTGTCTGTTCCCGATATGGAGCGCATCCCCGGCGACATCCAGACCACCCAGCGTCTGGTGGGCAAATATTTGTCCAAGTTGGACGCGGAAATGACGGTCGAGGGCAACACCATCCGCCTCGGCACGCTCCTCATAGATGAAAGCGGCAGCGGTATGCTGACCTACTCGGTGGAGAATCCGGACGGCGTGAAGTATACAGACGCAGGATACGGCGAAGCCGTGGATATGTCCGCCGAGCCGTCCATGTGGCTGGGCAGTGCGCCCGACGCACAGGGTTACGGCGGTACCTGCATCAACAGCAGATGCCATGTGGACGAGGATGCCAGCACCGATACCCGCCTGCAGGTGGTGCTCTATTTTGCAGCCGGTAAGGATTTCCAGAAGGGCGATGATTTCTACTTCACCGTGCGCGACAGTGCTTACCAGCCCTACTCCATCTCTATCCAGCCCCAGACCTACGTGCCCGTCAAGACTTTGACCGCCAAAAACGGCGAGATCGTGACGCTCTCTGCCCTGGGCATGACCATCGTAAATCCCGACCCCAGCCGCGAAATACACACTGACGAGGTGCTGGTCAATGCCAAGGACGGCAGCAGCTTCGCCGTGGAAAGCAGCAGCAAAAACCTGATGAACTGGGTCATCGGCTCCATTACAGGCGACGGTCAAGCTGCCTTTGAAAACTACACCTATGTGTTCAATCGGCTGGTAGATGTGAACGAGGTCGGGTCTGTGACGCTGACAGGCTATTACTACAACCTGGACGGCTCCGATAACGACACCGTATCCCTGACCTATCAGCCCTGAACAGGCAAAAAAAGAACCGCCCGCGGGCGGTTCTTTTTCGCTTATATCACATAATTGTCCCCGGCCGGGGCGTTCATCAGATCCGCCAGCGTGATGTGGGTGAAGTAGTCCTGCGTCAGCTTGTAAAAACCCTGCCACACGCCCAGCGTCCGGCACTCCCCGGCCCGCTGGCACACCGGGGCATCCGGCTGGAGACAGGTGACGGGCGCCAGATTGCCCTCCGCCAGCTCCAGTATCTCCCAGAGGGTGTAGTCCTCCGGCTCTCGCGTCAGACGGTAGCCTCCGCCGATGCCGTGGACGCTCTCCACCAGGCCGGCGGCTTTCAGGGCGGGCATGAGCCGCTCGATGTATTTCAGGGAGATGTCCTGCCGGGCGGCCACCTCCTTCATGGGTATAAAGTCCCCGCTGCGGTGCTCCGCCAGATCCAGCAGAACGCGGATGGAATAGCGACCTTTCGTGGAGATCATAGTCCGCCCTCCTGTCAGAAAATACACGGGCCATAAGATGACCCGTGTATAGTATACCACCAATCCCGTAGGTTAGGCAAGTTTAATTTTTCTTTGCGTGCCGATATGCCTGCATGCCCCACACCAGCCAGGCCGCTACCACCGCCGCCAGGACGATCCAACGCACCGTCTCCAAGGGCCAGGCCACCGCGGACAGGTCTGCATAGCGGCTGATCATAACGCTTTCCGCCGTACTGACCGTGGCCACATAGGCAGCGGCCGGCGCCCAACACACCATGATCCGCACGATTTCCACGGCAAAGAGCAGTCCGCAGCCGCCATACAGTGCAAAACGGAAGCCCCTATCCCGCACCAGCGGCTCTTTCAGCACCGCGCCGCCGACTACCAGCGCCGCCGCCAGCAGCAGCGGCAGCAGCAGCCATACCGCCTCCTGCCGCACAGTCAGCGCTGCCCAGGAAAACTGCCGCACCACACCGCCGTGCAGCGCATAGGCGGACACCAGTAGGCGCCACACCCCCAGCAGCTGTATGGCCGCGAACAGCCACAGGGCGCACAGCGGTATCAGCAGCAGGATGCGGCGGCGCAGCGTCTCTCGGCTGCGGCACACGCCCCAGCCCAGCCACAGGCACAGGGGCGACGCCAGCAGGCACAGCCACGACCAGTTGTTATAAGGAAATGCCACCCACACTGCCAACGCCATTACTGCCAGACTGTACCCGATGCGGAAGCGCAGGCTTCCCCGGCGCTCCAGATAGGCCTCCACCTCCGCCGGTGTATCGGCACAGGCTCGGGGGCGCGTCTCACCGGCCAGGATGTCGTCCGCCGTCACGCCGTACAGCGCCGCCAGCGCCGGCAGCGCGGCAATGTCCGGCAGCCCCGCGCCGGACTCCCATTTGCTGACAGTTTTGTTGGACACACCTAATATATCCGCCACCTGCTGCTGTGTCATGTCCCGCCCCCTGCGGAGTGATGCCAGATAGGTGCCTGTCTTTTCCATATCCATTGTCGCGGCCTCCTTTTTTCTTGTTGTTCCCAGTATAGCATATAGCGAATTTTTGTCCATCCCCCGCCCGCTGACTTTGTCTACGGAGCGTAGACAAGGCTGTTTCCACGGAAAAGTGCCCCGTTCTCCGATTTTTTTCTTGACACGGACGGTGGCCTATGGTAATATGTACAAGCTGACGATTTGAGTGGAGGGCGCACGCGGGTGTAGCACAATGGCCAGGGCACCAGCCTTCCAAGCTGGGGATGCGGGTTCGATTCCCGTCACCCGCTCCAACTTGACAGATACGCGCCAGTAGCTCAGTTGGATAGAGCAACTGCCTTCTAAGCAGTAGGCCAGGGGTTCGAGTCCCTTCTGGCGTGCCATTTCCCCTTACGGGCGTCAGCGCTTCCCGTGCGGATGTATATGGTGGGTGTAGCTCAGTTGGTTAGAGCACCGGATTGTGGTTCCGGGTGTCGAGGGTTCGAGTCCCTTTACCCACCCCACAAAAAGAAATGAGGGATCGGGAGTGTCCCGGTCCCTCATCCCTTTCCACACAGGGGTGTCGCCAAGTGGTAAGGCAAGGGACTTTGACTCCCTCATCCGCTGGTTCGAGTCCAGCCATCCCTGCCAGCTCTTTCCGGACGACACCGTCCTTACGATAACTGCATACGCTTCGTTAGCTCAGTAGGTAGAGCACCTGCCTTTTAAGCAGGGTGTCCGGGGTTCGAATCCCCGACGAGGCACCAAAAGAGGAAGACACCTTTTGGTATCTTCCTCTTTTGCTGTCTTGCCTCCGGAGAGTCGAAGCTTATACCCCCTTGCGGGGTAAATCCCCGACGAGGCACCAGAAACAAAGCCACCCCTAAGGGGTGGCTTTGTTTCTGGTGCAGCACTTTTGCTTCGCAAAAGTGGTCGCCTGCGGGCGGGTGACTGAACGCGAGCGGGGGAACCCGCTAAGGTTCCCCCCTCACACTCCCCCTTCCTTGCGATAGGCAGGGGTGAGGGAACAAAACCTGTGGGCAGTCACAAAAGAGGAAGACACCTTTTGGTATCTTCCTCTTTTGCTGTCTTGCCTCCGGGGAGTCGAAGTTTATACCCCCTTCCCGCAGAAAGCGCCGCGGGGCTATTTTCTCTCCGCCGCCAGCTTCAGCAGGGTCTCTTTATCGTTAGGCGTTCCGTCCAGCACGGCGTTCAGCAGATACTGCAGCGCATCACCGACCTCTCGCCCCCGCAGCCCCAGCGCCATCAGGTCGCCGCCCTTCACCGTCAGGTCCTTCAGTGAAAAGCACTGCCGCTTCGCCAGCAGCGTGTTCAGAAGATCCTCCGCCTGCTGTATATCCGCCAGACGGCAGCGATCCTCCGGGCTTTGGGCGGCGTTGTCGGCCCGCTTCACCTCCAGCAGCTGCCGAA
>ENA-OZWM01000054-OZWM01000054.1-human-gut-metagenome-genome-assembly--contig:-NODE-54-length-13160-cov-5.270965_pt1 | contig 13160 bp, 10 predicted proteins | sample MGYA00244850_ERZ654084 | MGnify/ENA primary metagenome ERZ654084 (study PRJEB26926, sample SAMN06165176) | human gut metagenome | biome: ENVO:00009003; feature: ENVO:2100002; material: ENVO:00002003... | reverse complement strand
ACGAGATTACTACGCGTCTCGTGGGCTCGGAGATGTGTATAAGAGACAGGCTGACACCGAAGACCACCGGCAGCCCCGCGCCGAAGCGCCCACCGATGGGAAACAGCTGCAGCAGCGTGGTAACGGCGGACATGACCAGCGATGCCTGTATCAGCAGGACCCGCTGGTCATGCGCCAGTCCGGCCACGTTGGCAATGATGATGGCTGGGGTCACGCAGCCCACGATCATAGCCACCAGGTGCTGCAGCGCCATGGATACGGCCATGCCAACAGGTGGCAGGCCCCGGTATTGAAACAGCGCCTCTCGGCGGCATTCAAGCTTTCGCATGGTGTGGTCTCCTTTGTGCGTAGTGTGCTCAGTATAGCACGTTTTTAACGGGAAACTCAACCGTTTTCTCACAAACAGCCCAAGCGGCGCAAAACCACCCTCCGGTGATGCCGGAGGGCGGTCAGATCATGCGTGTTTATGCCTGCGGACACTGGCGAAAAACGGGCGCTTCAGCGTGTCTGTACTGCTGAACAAACCGGATTAGAAGGATGACAGCGCCTCGTCCGTGTGTGCGGGGTGCTGTTTTTTGCGCTTGACAAGGGAAGCGCAGCGGCATATAATAACGCATTGTTATTGATAACGCATAGTGATTATTGAGGTGAGCGTAATGCCGGCAGCAAAACGGATATCCAAAGAGGCCATCATCGACGCCGCGGAGGCGGTGCTGCGCACCGGCGGGTTTGAGGCGATCAATGCCCGCAGTGTGGCGAAGGCACTGGGGTGCTCCACCCAGCCTATCTATCTGACCTTCCGTAATATGGAGGAGCTGAAGTCCGCGCTGACCCAGCGGGCCATCGAGCAGCATACCCGGCGAGTGCGGGCATCTCTGCGGGCGCATGAGGGGTGTGATAGTCGGTACAGCAGCTACGGCATGGGCTTTGTGCAGTTCGCTGCTCAGGAAAAGCAGCTGTTCCGCTGGCTGTACCTGGAGGACAACCAGCCGGGACGCCATCAGGAGGACGTGCTGGAGCCGGAGATCATCCGGACCGTCATGGACGAATTCGGCTATGACGAGGTCACGGCCCGGGCCTTTCACCGGGATATGACGTATTATTCCTACGGACTGGCCATCCTCGCCAACACCGGGCATCTGGCGCTGACAGAGACGGAGCTTCGGGAAGCCTTTCGACGGGAGTTCCGTGCACTGGCGGCGTATTACGGTCCGCCGAAGAAGCTGCCGGAATTTGCAGAGAGGGAGAATGCAGTGCATCAATTATTCCGCTAAGAGGCCGTCTTGCAAAATTGCAAGAAAATCGCAGGAAATGTAAGGAAAAGCAATGGCTGCCATGGGATAATGGCGGTATACTCCTCCGGTGGAAAGAAGGTGTTGAAGTGAAAACAAATAAGACATTGGCACAGAAGCTGTGTCTGCTGGACCTTGTGAGCCTGCTGTCGTATACGGCGGCTCTGCTGGCAGCGCTGTGTTTTTTGGTGCTGCTGCCCGGGTGCAGCCTGGGGGAGAAGGTGGATCGCGAGCCGGTGCAGACACTGGAATGTACCCGCCCGGCATCCCTGTCCGGGCTGTATCCGGCGGGCGGCAGCGTGGTGCTGATCAGCTGGGCGGACTATGAGAGCGGCAGGACCACTGTGCAGCTGGTGGATGCGGAAGCGGACACCGTGAAGTGTGAGGTCACGCTGGATGGGGTTTGGGATACGAAGCGGCAGGCCCTGGCGCATGGATTTGCGCTGTGCGACCGGGAGACGAAACGTTGGAAGCTCCTGGACGATGTGCTGACGGAGACAGGCAGCTTTGATGCGGAGAACGTGGATGGCTTTTTCTCATATGACGGGGAGAGCTATTACTTCCTGCGGGACGGGGTGCTGCATTGTCAGAACGTAGCCGGAGGAGAGGCACAGCCGGTAACGGCGCTGTCACAGCTGCGGTTTGCGGAATTGACGGCCTATGATGCGGCAAGCGGGCGGATGGCGGCCCTGTTCCGCCTGTCACCCTACGGCAGCGTCTGCGGTACGGCAGTCTTTGACCCGGAGACGGGGGCGATCAGCCTGCTGCAGGAGCAGCGGTATCAGGTGATATTGGCGCCGGCGGGCGGCATGAGCCTGCTGGCCTTTGACAACGATAAAATGGGATATTCCGCCCTGTGCGGCAGCGGCAATACATTCTGGTTCGCCGATGCTTCGCTGTTTCTGGACGCGGGAGGTGCGCTGTACGCCGTCGGCGATGCGGAGGAGCTGATCGGTGTGGGAACGGGCCGCACGACGCTGTATAACGTGGGGGAGAGCATCACGGCCTGCGACCTGACGGCTAACGGTATCGCCGGAGAGATGTACGACTGCTGCGTTCTGCCGGAGGCAGGCCTGCTGGTGGGCGGCATGTATGAAAACGGCGCCTTCCGGCTGTACGTTATAGACCCGGCGCAGCTGACCTTCGAGCCGGTAACGTCAACGGTGTCCGTCCCGTCGCCGCTGACGGTGAATGAGACACTGCTGCAGGCCTATTGGGGTGCCCTGAACGGCCTGCCGGTGGCAGAGAGCTTACAGGAGGCGCGGCAGCAGGCGGATGTGTTGGAGCAGCGATACGGCGTGCGGATACTGCTGTCATCCCAGTGCCGGGAGGCAGCGGCGCTGAGCAGCTATCCTATCACCCTGTCGGACACCATGGACACGGAAGCAGAGCTGAACGGTGTCCGCGCCGTGCTGGCGGCGATGGACCGCAGCTTTGCCCTGTATCCGGAGGGCTTTCTGGCGCAGTTCCGCAACCGCGCCGGTGAGGGCGGGCTGTGCTTCCTGTTGGTGGCTCACATCGACAGCGACTATGGCGTGGTAGGCTGCACCTATGACACGGCGGACTGGCAGTATATCGCGCTGGATGTGCAGGCGGATTATATGCGGGAGGGCACTGTCTGCCACGAGATCTGGCACGCTACGGAGAACGAGATACTCTCACGCGATTACACCGCCTTCAACTGGGATGACTGGAATGCGCTGAACCCGGCGGGCTTTACCTATTGGAACGACAGCGGTGACTATGACCGGTACGACGCCCGCTGGACCATGTTCGACAACGGCGAGGGCGTGTACTTTGTGGACAGTTACGCCAAGCTGGCGGCACAGGAGGATCGGGCGCGGATCATGGAGTATTTCATGGTACATGAGGACGAGGCGGGGCTGCTGATCCAGTCGGACGCCATACGGCAGAAGCTGACGTGGATGTGCCGCGCTGTGCGGGAGTGCTTCGATACCGCCGGATGGGGAACGCCCCGCTGGGAGAAGCTTTTGTAAAATAAAGGAGAGTCTATGATACCCGAATGGAAAATATATCCCCGTTCTCAGGGACACAGTACCGTGTACCTGCAGAACGTGGTCACAGATCCCGCCATACAGGTGGGGGCGTACACCATCTATGACGATTTTGTCAACGATCCCCGGGATTTCCAGCGGAACAACGTGCTGTACCACTATCCCGAGTGCAACCATGACCGGCTGATCATCGGAAAGTACAGCTCCATCGCCTGCGGGGCGAAGTTTATCTTCAACGCGGCCAACCATACGCTGAACAGCCTGTCTACTTACCCGTTCCCCATCATGTTCGAGGAGTGGGGGCTGGGGACGGCGTGTGAGGACATTGCCGCCGCCTGGGATAACCACGGGGATATCGTGGTGGGCAATGACGTATGGATCGGCTATGAGGCTGTGATCCTGGCGGGCGTTACCATCGGCGACGGCGCCATCATCGGCAGCCGCGCCGTGGTGACAAAGGATGTGCCGCCTTACACCATCGTGGGCGGTCTGCCGGCCAGGACCATCCGCAGGCGGTATGACGAGGAGACTGTCGCGCGGCTGGAGAAGCTGCGGTGGTGGGACTGGCCGGAGGCGCAGGTGCGGCGGGCTATCCCGCTGCTGCAGGCCGGCGATCTGGACGCCCTGGAAAAGTTGGTATAAGGCCGGCGGCCGTGGACCAGGCGTACACGCCGGCCACTTTCTGACCCTGCTGTAAAAGAGTGTCTGAGGGATACGTGTATACGGACAACGAAATGAGCCCTCCGGCAGCTGCCGGAGGGCTTTCAACTGCCTGTTGCGAAACGGGCCGGGGAAAGGTATAATCTAAGGAGAACATACTGCGGAACGGCGAGAAAGGAGAAACCTATGGGTAATGTGACAGCGGACCGCGCATGGGATGTCCATCCGGTGACGGAGGCGGACATAGAGGCGTATCTGGACATCTATCTCAATTCCTATCCGGCGTACAAGACGCTGGACGAGGAATGCCGGGCACACTACCGGAGCAAGCATCTTACGGAGCTGCGGGAGGACACCCAGACTCGGACGATGGGCCTGTTTGAGGGCGGCACACTGATCGCCACCATGAAGCTGATCCTGTTCTCCATGAACTTCTTTGGGGTCATGCAGCCTGCCTGCGGTGTGATGGCGCTGGAGGTACACCCCCTGCACAAGAAGAAGGGCGCGGCGCTGTATATGATACGGTATGCCGAGCGCTATGCACGGGAAAACGGCGCGCTGCTGACCATGCTGCTGCCGTTCAACATCGGCTTTTACCGTCGGATGGGCTATGGCTTTGGCGGGAAGTTATATGAATACCATCTGCCAACCGGGGCACTGCCGCGGTTGGACGGAGAGGTGCGGGCGCACCTGCGCCTGCTGCAGCCGGAGGAGTTTGACCAGGCGATGGACTGCCAGCGGCGCTTTGCCGCCCGAAACCATGGCATGGTGGAGAAGTTCGACGAGGAGCTGCGCGGAGCCCGGGGGGATATTCAGGTGCGCCGTATGGGTTATTACGACGGCGGACGCCTGTTAGGCTACGCGGCCTATCGGTTTGAAAGCGCCAGTGCGTGCAACTATACCCAAAACCGGCTCAGCGTGGAGGAACTGGTGTATGAGAACGGCACAGTGCTGCGGGCGCTGCTGGGCGGCCTGCGGATGCAGGAGGATCTGGCCCAGACAGTGATACTGCGGACAGGGGAGGAGGATTTCCACCATCTGCTGGACGATCCGCAGGACGTGTCCGGAAACTACATCGACTACGGCTTTTTGCAGACCAATGTTTCCGCCGTGGGGACCATGTTCAAGCTGACGGACGGGGCGGACTTCGTGCGGCGGACCGGCTATCGGAATTTCCCGGCGGGGACGCTGACGGCGGCCTTCCGCTATCGGGATGAGATGGCGGACCGGGAGGAGGAGCTGCGTATCGGCTTTGCCGATGGTCGCTGGGCCGTGGCAGAGGGGACCGCGGACGTGACGGTGATCTGCCGGCAGGGGGATCTGGCGGCGCTGCTGATGGGGTCCTGCGGCCTGACGGCGCTGCTGCGGCTGGGTGCGGCGTCCGCAGATGACGCCGAAAAGGCGCGGCAGTTGGCGCAGCTGCTGTACTGTGTCCAGAAGCCCTGGCTGAACGCGGATTATTGAGCTGCCGCGGTTGACAAATAGAAAACAACGCAGGAGAACAAGAGATGCGGAACATATTGAAGGAAAAGCTGGCCAGAGGCGAGAAGCCGCTGGGCACATTCGTGGGTACCGGCAGTGCTGCCGTGGTGGAATGCCTGGGCTGTGCGGGGCTGGATTTTGCTATCCTGGACAATGAGCACAGCCCCATCGAGGCGGAGACAACCGCCCGGCTGGTGTGCGCCGCGGAAAGGCGAAACATCACGCCCCTGGCCCGGGTGCGGGAGATCAGCCGCCCGGCGATCTTGAAGCTGCTGGACGTTGGCGTGCAGGGGATCATTATTCCAGATGTGCACAGTGCGGCGGAGGTGAAGCGCGTGGTGGATTACGCCAAGTACGCCCCGGTGGGGAAGAGGGGGTTCTGCCCGTCCCGGAAGGATGGTTGGGGCACCGATACGCCGGCCGGCGTACTGGAGACAATGGCGCACTTCAACGGTGAGACGCTGGTGATCCCCCAGTGTGAGACGACAGAGGCGCTGGCGGATATTGAGAATATCGCAGCGATGGAGGGTGTGGACGGCATCTTTATCGGTCCTTTCGATCTGTCTATTTCTATGGGGCTGCCTGGGGCCTTTGAGGAGCAGCGCTTCAAGGCGGCCCTGACGCGGATACAACAGGCCTGCCGCCAGGCGGGCAAACCCTGCCTGATATTTGCCGGGGACGGTGCGGCCGCCGGTGCACGGCTGGCCCAGGGCTTCGACGGCGTGGCCATCGGACTGGATGCCACGATGCTGATCGCCGGTGTACAGGCGCAGTTGGCTGCCTGCCGCGGATAAAGAAGAAAAGAGGACGGCGCCCCGTGGGGCGCCGTCCTCTGCATATTACATATCCTTCATTTTTTCCAGCAGCTCTACCATCTTGTCGTAGAAGTACCGACATTCGCGGATGCTCAGGTACTCCTGAGTGGAGTGACAGTTGAAGGCGTTGGGCGTCAGGGAGACGGCGTTAAGGCCCGGAATGCGTGTGGTGAAAAAGCCGATCTCGCCGGTGCCGCCCAGGTAGTAGGGGGGATACTCCGGGTACATCTTGCGGAGCATTTCCATCCACTCATCGCTGACGCTGTACTCCCACTCCGGCAGTTCACAGATCAGCTCAGTTTTTACGCCCAGCCGCGCACACAGCCGCTTGAGCTGCTGGTAGTTGTAAAAACGCTTGGTGTCCGTGCTGCGGATGGTCACGGCCAGCTCGACCTCATCCTGCCGCGTCTCCAGTACGCCCACATTGGAGGTGCTGCCCAGGGTGTGCTCGAAGGTCTGGTGGGTGGAGCGCAGGCCGTCCGGCAGCAGTGTCATCAGGTCCAGCAGCATCTCGCGGTCGCCGTCGGTCATAGCGTCTGTTTCCACCTCGCAGGGGGAGACAGCGATGCTCATATTGGGCTCCCGGACGGAATACTCCTTTTTCAGCTTTTCCGCGCTGGCGGCTAGTACCGTCTCCGCGGCCTTGGTGTCCGGTACGGCGATGATGGCCGAAGCTGTGGCAGCGATAGCCGTGGCCATGCAGCCGCCTTCACGGCCGCCCTTGGCGGTGATGAGCTGGAAAGTGGACTGTTCCTCCAGATCCAGCAGCAGACGGTCCAGCAGAATGATGGCGTTAGCGCGCTCCAGCAGAGCCTGATTGCCGCTGTGGCCGCCGTGCAGCCCCTCTATCTTGAGACACAGGGCCTGCCAGCCCGGGCGGACCGGCTCGTGGCCGCGGGGCATGAGAACGCGGGCGTCGATCTCTCCGGCGCTGCCTACGGCGAAGCCAAATCCGTCAAGATTGACATAATATTTTGCTTTGAACTGGCTGTAGTCCAGATGGATGCCGCCGTTCATGGTGGTCTCCTTGTCTGCGGTGAACACGCACTCCAAAGCCGGATGCTTGGCCTGCTTGTCCGTCATGTAGGCCATCATAAAAGCCACGCCGATGCCGTCATCACCGCCCAGAGTGGTGCCCTCCGCCGTGACCACGTCGCCCTCGGCATAGACGCGGATGGGGTCCTTGGCGAAGTCGTGGTCAACGCCCTCGTCCTTGATGCAGACCATGTCGCTGTGGGAGTGGAGAATGACGGGTGAGGCATTTTCATAGCCCGGGGTGGCCGGCACCCGGGCGATGACGTTATACGCTTCATCGCGGTAGGCCTCGATGCCGTGGGCCTTGCAGAAATCCAGCAGGTACGAGGTGATTCCCTCCGGGTTGCCGGTCTCCCGGGGAATTTGGGAGATCGCGTAGAAGTTTTCCCATACACTGGCCGGCTCCAGGCCTGTCAGATGATAGTTTCTTGCCATGTTTCGTTCCTCCTGTTCCGTTGTTCTCTGTTTTATTTGCTCTCATTTTGATAGATCTGCCAATACATCATCAGCGCATAGGCAAGGGCGTCCTCGTCCACAGTAAAATGACTGCTGTGCAGCGGGTATATGGCGCCCTTTTCCGGGTTGCCCGTGCCCAGACGGAAGTAGGCGCCGGGGCACTTCTCCAGATACCGGGAAAAATCTTCGGTGATAAAGGTGTGCAGCAGGTCCCGACAGGGGAGGTGCAGCGCCTGCGCCGCGGCACGGACTGTATTCACCTGATCGGTGTGATTCACCAGCACCGGATAGCCCCGGCTGTACCGGAAGTCAAAGGCCGCGCCGTAGGCGTCGCAGATGCCGTGCAGCTCCCGCCGCAGCAGTGTCTCGATCTTTTCGAACGTCTCGTCATTGAGAGCACGGATCAGTCCGCCGAAGTTGGCCTCGGCCGGCAGCACGTTAAAGGCGCTCTGCCCATTGATATAACACACGCTGATAATGCCCTCCTCGCCGGGGCCCAGCAGCTTGCCGGGGATGGCGTCGATGGCAGAGACGGTGTGACAGACAGCGCCCAGCACATCGGTGGTCAGGTGGGGCAGCGCACCGTGGCCGCCCTGGCCGCGGATAGTCACGTCAAAGCGGCCGGAGCCGGCCATGTAGGGGCCGTCCTTGATGCCGATGGTGCCCACAGATAGTTGGTTGTCCACGTGCAGACCGTAAATGCGGTCTACACCGGCCAGACAGCCATTGGCGATCATATCGATGGCGCCGCCGGGATCCGGCTCCTCGGCGTATTGAAAGATAAATCGCACGTTGTATTTTAGTGCTGCACGGTGCTGCGTCATAGATCGCAGCAGGCCCAGCAGGGCTGCCGTGTGGCAGTCGTGGCCGCAGGCGTGCATGACGCCGGGGTTTTCCGAGGCAAAGGGCAGGCCCGTTTCCTCCTGGATCGGTAGGGCGTCCATGTCCGCGCGAAAAGCGATGGTTTTCCCACCGGTATGGCCGTGCAGGTCGGCCACCAGACCGTTCTTCCCGCAAGGCCGCAGCGTGTCCGGGCCGAGTGCCGCGATCTCCGTGGCCAGATAGTCCCGGGCGTCCTCCTCATGGAAGGACACGCAGGGGTGCCGGTGCAGATAGCGGTGCCGGGCGATCATGTAGTCCAGCTGTTTCTTCGCTTCTTCAGTAAGGTCGAAATTCATAGTATATCTCACCACGATTATATAGGAATACATATAGCATACTCCGGTAAAAGCATAGCGTAAAATATATATTTTATATGAAGCTATATGGAAAAACATATAACTTCGGCTTCCAAAAACGGACGAGACGTGGTATGATGGACGCAGATCACGGACATGGAGGCGGTTATGACACGACAGCAGCTGATATGTGCCCTGGAGGTCGGCCGGGCGGGCTCCATCAATCGGGCGGCGCAGAACCTGTTTATGGCACAGCCGAATCTTAGCAGCACCATTCGGGAGCTGGAAGCAGAGATCGGTATCACCCTATTCAAGCGCAGTTCACAGGGAGTGGAGGTCACCCACGCCGGTGAACAGTTTTTGCGGCAGGCGGCAGATATCGTGGCGCAGTTCGACGCGCTGGAGTCTGCCTATCACAGCCGGGACGACAGCGTCTCCCTATCCGTTACCACCGCGCGGTCCTCTGCCATTTCGGACCGTATCGCCCGGTACCTCAACGACTTTGCGGAAAGCGGCGTACCGTTCCGGGCGCGTATCTGCGAGGCCACCAATATGCAGGTCATCGAGGATGTGGCCGCCGGCAACGCGGATATCGGCATCCTCAAGCCCAACTATATGACCGCGGACTACTATCTGCACACGGCGCAGCTGCGCGGGCTGACCGCCGTGAAGCTCAGGCCGCAGCCTTATGTGCTGCTGCTGTCCGGCAGTCATCCGCTGGCCGGGGCGGCGCATATCATGCCGGAGCAGCTGGCACCCTACACCGAGGTGGTCCACGCTGACTACGATATGCCCATCTATCCCTATTCCGACTACCGCTATACCAGCGGCCGGACGGCGGACCGCCGGAAAAACGTGATTTTCATCTATGACCGGGGCACGCTGATGGAGATGCTGTCCAACGTGCATGGCAGCTACATCTGGACCACGCCCACCGCCCAGGCGCTGAAGGATGCTTACGGTCTGGTGGAGCGCCCCTGCGGCGCGGAGCCAATCCAGGGTTGCGATGTGATACTGTATCAAACGTCCCGCCGCCTGTCCCCCTATATCCAGCGGCTCATCGACAGGATCGAGGGAGAAGACCGGGCGTTCCCGACGCAGTCCGAGCCGGAATAGCGTCCGACGCGAGCTGCCGTGAAATTTTGCTGAACAGCTGTGTCAGCGCTGTGCGGCACACGGTAAAAAACAGATCCGCCTGAGGGCGGGTCTGTTTTTTGCAAAGCGGGCTGTTCTGTGTAATGAAGCACCATGTGCGGCGGATGTATATTCCTCCGACACCGGACAAAGACTACGGATGTAAAATCTGCTTTGACTGGAGGAATTTCATATATGAAAGCAACAGGCATCGTGCGCCGCATCGACGACCTGGGCCGCGTGGTCATCCCTAAGGAGATCCGCCGCACCATGCGTATCCGCGAAGGCGACCCGTTGGAGATATACACCACCCGCGACGGCGAGGTCATTTTCAAGAAGTATTCCCTTATCGGCGGGTTGGAGGAGTTCGCCGCGCAGTTCTGCGATACCCTCAGCCGCAGCACGGACTTTTCCGCCGCTGTTACCGACCGCGATGCGGTCATCGCCATCGCCGGGGCGGGGAAGAAGGAACTGCTGGGCAAGCCTGTCTCCCCTGCGCTGGAGCAGGTCATGGACCAGCGTGGCCTCTACTGCGGCGAGGGTGTGGCCATCAGCGATGAGAACGAGCAGTTCCGGGCCGCTGTGGCGGCACCTATTCTCTGCGGCGGCGACGTGCTGGGCGCGGTGCTCTTTCTCTCTCCCGACGGCAAGCCGGCAGGGGAGACGGAGTGTAAGCTGGCCCAGACCGTGGCGTCCTTTCTGGGCAAACACATGGAGTCCTGACAGAAAGCCCCGCGGCTTTCACCGCAGAGCCTTGCATAACGGCTTTCGCAAGCTTTTTGACCGGCAAGAAAAAGAGAAGCGCCCTTCAGGCGCTTCTCTTTTGACTTATCAGCGCAGCAGCAGGCTGACAACCATTCGTACGTCTTCGACGTTAACTTCGCGGTTGCCGTTGACATCGCAGCGGAGGAACTTCTCCATGTCAAGTGCGGAATGCTTGGCGTTATAGAGGTCATAGACATACTGGGCGTCGTTGATATCGGTATGTCCCGTGCCGTTGACGTCGCCGCCGTAGGATACCGACACAGTGGAGTTGCCCTTAACGGAGATCGCAGATTTCGCCGCGGCGGCGATATCTGCCGCCGTACCCTTGCCGACCAACAGCCAGGCGTAGGCTTCGTATTTCTCTGACCAGAACATAGCCGCATCACCGTAGTAGAGGGACTTGGTCGCAGGGAGCTTTGTTTTCGGCGCGGCGGTGATGAGCCACACAACTCTGCCGTCTGTATACTTCACATACTCGGCTGCGTCCACCGTCAATGCAAGCTGCGCCGTTTTGGTGATGGTCACCATAATAATGCCGCCCGTGATGCAGTCTCCGGGAATGGTGTAAGTGCTGGTGTTTTCTGCATTGCGCTGGAGCGTGAGGGTTTCTTCACCGGCCATGACGGTGACCGTGTAGTCAAATCCCTCTTGGTGATTGATACCGAATGTAAAAGCTTCACCGCTTTTTACGGTATAGGACGTAACGCCATCCCAGACATCGGCGGCGCCGCTGCCCGTAAGCACGATTTGCGTGGTGCCGCTTTGCGGGGCCTTCTTCACCGTAATGACCACCGGGCCGGTGACAGCCGCCGCCGGGATCGTATAGGTATAGGCGTTGCTGCCGCTGTTGCTGACAGTGCACGTCACCGGCAGGCCGTTTACCGTTACGGCCACCGCGTAGTCGTAGTTGGCGGCCTGCGTGACCGTGAAGGTGTACTCCTGCCCATGCTTTGCGGGAGTGAGGGGGCTGACGTCGCCGGAGCCGTCGCCCTCGACGGTCACCGCGTAGGTTTTGACAGTGGGTGTGCTGTTGGCGCTGATGACCAGTTTGCCGGTAACATTTTTGATCGTATAGCTGTCGTCGTCGTTGTTGATGATGTCAACTTTTTCATTATTCACAGTGGCCGAAAAGCCGTAGTTATAGCCGGGATCGGCGGTGAAGGTGTAGTCGCCGTTTGCTGTCACATAAGCGGCGCCGGTGGCACAATCCGGAAGCACAACAGGGAAACCGCCGCACAGGATCGTCACCGTGTCACTTTGGCCGGCCGGTACACTGGCAGTTTGGGCGTCCTTTGCCGTGTTGGCGCGGACGTCCATCTGTGCCTTGACCAATTTCACAGTGGCCTCACCGGCGGCCTTTACGGTGAAATTCAGCATGATAGAACTGTCGGAGCGCACTTCTCCGTAGCCGCCTATGGTCAAACGACCAGGAACAGAGTGATCAATGACATCAGGAACTTTGCTGCCGATGGTTGCGCTTGCGAATGTGAGTTTTTCCGCATCATAGTTGATTTGGAAGAAATAGGTGTTGTACTCCCGCGATGTGGAGTTTTGGCCTAAGTATAGTCCAACCAATGCGGTTTCTCCGACTGCGGTGGTTGGATTGCTATACAGATAAGCGTAAAAGCTCTCTGTGCCGCTGGCGGACGCCGGCAGCAAAAGCAGTACCATAACCGCCGCTAAAAGCCCGGAAAACCATCGTTTCATCTTAAAAACCCCTCCGTTTCACCACTTTTCGGTAAATACCAACCTAAATTTATCACCGGTCACCGAACAATTCAATTCGCAATAGGCAGAAATTTAAGGGGAATTGTTGTGCAGAATGACGATAAAGCCCATGAAAATGGGCAAAAACCTTCCCCCAGGGGGAGGGATTTTTCGCGCCCCTGTTAGCGTTCCGTTAAAACTGCGTTAAGAAATCACCGATTTTCTTGAAACCACAATCATAGAGTGCTACCATAAGACAACGTAGGGGGCGTGAGGTACAGGCCTCGCGCGACAGGAGGGGAGCGCCCGGGAGACGGATATCCGTCCCCGGGCGCCTTGCGTTGCCTACAAAAACCCATCGGCCGCACAAAAATGCGGCCGATGGGTTTACCATAATTTATATTATTGTCAACTTAGCCCTGCGGCTGCTCACTTTCTGGCACCGGAGTCTCGACGGTGGAATCGGCAGCGGGCTCCAGTGCCGCTTGGGGTACCGACTCCTGCGGGGAAGCCTCTGGCACAGCAGGGACTTGCGGGTCCGGCTCCGCCTGCGCGGCTTCAGTAGCCTCCTGGGCCTCACGGGCCAGGCGCTCGTTTTCTGTCTCTTATACACATCTCCGA
>ENA-OZWM01000049-OZWM01000049.1-human-gut-metagenome-genome-assembly--contig:-NODE-49-length-14154-cov-6.577842_pt1 | contig 14154 bp, 11 predicted proteins | sample MGYA00244850_ERZ654084 | MGnify/ENA primary metagenome ERZ654084 (study PRJEB26926, sample SAMN06165176) | human gut metagenome | biome: ENVO:00009003; feature: ENVO:2100002; material: ENVO:00002003... | reverse complement strand
ATGCAGCTGGCTGTGATATACCAAAAAGGTGGCCCAGCTGAATTGTGCTTGGTTTGTCCATGCCAAAATAAGCAAGGATAAATTCCCGTTCGGATGGTTCAAGCTGATTAAGTGCTGCCTGCAATTTTTTAAGCTGTAGGTTATGTAAAGCCATATCCTCAGTTCCTGGTTCTTCGTTCACAAAAATATCGGTATCTTCATACCCCTCGTCACTCTGGTCCCTATCCTTTAGATCAGACATAGGGATTGTTAGATACCTGCCCTCATGTTCTTGGAGATACCGACTGTGCCGTTCCTCGTGACGATACTTCTCAAATTGTTCCTGAGAACATTCGATAATAAGGCGGTCACTGTCATCATAGATCATCCTTGTTGTTTCAATAAAAAAGCGCCCAGAAAAAGCACCGGAGCTGCGGGCTTTTCTGAACGCGGTAAAACTGATTTCCTCCCATTCTTGTGGGCAATTATTTTTCCAGATAAATACTCTTGTCATATCCTTTCCTCCGTTCAATTTCGTGTTCAACAGCGAATTGAACGGAGATCACGGATACCTTGCTATGTACGCCTCCCAGCGCATACCGGCCCTCCCAAACCGGACAAAGAAAAAAGCCGAAGATGATTATTTCATCCTCGGCTCTGATCCCTGCCACCGTATTAGTGGCAGGAATAAAAATTGCCCAGCACCACCAGGCACCGGGCTTTTAGGCTATTATTTTGGCGCATACCTGCCACTGTAGCCAGTATAGCAGGTACAAAATCGGAATGGAGTAGGGATTCCGTTGGGACTTTATCGGGATTCAGTCGGAAATTAGTCGGGGCAGCTTTTCCGACACCTCTGGAATAGCATATCCAAATAAACAGACAGAAAAGATATAGATGGCCTCCTTTTTGCGGTCATAGAAAACGCTGCGTTCCATGTTGAGTTCCTCCAGCATTTCTTTCTCTGTGCTGTTGAAGCGATAGATAAACTGCTTCGTCAGGATTTCATAGTACAGCTCTCCACGATCAGGATACTTTCTGAGCCGCAAAAGTGCGCGGTCAATTATCTCCACGAACATCCGGCTTTCAACGACGCAGCACACCTTTTCCTCGAAGTCCTGCAAATCAATATCTGGTGCAAAATTCTCCAAATAGCAAAGACCTGTATCAATATCTTGCTTGCCGAGATCCCAGGCGTATTCCTGAAGTTCCTCTACACGCTCGCTTAAAACCCAAACGACATCACGGTAGATTTTTAAGATCAGCTTACTACGATGGAATACAGCGTCACTGTCCAAGCCAAGCGCCGAAAGCTGGCTATGACATCTGCGGATGGTTGCACTTTCTTTTCTCATGGTTTCCTCCTTCCTTGTTCGCAAAGTTGCGAACATTCAGGGTAAAAAAAGAGTATGGAAATTGAGTAAGGGGCGCTCCGGCCCCTCGACTCAATTCAATCACATCAGCCATTAAATAAGATTGTGGGATTGTAGGCGGATTTGCATAGCTTGTTTGGAAACAGCAAAAATCTGGGACATCTCGTAGATCAGCTGTTCCGTTGAACGGCCAGAGCGTAAACGGTAAAAGCATTTTTTCACCTGCGGCAAGGGCATAAGTAATGCAGTAGCCATAGCGTCGGCCTGACGCTCAATGATACCGTTACTTTCATCCGTAGAAGAATTCCCATCATAGGCGGCCACATCACCAGTTCCGGTATAGAGCTTTTTGTGGAGTACCCAGTGAGCAAGCTCGTGACCGCAAGTAAACCGCAGACGCCCCAATCTCTGAGGCTCACACAAGCGTTCATCAATCAGAATAGTGCCTGCTTTAACCCCGATAAGGCGATACTCATGTTGATACTGGTCATACAGAATCACAGCTCCATCATCAAAAATGGTTTCGCCCAAAATACTGCCGTTTTTCCGAAGAATATCTGATAGGTCAGCCCGTTTTTCATTTTCTTTTTGAAGTCGCCTTTTTTCAGCCGCTTCCAGCCCTTTTCCTCCAGGTCCAAGCCGTTCCACAGGTAGTCCAGAAGCTCCTGAAATATATCTGCCGGGCGTTTTTGCTCCACGGTCTCCACCTCCTGACGAATCCTCTTTAATAATCCAGCAGAATAGGCACCTGCTGCTCCTCGGCAAACCGCATGGCCCGCCAGAACATGGAGAAGGCAAACTTGGCCAGGGATTGAGTGTCATACTGGGTGTGTTCTGGGATGTCTGCCTTGCTGTACTGTCCATCTGCGTCTACGGTTCCGTCTACCGGGTATCCCTCGGTGCCTGTCCAGCCAAGGACGGTGTCCTCATCGGCCTGCCACGCCAGCTGGTTCAGCTTTTCCAGCTCCTTCCGCAGTCCGCCCAAGGTGGCGATAGCGGCGGTGTCATCGGTAGGCAAGGACCCTTGGAACAGAAAGCTGTCAGAAAGAGGGAGCCACCAGGTAGCCCCACGAAACAGGGACCACACCCGCTCCTCATCTGATGCAAGGCGGGCGACCAGAGGATGCTCCCCGAAGATCCAGTCCTTCTCCACGGTGGAAGGCACCGGTTCCTCGTATGTACGACAGGCGGCCACCAGCAGCATAGCGCCGAAGGCATCCCAATCCGGCTTGTCGGTGTAATAAGGTTTCTCATTATCTTCAAGCCAGGGAGCGTAGGGGGGCTGGCCCGGCTGAGAAATGGCGCTCAAGATCTGATCCCGCCAGTTCTCCACCGCCGCCTGGACCTCAGCCGGGGACATTTCTTCCTCGTTATCAGCAGGTTCCCCGTCCGGGGTGATGCGGTTGAAAGAGTATCCGTTTTCCTCCGCCCACTGCTGCACAACAGTTTTCCAGTTGTGAGAATAGTACCGGGTCAGCGTCCCGGCGTAGATGTCAAGTCCCATAGCAATGTCTCCTTTTCTGTTATGCAGTCATTCTTTTGCTGGAGCGAACATCTGGTCAATCTTCTCCAGATCGTATTCCAAAATCCAGTCATGAAATTGATGATAGAGAGGCAATAGCAGCTTCTGTGAGCCGCCCAGCACATCCAGCCCACGGTCATCGTACAAATGGTAGAGGAACGGCCCCGGCCCAGCCAGATAGACGCTGGACACAAAGCCGTTCCAGCCGCCGATGTCCCCCAGAATGATTTCCCGAAGAAGCAGCTCTGGTTGAAAGCTGATCTTGCTGAGATCCCAGTAAAACTGCACTTGTGCATGGGTATCCCCATCTTCATCCTGCTCTGTGGCCGAAAGTTGTTCATCGGGAACTGGGAGGCCCACTCGCTGCCGGATAACGGTCAGCAGGGACTCGGCGGGTTCTTCATCGGGATACCCGTCGATCCGCAGAAGGTCCGGCACCGCCGGAAGTGCCCGATAGATCGCGGCGGCTCGGTCCAGCGCCCCCTGAACATAAGCGGGGTTGGTTTTCAGCTTCGCCGCACGCCTATCCAGATAGATTGGTTCCTCCCCGCCGATCTTAAAACGAATGCCCACCGGTGCATGGTAGAACAGAGGGTGTTCCAGCCCAGCCATGCCCAGATCATGTAAAATGTGTTCAAACCGCTTTGCCAGCATGGTATCCCTCCGTTCTCATGTCATTTCATACAGCAGAGCAGCATCGCCCTGCACCAGTTCCAGATGGGAGCGCAGCGTATTAAGCCCGCTTTGCACCGCCTCGGTGGGCAGATCCCAGTCCGGGGCAATTTCAGCGGCCAGCTCCGGGAGATCCTGCTCCCGCAGAGCTGCCAGCAGTTGAGACGCCAGCTCTCCCTCCAGCAGAGCGCAGTCCAGGGTGTCTTCCGTCTGGGGAGCAGGAAAACGGACATCCAGATCCAGTTCGCTCTCACACCAGTCCCAGATGGCCATATAGACCGCGCCGGAGCAGTCACCGTCGGACAACTCCTGCCGCTGGTTATTTTTTATCAGATAAAAGGACGCGATCTGTGACATGGTGGTTCCTCCTAAATGTTATTCGCTTCCATCAGCCCTTCGGCCTGCAACCGGATCACATAGAAAGCCCGCACCCAGTCCAGTTCCTGCTCCATGGAGTCCTCCAAAGCCAGCAGGCGGCGCTTGCCAAGCCTGCGATCCAGAAGGGCAAAGATACGGACAAGGGGATTCTCGCTGACAAGGCTTTTCTCGATGCTCTGGTTGTCAAAGATCCCAAACGCCTCATAGAACACCTTTTGGTCAAAGGTGCCCTGCTCCAGCGCATAGGCATGAGCCTGATTGATGGCCTCTTTTGCGGAGTCGTGATCTTTCAGCGTGGTGGAGCGCAAGTGATGAAATTTCGTCCACACATTTTCAAAATAGGTGTAGTAGTTGCTCCGCAGCACTTCCACGCCGTCCACACGAATGGCGGCCCGGCCCTCATGGTCGGCGCTTTTGCTGTAACTGGTGGCAAAATACTGGATGTGGCCCCGGAGTGCCGGGCACAGGTAGTCATTCTCCAATTTGTTCCGGATTCCACTCCAAGTGGATACTCTACTGTTTGACATAGGTGTTGTTTCCTTTCTGCTGATTCCTACTGCTTTTGGAGATACTCCCGGAAGCATTCGATGAACTCCCGATTCCGCTTAGGGACATCGAACCCCTTCCGATGGGGGAAGAACCCCTCCTGTTCCACATCGTCCAGCAGCTTGGGCAGATTGGAAAACCGGGCAAAGAATGGTAGTGCATAGTCCTGGATCTGCCCGGAAATTTCCTGGATAGAGCGTTCCCGCTCCAGCAGAGTAGATACCTCATAGCGGGGGAAGTCATCATACCGGTGGGTCAGCCGGGCGATGGAGGTACCCACGATACCATCATAGGTTTCCTCCGTCCCTTCCTGCTCACTGCGCCACTGGGCAATCACCGGGGAACTCACATCGAAGAAGGCAGTAAAAGTGGTGGAGCCAAAGCGGATGGAGGGGGAAAAGTAAAAGGAGAACACAAAGATGCCGTCTTTTTTGTAGATGTCATTTTTGCTCTTGCGGTATTTGTAGCCCAGCGGGTTCAAAGGCTCCGCGATCCGCTCACAGGTATAGACGAAGATCTCACGGGGCTTGGTTCCCTTGGGAAAATCCTTCTTCTCCATGTTGCCACCTCAATCAAAATCCATCCAGACCAGGTGTTTTCCGCAGTGGAGGCACTGGAACAGATAGCATTGCAGATGCCCGCCATTGACGGATTCCTGAATCATTTTCTTCTGTTCGTCATCCCACATGGGATCGTCCAACACTTCCTCGAGCACACCCAGCGCCCGCAGTTCTCTGGCACCCACATGGCCCAGGTAGGCGCAGTAGTCGCCACAGTGGGCGCGCCAGTATTCCTGCTGCCAACCGGAGTAGCCGGGAGTTCGGTGGATGAGCTCGTCCAGCTTCTCTGGATCGTCTACACCATTATCCAGAGAGCAATCGTCCTGGAAGCAGCCGTCATATTTCCGGGCTGCTTCGCCACTGGAGATACACTCCGGGCACAGATACTCAATATCCTCCACAGCGTAAAAGGGGCCTGTATAGAAAATATGGGTCGTCTTGCCGCAGCAGTCGCAGACAACGCCCTCCTCAGACTCCTCAAAAGCCCCGGTATCCATAGGGTCCGGGTGATACCGGAAGGTGGGCAGGCCCAGCTGGGCCTGCCGCTCCTTCTCTTTCTGCTTCTCCTCCGGCGTTTTGGGCCTGGGGAGGGCATAATGATTGCCCCAGTTTTCCGCATAGTCCTTCAAGATGCCCAGCCGCTTGAGGGTCTTCTTGTCGGAACGATTTCCGATTTGGCAGAGCAGTTCGTAGGCATCCTTCTTGAAGTCCAGTAGATCATACATATCCACCAGCACTTCCTTGGCCTGCTGATCCTCACTCTGCTCAAGTTCTTCCTTGAAGGTATATAGAGCGCGGACACTGTCCGGACCTTCATTGGTCGCAACAAACTGTTTTTTTAGTTCGATATAGGTTTTCTGATATTCTGTCATTGGTCGCACCTCCCATCAATCCCACCAGAAATACCAGACGGTGGACTGCCACAGGACATCTGCCAAGGAGCCAATGCTTCCATCCTCATTCTGATCCAGATCTGGGCAGAAACCATATTGCTCCACAGCCACCTCCATAGCTCTTTCCTTGGAGATCGGAGTTGGAAGTTCAAACTCCAATTCATCGTGGCTCATGGCGGCAGGGATGGCACCATGTTGCTCGAACCAGTATTTCGCCACTGCCATCAGGTCCGGTGTGTCGGGACACTCATTCCAATTTCCAAAGGGCAGGTAGGCGAAGATCTCCCAGGGGTTCTTTACCGGAATTTTAGCCAGAATGAGCGGATATGTCATTCCGGTATCATCGTTCCAATAGTTTGCGAAGCGGTCGTTGGGTTCTCCGCCCTCCATCTCGCCCAGGACTTCCTCCTCCCAGTCCAGATCATCGTCCTCGGCTTCTTCCTTGCGCTGGCCGGTCAATTCCTCCAAAATCGCCTTTCCGTCCTTAACAGGAGCGGAGAGCATCTTCTTCCGGTACTCCTCTACCGTTTTGAGGTCAAATTCATAGCAGTCCGCATCATGCTCCGGGTCGGCGTTCATTACCAGACATTCCAACAGCGTTTCATCATCCGCCTGGATAAGTACGGGAACAAAGCCCTCCCGTACCCCCAGCCGCTGGGCGTAGCTGTATGCCGACATGATGGGGTCATCATCTGCCATGGATGGGAAATAGGTACACTCGCAGTCCAGATACTCCATGATGGCATGAGCCACTTCGGAAGGCTCCAGCGTGTCCTCGTCGAAGTCCTGTCCCTGCCAGTTTTCAAAGCGTTCCTTAATCACTTGAGCCATGGTCTGATAGTATTTCTCATCAAATGGGATGAATAAGTATGCCTCCTGTTGAAATTCATTGGAGTGGTATCGGGACGGACCAAAATATTTCAGGGCATAGTCATCAATGTCGGCAGGATAGTAGGGGCTGTCGCCCTCTCCGTAGTAATAGCCTGCAAAGGCACGGCCTTGCTGATTGAACAGCACAGAGAACAGACAGCCGTCCAGCTCATCCCGGATAAACTCCCTCAGATCCACATTGGCAGGATCAGCTTTGACCTGTTTGGTCACTTCGCTGTATTCTTTCAAGAAGTCCTCGCCCATCAGGTCGTGCTCCATACACCAGCGCAGGTAGATGGCCATGTGGTTATAAGCATTGATGGGGTCAATAGGCAGTTCCTTCTCCTCAATGCTCTCGATATGATAGGAAGCATCGTCCATCTCACCGTCAAAATCATCATTGGAAAGGGTGCCACGGGTGATTGCATCCTGGCGGGTGGGGTTCACCACAAAGCTGATCCCCGCCATCTTGTCCAGCAGAGCGTCTACATCATGTTCCAGTTTATAGTCCAACTCGTCCTCATAAAGCGGAATGACCTGATAGAAGTTGACCTCCTCGCCGCCCGGCAGGGTGCAGACCTCGCCGCCCTCCTCTGTACTTTGGGGGCCGGTGAGAATGGCGGCACACAGCTTCGTATTTTCCGCAAAGTTCTCCTTGTTATCCATGGTATGTCCAAAGCCCAGCCAAGTGTCGCTGGCAATGGGCAGACGAGCTAAAACTTTCAGCAGACGGATAGGCCAGTACCACCGCTCATCCTGCATAGATTCCTGAACCAACTTCCAGTCCGCAGGCAGCGCGATAGCCAGCTCCGCCCGCTCCAGCTTGTATTCCGCCAGTTCTTCCGGCACATTCATCCGGTGAGCACCCATACCCATGGTGACCAGGGTATAATAGTCCCGCTCCTCAGTGGGCGGCACGATGCAGATGTCCACATGGATGTCCGGGGAGACCAACTCGTGGAACACATTCTCGACCTTACCGAAATACTGCTCAATGTGACCCTCGACGGCCTCCATCTCCTCCTCTGTGTAGACTTCGGGATTACTGAATTCTTCCTCATCCTGCGTGTCATCATTGTCTGAGTGGTCGCAGCTGTCATCCTCCGGATCTCCCTTTATAGGCTCGTAACCGATCTTCAGGGTCATCTGTTCCTCCGGCAGGGAGACGCCGGGGCTGCGGGTGATGGTGTGCTTATCGTCCGCAGAAAAACCGATGGTCTCGCCGTCTTGCAGCGTCACATCACACGCTAGCACATAGGAGGCAAGGCTGGCCAAAAAGTCCCGCAGTTCCTCCGGCTCAGCGTCGGTGTTCAACACCTCCATTTCCTCCTTGCCAAACACATCCATGCCGTAGGTGTAGCCGTTTAGGCCCCCCTCGCTCCGGTACAGGCCGAACCAAACCCAGTTGAAGATGGGCAGTTCGTCCTCTTTGAGCATATCGGCAAGGCCCTCATAGAAACGAGGCTCAAATACCACGCCGCTGGTGTAGACACCGGTGGCATATTTCTGCTTGCAGCACACTGCCATCGCCTTAGTGAACAGCTTACCCCGTTCCAGCAGTTTTTCCTCCTCGCCCAACACAGCCACCATGATATGGGCCTTGTGCGTTTTGGCCACTTCTACGGCCTCTGGCCACATATAGTTGTTTTCGGCGTTGATCTCTGCTTCATTGTCAGGGATGTGACCGTGGAATAGTGTCACGATCAGCATCATATTGCCGACCCGCATTACCACAGCGTCATCGCTGTTCTCAACATCTTCGTCGCCCTCATCCGGCTCCTCATCTACGATACCCCATTCTTCCCGCAGATCTCGAATCAACTGCTCCTTGTCCCACTCTGCTTTGGAGAGGAGCACAGATCCGGCAAAGGAACCCTTATGGTCGGTTTCCTCCTCGTCGGCGTCATCCTCAAGACCCTCTGCATCTTCATCCGGATCATAGAGGGATTCATGCTCCAGTCCGCGGATAAATTCCTCAAAGCTATCTGCCAGATGGGTAATTTTATAGTCATTTTCCTGATCCACATGGACTACCGCAGGCTCTCCCTGGGGACCGCAAGCCCGGTAGTCCAGGAAAATCATATCGTGTCCGGCGCTTGGACAGTCGCAGATGGCCACACCGATGGCAGGATACTCCCACTCATCGATCATAAACTGGCTGCCCAGCTCTCCACAGAGGGAGCAGCTCTTTTCCCGTCCGATTCCGAAAATGCCGGTGATGGCCACATGATCATCTGACCAACAGGTAGGCTCATCGCAGGGATAGCAGGTGTTCACCGGAATGCCGCCGTTGTGCTGCTTCATCAGCCAAATGTAGGCGGCGGGCAGCTTGTAGCCCAGTTCCTCCTCCACGCTGGCAATCAGCTCATCGGAAGGCGGATCACTGACATATTCTTTCAGTGCATACCAATTATCATCCCAGAAGTTGGTGAGGTCGAAGCCCTCAAATGGGGTATCACCGGGCACGAATTTGGCCTTCTTCTTCCGGCTGCGCTGGCGTTTCCGGATCTCCGCCTTACACTCCCGAATTACCGCCGGAGCATTTTCATCCTCCGGGTCCAGCTCCGCCCACCGCTCGGCGTAGGGAATGGCCTTTTCCTCCTGGCCGTAGAGATACTGATAGCCATAGGCCATCCGCATATTCCACTGGGCCTTGTTCTGGCCTTCCTCCCGGACGGACACCAGAACCTCAATGGCCCTCAGAAGGGCTTTGTCTCCCTTGGATTTCAAAGTACCTTCGTCATGGTCCCCGATGATGGCGTAGTTCTCCAGTGCACGGGCCAGGGCGTAGGCGGTGCGGTAGTTCCTCCAGTTCTCCGGGATGGCATTCAGTGCCTGGATACAGCGGGTGTACTCGTCTTCGTCGTTCCACTGCTCCAGCTGAGCGAAGAATGCTTCGGCGTTCTGTTGGGTGTAAGGAATATAGTCCATGCCCGTCAGCGTTTCGTCCAACTCGTCATCCTGATTCTCAGTTTCTGTCCCATCATCTTGTTGCTTTAGGGATACAGAACCGGCTTCACGGCGGAAGGTGTGGAAGATGGCCCATGGGATGTCCGTGCCTTCAAAGAACTCTTTCGCCATGTTCAGCGCCTCTTGGATGTCCCAGGCGATGAAGTCCACATAGCCACAGTAGAGGCCGGTAGCCCCGCCGGTGAGAGTGAGCACTTCCGATCCTTCATCAGTGGTAAACACTTCTTCCAGCTTGTCCCGGAAGTCAAAGATCTTCTGACTGCCTTCCTCCTCCCGCAGGGTATCCAGAGGATAGCAGAAGAAGCCCGCTACTGCGCCGTCAGCATGGAGATCGTCCATGAAGTCATTGTCGGCGTTCAGGTAGCCGTTGATGAGCGGCACACAGCAGGTGGAGCCCACCATGGTGTCCAGCCGCCAGTCGGCATCCGGGTCCTGGTTGGGTTCCATTTTGTATCCAAGGTAGCTCTCCAGATAGGCTTCCGGATCGGTGGAGAGCTCCAGCCCCCGCTCCTTCAGAGCGTCGGGAAGCTGGGACATAAGAATGGACGGCTCTGCCTTGGGTTCCTCCAGCACATCAAAGCTGTCTATGTACCTCATGTGGGGGATCTCGCCCAGCACTTGGTCGGTGAGGGTGGTGAGCATCCACCAGGCCCGGCCTTCCTCATCCCGGAGCATAGGCAGCAGCTTTTCACAGTAGGCGGAGATGGCGAAGCTGTTTTCACCCTCCTCCTCCAGCCAGATCTGCACATCATCCCCGGAGATGTCCCAGCCATTCTCAGTACGCAGACCGATGTTCTGGAGGGGCTGACGGCCCACAAGGATGTTCCAGTGCTCCAGCACCTCCTTGGGGGCGTGCTTCTGGAAGTAAATCAGCTCAAACAGCTTGACCTTGTCGCCCTCCGGGGTGAGGATCAACTCATGCTTTTCGCCATTGAAGCCCATCTCGAAGGAGATTTCGTCAAACGCCTGGTTCAAAGCCCCTTCCATTTGGGCCACGAGTTCTGCGCCGCGGGTGTGATCTTTGTCCTCATCCATCATCTGGCGCAATTCTGCTTCCATCTCGGCAAAGGTTTCCCACCAGTTCTCTGTCCGCTCCCGGAAGCACTCCCAGAACTGCGGCAGAGAAATACCCTGCTTGCACCGGTCGATAAACTCTTTGGTGTCATCGTCACCAGGGCGGACTTCCAATGCCTTTTCAAAATATCGCAGAGCCCGGCCCTCCTGATCCAGATAAAAGTAGGAGTAACCCATGCGGAAGTTCCAGTAATAATCGTCCTCGAAGTATTCCTCATGGGGCTTTAGCAGAGCGAGGGCCTTTTTGAGCATTTCTTTGCAAGTTGGCTTATGTGGGTCTGCCAGATTGTTATAGGCACGGGCCAACTCGCTGTCCATCTCAGGGGTACGCTCCTCGGCGGGGATGGCCTCCAGCGCATCAATAATTTTATGTTGTTTGCTCTCCTCATGCCACTTCTGGCACTGCTTCAAAATGTCCATATCAGGGTCCTCCTCGTCCTCATCCGGTTTCCAGTCTTTGATCTGCTGGAACACACCGTTCTCATCCCGCTCAAAGGCGCAGGGGGCGGGGGTGTTCAGCAGAGGAATGATGTCGGGATCGTCGTTGCAAATTGTGTTCAGCTTGTAAATCCCGGCGTTGTTGGGGTCGTCCATGTACGCCTCGCTCTCGTCACCAGCGGTGAAGCGCCAGCCACTGTCCCAGCCGCCGTCCGGCTTCTCCCTGCAGCAGTAGCCAACCTTGCAGCCCTCCACTGTGATGCGGTTGGTGGCGATACAGCCATCGGCACCCTCCCAGTCGGGGAGCAGATCTTTTACATCTTCCGCCTTTACATGGTAGTTCCGGTTGCGGCCAGAGGCTTCGTACAGCTCCTTCCGCAGCATCTCCACCTGAGAAGCCATATCCGTGATTTCATCCTCGCCCATCATCTCGCTGATGTCGTATTCCAGCGGGGCATGGACAAAGTCCGCCAGGGCCTTGTCCATGGCCTCGTGCTCCTCCGGCGTAGCAGTGATGCGGATACGGCGGGCGGGGGTGTTGTACTCGTCCAGATCCTGAAGGTTTACACTGCCACTGACGCTGCACTCCAGCAGGATGGCGGCCAGGTCGGTGACCACATCAATGGCGAAGTGGAAGTCCATCTCCACGCCGTCCGAATGGGTGAACTCCAGATACTCCACGGTCTGGCGGAAGTCCCAGTTCTGCTTGTCCAGACCAATCTTGGCGAAAATCTCGCTGAGGGGGATCTCCTCTTGTTTCTGATCCTCCAAAAATGCCACAAGGTTCAGGCTGTCGTCCGAGCCTCCGATAAAGTTGCCCCAGTATTTTTTGATATACATGCGTCATGCCTCCTGTTCCGAGATCAGCCGCTTGATGAGCCAGTCCAAATGCTCTGACCACACAGGAGCGATCTCACCGCTGTCCTCGTTCTTCCAAAGATCCACAATCTCACGGATGCCGTCCTCGTCCGGCACCTCGTTTTTGATGTCGGTGAGCTGCCGCAGCAGGAAAGCAAGGGCTTCTTTGGATGCTGTGAAACCGGTGACTTTATCCCATATAGCTTCTTCATAATCGTAGTCCAGCTTGCCATTATCCTTCCATTGGAAATACAGCTCCGCCAGAGCCATCGCAGTATTGTCAAAGAGGAAGTCGATTTGTGAGGAGTCAGCTCCCAGCATGACTTCCTCTTTCATCAGTTCGATCATCTCGCCCAGATCCATTACCGGATGCTCCGGTACATATTCATTTTTGAGGATGTCCAGTACATCCAGCCCTTCGTCACGCTCTAATGCTTTTATGCCCCATGCTCCCATGTCGGCACCTCTCTTTCTTTATTTTGTATCAAGCTTCTATTGTCAATCATGGTTCTCCAGCCGAATGATAGGCCGATAAAAGTCATAATCTCCGTTTAGTTCATTGTCCTCCTGCACTTCCGGCTTACAGTGGGGCGAACAGGGTAGGAAACCGAGAAATGGGCCCAGCCCACCGCAGATATTGCATCCGCCATCGCCGCCACAGGTGGTAAGTCTATCAGCCTGCACCACTTCCCGCATATAGGGATCGTAGGCGATGGACAGGCCGAAGAAGTTGGGTTCCTCCATGTCATAGGGCCGGTTCTCATCCTCACCCATGTCCTCAAACCAGCGCAGACGCATGGAGTAGTCTAACCCATCTCCCCACGGGAACAGGGTCCGACACCCGCCGCCACACAGGTAGGACCACTCGTCCGCCGTAGGCAGCGAAAGCCCCTGCTTTTCCAGCCCGGCAAGAAGCGCATCGTAGTCTGTGCGGTTATAGATGCAGATCTGAAAGCCCTTTTCCGTCCGCTCAATGCGGGCCGACTGATGCAAGGTAAGACTGCTGCTGTCACTCCAGGCAAAATCACGAAATTCCTTCAGCCAGTCAGGGTGGGCGGTCAGCCTGGGATCGTCCATCTTGACTGGCTCCCAGCAGAGTTCCTCCAGCTCCCGGCCCACCAGCATGGGGCCAATGGCCGCCTGCCGAACGGGAGCCATACTTTCCCGGATCATCTCCTCCGGGTTCTGCGGTTCCATTTCCCATTCCCGGAACAGATACTCTAATTCCTCCCGGCTCTCCTGATTCAGTCCCACGGCAAACTGCTCCCAGCCCAGGGTGACGGTATCGCCGGGGACAAAGACGAACTCCCGGCCATCTTTCTTGAAGATGCCGGTGGTGCAGTTCTGGCCCCAGCGGTCAAAGGTATGTAGACCGAGAAAGGTCATATCATAACGAGCAGCCAGGCTTTCCATCAGCGCCTGCTTCTCGGTGGTATCCATTTGATTGAATTGGGGACGGGACAGTTTTTCGTTCATGGAAAGTCCTCCTTCGATTCGTTTTGCGTGTTCCAGCAGATAGCTCTGACCATCCTGCTTGGCCCATTCCAAGTATTGTGGAAGCTGGTCGGAATGGATGGCATCCAGTGAAATCAGAACGGCGATCCGCTGGTATTCCTGAAGTTCAGGAGAGTAACAGTTGCGCTCCCAAAACAGCGGAGCGAACTGTTCCACACAGTCAGGACGCAGAGCGGGCATCGCCAAAAGCGCCCGCCGGCTCACATATTCATTGGGGTCCTTTGCGAAATCCAGAATTATATCCCTGACTTTCTGACTACATGAGCATTCCGGCAGATAGGCGGCAAACTGCCACTTGGCCTCATTCTCATTGGAAGCTGCGGCCCTGCGGCAGAGGCACTCAAACCATTGTGGATGGGAAGTGGTCTCCTGTATAAATCCCTCCGCTTCGTTGGCCCTGGCAATTAAATAGACCATCTCATCCAGTAGGACGCTGTCTGCCGTTTCTGCATCCATTTGGGTCAACATATGGCAAAAGGCACTGTAAGTATCATTCCAGTACTGTC
>ENA-OZWM01000048-OZWM01000048.1-human-gut-metagenome-genome-assembly--contig:-NODE-48-length-14281-cov-4.747153_pt1 | contig 14281 bp, 12 predicted proteins | sample MGYA00244850_ERZ654084 | MGnify/ENA primary metagenome ERZ654084 (study PRJEB26926, sample SAMN06165176) | human gut metagenome | biome: ENVO:00009003; feature: ENVO:2100002; material: ENVO:00002003... | reverse complement strand
TCCGAGAGCGCCATCGAAATGGCGCGCGCGAACGCGGCGAGCAACGGCCTTGAGGACAAAATGGACTTTCTCGCCGCCGACGTCTTCGACCTGCTCCCGCAGCTCGAGGCCGCGCACGAAAAGCCCTATGACTTCATCATCCTCGATCCCCCGGCGTTCACAAAGTCTCGCCGCACGGCGAACAACGCCGAAAAGGGGTACAAGGAGATCAACCTGCGCGCGATGCGCCTGCTGCCGCGCGGCGGCTACCTTGCGACCGCGTCGTGCAGCCACTTCATGCCCGCCGAACGCTTTGAGCGGATGCTGCGCTCCGCCGCCGCGGACGCGGGCGTCGAGCTGCGGCAGATCGAAGCGCGCACGCAGAGCTGTGACCACCCCATCCTCTGGAACGTGCCGGAGACGGATTACCTCAAGTTCTACTTATTCCAAGTGGTATAAATTGATATAAAAAATCCCCGCTGTTTTTACAGCGGGGATTTTTTATTGATTTACTTGTTTTCGTCAGCGCTTTCCGTGGGAGCGTCGGGTGCTTCACCCTGTGGGGCGTCCGGCGTTTCGGGCTCAGTCGAGGGCTTGTCCTCAGTCTGAGCATCTTCGCCCTTGTCCTCCGGCGGCATTTCGATCTTTTCGCTCGTCATCGAAATGTGCTTGGCGGGCGCTTCGATCGCGCTCGGCTGCGAGGGGCGGAAGCCGTCCTCGCTCTTGCGCGTGGAAGCGTAGGCCTCTTCGACGGTCGAGGGATCGCGGCCTTCGAGGATAGCGACCATTTCACCGCCCGTGATGGTCTCCTTTTCAAGGAGGTAGGCGACGACCTTGTCCATATCCTCGCGGTTGTCGCGGATGACCTGTACGGCGTCCTTATAGCACTCGTCAAGGATACGCTTGACCTCGCGGTCCATGATGGCGGCGGTATCCTGCGCGCAGTCGAGGCCGTAGCCGCCGTCAAGGTACTGATTGCGCACCGACCCGAGCGCGACCATGCCGACCGCGTCGCTCATACCGTACATGGCGACCATGTTGCGCGCGATGCTCGTCGCCTCCTGAATATCCTGCGAGGCGCCGTTGGTCATCGTGTTCATCACGACCTCTTCGGCCGCGCGGCCGCCCATCGAGACGGCAATCTTCGCCATCAGCTCATCGCGCGTGCGCAGGTTCGTCTTGTCCTCTTCAGGCATGAGGAGCGTGTAGCCAAGGCTTCCCTCGGTGTGCGGGACGATCGTGATCTTCTGCACGGGCTCGGCGTTTTTCTGCTTGTAGGCGACCATCGCGTGGCCGACCTCGTGATAGGCGACGAGCTTCTTTTCAAACTCGGTGAGGACGCTACCTTTCTTCTCGCTGCCCGCGATGACGAACTCGAACGCCGCGAGCATGTCCTCCTGCGTAACGAGCTTGCGTCCCTTGCGCACGGCGCGGAGCGCCGCCTCGTTGGCGAGGTTTGCAAGGTCCGCGCCCACGCAGCCCGCGGTCGCGAGCGCGACCTTCTTGAGATCCACGTCCTCGGCGAGCTTGATGCCGCGCGTGTGGACCTGCAGCGTTGCTAAGCGGCCGGCGAGGTTCGGGCGGTCGACGGTGATGCGGCGGTCGAAGCGGCCGGGGCGCAGCAGCGCCTTGTCCAGCACCTCGGGGCGGTTGGTGGCGCCCAGCACGATGACGCCCTTGCTGGGGTCAAAGCCGTCCAGCTCGGCCAGCAGTTGGTTCAGCGTCTGCTCGCGCTCATCGTTGCCGCCAAAGCGGCTGCCGTCCCGGGATTTGCCGATGGTGTCGATCTCATCGATAAAGATGATGCAGGGAGCGACCTTGGCGGCCTCCTTGAACAGGTCACGGACGCGGCTGGCGCCCACGCCCACGAACATCTCCACAAAGTCGGAACCGGAGATGGAGAAGAAGGGGACGCCGGCCTCGCCGGCCACAGCCTTGGCCAGCAGGGTCTTGCCGGTACCGGGGGAGCCCACCAGCAGCGCGCCCTTAGGCAGCTTGGCACCGATGGCGGTGTATTTGCCGGGATTGTGCAGGAAGTCGATGATCTCCTCCAGCGACTCCTTGGCCTCGTCCTGTCCGGCCACATCCTTGAAGGTGACGCCGGTGGACTTCTCCATGTAGACCTTGGCGTTGGCCTTGCCCACACTGCCGATGCCGCCGAAGCCGCCGCCCCCGGATTTGCTCATCAGACGCATGACCAGCATGAACGCGCCCACGATGAAGATGGTGGGCAGAATATACTGGATCATGATCATCAGGAAGGGGCTCATCTCGGCCTTGTAGAAGCCGGTATAGGCCACATTGTGCGCCTCCAGCAGGGGGAGCAGATCGGCGTTGGAGAGGTACACGGTGTACAGCGTCAGGCCGGAGTCCTTGGACTGGGTGTAGGTTTTTGTCTCCGTCTTGCTGCCGGAGGTGACCTCCTCGGTGAAGACGTAGCCGTCCACAGGGGTGACGTAGATGGTGCTGTCCTTGAACAGGACCTCCTTCACCTGATCCTTTTCGATCATGGAGATCATGTCGCTGTATTTGATCTCGTGACTGGTGCTCTTATTGGCGGCGTTGTTGTTGTAGGCGTTGAAATACTGGAACGCCACCGTCAGCACCAGTGCCCACACGATCAGCGTGAGAACGCCGCGGAAACCGCCGTTTTTGCCGTTCTTGCCGCCGCGGTTGCTATTGTTGCTGCTGTTGTTATTGGACATATATTTATCCTCCGTTTGACTTGTGAGGGGAATATGATTTCTAATCAGTATACCACACCTGCCCGAAAGTCTCAAGGCAAAGGCAGAGGGTTTTCCTGTAAAATTTCTATGAATGTGCCTTTATATTGACGAAAGGATGTGGTATACTGATGACAATTATATGGATCGCGAGGTATGCCCCATGAGAGAGATAAAGGACACCGAGAACAGACGGCCGCTGCCCGACGCCGAGGCGGACGGCATCATCGAGGGCCGCAACGCGGTCATCGAGGCCCTGCGGACGGAGACGGCCATCGACAAGATCTACATCGCCAAGGGCGAGACGGACAAGACGCTGGGACACATCGCCTCCAAGGCCCGCGCCGCGGGCATCGTGGTGGTGGATGCCGACCGGCGGAAGCTGGACGCCATGAGCCGCACCCATGCCCACCAGGGGGTCATCGCTCTGGCGGCCGTGCGGGAATACGCCACGGTGGAGCAGATCCTGCAGTCCGCCGCCGCCAAGGGCGAGGCGCCGCTGCTGGTGGTGTGCGACGAGATATCCGACCCCCACAACCTGGGTGCGATCCTGCGTACCGCCGAGTGTGCCGGGGCCCATGGGGTCATCATTCCCAAGCGGCGCAGCGCGGGACTGACGGCCATCGTGGCAAAGACCTCCGCCGGCGCGGTGAGCTATATCCCGGTGGCGCGGGTGCCCAACATTCCGGCGCTGCTGAAGGACCTGAAAAAGCAGGGCGTGTGGGTGTTCGGTACGGCGGCGGACGGGAATACCACGCTGTACAATGCCGATCTGAAGGGGCCGGCGGCCATTATCATCGGCTCCGAGGGGACGGGCATGACCCGCCTGGCGGCGGAGAATTGCGATTTTCTGGTGAGCATCCCCATGAAAGGAAAGATATCCTCATTGAATGCCAGCGCGGCGGCGGCCATACTGCTGTACGAGGCTGTGCGGCAGCGCGGATAACGGAAAGCGACGCGGAACAGGAAGAAAACAGGAAAGAACAGCATGAGAAGGCGACGGGACGAGGAACTATATGGCGCGTTCGACGAGCAGGAGGACGAGCTTTCACTGGAGGCCATTCTTGCCGAGTACGGCAAGGGTGGGCGTCAGCCTGTCCTGGAGGAGCCGTCGGAGGGGCCTCCGTCCCAGCCGGAGCCCGTTCCTGAACCGGAGTCTATTCCGGAGCCGGAACCGGTCCAGAAAGAGGAGCGGGTCCCGGGACCGGAATATGAATCCCCCGCGCCGGATCGGGTGGCGTTGAAGGATATCATGTCCCAGACGGTGGACGCGGTGCTGGAGGACGAGGATGACGGCGTCATCGCCCAGCCGGTGCCCCTGCGGGAGCGTCTTGCGGCGGTGCTGGAGAGGTTCCACCGTCCGGCAGCGGAGCAGAAGCGCCGTCCGGCTTTTCAGGACACCGAGCAGCTGTTCGACGAGCCGGAGGAGGAACCGGAGCCGGAGGAACCGCCGGAGCCGGAGCCCCTGCCGGAGGACGTGCTGCGGGAGGCCAAGCGCCGGTGCAGCCGACTACGCGGCGGACTGATATGGGGGATGCTCCCGGCGCTGGCACTGGTGGCCGCGGCGGTGCTACAGGAGCTGGAAAAGCTGCCGTCGGCGTGGCTGGACGAGTCGCTGCTGCGGTGCGCCACCCTGGGAGCGGGGCTGCTGCTGACGGCGCTGGCCTGTATGCCGGTGTGGAAGCAGGCTGCGTCGCTGCTGCGTGAGGGAAAGGCGGGCTGTGAGCTGTGCGCCGCTGTCGCCGTGCTGACGCAGCTGATCTGCTGTGTGTGCGGCGTGGTCACGGGCAGTACCCGGGCCACACCCTATGCCGCCGCCGGCGCGCTGCTGATCCTGGCCTGCCAGTGGGGGCTGTACCTGGAGGCATCGGCGCTGCGGAACGCCTACCGTCTGCTGGTGCTCAACGGCACCGTGCCCTATGTGGCGTCGGTGACGGCGGCGGGCGTATGCAGGCAGCAGGGGACGGCAGAGGGCTTTTACCGTCTGTGCAGCAAGCCCGATCCGGCGCGGAGATGGCAGAATTACGCCCTGCCGCTGGTGCTGGCCACGGCGGCGGTGCTGTCCGGCGTGGTGTGCTTTTCCGGCGGGAATATGAGCGATTTCCCCTGGGTGCTGACGGCGCTGACCACCGCCGGCGCGGGGCTGGGGATTCCCCTCAGCGGGGCCCTGCCCATGTACTATCTGTCCCGGCGGCTGAGCCGCAGCGGTTGCGCCGCCGCAGGCTATGCCGGGGCGAAGGCGGTCAGCCGGCCGCGGCGGCTGGTGCTGACGGACGACGATCTGTTCCCGGCGGGAACGGTGACACTGAACGGCTATAAGGTCTTCGGCGAGGAGCGCAGCCGCGCGGTGTCCTACGCCGCGTCGGTAGCCAGGGCGGCTGGCAGCAGCCTGACGCCGCTGCTGGAGCGCCAGCTCACCGCCGAGGGAGGCTTTCACCTGTCGGTGGAGTGGGTGAACTACTGCGAGGAGGGCGGCGTGGAGGCCAATATCCGGGGCGAAACGGTGCTCATGGGCAGTGCGTACTTTATGAAAAAGCGCAAGGTGGCCCTGCCCCGGGACATGAAGCTGTCTACCGGTGTGTTTCTGGCGGTAGACGGGGCGCTGACAGCGGTGTTTGCCGTGAAATATCAGCCCTCCCGCAACGCGGAATGGGCCCTGCGGACGCTGAAGCGGTTTCACATCGTGCCGGTGCTGGCCGTGCGAAGCGGCAACGTGACACCGGGGCTGATCAAGCGGAAATTCGGCGTGGACGCCAAGCCGGTATATCCGGACGTGTCCACGCGGCTGGCGCTGGCCCAGCTGGCGGAGCAGCAGGGCGAGCAGCCCTGCGTGGCCATCTGCCGGGAGGGGCTTATGCCGCTGGTGGAGTCTGTGGCCGGGAGCCGCCGGGCGGTGAAGGCTGTACGGACCGCTACCATCCTTAGCTACATCGGCGCGGCGGCAGGCGTGGCGCTGGCCTACTATCTCACCTCTGTGGGCAATTTTGCCCTGCTGACGCCCATTGCCATGGTGCTGTATCAGGTGCTGTGGCTGCTGCCGACGCTATTGCTGGCGGGGCTGGTGAAGCACTATTGATCCCGGGGGAATTTTGCGCCCTGCCTGCGCCAGCCCTTCTCGACGTATACCCGATACGCCGTCGCCGATCTGCCATCGGCAGGACGGAAGATCTCTCCGATGTGGGGAGATAGTTCGCTAATGGCAGAAAGGGAAGCGCACATATGGAAAAGTACAGGACAACACTGCCGGCGGGGTATCGGGAAGTCGATGTCATCGATATAAAGAACGACAAAAGAGTGAGGGTGTGGGGAGATATCCTCTCCGTACTGCTGATGGCGGCCACGGCAGGGGTCGGCTGTTTTGCCGTACCGCTGGCGGAGCTGATACACTTTGACTATACGGATATGGCAGCACTGCTGTCTGTGCTCCTGCGGCTGATTGCCGCGGGCCTGGGTGGGGTCGCCGTGATCGTGCTGACCTGTCTGCTGGCCGCGGCCGCCATGCGTTGGTGCGGGGCGGAAAAGACGAATTTCGGCATTACCAAAGGGTTGGTCTGTACGGTGGGCTGTGACGGATATTTCAGCCGTGGGGCGTATATGCGGTACACCCTGACCGCGCCGGCGATACTTTTTGCGGTGATCCTGCTGGCGGCGCTGGTGCTGCCGCGAAGCTGGTTCTGGGTGGCGTGGTTCTGGCAGATGAACAATATAAGCCTGATGGGAATGGCCCTGTATATGCACCGAAGGCTGCGCCGCCTGCCGGAGAATATATGGATACAGGACGGCGGGACGGTCGTAACGGTATATGCGCCGCAGGACATCGGCGAGATGAACAGAGAATGACACTGCTGGTTGTACAACCTGACGAAAAGTGCGGGAGTATCCCGCACTTTTCCCACAAATATCTAAATTAGAGGTTGTCAGGCTTGAAGAAATACTATATAATCGGTACGTTGAGCTACTGTCCGCGGCTGTGGGCGGCGGACTTCAAGAAAATGAAGGGAGAACATCATCACTATGACTGCTAACGACATTCGCAATATCGCCCTGCTGGGTCACGGAGGCTCCGGCAAGACCTCTCTGGCTGAGCAGATGCTCTTTATGACCAAGGGTACTGACCGTCTGGGCAAGACCGCCGACGGCAACACCACCTGCGACTATGATGCCGAGGAGATCAAGCGCCAGATATCCATCTCCCTGGCCTTTGCCCCCGTGCAGTATAAGGGCAAGAAGATCAACGTCATGGACGCCCCCGGCAACTTCGATTTCTCCGGCGAGGCCGTGTGCGCTATCCGCGCCGCCGAGTGCGCCGTCATCGTGGGCAACGCCAAGGACGGCCTGTCCGTGGGTATGGAGCGTACCTGGAAGATGCTGGGCAAGAAGCCCCGGATGATGTTCATCAACCGCGTGGAGGAGGCCAACTCCGACTACGCGTCCTGCATTGAGGCCATCAAGGCCAAGTACGGCACCGCCATCGCCCCCATCGTGGCCACCAAGGCCGACGCCAACAAGGCCGTCACCGTCATCGTGGACCTGCTGCACAACAAGGCTTACGATGCCAAGGGTGAGTGCGCCATCCCCGGCGATATGGCCGACGAGGTGGAGGCCCTGCGCGCTGAGCTGATGGAGGCCGCCGCCGGCGCCGACGAGGAGCTGATGGAGAAGTTCTTCGAGACCATGGAGCTGTCCGCCGAGGATATGGCCAAGGGCCTGAAGATCGGCGTGCGCGACGGCAGCGTGTGCCCCGTGCTGTGCGGCTCCGCCGTCACCGGCATGGGCGTGGATATGCTGATGCAGACCATCGTGGACCTGGTGCCCGTGGCCACCGATATGCCCGCCGAGGCCGCCGAGGACGATGACGGCAACGCCATCGAGGTCGCCTATGACCCCAACGGCCCCACCGCCGCCTTCGTGTTCAAGACCATCTCCGACCAGTACGGCAAGTTCTCCATGATCAAGGTCATCCGCGGCAAGGTCACCGGCGATATGTCCCTGTATAACATGACCACCGGCAACACCGAGAAGCTGGGTCGCCTGTACACCATGAAGGGCAAGAAGGCCGAGGAGACCAAGGAGATCTGCTGCGGCGACATCGGCGCCATCGGCAAGATGGACAAGGTCAAGACCGGCGACACCCTGTGCGAGCCCAAGACCTATGTGAAGTTCGCGCCGCTGGCCTTTGCCCCCGCCTGCTACGAGCGCGCCATCTCCCCCAAGACCAAGCAGGAGATCGAGAAGCTGGGCACCGGCCTGAACAAGCTGAACGAGGAGGACCCCACCTTCTCCGTCACCAATAACGCCGAGACCCACCAGACCGTGATCTCCGGCGCCGGCGACATCCAGATCGACGTGCTGTGCAGTAAGCTGAAGAGCCGCTTCGGCGTGGACGCGGAACTGGATACCCCCCGTGTTGCCTATCGTGAGAAGATCCGCAGCACCGTCCGCAAGCAGGGCCGCTATAAGAAGCAGACCGGCGGCAGTGGTCAGTTCGGCGATGTCCATATCATTTTCGAGCCCCAGACTGAGCAGGAGGATATGATCTTCGAGGAGAACGTGTTCGGCGGCTCCGTGCCCAAGAACTACTTCCCCGCCGTGGAAAAGGGCCTGCGCGAGAGCTGCCTGCACGGCGTGCTGGCCGGCTATCCCGTGGTGTTCCTGAAGGCCACCCTGGTGGATGGTTCCTACCACCCCGTTGACTCCTCCGAAATCGCGTTCAAGCTGGCTGCCAACCTGGCCTTCAAGGCCGCGCTGCCCGAGGCCAAGCCCGTGCTGATGGAGCCCATTGGTGAGCTGAAGGTCACCATTCCCGACAGCTATCTGGGCGATGTGATGGGCGATCTGAATAAGCGCCGCGGCCGCGTGATGGGCATGAACCCCACCGGTGACGGCGAGCAGGTACTGGAGGCTGAGGTCCCCATGGCCGAGATGATGAGCTACGCCATCGATCTGCGATCCATGACCCAGTCCCGCGGTACGTTCACCTTCAACTTCGTCCGCTACGAGGATTGCCCCGCCGCGGCGCAGGAGAAGGCTATTGCCGAGGCTAAGGCGCTGGCCGAGGCCGAGTAAATTGAAATAAGGAGCCCGGTACGCTGTGCGTACTGGGCTCCTTTGCATATTTTCCGTACCGATAGGGGAGGCTAACAGGCACTGGAAAAATTTTTTTGGAAAAATGCAAAAAACCTCTTTACAAATCCAAACGGGTGTGCTACTATACTAATGCAAACGATAATTGTTAGCAAAAAGAAAGGAGCGCAGCCCATGAACACCACACGGTACAGCCCCAAGCGGGACGCCATACTGCAATGCCTGCGTTCCACCACCTGCCACCCATCGGCGGAGTGGGTGTACAGCCAGCTGAAGCCGAAAATACCGGACTTGTCCCTGGCCACGGTATACCGCAATCTGGCACGGTTCCGGGCAGAGGGCGCGGTGCAGGTCATCGGCTGTGTGGACGGCGAGGATCGCTACGACGGCAACACCGCCCCCCACGGGCACTTCGTCTGCCGCACCTGCGGCGCGGTCATCGACCTGCCGCCGATCCCGGTGGAGCTGCCGGATATGACAGCGGTGGGCGAGGCGGACAGCTGCGGCGTCGTATTTTACGGCCGCTGCAACGGCTGCCTGGCCAAGAAGAAAACCAGTTGACAAATGCCGCTGCGGCGGCGTCAAAATAACAAACACAACGACATGAATACATTTATGGAGGTAACGATTATGAAGAAGTGGGTCTGTCCTGTTTGCGGTTATGTTCACGAGGGTGATGTTCCCCCCGCCGAGTGCCCGGTCTGCCACGTCAGCGGCGACAAGTTCCTGCTGCAGTCTGAGGAGAAGTCCTGGGCCGCCGAGCACGTCGTGGGCGTAGGCAAGGTCTTTGGCGACGATGTCCCCGAGGATGTCCGCAAGGAGATCATCGACGGTCTGCGCGCCAATTTCGAGGGCGAGTGCTCCGAGGTGGGTATGTATCTGGCCATGGCCCGTGTGGCCCACCGCGAGGGCTATCCCGAGATCGGCCTGTACTGGGAGAAGGCCGGCCTGGAGGAGGCTGAGCACGCCGCCAAGTTCGCCGAGCTGCTGGGCGAGGTCATCACTGACAGCACCAAGAAGAACCTGCAGATGCGCGTGGACGCCGAGAACGGCGCTACCGCCGGCAAGTTCGAGCTGGCTAAGCTGGCCAAGAAGTACAATCTGGACGCTATCCACGACACCGTCCATGAAATGGCCCGCGACGAAGCCCGCCATGGCAAGGCCTTCGAGGGTCTGCTGAACCGCTACTTCGGGAAGTAAGCAAGTGTGATAAGATAGAAAAGCAGGGAGCGTTTCGCTCCCTGCTTTTGCTGCTCCGGCCTCGTGTCAGCCGGCCATGATCTCGAATTTCAGCACGCCCTCTGCTGCGGCGGGGACGGGGAGTTTTACGCCGCTGCGCGGCGACACCTCATCCGCTCCCGGGGGAAGGCGTGGGAGGTCAGTCCTCGCCGTTTTCGGCCACCCAGCGGCGGACGTAGTCCACGAAGCGGCGGGTGGAGGCGGACTGGGCCTTTTCATCCTTGACGGCGATGCCGATATTGCGGTAGAAGCGCTCGGGGGCGTGGCAGGCGGCCACGGGATAGGGGCTGCGGCGGACCATCAGCTCCGGCAGGAGGCTGATGCCCAGGCCCTTGGACACCATGGCCAGGATGGTGCGGTCCTCGCGGGCGGTATATTTCACGTTGGGGTGGACGCCCATGGCGTCCAGAGCGGCGGTAAGCTCATAGTCGCGGCCCTCCTCCAAACGGATGAAGGGCTCGGCGGACAGGGCCGACAGGGGGAAGGCCGACGCGTCCGTCAACGGGTGGCCGCAGGGAACGACCACCAACAGCTCATCCCGGTACAGGGGGTGGGCGCAGAGGGATTTGGCTGAGGGCAGGCGCAGGAAGCCGCAGTCCACCTTGCCCTGGAGGATCCACTCCTCGGTCTGGCCGTAGAAATCGGCGTCCACCACCTCGAACTCGATGTTGGGGTAGACGTCGCCGAAGCTTTTGAGGATGGAGGGGAGCCACTGGGCGGAGACGCTGGAGAAGGTGGCCACCTTGACCAGGCCGGCGTCCAGGCCCTTCAGGTCCGCCGCGGACTGCATGAGGGCATGGTGGGCGGCGCAGAGGGCCTCGACCCGGGGCAGCAGCGCGCGGCCGTCAGCCGTCAGCACCACGCCGCCGCGGTTGCGGCTGAGCAGCGTGATTCCCAGCTCGTCCTCCAGCGCCTGGACGGCGTGGCTGACGCCGGACTGGGTGAAGTTCAGCTCCTCCGCCGCCCGGGAGAAGCTGCCGCACTCCACGGTCTTGAGAAACATCTGGTATTTGGATACGCTCATGGCGGGACCTCCTGTACAGTCGCTGTCGCTATTATATCATACTTTTTCTCATACTTGCAAATACAATTATGCGTTTTACAACTGAAAACTTTTGTGGTAGTATAAGGACAACGAAACGAAACAAGAATATGGAGGTAATACATTATGGCTATCGTATCCAAGACCACCCGCTGCGCCGTCTGCGGCAGCACCGATGTTACGTTTTCCGAGGCGACCAAGCACTATCACTGCGCGTCCTGCGGCGCCGATGAGGCACACGCCATGAACGCCGCCGATGTGGCGGCCATCAACAGCATCGCCGCACTGGGCGACACCGAAGGCAAGCTGGACGAGCTGCGCCGCCGCTATCCCAACCTGGACATCACCAGCTGGACCCGCGAGAACCGCGTCCAGATGTGATCTTACCCCCTCCTTTCACAAAGCAAAAACCGGCGCCGGGGGGCGCCGGTTTTTGCTTTGTTTTTCACCGCAGCACCGCTGTTACAGGGCGGCGCGGATGGCGGCCAGCAGGTCGCCGTAGTCCTCGAAGGCGGGCAGGTCGGGGTAGTCCTGCTTGATCTTGTCGGGACCGCGGAAGAGAAAGCCGGCCTTGCTGTGGAGGATCATCTCCAAATCGTTATAGCTGTCGCCGCTGGCGATGGTGTCGTAGCCGATAGACTGAAGGGCCTTGACGGTGGTGAGCTTGGAGTGTTCACAGCGCATGAGGTGGCGGGTGATGTAGCCCTCGCCGTCCACCTCGAGGGTGTTGCACAGCAGGGTGGGATAGCCCAGCTTGGCCATGAGGGGCATGGCGAACTGGTCGAAGGTGTCGCTGAGGATGACCACCTGGGTATCCTTACGCAGCGCGTCCAGGAAGTCCTTGGCACCGGGCAGGGGGTCGATGCGGGAGATGGTCTCCTGAATGGCGCTGAGCTTCAGGCCGCGCTGCCGCAGCAGATCGATGCGCCAGCGCATGAGCTTGTCATAATCCGGCTCATCGCGGGTGGTGCGGCGCAGCTCGGGAATGCCGCTTTCCTCGGCAAAGGCGATCCAGATCTCGGGGACGAGGACGCCCTCCATGTCCAAACAAACGATATTCATAGGGAACAGTTCCTTTCTTTTATTTCAGCACGTCGGACAGCACATAGTCCAGCATGGCGTCCTTGTCGATGACGTCGGTATGGAGGACAGGGCGGCCCTCCAGGCCGCGGAGATTTTTGGGGATGTCCATGCCGGTGAGGGCGTGGAGCTGCTCCATCATGGCGAACTCATCGTCACCGGATGCCTCGCCCAGGGCGTGCAGCACGGCGGCGGGGAACTTGTAGGGCGAGGCGGTGGACAGGACCACCATGGGAACGCCCTCGCGGGTGTGCTTCTCCGCCACGGCCCAGGCCACGGCGGTGTGGGGGTCGCAGAGGTATTTGTGCTCGCGCCACACCCGGCCGATGACCTCCGCTGCGCCGGCATCGTCGCAGCAGCCGCAGCCGAAGACGGCACGGAGCTGCTCCAGCATCCAGCCGCTGACCTGATACCAGCCCTGGGTGTTCAGCTCCCGCATCAGGCGCTCCACGCAGCTGGCATCCTGGCTGACCAGATAGAGCAGGCGCTCCAGATTACTGGACACCAGAATATCCATGGAGGGGGAGGTGGTCTTGTAGAAGGGGCGGCGCTTGTCGTAGCGGCCGGTGGTCAGGAACTCGGTGAGTACGTCGTTGGCGTTGCTGGCGCAGATCAGGCGGCCCACAGGCAGGCCCATCTGCCTGGCAAAGTAGCCGGCCAGAATGTCGCCGAAGTTGCCGGTGGGGACGGTGTAGTCCACCACGTCGCCCAGCCGGATGCGGCCGGACTTCACCAGATCGCCGTAGGCGCGGAAGTAATAGACCACCTGGGGGGCCAGACGGCCGATATTGATGGAGTTGGCGGAGGAGAGCATGGCGCCGTGGAGGTCCTTGTCCTTGCAGGCGGCAAAGATCTCCTTCACGCCGGTCTGGGCATCGTCGAAGTTGCCGCGGACGGCGCAGACGCGGACGTTGGCGCCCTCCTGGGTGGCCATCTGGGCCTGCTGGACAGCGGAGACGCCGCCGTAGGGGTAGAACACAGTGATGCGGGTGCCGGGCACATCGTGGAAGCCCTCCATGGCCGCCTTGCCGGTGTCGCCGGAGGTGGCCGTCAGGATGACCACGTCGCCCTTCATGCCCTCAGCCTTGGCCGCCGCCACGATGAGGCGGGGCAGGACGCTGAGGGCCACATCCTTGAAGGCGGAGGTGGGGCCATGGTACAGCTCCAGCACGTATTTATCCGCCACGGGGGTCAAGGGCGTCAGGTCGGACGTGGGGAACTTGCCGGCGTAGCTGTCGCGGACCAGCCGGTCCATGTCCTGAAAGTCCGGCAGCAGGGCGTGGAGGATATCCGCCGCCATGGAGAGGGTGTCCTTTTCCAGGGCGGCGCGCCAGTCGAAGCGCAGGGCCGCCGGGTCGCAGATGTACAGGCCGCCGTCCGGGGCGATGCCCTGAAGCACCGCGTGGGTGGAGGATGCGGTGAGCTGCTTGTTTCTTGTGCTGTGGTAGATCATGGTAAAAAAGCCTCCGAAAAAACTTTTGAAATTGGGTCTTGCATTTCTGATATGGCTATGATACACTGTCCCCATCAAAAAAGCAAGTGTTTTTCTCCTGTGGACAGAAAATATTTTTTTGTCACGCATGAAAAACCCTGTACACAATAACCAAAGCGAAAGAGGCAAGGACTATGTTGAAAGTGTTGAAATTCGGCGGATCGTCCATGGCGGACGCCCACCAGCTGGAAAAAGTACGCTCCATCGTGGAGGCAGACCCCGCTCGCCGGGTGGTGGTAGTCAGCGCCGCCGGAAAACGGTTCAAGGACGATCACAAGATCACGGACCTGCTGTATCTGTGCCACGCCCACCTGCAGTACGGCGTCAGCTGCGACGGTATATTCGATATGGTACGCAGCCGGTATCTGGAGATCCGGGACGAGCTGGGCCTGTCCACGCCGCTGGAGGCGGAATTCGGCGCCCTGCGCGCCAAGATGGACAAGGGCATCTCCGCCGACGAGCTGGTGAGCCGGGGCGAGTATTTCGCCGCCCGGATCATGGCCGACTGCCTGGGCTTTGACTTTCTGGACAGCAGCCTGTGGCTGCACTTCCGCATGGACGGCACGGTGGACCAGGAGGCCAGCTATCAGGCCTGTCTCTTATACACATCTCCGAGCCCACGAGACGCGTAGTAATCTCGTA
>ENA-OZWM01000041-OZWM01000041.1-human-gut-metagenome-genome-assembly--contig:-NODE-41-length-15468-cov-4.720820_pt1 | contig 15468 bp, 10 predicted proteins | sample MGYA00244850_ERZ654084 | MGnify/ENA primary metagenome ERZ654084 (study PRJEB26926, sample SAMN06165176) | human gut metagenome | biome: ENVO:00009003; feature: ENVO:2100002; material: ENVO:00002003... | reverse complement strand
ATACGGCTCCTGAAAAGCGACCTTTTCAACGAAATATACTGCATCCGATGTGGGAAGCATAACGCCGACATGACCGATCATAAGAGAATTGTCCGTTTCAGAGAACTGATCGTGCAGGACTACGGAGACGAGACGAATCTTATCATCTTCCACGAAGGAGAGGCCGCGTTTCTTCCATTCCTGCTGAATCGTTTTCAAATGGGTAGGAATATCGGTCGTATTGGTGGTTTTAACCGGGGCGAACAGCGCATCAAACTTTTGCCGTTCATCGCCGCAAAGGGATTCCGGGTCAGAATCCAGTGTTTCATAGTCCATAAACAGGGTGTCCTCGGCTGAGTCAAGGTCTGCCTTGCCCGTGACAGTGATAAAATCACCAAACAGCCCACAAGCGGTAATCCGACAGTTCCAGCCGGGGAAGGTGTCATATTTTTCTGTCCATGCGTCCTGCATGGAGTAAGGATCGTATTTCAGATCCGAAGGCTTGGCATTTTCAAACCCTGTGGTGAGCCATGCCGGGTCCACAGCATTGTTGAACTTTTGCACATGATCAAAGAAGGTCTGTATCCGTAGGTCGGATACGCCGGCATCATGCAAAAGCTTGGAAAGAAGAGCTTGTGTATCCGAATCTGCCAAATTGGAGTATTCAATTTGCTGAAGGACGGGCTGAGAAGTTTTTTGAGTGCAGCCTCCTGCCAGAAGCGCACCGCCCGGCTGTTGTACACGTTCAGGCCGAAGTCGCCGCGGAGCGTTTTGCCCAGTCCCTTCACGATGGCCAGATGGCCCAGGTTGCCGATGGCCGCAGAGGCGACCTCCGGGTGCCGCTGCAGAATATCCCGGAACACCGGTTCGTCCGCCGTGCGGAATACCCGGGGCAGCACCGCGCAGAATTCCGCCTGCCCGGTATAGGGCATCAGGTCCATCTTATCCAGCAGCTCCGCCGGGATATACACGATGGCGGGCCGTTCCGCCAGCAGCTCAGCCGTCAGCTGATCGGGCCTGCTGATGGACACGGTAAAGTCCAGCTCCGCCGCGCCCGCCGGGGCCTCCGGCAGGGGAGAGGCGGGCAGCTCCCGGCGCTTCGGAGTGTCCATCCGCCGATCCGCCAGCTCGTCCAGCAGCTCCCGCCGCAGCGCGTTCACCGCGCTGGCGGACACCATCAGCCCCTCGTCCAGCTCTATTTCGATCTGATCCGCCGCGAACACCGTGCCGCCGGTCTTGGTCAGCCGCTGCCGCAGCTCCTCCGCCGTCACCGCCCGGTTCCGGGCTTCCTCCGGCGCATCGCCCGTGGCTAAGGCTATGGTCACGCCGTTCCGGACGGCGCACGCGCCGCTCAGCCGCACCGGTTCGCCCCGGCGCACCGTCAGCCGCAGGTTCACCGGTATTTTCCGGTTCTCTTTTCCGTTTTCGTATGTCTCGCGGGCGCGGGCGAACAGCTCCTTTGGCTCCGGCACGTTCTCCGGCCGGGTGCCGAACATGGCCTTGCCCTTTTTACCAAGCCAGTAGCCGTCCGTAAAGCCGCTGCGGGAGAAGGCTTGCTCCAGCGCCCGGGACTCCTCCGCCGTGGGCAGCCGCCTTTCGTCCAGCAGGCGGCGGTAGATGCCCGTTACCACGGCCACGTATTCCGGCCGCTTCAGCCGTCCCTCCAGCTTCAGGCAGTCCACGCCCATGCGCTCCATGTCCTGCAAATAGGCGGACAGGTTGGCGTCCTTCAGGCTCAGGGGATGCGCGTCCCGGCAGGGGCCGTTCACGCCGTAGGGCAGACGGCAGGGCTGGGCGCAGGCGCCCCGGTTGCCGCTGCGCTGTCCCAGCACGGCGCTCATCTCGCACTGGCCGGAGTAGCACATACACAGCGCCCCGTGGCCGAACACCTCGATCTCCGCGCCGCAGCCGGCGCAGATCTCCCGTACCTCGTCCCGGTCCAGCTCCCGGGCCAGCACCACGCGCTCCATGCCCAACGCCGCGGCCGCATTGGCGCCGCCCAGCGTGAACAGGCTCATCTGCGTGCTGGCGTGAAGAGGCAGGTCCGGCACGATCTCCTTTGCCAGGGTCAGCAGGCCCCAGTCCTGCACCAGCACCGCGTCCACGCCCATGGCGCTGGCCTTCCGCAGCGCCGCGGCCGCCCCGGGCAGCTCCCGGTCGGTCAGCAGGGTGTTCAGGGTCAAAAAGACCCGCACGCCCCGCAGATGGCAATACCGCACCGCCGACGCGAATTCCTCGTCGGTAAAGTTTTTCGCGCTCCGCCGCGCGTTGAACGCACCGAAGCCCATATACACCGCGTCCGCGCCATTCTGCACCGCTGCGGTCAGCGCCTCATATCCCCCCGCGGGGGCCAAAAGCTCCATCATCACCGGCGGTTGTTCTGGTTCTGGGCGTTCTGCAGCTTCCGGCGCAGCTCGGCGGCCTCGTTCTTGGCGCGGCTGGCCTCGTCCAGATATGTCTTCACCTGCCGGCGCAGATTTTCCGCGCCCTCCTGCGCCTTGGTGAGCTGGTCCGCCAGATTGACCGCCGCCAGCACCGCCGCCGCGTCACGGCTCATGTGGGCGCTGTCCATCAGCTTCTGCATCTCCGCATCCACCATGTTGCCGATCTTCTCCATGTAGGCGGCGTCCTCCTCCGCTACGAGGATATACTCCGTGCCGCAGATAGACATCGTTACCCGGTTCGCCATGCCAAAACCCTCCTTAATTCATTTCGTTGGGTATATATACTTATACAAATAGCATTATACCACAAAACCCGCCGGAGAAAAGTCTATTTTGGCGAAAAGCGGAAATTTGTAAAAAGTTGTCCCGCCCCGCTTTACGCCGACCCTTTTTTCGTGTAGAATGGAGAGCACGAATGAGAGGGGAGGTCATCGCCATGGACGGCTATATACTTCGGAACAGGCAGGAGCAGCTGACGCTGCCCGCCGATGCGGCCGACAAGCTGCTGCAAAGCGGGCAGGGCGACGCCGCCCTGCTGTATCTGGCCCTGCGCCGCTTCGGCCGGGGCGTCACACCGGAGGAGCTGGAAAAGGTCCTGCCCATCAGCCGCCTGCGGATCGACGCGGCGGAGAAGGTCCTTCAGGACCTGGACCTGCTGCCTCGACCGGCCCGCCAGGCACCGCCCGATCCGGCGGACGAACGCCCGGTCTACACCGCCCAGGACATCGCCGGACTGCTGACGGACAACGAGGGCTTCCGCCTGCTGGTGCCACAGACGGAGCAGCAGCTGGGCAAGAAGCTCCGCACCGCCGACTTGCAGATATTGGCCGGTCTTTACGACGATTTGGGTATGCCCGCCGACGTGATCTATCTCCTGGTGTGCCACTGTGTCGAACGGGCCCGCAGCCAGTGGGGCGAGGGCAGACGACCAACCATGCGCCAAGTGGAAAAAGAGGGCTATCGCTGGGCACAGCTTGGCATATTTGACCAGAATTCTGCTGCAGTATACCTGAAAAAATGGGCAGAGCGCAACAGGAAGTACACTTCCTATTTGTCGAATTTACGAATTCTTAACAGGCCGCCGGTGGAGGCCGAACGCCGCTACATCGACCAGTGGATGGACATGGGCTTCCCGCCGGAGACGGTGGCTCTGGCCTATGAGCGCACGGTGTTCTACAAGAAGGACCTGAACTGGCGCTATCTTAACGGCATCCTGCGCCGCTGGCACGACGCCGGCTGGCACACGCCCCACCAGGTGGAGCAGGGCGAGGCCGCCGCCCAGCGGCCCGCTGCCGCCGGTAAGTCCGCCGCCCCCGCCGGGGACAAGGACGCCTGGATGCGCCGCTATATCAAGAGGTGAGAGTATGTCATACGACGGTATCATCATGCAGCGGGCCATTGCCCGTTTCGACCAGGCCCGCCAGCGCCGGGAGGCCGAGCTGGACCAGCGCCGCCGGGAGGTCTTTGCCCGCCAGCCCCGCCTGCGGGACATTGACCGAACCCTCCGCACCACCATGAGCCGCATCGTGGCCGCCGCCGCCAAAAAGGGCGAGGACCCGCTGCCCGCCCTGCGGGTCCTGCGGGACGAAAATCTCTCCTTGCAGCGCGAGCGCGCCACCCTGTTGGAGGACATGGGCTATCCCGCCGACTATCTGGAGGACAAGCCCGCCTGTCCCCTCTGCGGCGACACCGGCTACACCCGGTCCGGCGTCTGCGCCTGCCTGAAGCAGTACTATGCCCGCGAGCAGCTGGCGGAGCTCTCCCGGCTCCTGCCGCTGGGCGAGGCCCGGTTCGACACCTTCCGCTTTGACCTGTATGACAGCGCCGTGTGGGACAGCTACGGCGTTTCGCCCCGGGCCAACATGGAGCGCAACTTCGACGTCTGCCGGGACTTTGCCCGCCAGTTCTCCCGGGGCAGCGGCAGCCTGCTGCTCTCCGGCGGCACCGGTCTGGGCAAGACGTTCCTCTCCGCCTGCGTCGCCCGGGAGGTCAGCGACGCCGGCTTCTCCGTGGTCTACGACACCGCGATCAGCGTTTTCTCCCGCTATGAGGACGCCAAGTTCCGCCCCGACGAGGTCAGCGATGCCGACGTCCGCCGCTGCGAGAGCTGCGACCTGCTGATCCTGGATGACCTGGGCACCGAGATGACCACCGCCTTTGTCCAGAGCGCCCTCTATCAGATCGTCAACGGCCGTATGCTCTCCGGCAGGTCCACCATCATCAGCACCAACCTGGCCCCGGAGGAGCTGGGCCATCGCTACGGCGCGCCCATCCTCTCCCGTATCGAGGGCGCCTATCAGATCCTGCCCTTCTTCGGCGAGGATATCCGCACAAAGCAGTGACCGCCGCACCCGTCCCGACAGGGGCGGGTGCATTTTTTTATTTCCCGACGGTCTTCGCCCGCTTTCGACAGGCCTCCCGCCGTACAATAGGCGAAAAAAGGAGGCGACCGCCATGAAAAAAGACCAGAAGACCGATTTCCTCTCTGCCCGTGTGCGATACATACCCATCAACGATATCCGTCCCAATCCCCAGCAGCCCCGCCGCCGGTTCGACTCGGAGAGTTTGCAGGAGCTGGCGGCCAGCATCGCCGCCTACGGCATTCTGCAGCCGCTCACCGTCCGGCAGTAGGGCGCAGTCTACGAGCTGGTGGCCGGCGAGCGCCGCTGGCGGGCGGCACGGATCGCCGGGCTGCGGCAGGTGCCCTGTCTGCTGGCCCGGGTGGATGAGGAGGACGCCGCCCTGCTGGCCCTGATCGAGAACCTCCAGCGCCGCGACCTGGACTACATGGAGGAGGCGGCCGCCATCGCCCGCCTGCTCCGCCGCTACGGCCTCAGCCAGCAGCAGGCGGCGGAAAAGCTGGGCCGCAGCCAGTCCGCCGTGGCCAACAAGCTGCGTCTGCTGCGGCTGGAGGAGCCGGTGGCGGAGGCTCTGCACCACTACGGCCTGACCGAGCGCCACGCCCGTGCCCTCCTGCGTCTGGAGGACCCGGAGCAGCGCCTTGCCGCCGTCGAACACATCGGCAAAAACCAGCTGAACGTCGCCGATGCCGAGGCCTACATAGACCGTCTGGTCGCGCAAAACCAGACAACGCAGCCCCGCCGCCGCAGCGCGTATATCATCAAGGACGTCCGGCTGTTTCTCAACAGCGTGGACCGGGGCGTCCGGCTCATGCAGACCGCCGGCGTCGGCGCCAAAGTCTCCCGCCGGGACACGGAGGACGCCATCTGCCTCACCGTCACCATTCCCCGCGCAAAGCCGCAGAAAGATGTGTCGTAACGCTTTTGTAACCCATTCCTTGACAAACCGTGATACAATGCAGTAATGGCACGGCATTTTGCCGGTATTGCCCAAACCTGATGATACAAAGGAGGGGACACCATGAGCGACGAGTTGAATATGTCCTCTGTTACCGCCGATCCCGCGCCGGAGACGGCCGGCAAGCGCGCGGCCCCGGAAGAAAAGCCTCCCAAGACCCCCGGCAAAAGAGCCGGACTGATCATCGGCATCGCCGCGGCGGTGCTGGTGCTGGCCTACGCAGGCTGCTGTGTGGCCGCCAACGCGCTGTATTCCCACACGGCGTTTCCCAACACCTCCGTGCTGGGCATGGATATGTCCGGCCTGTCGGCGCAGGAGGCCGAGCAGCGCTGGACGGAGCAGGGGAGTGCCCTGCTGAACGGCATGACCATCCGCCTGACCCGTGACGGGCAGGAGATCGGCAGCACCACCCTTTCCGACCTGGGCGTCACCGTTCTGCCCGTCTATGTCTCCAAGGCTGCCGGCTGCGACGTGCAGGACCGGGGCTGGGGCAGCAATGTGACCGCGTTCCTCCGCGGCGGCTGGCGCTTTATCGAGAGCTGGTTCAGGGCCGTTGATGTCACGCCCCAGCTGGACGTGGACGAGGCGAAGCTTACCGCCGCCTGTGAGCAGCTGTCCGACACCGTGGGCTGCACCGTAACGGACGGCGGCTACCGGCTGGCGGAGGGTGAGGGCCTGTACATCACCAAGCCGCAGGACGGCGAGAAGCTGGACGCGGCGGCGCTGCGCGCCGAGTTGGCGCAGCGCTTCGAGAGCCGCGACCTGTCCGCGGCAGCCCGGTCCGTGGAATGTGTGTTCGCGGCCCACACCGCCGCGCCCATGGACGTGCAGGCGCTCCACGACGAGATCGCCGGCACCATGGCCGCCGCCATCTGCGACAAATCCACCGGCAAGCCCACCCAGTCCCGCGTGGGCGTACAGTTCGATGTGGAGACGGTGCAAAAGCAACTGGACGCCGCCCAGCCGGGCGAGGAATTCCTGGCTGACGCCCAGGTGCAGTTCCCGCCCGCCGCCACCGAGGAGCTGGAGCAGGCCATGTTCCGGGACGTGATCGGCACCTGCACCACCACCTGTGCCGGCCCCTGGGGCCGCCGCCAGAACATCAAGCTGGCTTCCGCCGCCATCAACGGCCGTATCTATAACCCCGGCGAGGAGTTCTGGTACAACGCCACTGTGGGCCAGCGCACCGAGGCCCGGGGCTTCCAGCCCGCCGCCGCCTACTCCGGCGGCAAGACCGTTACCTCCATCGGCGGCGGTATCTGCCAGGTATCCTCCACGCTGTACTATTCCGCCCTCATGGCGGACCTGCAGATCGTCCTGCGCTACGCCCATATGTTCGACCCCGGCTATATGCCCGTCACGGGCTGTGATGCCACGGTCAGCTGGGGCGGCCCGGACTTTGCCTTCCGCAACAGCACCAACTACCCCATCAAGATCACCACCAGCTACAACGACGAGACCAACCAGCTGACCATCACCCTGCTGGGCACCAAGACCGACGACCACTATGTGGAGATGACCAACCAGTTCCTCTCCTACTCCGAGCGCAAGACGGTCTATCAGGAGTCCGAGTCCGTGGCCCCCGGCACCACCGAGGTGGAGCAGTACGGCCACAACGGCTACGCCGTCCAGACCTACCGCAACGTCTACGCCGGCGACGGTACGCTCCTCCGCAGCACCAAGGAGGCGTACAGCGACTATGACCGGGCCGACAAGATCATCCTGGTCGCCCCCGGCGAGCTGCCGCAGTAAATAAAGAAACAGCCCCCTGCCGGGGGCTGTTTTCTGCTTTCGCTGTGTCTTCGCCGGGAGCAGACAGAGAAAAAGACCGGCGAAAGCCGGTCTTTTCTTTCTGCGTATCATTCTCTCCGCAGGGCTTCGATGGGGTTCAGCTTCGATGCCTTCATGGCCGGCACCAGGCCGAACACCACGCCGATGACCATGGAGAAGGCCACCGCGATGATGCACGCCGGTACGCTGATGGCCACCGGTGTCCCCATGATGTGGGACATCATCTCCGCCAGGCCGATGCCCGTAGCCACGCCCAGTATGCCGCCCATGCTGGTCAGCACCGCCGCCTCCGTCAGGAACTGCCAGAGGATGCGGCTCTGCTGCGCGCCGATGGCGATCTTCAATCCGATCTCGCGGGTGCGCTCGGTGACGGACACCAGCATGATGTTCATCACGCCGATGCCGCCCACCACCAGCGAGATAGCCGCGATCCAGATCAACTGCTTGTTGGTGCTCTCCGACAGGCTCTGCAGATCGCTGGCCTGCTGCAGAAGGTCCTTGGACTCGTACTTGTACTTCGTGGTCCGGATGGCGTTCTCGTTCAGGTACTTGGCCACATTGTCGCCGGCGGCGGTCATGTCGTTGGTGCTGGTGGCCCGCACCGCCGCGTACTGGGGTTCATCATACCGGTACGGCACCGACCAGCACACGTCCGGGATGAAAATGGTCCCCGCTGTGCTGCCCGCGTACATCTGATAATCCTTAAAGTTGTTGATCACCGGTCCGCTGCTGGAGCGGGAGGACACCACACCCACCACGGTGAACGGCATCCCGTTGATCTCGATGGTGCCGCCGATGGGGTTCTCGCCCTGGAACAGCGACTTTGCCGACTTCGCGTCGATCAGCGCCACATTCCGCCGGTTCTCATAGTCCGCCGCCGTGAAGGACCGTCCGTAGTTCACCGCATAGTCCACGGCCGTCAGATAGTGGTCGTCCACGCCGTACAGCGACCCGCTGAACGCCGTATTGCCCACGTATACGTTGTCGCACCAATCCCGGGAGTAGTACATACTCACCAGCGACACGCTGCCCAGCTTCTCCATCTCATCCCGCATCTCCCGGGTCACTGGGTCGATACCCTCCGGCAGCGCCGAGTAGTTCAGGTCGAAATAGTTTTGGCTGTCCGTGGCGCCGATGGTCACCCGCACCACGTTGTTGCCCGCGCCGATCAGGTTCTGCTTGATCTGCTCGTTGGTGCCCTGAATGGTGGACACGATGGTGATGATCGCGGCGATACCGATAATAATGCCCAGCATGGTCAGAAACGACCGCAGCTTGTGGCTCCACACGCCCTGAAAGGCGAGATTTATATTTTCCAACATATGGTTATCCCGCCTCCTTTATATGCCGTAGTTGTACAGCTGGTCGGTCGTGGCCTCCTGGGTGTGGGCACCCTCCACCACGTCGCGTCCGTAGGGGAACGCCACGTAGTCGTCTACGGTCAGCCCGCCCCGTATCTGGGTGTAGCTGCCCCACAGATCCCGGCCGGTCTGTACCCACCGCTGCTCCAGTCTGCCGTCCTCGCCCCGGGCCATCACATAGCTCTTGCCGTTGTCGGTCCGGATGAACATACTCTGCAGATACAGTGAGCTGCCGCTTTCTTCCGCGCTGGTGTCCTTCTGGTACTGTATATCCACATAGTCATTGGGCTGCAAATTCGCGTCCTCGGTGACAAACACCTTGAAGGGGTAGTAGGACACGTTACTGTTGCCGTCGCCCCAGTTGTTGCCGTTGCTGGTGGGATAGTCGTCGATGGACACGATGGTGCCCTCGCAGGCCGCTCCGGTCATCCAGCTGCTGATGGATACGCTGTCGCCCACCTGCACGCTGCCCAGATCCATCTCGCTGAGGGTGCCGGTGACGTAATATCCGCCGCCGCCGGACAGCTCCACCACGGCCTCGCTGTTGTTATAGGCCTCGTCCGGGTCCCGCACGGCCTTCACCGTGCCGTCGAACTCCGCGTACACGTTGCCGTCGCCCAGCTCCGCCAGCTTCTTGTCCAGCTTCAGCTTCGCCACCTTCAGGTTGACCTCCTGCTCCTTTACCGCCTGAGCCTTCTCCAGAATGGCCTTGTTCAGATCCAGCTGGGTCATGGAGGACTCCAGCAGCTCGTCGATCTGGGCGATCTTCTTATCCAGCTTGGAGATCTCTTCTTTCTTGTCGCCGTAATCCAATGACTTATCCTGATAGGGCGCTAGGTCGGCCGGTTCCATACTCACGGAAACAATGGTCTTCTTTGTGGTCGGCGTAGAAGGCTCGTTAGGGTCGGTGACAGTAACACCGGGGTCGGGCTCAGTGCTCTCGGTCTCGGTGATAGCCGTCAGCTTCAGCCCCCAGCACCGCTCCACAAGACCGCCCACCTTGTCGTCCGTGCGGTATACCAGCACCACGTAGAGGGGGGCATCTCCGGATTTGCCGTAGCTGTTGAACATACCGATCAGGTCTGTCTGTTTCAGCGGCGTTTTGGAGATCCACTGATAGTAGTACGGTGTTTTTTCCGTACCGTTGGGGATCACATTGGGGTCGGTGGAGGGAAGTATATGGGTGTGGGTTATCGTTTTATCCAACCCCTTATCATCGTATATCTTTTTGATGATGTCATCCCGCTGTTTCTGATACCCGTTGCGCTCCGCCTCCAGCGTCTCCTTGTTCTTCGCCTTCTTCAGCAGCTCCAGCTCGTTTTTCATGACCTCCAGGTTCTCCGTCTGCCGGTCATAGTCGATCTTGGCGCGCTCCACGGTGGCCTGTGTCAGGGTGGAGTCATAGCTCACCAGCGCCGTGCCCTTCTTGACGCTGTCGCCCTCCTTGACCCACACCTTCTTCACCGTCTGGCTCTGGGAGATGTAGATCTTCTGCAATTTGTCCGTGGTCACCATGCCGCTGGTGTTGGAGGTGTCCCCCCAGTAGTCGGTCATGGCGCACTCGTTGACGGCGTATACGTTCACGTCGCCCCGCTGGGCGTTCCGGGCGATGGTCAGTCCGCACCACACCGCGCCGCACACGCCCACCACGCAGGCGGCGGCGATAATGCCCTTTTTCAGCTTCTTGCTCATGCGCGGCTTCTCGCCGTCGGGGCGCTTTTCGCCGATATGCAGCTTTTCCCGCAGCGTCAGCTTCTCACTCATAGTCGTCACCTCCCGACAGTACGCCGTCCCGTATGGTCATGACCTTGGCGGCGTGGTTGGCGATGGAATGGTCGTGGGTGATCATGATGATGGTGGAGCCGCCGTCATGCAGCTGCTGAAACAGCTCCATCACCGCCGCGCCGCTGGCGCTGTCCAGCGCACCGGTGGGCTCGTCGGCCAGCAGCAGCTTCGGCTTGCCCACGATGGCCCGTGCGATAGCCACCCGCTGGCACTGTCCGCCGGACAGCTGGTCCGGCCGGTGGTCCACCCGGTCGGAAAGCCCCACCGTCTCCAGCGCGGCCCGGGCCCGTTCCAGCCGTTCCGCCTTCTTCACCCCGCCGTACAGCAGGGGCAGCGCCACGTTTTCCAGCGCCGTCAGCTTCGGCAGCAGATTAAAGCTCTGGAACACGAAGCCCAGCTCCTTGTTCCGCACCTCCGCCAGCTGCTTGTTGTTGCAGGTGGTCACGTCCCGTCCGCCCAGCAGATAGCTGCCGCTGGTGGGCACGTCCAGACACCCGATCAGGTTCATCAGCGTGGTCTTGCCGCTGCCGGAGGGGCCCATAATGGCGAGGTATTCCCCCTCCTCCACGTCAAGGTTCACGTTTTTCAGGATATGTGCCACGGACTTCCCCATGGGATAGTCCTTGCATATATCGCGCATTTCCAAAATCATGCTCAGCCCTCCATCGGCGGTGTGATCACCGGCGCGGAGGCGGCCTCGCCGCCGGGAATCACGGCTGCGGTGCCGCCGTCGTCCGTGACGGTGTCGTTCTCAGCGGGCATATCGCCGCCGTCCATGCCGTCCATGGGCACGTTTTCGTCGATTTTTTCACCGCCGCCCTCGGGGTATACCTCGCCGCCGCTGGCGCTGGGGTCAAAGGTGGCGTCGTCATAGGTGATGCACGTCATGCCCGCCTTCAGGCTGTCGTCGGGATAGGCGATGTAGTCCTCCGCCGTCAGGCCGTCCGTCACGGGATAGGTGTCCGTCTCCGTGTTGTACTCGCCCAGGGTGACGCTCCGCTTCTCCAGCTTGCCCTTGCTGTTCTGAGCCCACACCCAGGGCTTGCCCTCGGCGTCGTTGATGAAGTAGCTGGGCAGGTTGATCAGGCTTTCGTCCTGGGTGTCCTCCTGACCGTAGTCCGGCTCTATGTACACGTGCTGGCCCATCAGCAGCCCCTCGCCGTCGCCCTCCAGCGTCACATAGAAGGGGTACTTGCTGGACATGGCCGTGTCGCTGTCGCCGTAGTCGCTGCGGCTCTGCTGGGCGTTGTTCCAGTCGATGGAGCTGATGCTGCCCTTCCACGTCTGGTCACTGACCCGGGAACGGATGACAACCGCCGTGCCCTCGGTCAGCACGCTGGCGTTGTTTTCATTCACATAGCCCTTGATGCGGAAGCCGCCCGTCTCCACGATGGTCATGAACGGCAGGGCGTTGCCGGAGTTGTCCGTGCCGCCGTCCGGGTTCAGGGACTGCACCTCGCCGTCCACCGGGGACTTGACGGTGCTGTCGGCGGTGTTGGCCTTCAGCTTCTCAATGTCCTTTTTCTTGGTGGCGATGTTGGCCTTCGTCTCCAGCACCTTCACGTTCTGCTCCCGCAGATCCAGGGCGTACTGCCGCTTGGTGGCGTCGTCATAGGTGCTGTCCATCAGCTTCTGTATACGCTCCAGCTCCGCCTGCTGGTCCTCCAGCGTGGCGTTCAGCTGCTCCAGCTCCAGCTGGGCCATCTCCAGGTCGGTGCGGATCTGGCTGAGGTCATAGGTCAGCAGCACGTCGCCCTTTTTCACGCTGTCGCCCACCTTCACCTTGATGGTGTCGATGGTCATGGCGTCGTTTTTCTTGATGGTCGTCTCGCCCAGCGGGCTGACGATGCCTGCGAACCGGTCCGCCAGACCTACGGACCCCAGCCCGCAGATCATAGACACCGACTGCACGGAGGCCTCGCCCTCCGCTGCGCCGCAGCCGGACACACAGCCCAGCAGCATCACCAGCGCCAGTACAAAAGCCGCTTTTTTCATGTCGTGTTCTCCTTTTTCCTTCCCGCGCGCCCGCGGGATGATTTGCCTATTTACTTAGACGGCAGAAATTGTCATTCCGTTCCGCCGCTGCCCCCGACAATATCATATCATGCGCCTGGCCCTCAAAATGTGAACAAATCGTGAACACACGCTTAAGACCTTACTAAGGTTCCGTATCAAAACGGTGGCAAAACGCCCCGCGGAATATTGACAGCGTGCGGGGGAGTGTCCTATTATTATGGTGTGCCGTGTCCATCCCGGACATTTTACCGGTGTACGGGCACCTTTCGGCGGACACGGCCCGCGTACGATACCACCGGCAGGAGGTTTTGCCATGAATAAAAAACGTATCCGCCAGATGGACCTGGCCCTGCGCCGCCGCCTTTCCGACCGTCCCGCCGCGGACTATTTTGCTCCCGGGGACGCCCTGCTCCGCGCCCTCGAGACCGAGGGCTATATGCAGCGCTTTGCCGGGCTGTTCAGCGGCGTGCGCCTCCGCTGCGCCGACGTGCTGGCCCTCTGCCGCCCGGAGCTGGAGACGCTGTGCCCCGGCGAACCGTCCGAGGGCTGGCTGGCCTATGCCTACGACTATGCCCGCCGCCTGCTCTACCCGGAAAAGACCGATGCGGAACCCTTTGCCCCCGGTGCGGTGTTCCTGCTGTCGGTGCTGCAGGTGCTGTTTGCCGCCGAGGCGGAGCTGCTGCCCCACGACCCGGCCTGGACCTTCGATTTCCTGACCGATGATGAGCTGGCCGGCAGTCCCTGTGCCCCGTCCTATCAGCGCTTCCTGCGCCTGTGGAGGCGGGAGTTCGTCTATGAGCTGATGCGTTTGGGCCTGGAGGTCACGCCCTACCGCACCCTTGAGCATATCGCCGGTGTCCACCACATCGCCGTCACCGCCGCCCGCGCCCTGCGGAAAAGCGGCGTGGCCGTGGACGTGGCCCTGGTCTCCGGCGCCGCCGCCGGCCACGATCTGGGCAAGTTCGGCTGCCGCCCCGGCGAGCGCGTGCCCTACCTGCACTATTTCTACACCGACCAGTGGTTCCGCCGCCGCCGGATGACCGATATCGGCCACGTGGCCGCCAACCACTCCGTCTGGGACCTGGAGCCCGACTACCTCTCCGTGGAGGCGCTGCTGCTGATCTACGCCGACTTCCGCGTCAAGCAGCTCCACGATGCGCAGGGCCGGGAGATCACACGTATCTTCACCCTGGCTCAGGCCTTTCAGGTGATCCTGGATAAGCTGGATGACGTGGACGGCGAGAAGCAGAAGCGCTATACCCGGGTCTACGCCCGGCTGGAGGACTTCGAGCAGTATATGGTCAGCCGCGGCGTGGATGTCACCATGTCCGGCGGCGATACGCCCCCGCTGCCGGAGAAGCACACCGCCCTTATGACCGACGACGAGGCCCTCCGCGCCCTGACGCTCCGCTGCGTGGGCCACAATATGGAGCTGATGCACCGCCTCACCGACCAGCGCAGCTTCGCCCGTCTGCTGGAGGAGGCCCGCGGCGAGACGGATTGGCGCCGTCTCCGCGCTTATCTGGCGGTGATGGAGTCCTACTCCCTCTATCTGCATATCCCACAGAAGGTCCAGACCCTGACGTTCCTCTACGAGCTGCTGATGCACCGCGAGGGCGATATCCGCCGTCAGGCGGCGGCGCTGCTGGGCGAGATCATCGCCGGCTTCCACGCCGGCTACGCCAAGGAGCGCCCCGCCGACATCCGCCCGGACCCCCGGGCCATCACCGACGTGGACCAGTGGAGGCTCTATCTGGACAAGATACTGTATCCCGACCATAAGCTCATGCCACAGCACCGCCGCTGGATCGGCTATACCCTGAAATTCGCCGTCGGCTCCCTGCTGAGCCACTGCCCCGGCCGGGAGGAGCGCTTCCTGGCCCCGGTGTTCGCCTACTACCGCAGGCCGGAGGATCTGGACGACTACACCGCCTTCCAGCTGTTGGATACCGCCGCCGCCCTGCCGGATACGGCCTATACGGCCAGCCGCGCCCGGCAGATGACGGACTTTGCCGCCGCCCTGTCCCTGCGTAAGGACCTGACCATCCGCATGGCCGCCGTGCTGCTGCTGGACCGTCTCGCCCGCCTGTACCCGGAGGACGGCCGCGCGCTGGAGGCCGTGACCGCCGTCCCCGACGGCGACAGCGGCACCCTGCGCTATCTCAAGCAGGATGTGCTCTCTCAGGGCGCGCCCCTTCTTCTGCCGGAGGACGTGGTCTCCGAGATCTTCCTGGACAACCTGAAGACCGCCACGCCGTGGATCACCAAGCAGGGCAACCTGCGCCTGCTGACGGACTTTGCCCGCAGCGGCAAAAGCCCCGCCCTCCATATCGCCACCCACCTGTCCAATCTCATCAAGGTCAGCGACCGCGTCACCGTCCGCCACAGCGCCGGCAACGCCCTGCTGGCCCTGGCGCCCCGCCTGACGGCCGACCAGCGCAACGAGGTGGCGGTGGAGCTGTGCCGCGGCCTGGAGCTGGGCCAGCAGGAGTTCACCAAGTATATCCCCGACTACCTGGGCCGTTTTGCCCTGTGGCTGCCCCCGGCGGAGCTGGATGAGGTGCTGGACGACCTTCGCGTGAACCTCAGCTCCTCCGACAGCCGCGTTACCGCCTCCGTGCTGGATACCGTGGGCGTCATCTATGAGGCGTACGATGCCTATCGCTCCCGCTTCCCGGAGACGGACGACGCCTACCGCCGCCGCCGTGAACGGCTGCTGGGCCTGCTGATGCGGGGCCTCAGCGGCATTGACGGCGCCACCCGGCAGGAGGCCC
>ENA-OZWM01000035-OZWM01000035.1-human-gut-metagenome-genome-assembly--contig:-NODE-35-length-16554-cov-4.883811_pt1 | contig 16554 bp, 6 predicted proteins | sample MGYA00244850_ERZ654084 | MGnify/ENA primary metagenome ERZ654084 (study PRJEB26926, sample SAMN06165176) | human gut metagenome | biome: ENVO:00009003; feature: ENVO:2100002; material: ENVO:00002003... | reverse complement strand
GGGGCGGCGACGTCTTTCCGTGGTGCAGGGGTCGTATCTATTGCGTTCGCTGTCCGGCTTTGCGCCGGGCAGCGTTTCATTTTCGCGGGACAGAGTGCACTCTGTCCCGTTTTTCATGCCCTGCATGAAAAACATTTCCCTTGCCAGGCTGACACGCTGCCATACACAGCGAAGCGGTGCGGAAAACTCGACTGTCAAGCTGAGGCGCCGTGCGCTTTCCATCTGCACCGTGAAACTGTGCAGACAAGTCCCCTTTGTCAAGCTGAGGCGGCCATTGGCCGCGTGCTTTTCCATAAGTGGGGCGGGGATGTTGCCGCATCCCCGCCCACCCCCTCACGTCGACAAAAAATTTACATAAAGGAGAAAGAGACATGAAGAAGAGAGTCATAAGCTGGCTGCTGACCGTCGTGATGGTCGTCAGCCTGCTGCCCACCTCCGTGTTGGCCGACACGCTGGCCGCGGATCAGGAGCAGCAGACCCAGCAGGAACAGATAGCTCCGGTGGACACGGAGAACACCGTCCCTGCCGGGAATGAGGAGACGCAGGAGCAGCAGGAGCCTGCTCCGGAAACGCCTGCGCCCCAAATGACCCGCAGCGGCGGCGCGGCGCTGGCGCTGGCGGAAGGAACTGTCAGCTCCGCGAAGGAGTTTGCGGCGATGGACGCCAGCGGCAGCTATACGCTGACGAAGGATATCATTGTCACTGAGCCGTATGCCTACGACTTTATCGGCACCTTTGACGGCAACGGCCACACCGTGACGCTGGATATCACCGCTTCTACGGCCAATGTCGGCCTGTTCAGCAAACTGGCGGGCGGCGCCGTGGTGAAGAATGTGATCACCGCAGGCAGTATTTCCGGCAAAGTAAACAATGTGGGTGGTATCGCGGGTACTGCGGATGGCAATGTAACTATTGAGAACTGCAAAAATACAGCGAGCATCAAGGGGGGAAAAGGTGCTGGTGGTATTCTTGGCTATAGTGAACCCGGCAGTGGCTTTGTTACGATTTCTTCCTGCGCGAATATGGGAAGTGTGAGTGGTACAAGAAAGCAAGTTGGCGGCATTGCAGGAAATGTTGTAGGAACTCACATAATAAGGAATTGCTATAATCAGGGGGATATAAGTGATGGCGCAGGCATACTCGGTAGAGGAACGAAGGGCGTTCTGGTGGAGAACTGCTATACTGTTGGTTCCGTTGAAACGAACGGTGCAATAATAGCGGTATCATCCAGTTCCTATTCTTCGGACGAGCCATGCCGTATTGTTAACTGCTATGCGCCGAGTGAAACCGTAACGGCGCTGGTACCGTCAACTGTTAAGATTAGCAACTCTGGTACCAAATCCTCCGCCGAGATGCAGTCTGCGGAGTTTGCCGCCACCCTTGGCAGCGCATTCCAGTACAATGGGGGCGGCTATCCTACGCTGAAGGACCCGGAGCCAGTGGTGGAAAAGAACGTCGTGTCTATTTCCGTAAAGTCGGCTAAAACGACGTGCTATACCGGCGATGAACTGGAGCTCAGTGTTACAGTTACCTATGACGATAACAGTAGCGAGGTCATCACCAAGGGTTTCACGGTGGAGGGATTTGACAACACCGCGCCGGGAAAGCAGACGGTGACTGTGACCTACAAGGAAAAAACGGATTCCATTGAGATCGAGGTCATTAAGAAGCCTGAGTTTGATGACTTCTTCGCTGGTATTGTTAACAGTGTTGAGGTGACGAATGATGCCACCTATCCTTATGTGGTGGACATGACCGACAGCGACGGCCTTTGCCTGCGCTCCAGCAATCCGGTTCAAGGAAATACAAGCAGTACATCTACGATTACGCTGAAGGCAAAGGCCAATGTGACGCTTAGCTTTAAGTATTGGGGCTGCAATTATGATTCTTCTTACGCAGCTCTTACGATCGTAAAAAACAACAGCTATAATCCAGAGATGCGGTCATGGGGGAGTACTCAGTGGAAGGACTTTACCATTGATCTGAAAAAGGGCGATACGCTGAGACTGAATCTTATAAAGACGTATGTCTCAGGTGATTACTATGTCAAGCTCAAGGATTTCACAGTTTCGTCCCTGTATGAGGTGAAGTTGACAGCGGAGCCTGAAGAGGCTGATGCGGTCGTTGCACTGAAGGACAGCACAGGCGCAGAACTTAAAGGTACGAATGGTGTATACATCGTTTCTGCAGGTGAGTATACCTACACGGTGTCGGCTTATGGGTATGACACTGTTACGGAAACGATCAATGTTGCTGCAGATGTGGCAAAGACGGTGCCGCTGACCAAATCTGCGGCCTATTCCGTGGCGTTTGATATCTCGCGCCCCGCAGGGATCACGGCGGATCCGACAGTGACCGTCAAAACCAACGGTAAGGCGGTATATACCGGTGATGGTACAGGCTGCAGTCTGTCCAATGGCAGCTACGCTTATACAGTTGCCTGCGATGGCTGCGATAATGCCGGCGGTATATTCTCTGTGAATGGCGATAAGGTGAATATCACAGTGACGCTGGCAAAAAAGGCGATATTTGAGGATTTCTTTGCCAATTGCCAGGGTATTACCGTCAGCGGTGACAAGGGGAAATTTACCATAGAGGGTGCTGGCAAGGACTCCTATCTCAAGACCACAGAAACGACCACACTGGCTCTCACAGCTACAAAGAATGTGAAGCTGTCGTTCAGCTATATCGCCAATGCGGCAGGGTATGTGGAAGGCGACTGGTATTATGATGAGCCGGATGAATACTATTATTTCACCATAAAGAAGAACAGTACACAAGTCAAGCGTGCTTACAGCGAAACTTCTTGGAAAGATTTTTCAGTGGAGCTTACGCAGGGTGATGTGCTGACCATTAGTTATGATGGTTATACCAGTTACTATTACGCAGCCCTGAAGAATTTTGCAGCAGTTCCGTTCTATACCCTCACCCTTAATACTCCCGACGGTGCAACGGTGGTGCTGAAGGACCGTAGCGGCGCAGAGATCACCGGCAAAAACGGCGCATACACCGTTGCCGCCGGTACCTATGCCTACACCGTCAGCAAGTTCGGCTACGAGACCGAGACGGGGAGCATCACCGTTAATGCCGATGTGAACAAGACCGTCACGCTGAGCGAACTTGCCTCCTGCACCCTGACCTTTGCCGTAACTCCGGCGGAAAACGCTAAGGTGACCGTAACCCACCCCGTGGGCGGCACCATCAAGCCCGAGACCGACGGCGGCTACAAACTCTACCTCGGCGAGACCTATGCCTATACCGTCACTAAGGCGGACTATATCCCCGTTCACGGCAGCATCACCGCCGCCGAGGACAAGACGCTCTCCTTCACCTTAACTTACGCGGGTGAGGGCTGGGACGGCACCGCCAAGACCGCACCCACCCAAGACAAAAACGGCGTCTATCAGATCGGCACCGCCGCGGAACTGGCATGGTTTGCCGATGCGGTCAACAAGGACGGCACGACCATCAGCGGCAAGCTCACCGCCAACATCAACCTCAACGGCAAGACTTGGACGGCCATCGGTACCGACAGTAATAAGTTTGCCGGCACCCTGGACGGCGATAATTACACCGTTAGTGGTTTGGCAGGAACTGGCGGATTAGTCTATTATTTGAGCGCCAATGGAACTGTCAAGAGTTTGTGTGTGGATTGCGCCATTGACGGTACAAGTAATGTCGGAGGTATTGCGGATAAGAGTGAAGGCCGGATTGAAAACTGCCTCGTCAGTGGTTACATCAAAGGCGGCGATGACGTGATCTTTGGTGTTGGCGGTATTGTTGGTCATGGTGTGGCAGGCAATGTCATTAGTGGCTGTGTGAGCACAGCGGATATTCTGTTCAAGTACTCCCGGTATGCGGTGCAAAATGGCGCGGGAGGTATCGTGGGTTATACTTACGGTACCGTAGAGAACTGCTATTTTGCGGGGAACGTCCACACTAACGCAAAGAGTGTTAGCGCTGGCGGATTTGGCGGACTTGTCGGCTGTGCGCGCAGTAATGCTGTTATGAAAGACTGCTACACTGTAGGTGCTGTCACCGGTCCGGAAAGCAGCTTCGGTGCGGTGGTAGGCAAGGTGAACTCCGGCGCCACCATCACCAACTGCGCTTATCTGGACACCGTCGCACCACAGGCCGCGGCGGATGGCACCACCAGCGGTATGACTGCCCGCACCGCGGACTATATGCGCACCCCGGAATTTGCGGCGGAGATGGGGATGCACCTTGACAGCGGCAACAGCAACGGCGGCTTCCCGGTGCTGCCCTGGCAGGGCGGCACCCCCGTGGACAATGCCGACCTCAAGGCCGCTGCCGCCGCCGCCAACGCCTTGGAACTTCGCGGCATGAGCGCCGCCGACGCCGCCAAGAAAGCCAAGGCCGACTGGTACGCCGAGACTGTGCTGGGATTCTATGACCTTACGGACTATAACGATAAGGCCGACCTCTGTGAGAAATACGGCATCGAAGAGCCCGGCGAAGCGGTCACGGACCTGCACGACTACTTCCTGAACGCCCTGCAAAAGCACTTCTATAAGGAACTGGGGCTCGATGCCGAGAATGCAGACCTTCTGAAGGCCGATGCCACCGGCGTCTATCAGCTCCGCGGCCTTACCCCGGTGAGCAGCGACCCGGAGGAGGAAGAGGAGATCGCGCAGACCTATACCGGCTTCCTGACCCTGCCCGCGAGCGTCACCGTTCCCGTGGAGGGCAGTGGAGAGAAGACCGTTTCCCTCGCATGGACGGCGGATAACGCTCTGGTGAACACCGCCACCGGCGCGCTCACCGCGCCTGCGGCGGATAAGGTCACGGTGACCCTCACCGCCACTCTCCAAAGCGGCGCTGCTACGAAGGTCAAGACCTTCACGCTGTGCCTCTGGTCCGAGAAGGCGGAAAAGGCGCAGACGCTGGAGGACATTGCCGCCGAGTTCACGCGCAAGAATACCGCCGTGCAGCCTCTGGAAGGCGTGGGGCTCTATGATGAAACCAACATCACCCAAGCCTTCCGCCGCCTGCTGGCAGAGCAGGGCTATGCGGATGTGGCGGACAACTCCGAGATCACCTATGTCAACGGCAGCGCCAAGGCCAACGGCTTTGACGGTACCAAGGTACAGTACATTGCCGACAACGGCAAAATCACCTACTTCACCGGCGACGGCACCGCCCGCCAGACCGTGCAGTACACGGGGTTGAAGTTCAACATCACCTATGCCGGGGTCACCAAGGAGATCACCCTCCGTGCCACCGTGGGGCGCAGCGCCGACGCGGTGCAGAAACTGCTGGAGAGCGCCGCCGGGTCCCTGAACTGGGAACTCATCCGCGGCGAGAACACCAACGGGGCCACCCAAAGCGAGGTGGCGGGCTGGACGCTCTACACCGTGAACGACCGCATCACCTCCAACCTCACGCTTCCCTCCAGCATTGCGGGACGCTATGATGTGAAGGTGCAGTGGGGCACCCGGAACACCGAGTGGCTCTACATCACCAACGGCACCGGCGTGGGAACCGTCAACCGCCCCCTGCAGCCCGCCGACGGCACGCCGCTGCCCGAGAAGGCCGGCAAGTTCCGGCTGATCGCCCGCGTGACCTATGACGCCTTCGATGACTACACGCTGGCGCACATCACCGGCGACAACGGCGTGGCGGTCTATGCCGATGTGTTCTTTGACGCCACCGTTGCGCCCTTCGACAGCAGCGTGACCAGCGAGATGCAAAACGCTCTGGCGGAGAAGTATCAGGGGCTCCTGCGCGACTTTGTGGACAAGACAAAGCCCGTGGACTTGACCGCCGTCAGCGACGATATGCAGATGCCCAGACCCGCTCTTCTGGAGAAAGCGGGCATCATGACCGACAGTTATAACCAGAAGGTCACGATGGTGAGCCTCACCCCGGATGTGCTGGACTTCAACGGGTATCACGCCATGGTCTACCGCCCACTGCCCGGTGAGAAGCCGGTGGAGGCGAAGTATGTGGTGATCATCACCACCCGCAGCTCCGGCCTTCTGCTGGCGCGGCAGGAGTTCAGCTTCACCATTCAGCCTTTTACCCAGCCGGAGTTGGATGGCGCTGTCGCCTTTATGACGGAGGCGCGGACCGAGGACGCCTACTGGGACGGTATCAAGAACAAGAATACGGTTAAGACCGAGGTTACCTCCGACCTGTATCCCTTTGCGGAGATCTGCAAAAACGAGGACGGCACGCTGAAATACGTCCGCGGCACGGTGAATATGACCTTCGACGGCATCGAGGCCGACGATATCCCTGGCTGGCTCGATACAGAGAAGTACCGCTGCTTCCGATCCTCCCGACCCTCCGTCATCGAGAATGAGCTCCTGCGTGTGCACCAGCCGGAGTACAATACGACAGTTACGCTGGACAGCGTCCTGACCTACACCAAGTACGCCCAGTATTGGGAAAAGTTCGGCATCAACGGCACCGAGGAGAGCAAGGAACGCTACAAGGACTTTGCCCAATTCTACAAGCAGCCCATCCAGATCGACCTGACGGTGCCCGGTACCACGGGGCAGAATGACCCCAACGAAAATCAGACCCTCACCGTGAAGGTCAAGGTGGACGGCTACAACAAGAACGGCCATACTTTCACGGGAATCTCCGGCTTTACCTTCACCGGCAAGGCCAACGAGGATCCCACCGCTTGGGACGCTGTGAAGGCGTGCCTTGACAGTGCCAAGTACACCTATACCGGCAGCGGCGCCTACATCAAGAGCATCACCGATGCGGCGGGCCACACCCTCAAGGAGAAGGGCGACGGCAAGTCCTCCGGATGGATGTTCGGCCTCACCTTACAGGGCGGCACCGAGACCTTGCCCAAGACCACGCTGGACAACACCTATCTCAAGGACGGCGACACCCTGCGCCTGTTCTTTACCGACACCTATATTCCGCTGGACCCGACGGATCCCGTGGTGCCCGGTGCGGAAGTACCCGGCTTCGATGAGGCGTATGCCGGCGCCAAGGCGTATATCCAAAGTGCGGTGAGCGCCCCGGTCGTCAGCTATCTCTTCGGCGAGTGGGCGGTGCTGGGCCTGGCCCGCGCCAAGGTGCCTCTGTCCGAGGCATATATCGCGGCCTATTATGAGAAGGTCGTGGCCTATGTGCAGAAGAATATGGGCGCGGACGGCGTTCTTGTCGATCCCGAGAGCCGTAACCCCACCGTCACCGACAACGAGCGTATCATTCTGGCCCTTACCGCCATCGGCAAGGACCCCGCCAACGTGGGCGGCAAAAACCTGCTGACGGCGCTGCAGGACAAGGATATCATGAAGGTCACCGATACCAGTAAAACGGATATCAACGGCCTCGTCATGGGTCTGCTGGCGCTCAACAGTCGCAATTACACCTCCGACACCTCCTGGCTGGTGCAGGCTGTTCTTGAACAGCAGAACGAAGACGGCAGCTGGAGCGCCAGCGCCGACACAAAACCCGTCGGCGACGTGGACATGACCGCCATGGCGCTGCAGGCGCTGGCACCCTACCATAAGGACAGCGGCAATGAAACCGTGAACACCGCCGTGGAGAAAGCCCTCAACTGGCTCTCCGGCAAGTATCGAAGCGGCTACGACTCCTCCGAGAGCTGCGCGCAGGTGGTCATCGCCCTTTCCGCCCTGAATTTGGATGCCAACACGGACGCGCGCTTTACCAAGACCGTGGAGGGGAAGACCCTGAGCGTGCTGGGGAACCTCCTGCAGTACCGCGTGGCGGAGAACGGCGGCTTTAAGCATCAGTTCGCAGACAAGGCCGTCAACGAGATGGCCACGGAGCAGGCGCTTTGCGCCATGGCCGCCTATGCGCGCTTTACCGAGAAGGCCAACGCCCTCTACGATATGACCGACGCCGCCTGCGCCCATCGCTTCGGCGAGTGGCAAGTGACCGTGGCCGCCACCTGCACCAAGGACGGCGTCAGCCGCCGGATCTGCTCCATTTGCGGCGCCGTGGAGGAAAAGTCTGTTCCCGCGACGGGCCACAACTTCGGCGCATGGACGGTGACCAAGGCGGCCACCTGCACCGAAAGCGGTATCAGCACCCGTAAGTGCAGCGTTTGCGGCACGGAGGAGACGATGATCGTCCCGTCTCTGGGGCACAGTATGACTGCCACGGCGGGCAAGGCTGCTACCTGCACCGAGGCAGGCAACAGTGCCTATTGGACCTGCTCTCGCTGCCACAAGTTCTTCAGCGATGCGGCGGGCAAGACCGAGATCGCCAAGGACAGCTGGGTCATCGCGGCCCTGGGCCACGATGAGGCCACCCGTGCGGCGGTGGCGGCCACCTGCTACGCCTCCGGCCATGAGGCGGATACCTACTGCAAGCGCTGCGGCATTGTCATCACAGCTGGCGCGACCATTCCCGCCACCGGCAAGCACACCTACGTCAACGGCGTCTGCACCGTCTGCGGCGTCAAGAACCCGATGGCCAACGTCAAAGGCGATGACATCAAGGTGGACAGCAAAGACAACAAGACCGCCGCGGGCGACGGCTTGGTCATCAAGGCCGATGATACCATCACCGGGGAGGTGCTGGCGGACATCAAGGCAGCAGTGAGCGACGGTGCAATCACCGTGACCGTGACGGATACGCTCCAGCTCACCAACGAGCAGAAGGCCGCCGACGGCGGCAAGAGCGCCCTGACCGAGGCGGCCAAGACGGCCGGTGACGAGGTTAAGAAGGAGCTGAACAAGCTGGCCGAGAAGCTGGACGCCCTGCGCGGCGACAAATCCCGCAAGAACGCGCAGTTGGAGAAGGTCGTAGACGTGACTGTGGCGCTGGTCAAGACGGAAGGGAACGAGATCAAGACCGTGGCGCAGCTTATCGAGCTGCCCCACAGCGTCACCGTGACCATCCCCATCACCGACGAGCTGTACGCGGCCCTTCAGGGCAAGCACGTCTGCGTGGTGCGCAGCCACACGGATAGCAGCGGCAATGTGACCACTGCCGAGCTGTCCGCTACGCTGGGCGGCACCAAGGGCAATTATGTCCTGACCTTCCAGACGGACAAGGCCTCCGCGTTCGCTATCGTCTCCTATGAGACGGTGTCCTCCGGGTACTACTACGGCGGAAGCGGTACGGCCGACAGCGGCAAGAAGGACTCCGCCAACACGGCGGACGACAGTCAGATGGTGCTGTGGCTGGGCAGCGCGGTCCTGGCGGCGGCAGCCGTTGTGGCGCTGACCCATAAGCGGAAGCGCGTTTCCAAGTAACAACAGAACAGCCGACGCAGGGGCGCGAAAGCGCCTCTGCGTATGGCGCTTTTATGAGGAATGAGAGATATGAAGAAAAACCACCGATTTTGGCTGTTGGCGCTGGCGCTGTCCCTGCTGCTGACCTGCGCCGCCTGCGGAAAAAAGACCGTATCGTACGCCCCCGGCAACATTCCCACGGCAACGCAGGAGCAGACCACGGACACCAGGAAGAACGACACAGCTGAAACGGGCACCACCAAGGCTGACGGCAAGCAGGACGCGGCAAAGACTGAGGATAAGACCGCGGACGATAAGAAGCCTGACAAGCAGAAGCCGGCTGATGATGCCAAAAAGGCCGAGGAGGACGCCAAAAAGCAGGAGGAAGCCAAGCGCCTGGAGGAGCAGAAGCGGCTGGAAGAAGAGAAGAAACAGCAGGAACAGAAGCAGCCTTCTGCGCCGGACCCGGACCCTGCGCCTGCACCTGACCCTGCGCCGGCGGCGTCCGTATCGCTGTACATTTCCTGTGCCACGGTGCTCAATAATATGGACAAGTGCTCCGACGGCGTGAAGGATATTATTCCCGCCGACGGCGTGATCTTGTCCGCCACGGTGACCATCACCGAGGGGGAGTCTGTCATGTCCGTACTGAAGCGGGCCTGCGGTGACGCGGGTATCCCGGTGAGCTCCAGGGGCAGCTATGTCAGTGGCATCAACGGTCTGTTCGAAAAGAACGTAGGCAGGAGCTCCGGCTGGATGTACTGCGTGGGGGGAACCTTCCCCAGCTATGGCGCGGACAGCTATACGCTCTCCGGCGGCGAGAACATCCAGTGGCTCTACACCTGTAATATGGGTGCAGACGTGGGCAATACCTACATGGGCTGACAAAAGGGCGGCTTTTGCCGCCCTTTTTCCGCACGCAGGATTGACGTATCCCCTGGCGGCAGGGTATAATCAAAAGGTTAAGACATCATGTATGCAGGAGGTGATCCCATGGACGATACGCTGCGCACTTGCCATCCGGCGGTGAGCTTTGCCTATTTCGCCCTGGTCATCGCCTGCGCGATGCTGCTGATGCACCCGGTGTGCCTGGTTCTGTCGACGCTGGGCGGCGGGTGGTATGTTGCCCGTCTGCTGGGCGGCAAGGGCCTGCGCCGCCATCTGCTGTGGCTGCTGCCCATGGCCCTCCTGGCGGCGGCCCTGAACCCGGCCTTTGTCCACCAGGGCGTCACCATTCTGGCCTACCTGCCCTCCGGTAATCCCCTGACGCTGGAGAGCCTGCTCTACGGTCTGGCCGCCGGCGCCATGCTCAGCGCCGTGGCGCTGTGGTTCGTCTGCGTCACCGATGTCATCACCTCGGACAAGGTGGTGTACCTCTTTGGCCGCGTCATCCCGGCGCTGTCCCTGCTGCTGAGCATGATCCTCCGCTTTGTGCCCCGCTTTGTCCGGCGGCTCCGTGCCGTGGCCCAGGCTCAGCGGCATCTGGGCCGTGATACCCAGACCGGCGCCCCGGCCCGGCGCGTCAGAAGCGCCCTTCGTGTGTTCTCCATCGTTGTCACCTGGAGCCTGGAAAGCGGGCTCATCACCGCCGATAGTATGCGCTGCCGGGGCTATGGCCTGCCGGGGAGGACATCCTTCTCCCTCTACCGCTTTGACCGGCGTGACGGTGCCGTCGCCCTCTGGCTGGCCTTCTGCGGCCTGTATCTGCTGGGCGGCGGTCTGGCTGGCGGCTTGCGCTTTCAGTATTACCCCATGCTGCTCAGCGGCCCCGTCACACCGCTGACGGTCAGCTTTTTCGCCGTTTACGGCCTGCTCTGCTTTACGCCGGTGCTGCTGGACGCCCTGTCCCGGCGCCGCTATCTCGTCCGGAAAGGAGGGACGCCCCGTGCCTGAACTGCTGCGTTTGGAGCATTTTGGCTTCACCTACCCCCAGCAGCCCTGCCCCGCGCTGGCGGATGTGTCCCTCACGGTCCGTCAGGGCGAGTTCTGGGTCCTCTGCGGCGCCTCCGGCTGCGGCAAGACCACTCTCCTCCGCCAGCTGAAGCCCGCCCTGCGCCCCCACGGTGCGGCCGAGGGCCGTATCCTCTTCGACGGTCAGCCGCTGGATGACCTGCCGCCCCATCAGCAGGCCGCCGATATCGGCTTCGTCCTTCAGTCCCCGGAGGAGCAGACCGTCACCGACAAGGTCTGGCATGAGCTGGCCTTCGGACTGGAGAGCCTTGGCTGCGACACGCCCTCCATCCGTCGCCGCGTGGCGGAGATGGCCTCCTTCTTCGGCATCCAGGACTGGTTCCATAGGAAAGTGGATGAGCTCTCCGGCGGCCAGAAGCAGCTGCTGGCCCTGGCCTCGGTCATGGTGCTCCAGCCCCGGCTGCTGATTTTGGATGAGCCCACCAGCCAGCTGGACCCCATTGCCGCCGCCGACTTTTTGCAGACCGTGGGCCGCCTGAACCGCGAGCTGGGCATCACCGTCCTCCTGACGGAGCACCGTCTCGAGGAGGCGTTGCCCCTGGCCACCCACGCCGCCGTGCTGGACGGCGGCCATCTCCTCTGTGCCGGCGCGCCGGAGGCGGTGTGCCGTTCCCTGCGGGGCCGCGGCCACGATATGTTCCTGGCCATGCCCGCCGCCGTCCGTATCTGGGCCGGGGTGGACAGCGACGCGCCCTGCCCCATCACCGTCCGCGAGGGCCGCGATTTCCTGTCCGGCTGGTGCGATGAACACCCCCTGTGCCCGCTGCCGCCGGAGCCGGTGCATCCCGCCGGGGATACCGCCCTTGCCGGCGCGGGTCTCTGGTTCCGCTATGAGCCGGACCAGCCGGACGTGGTCCGCGGTCTGGACCTTCAGGCTCGCCGGGGTGAGCTGCTGGCCCTGCTGGGCGGTAACGGCGCGGGCAAGTCCACCACCCTGGGCCTGCTGTCCGGCGCGCTGACGCCCCAGCGGGGCACCGTGACCCACATGGGCCGCATCGGCGTTCTGCCCCAGGACCCGCAGGCTCTGTTCGTGAAAAACACGGTCCGTCAGGACCTCTACGAGTCCTTTGACGGCACGGACCTCCCCAAAGACCAACGTGACCGCCGGGTAGAACAGGTGACGGCCCTTTGCCGCCTGACCGAGCTGCTGGACCGTCATCCCTATGACCTCTCCGGCGGCGAGCAGCAGCGGGCCGCCCTGGGTAAGGTGCTGCTGCACCAGCCGGATATCCTGCTGCTGGACGAGCCTACCAAGGGCCTGGACGCCGCCTTCAAGCAGTCCTTTGCCGCTATTCTTTCCACGCTGACCGCCGCCGGCACGACGGTGGTGATGGTCAGCCACGACGTGGCCTTCTGCGCCCGGTATGCCCACCGCTGCGCCCTGTTTTTCGACGGCAGCATCGTCGCGGAGGGCACACCCCGTAACTTCTTCTCCGGCAACAGCTTCTATACCACCTCCGCTAACCGTATGGCCCGGGACTTCTGCCCTCGTGCCGTCACGCCGAAGGACGTGATCGCGGTCATCGGCGGAACCGTCCCGCCCCAGCCGGAGGTGCCTGCCGCCTGGCAGCCTCTGCCTCCGGTGGCAGAGGAGTCCACCGCCTGGAAGCCGAAAAAGCTCCCCTGGTGGCGCAGGACCATCGCCGCCGTATGCGGTGCGGGTGCGCTGGCGATCTTCTGGCTGGCGGCCAAGCACACCGACCTCACCGCCCTGGTGGGCGGCGGCACGCTCTCCCAGGCCGGCTGGCAGGCCCTGGGCCTTTACGGCCTGTTCATCGCCCTGCTCTTCGGCTGCATCGCCGCCATCGGTCGGCGCTCCAAGCCCCTGACGCTGCTCCAGACCCCGGTGCAGAAGCGAAGGCTCTCCCACCGTACCCGTCTGGCGGCGGCACTGATCCTGCTGTGTATCCCCGCCACGCTGTATCTGGGCTTTTTCTACCTGGGCAACACTGCCTACTACCCCATCGCCTTCGCCGTGCTGCTGGAATGCATGGTGCCCTTCTTCCTGGTGTTCGAGGGACGGAAGCCACAGGCCCGTGAGCTGGTGCTGGTGGCCTCTCTCTGCGCCCTGGGCGTGGCGGGCCGCGCGGCCTTCTTCATGCTGCCCCAGTTCAAGCCCGTCCTGGCTCTGACCATCATCTCCGGCGTGGCCCTGGGCGGCGAGACCGGCTTCCTGGTGGGCGCCATGACCATGCTGGCCAGCAACGTTCTGTTCTCCCAGGGTCCCTGGACGCCTTTCCAGATGTTCGCCATGGGCATCATCGGCTTCCTGGCGGGGGTGTTGTTCCGCCGGGGCTGGCTGCGCCGCAGCCGCGCCGCCCTGTGCGTGTTCGGTGCAATCTCCGCCGTGCTCATCTACGGCGGCATCATGAACCCCGTCTCCGCCCTGCTCTATGCCCGCACGCTGGAGTGGAAGGTCATCGCCGCCTACTATGTCACCGGCTTTCCCATGGACTGCGTTCACGCCGCGGCCACGGTATTCTTCCTGCTGGTGCTGGCGGAGCCCATGCTGGAGAAGCTTGACCGCATCAAGATCAAATACGGCTTAGTGGAATAAGCAGATGCGCCCACCCCGACGGGGTGGGCGCGTCCGCGCGGTGCAACTTCAGGTTTCCCACCTTTTTTTCGCCGCAACCGAAAGGTGATAGACATTCCGCCGCTTCTCCTGTATAATGGCGGTGAGAACACAGAAGGGAGGACCGCCTATGCCTGCCATCCGCTGCAAGGCCTGCGGCAAGACCTATGATTCCCGTGAGGGCTTCTGCCCCAAGTGCGGCGCCTATAACCGCCCGCCCCGCCGGGAGTGGGTGGACGCCGGCGGCGACGTCCACTACGCCGAACAGGAGAAGGTCTGCTACGAGCAGAAGGAGTGCCACGAAGAGAAGGTTTGCTATGAAAACCAGACCCGCCGCCCCCGGCCCCATATCCGCCGCCCTGCCGCTGGTAAAAGCCCATCCTCTGCCGCGACCTTCATCGCCGTGGCTGTGGCCGTGATCGTGCTGTTTGCCGTGCTGCGCGGCGTGTCCGGTGACATCTTTGACCGCAATGAGCCGACGCCCGACTACGACTGGAGCACTCCGGAGTACGTCGGTGAGGCGGTAGCGTCGGCGCGGGAGTATGCGGAGATGGGCGAATGCTTCACCTTGGAGGGCGGTGCCTTCGTGGTGGCCTATACCGAGCTGGACCACGAGAACCTGTCCCTGCTGGCCTATGTGGTGGAGGAGGGGGACTACCAGACCTTCCCCGACCTTATCTGGGTGGACGATGACGGCTTTGAAAACTGGTACTATCCCGAGGATGTTGTCGTTTCAGACACCGACGACAATGTGTTCATATGCACGTATGACCTGTCGCCGATGGAGGAGCTTACGGAGGAGACTTACCTGCTCTTCTCCGGCATGGATAAGGAGGTCGTCGTTCCCGTTGACCTTGCACAATGGTGATACAAAAGCCTCCCCTGTGGGGGAGGCTATTTGCTCTATATAGACAGGCCCTCCGGCGAAGCCGGGGGGCCTGTTTCTCAGAACTTATCCTTATTGAATATCCGCAGGATCTCGTCGAAGGACTTGTCCATCTCGTCCTGACCCTGCTCACCCTTCACCTCGTCCAGGGGCTGGGGCGCGCCGCTGTTCTCCGTCTGTGCGGGCTGGGTCACAGCAGCGGCATTGGCGGCCTGCTGCGCCTCGTCAAAGCCCGTGGCGATGACGGTCACGCGGATCTCATCGTCCAGCGTCTCGTCGAAGGCGGCGCCGAAGATAGTCAGCGCGTCGGGATGCACCGCCTGCTGCACCAGTGTGGCGGCCTGCTCCACCTCCTCCAGACCGATGTCCATGGAGCCGGTGACGTTGATCAGCACGCCCCGTGCACCGTTGATAGAGGTCTCCAGCAGGGGGGAGGAAATGGCCATCTTGGCGGCCTCCTCGGCCTTGCCCTTGCCGGCCGCGCGGCCCACGCCCATGTGGGCCAGACCTGCGTCCTTCATAATGGCGGTCACGTCCGCGAAGTCCAGGTTGATGAACCCGGTGTCGCGGATCAGGTCAGAGATGGACTGCACCGCCTGGCGCAGCACGTCGTCCGCGATCTCAAAGGCGTTGGCAAAGGTGATCTTCTGGTCGGTGGCGTATTTCAGACGCTCGTTGGGAATGATGACCAGCGAGTCCACCTTGCTCCGCAGCTCCTCAATGCCCTGTTCCGCCTGGGTCATGCGGCGGCGTCCCTCAAAGCCGAAGGGCTTGGTCACCACGCCCACGGTCAGAATGCCCGCCTCCCGGGCGATCTCAGCCACCACGGGTGCCGCGCCGGTGCCGGTGCCGCCGCCCATGCCGGCGGTGATGAACACCATGTCGGTGTTTTCCAGCGCCTTGGCCATCTGGTTGCGGCTCTCCTCCGCGGCCTTGCGGCCCACATCCGGGTTGGAACCCGCACCCTTACCGCCGGTCAGCTTCTCGCCGATCTGAATTTTATAGGTAGCGCTGGAGGCATTCAGCGCCTGCTTGTCTGTGTTGACTGCGACAAAATCAACGCCCTGCGCGCCACTGCGTACCATGCGGTTGACCACGTTGTTTCCGCCGCCGCCTACGCCCACGACCTTGATGCTGACAACGTTCTCCGGGCCGGTTTCCAATCCAAAAGCCATGTCTGCTCCTCCTGCCATAATTTGTATGAAAATGACGGATTATCTCCTGGTAAATGCTATATCTTGTATTGTATTACGAATTGGCGCAAGCGTCAAGTGTAAGCACTTAATTTACCGAAAAAGTTTTGTGCCGGGAGCATGAAGCACCTACGCAGCGTCCCCGATGCGGTGCGGTACGCGCGGCATCACTCCGGAATGAACCGTGCCTTCCCCTCCTGCATCATATTGATAACGCCCTTTTCGTTGACCTCCAGCTTCTCCACCACGGCCATCAGATAGTCCAGCTTGTAGCCGTAGTCGGCCTCCCGGGGCAGCTGCACGTCGAACCGTCCCAGATACCGCAGCGTCAGCTGTGCCGGGTCGCTCATATCCAGCAGCGATACGTCCGCCGTCATGCCGCGCTGGTCCAGCGCCTGCATGAGCGTCAGCAGCTGCTCCAGTGTCAGCTCCTGTCCCTCCGCCGCCTTTGCCGGCTGACCCACCGCCGGGTCTGTCAGCGTCAGGCCCTTTATCTGCATCCGCTGCTTCGCGGCAGCGGGCGTTACCTCGTCCACGATGTTCCCCGTGTCGCACAGCAGGTACGCTTTCCCGTCCTGCACGATAGCCGCCGGGTCCGCGCACTCCGTCACGATGATGGAAAGCCCGTCCGGCAGCGACCGCCGGAACTGCACCGTCTCGATATACGGCAGCGCCTTGCGGATGCGCTCCGCCGCGCTGTACTTGTTCTGTCTCTTATACACATCTCCGAGCCCACGA
>ENA-OZWM01000027-OZWM01000027.1-human-gut-metagenome-genome-assembly--contig:-NODE-27-length-18954-cov-5.947458_pt1 | contig 18954 bp, 38 predicted proteins | sample MGYA00244850_ERZ654084 | MGnify/ENA primary metagenome ERZ654084 (study PRJEB26926, sample SAMN06165176) | human gut metagenome | biome: ENVO:00009003; feature: ENVO:2100002; material: ENVO:00002003... | reverse complement strand
TACATAAATTTAATATCAGACTTTTCTCTCATTTTTTTTATTTCTTCGATAATAACTTTTCTAATAAACCAGTATCCACCTGTAAGAAAATAATTTAAACCGCTTACTATTTCTGACTCATACCTCGTTCCTTTATAGATAACTCTATAATATCCACTCCATCCACCATCATGATATTCAAAATTTTGTAAAATATCATTCCTTAATCTTTTCAATAATTTAATCTTCATATCTTATTCCTCCTTTATAATTTCTTTCATGAAACAAATCCAGTGTGTATTAGAACGTTTGCCGGATATATGCCCGAATATTGGTTTTTCAGGTGTGAGTTTGAGAACTTCCGACACTTTGATGTCGGTCTCGTTCCATTTGAAAATCAAAAATCCTCCGGGTTTCAGGACTCTAAAACATTCTTTAAATCCCTTTGCCAGCATATCACGCCAATCTGAATACTGAGCTCCGTATTTAATTTGTTGGTAGCCTGTTGGCGATGCTTTTTCGTTCAAACTTCCGTACATATCTGCCATCTTTGACTTTCCAGCATTCCTTAATAAGTGAGGCGGATCGAAAACTACCATCGAAAAAGATTTATCCTCATAGGGCATATTTGTAAAGTCGGCTTGTATGTCGGGATTTACTTCAAATGATCTACCATCGCATAAATGAGTAGAGACCTTTCGAATGTCTTGAAAAAGAACTCTTTCGTCATGTTTGTCGAAGTAGAACATCTTTCCCCCACAACAGGCATCTAATATCGTTTTTCTCATTGTGCTTTCTCCTTTAATGCTTTGTCATTACATTCTTTACAAAAAGTGAATATTTTCCCGTTTCTAAAAATCACTTTAATACCCTCATGTCTCAAAGAAGTAGGTGACGGTCTAAAAGTGTAATTCTTAAACACACGTCCGCATAAGTCGCACGAGACTTCATACCATTTGCGTATCATACATGCGCTTTCTTCAATTCCGCAATGAGGGCATCGGCACATTCTATTGCATATTGCGCTTGTGCCATTGTATTTTTGAATCCTGTTGTGTCATTGTTATGTTGTTCAGCAGAAGTCATCATATCTTTGGCTATCTCGTACCTACGTTGCTCCCAATCAATAGTCTTGCATGGTTCTTCTTTAATAAATTCAAGTTCTGATTGCACGTATGTACACCAACTACGCTTGTTATCAACATATTGACGCTCCACTCCTCTTTTGGTGATAATATTTTCTGTCTGTGATACCTCTATGACTTCGCCAGTCGATTTAATTTTTGCTTTCATTGCTCTCCTCCTTTCTTAAGTTCGGTTTCCATATCCGTGTACTTTTTACTCTTATTTCCATTAACTCTAATAATGCCTTTCTCAAATCTCTATCCATGCCTGTGCCGGAAACATTCTCGAAATAACATTGCCATACTTTCTTATGGCTGTCGAAAATGATTAACAGGTCGTGTAACCCGATTGTCGGCTTATGAGACAGTATCTCCGATACAATGTCTTCTAGGGGTTCTGTTGGTGATTCTTTTTTCATAACTTATTGTTGAAATAGTCTTACCCGTAGCCTAATTACTGTATGATCTACATCTAACAACCCTATCCTCATAAGTCACTGAGATTAAAAGTTTTTATTTCCTCCTCGGTGAACCAATATTTGACTTTGAGAGGCCTTATGCTGTAAAGCATTTCGTCGTAGCTATTCCTATTGTATATCTCGTCTAATCGGCTATATAGTTGCTTAGCTCTGTCTATGTCTTCATAGATAACCCGCTGAACTTCTTCATGGGAACAGTTGATAATATGCTTCGAGAAAACATATACTCGGTCATTCCTTATGTCAAGATAAATAAATATTACAAGCGTAATAAAAAGAATGGCTAATCCCGCTATCAATGTTATTTCCATGTCATTTCTCCTTTCTTAATTTTACTTCAAATCATTCATTTCATATCCCATGTTAAACAGCCATTTGAGCTCTTCCCATTCCTCGAACGTGAGGCTGGTGGTTCTGATTCGTTCCCATTCCCGTTCCTTTTCCTCCTTCCGTTTCTTGTCCTCATAGAACCGCAATAGTTTCTCTCTGTCGGCTCTGAACTCTCGAAGAGACCTTGTTATCACCATAGGGTCGAAAACTCCGTAGAACGTCCCGTAAAGACCTTGCTTGAACCGCTGGAAGAATACCATGAACTCGGTGAGCTTAAAACGGCCATAGCCTAAGATAATTGTCCGTGCCAGTTCGATAAAATCTGCTGGTTCCATGCCATTTCGAACTTTTGAAAATTCAGCGAGTTCAAAGAGCTGTATGGACAGCCATGATTCAGCTACGCTATCTCCAAATGTCCGGGCAACTCTTGAAATACTCGGTGCATGTCCGGTGAAACAACGCTCCTCGTTTTTGCAGTATTCCGTCTGCTTGTCTGGGCTAAAAAGGTAGAGCAGATTCTCCCCCGTCTTGTAAGTTGCCAGTATCTCCCGTTTCCAGCTTGGTGGCGATGGCTTTTGCAAACTCTGCATATCGCTCCTGTTTGGTCTTGGAATTAGGTTTTTGATGGATTCCGGATTGCTCATCTCGTGCTCGTTTTAATTCAATTCTTAACCAGTTGGCAAAGTGTTTTTGTGCATCGCTGACGCTTTTTCTTGCAATACCCTCGTTTTGAAGTTTACGGATATATGCCTCGATATATAATCTTGATTCGTTCTCGTCGATGTGGTTGTTCATCGATAGCGTTTCTATCCACGTTTGATTTGAGAGTAGTTCTTCACGCAGTTCTGTCAGTGGCTTGTCAACGTCTTCGCCAAAATCTTCTTCTTTTTCTTTGCTTCTCGATAGAGAAGTTTCTTTTAAATCATTATCATTATCATTTTCATTATCATTTAAGCCCCCACTGGCTCGTTTGGCTCCCACTGGGTTATTTGGGGTCGAGTGGCTCGTTTGGCTCCCACTGGACTTTGATTTAACCGTTTCAGAGTTCTTGTCATTACCTCCTTTACGCCCGTTGTTCCGGTTTCTCTCGACAATGCCCTGATATTTGAGTTCATCTATCTCGAATTGATTCTTGAAAAACTCAAATGCCATTTCAATGTCCTCCTCTACCGTAACCTCCTCGCCAAGTTGATATTTGAATATTGCTCGAAACAGCCTGCCCAGTTGTTTGTCAGATAATCTCGATATGGGTTTGTAAAATGATTTATAAATCAAAAAGCTGTCTTTCATTTATTCTTAATATTGATAGTTATTCTCTTTTCGTATCATACTTTTCAATTATCATAATTCCTTCTTCTGTTTTATCTCCGTAAACGATATGACAGCCAAACTCATGAACCAATATATCCAAATCTTCTATGGTTTCTATCTCAGTATAGAGATTAAGGGTATTGGTATCTATCATTTCCCTTATAACTGGCAATCTTGACTCAAACAATGAATCTTCTAAACTTCTTAGATAGATGTCTCCTCGTTTAAAGGTATTCATGCTCGATGTTATTAATTTCACCTTTAATGTTTTTGATTTATCGGGATCGTCATTATAATAAAAACGAGCTGACGATAATTGATTGAAATTAACAATAACATGATTATCTTCTTGGAATTTCTTTATTCTATTATGAATATCTACATATTGATCATAGTTGATAATAGACTTTATAAAAAGGTATTCCAAACATAAATCAGATATAACTAATTTTTCTCTGTTTAATTTGTCTTCCGATTCCATATTAAGTTTCAGTAATTGAAAATGCCCACCCGTTCAGGGTCTTGTGCTTGTCAATCTCACCGGTTTTGCATAGCTCGTTTATCTCAGATTTGAGTGACCGGATAACCACCGACTGTATTTCGGTAAAGCTCGCTATGGAGGGCTCCTTGTTATTCTTTTTCTTTTCCTCGACTATCGAGGCGATGATGTGCTTGATGTCTATCATACGGCTTGTTTCTGTTGTTTTTCACGCAAGAATTTGTTGATGAAGTAGATTTGACCTTTACCGGTTACCTTCGTAGTGGTCGTTACCAGTATTGTGCCGTCGGGCTTGTTGATGATCGTTTTCTTTATCTCGAAGAGATTCATCTCCATAGCCCGTTGGGTAGGTAGGTTGTAATTCTCGCCGGTCTTACAGAGGTAGCCCTCATCTCTCAATAATTGGAACAATCTGTTTTGCCCTATCTTGATTCCGTTTTGATTGAGGATTTTTGCCAGCTCTCCAATGAGGCAGGAGCGTTGCGATGTCTCCACCGCCTCGGCAAACAGGACTTTGGGGCGGTTGGCTTCTATCATCTTCTGCTGTTCTTCTATTCGGGCTTGTTGTTCGGCGGCCAACAGGAGGGCTTCACGGAAAGAGCCGGGGACGTGGTGTCCTCCGCTTTTTATTGTTTCCTCCATTTGGTTAAAAGCGTTGATGTAATCGAGTTTGAATTTGAGAGCCTTTTCGCCGGTGAAGCCCATAGCCAGCAAAGTGAAGCCGTCACGATTCATAACATACATAGGGGCTTTGCGTACTGCACCTGTACCGTTGTTTAAAGGCACATCGTACTCAACCAATGCGAACATTTTTGTAAGTTGTTGATTATTAGTTTGAGCCGAATTTTCGGCCGAAACAAATAGATTATAAATTGCATCCAATACATGCCTATGTTCTTTCCCGAACTTTTCAGCGACCAACAAACTGTTTGTCAGTGCTTGGTTGTTCTGACCTTTGAATACAAGATTATTCATAACTGATTAAGATTTGATTTTTCAAGATTATTCCCTGAAATTCAACCTATGCAAGAAGGTGAATTTATGATGTTTTCGTTGTGGCAATATGTGCACATAGATGTCATTGGCGAATAAACCCTACCGCACTTAGGACATATCCAGCCCTGCATACCGACAAATGTCTGCGCTTTTTCGCGTCTCGTCATCTCAATAGCTTTTAAGGCATTATCTTCTGAAACTCTACGGTATATATGCCCGCCTGCGCAATCTTCTACGCTTACCGATTTTATAAATTCTTCTGCTGTCATATCATTTGTTTATTTTAGATTCTCATTTCAATCGAAAAGTGTTTTTGGCTTTTCATCGGGGAGAAACAGCCCATTTACAGCTAATACCTTTCTCATCGCTTCTCGATAAGTAACGCCGTAGTTCGTATAGTTCATGAAGTGATTGTACATCTTGGGGTACAACTCATAGCAAAGTTGAAGCCGGTTGTCGTCTTTGAATTGGCAACCATATCCGCAGAACATACAGCCTGTTCGTTTTGCCCCTTTATGGTATATATCTGCAATTTTCAATCCCCTCTCTCTTATGTATGCCCAAATGTCATCTTCAAGCCAAATTGATAGAGGCTTTGAATTGGTTGTATCGTCAAATTGATTACAACCACCAGCTTGTAAGTATTTCATCTGACGCTGAATGCTTTCAGATGCCATTTCTCCGCTTATTGGAAACAACCCGCTTGTTATATGATATTCATGAAATGGCTTTTTCTTTAATTGATTACAGCATTTTTCGCTTACATCAAACTTTTCGTCAATCAAAAACATCCATTTCTTCGCCAACTTAAATATACTATGACGTTTTACTACAAAATTTTCAAAAACTTTGCCGTCTGTTTTTTTTCTCACCTTACCTATTATAGCAGATGTTGATTTACTGATAAGTGGGAATCCGTATTTTTCAAATACCTGTGCTGGCTTTAATGTTGGATATATAATTTCAATGTCATATCCTTCTGTGTTTTTAAGCTCTCGGACGAACCTTACTATATCGGGATATTCATTGCCCGTATTGCAGAAAACAGCCTTTATATCGGGTTTGACGATACGGCATAAATCAAGTAACACGGTACTGTCCTTTCCGCCACTGAACCCAACGTAAACCTGACCGTTTAGACGTGATACGAATTGGTCTATCACACCGAGGCTGTGGTCTATCTTTTGGCGCAGGGTCCAGCTTTGTCGCTCTCTTAATTCTTTCAAGTCCATATCACTTATTAAAGTTTGATTCAACGACTTTGTATTTAATGGGCAATCCGGAGCAGGTGATAGCGAGCAGGGCAGAGTCCCTTTCTTCTTGGTTACTGCGGGGTATGTTAAACTCTATCCCGCTCATCTGGCACAACCGCTTCAATTCTTCATGGGTGATCTTGCCGTCTTTCCCTTGCCAGCACTTGCGCAATGGGGATTGCTCCATGACTTGTATTCCGTAATGCCTCAGCATTTCGACTATCTTGCGACCGGTCTCTTGGTTGCGACCTACATGCTCGCCTTTCTTGGCTGCGCTCGCCCGTGTGTCTTTCGGTGACAAATGCCAGTTTGATTTGTTCTTCCAACCTGCCTCGACATATACCGCCACTCGTTCATCGTTTTTCTTGCAGTGCTCATGAAGTTTTTTTAAGCCCTCTACCAACAAGGGGAATGGGCAAACACTCATCTCCATTTTCATTTTCCTTGTGTCCAATACGGAGTAGCCGCTGCGCTCAACGTCGGGGTCTATCCCTATCACTACATCGTATTTTATTTTTCTGTTGTATGTGGCCTGTTCTTCCATTATATTGTATCTTTCTCTTTTTGTTCGGCAGGCGGGACTCGAACCCGCATGAGTGGTGTTTTTGCGTTTTCCCGGTCAGTCCGGTACTTCCTAAGATGCCTCGCAGGTTGCAGGTTTGGATAGTGACTGTTATCCTGGAATTTTTCACCTTACATCTTGATTAGCGTCTGCCAATTCCGCCACTGCCGATACCACCTAAAACACTTATGGCTAATTTCTCCCCGCAGTTCCTTCCTCCGTATGGTGCTCGACCTCGTACCTGGATCGGCTTGCGGGAATGTCTAACATTATGCTCCTATATCAGGTCTATGATTTTTGTCTTTTGAATCGCATCGAGCCGCATGTCGTTAAGACCTTGTCTCATGTGTTCTTGCATGAGGCGGTTGGCTTCGGTGATGTCTTTGGCGCAAACGAGGTTGTAGTACTTCGTTTCCTTTTCATTGCCGTTGTCATCGATGAATATGTCTATCAACGTGGCTTTGTAGAAGGGCTTGTCTTCTTCCTTCTCGTTGACTATCTCGACGACATTAGAGCGGGTGATAGAGATTACATCGCAATTTCCGTTGTATTGTTCCAGTCCGTTGGCTTCGGCCTCGGCGAACAGTTCTACATCGGTGATGAAGTGTTCGACGACTTCTTTCATCTCTCCTTTGCTGTTCTCTTTTTCTACTTTCAATTTGATTTCGTAAAACATCGCTTTTATTCTTATCGGTTAAAAACTTCTTTGAACTTCTCGTCGAGGGCATTCAATATTCTCATTCGCTCAGCCGCTCTACCTTGATTATCAGTAGTGTAAATTCTCATTAACAATTGCTCTCGTGATCCATAAAAACAGCCACATGTATAAAATGGAGCAACATTGGGATAGTTGTGTTTATACCAGATATGAGTAGTACCTTGTACTGACACATAGGTATCTTTTACCATAAATTGAAGTTCTTCCGCTTCGTAACCGGGCATGTTTGGGTTTCTTGCTGCATTCCTGCGGACATCACAGTTGTTGTCCTTTGCCAACTCCGTGAGCACATCGACGGGTGTGTTGGGATTCCCTGCCGCATAACTGCGGATATACCAGTCTCTATCCTTCGCCAGCTCTGTGAGCACATCGACGGGTGTGTTGGGATTCCCTGCCACAAAACAGCGGATATCACAGTCGCTATTTAAAATTTCATTTTTGTCCATTGTATTTCTTATTTAATTGTTTGACTTTATTTCTCATCAATCTTGCCAGCTCTTTATGCCGGTAGTCGTCGGACTTTTCCAACGCTTTTGCCGATCTTTCCAGCAGGCTGACGATTGACTGTATTTCATAGTCTTTCATGAATTGATTATTTCATTTACTAATTCATCGGCTTCGCATATCCTTTCGGCTATCTTCTTGAAGGTGTTGTCATCTGGATATATCCTTCTGATAAACATGGAGGGCTTCTCGAACGGGTTATATACGATGAAATCGCACCAATCGGCTTCAACGCACATGAGTTCGGACATGATTTGGTAATAGTACTTAGGCTCAGTGGACAGGAGGGTATCGTTGTCCTTTATCTTGTGGAAGTATTTGGCGTATGTGGCTGTTCCCACGCTTTTTATCTCGATTACCCCTTTTTCCCGCTTATTCTCATCGTAATAATATCCGTCGGGGCTGGCTGCGAAATGGGCGATGGTGGGGTGTTTGCACAATCCTACCTCGACGACACGGCGACCTGTTTTAAGTTCATATATGTGCCGGGCATCGGGCTCGTTCTCCGTTCCCCATCGCATTTGCTTGGTCGATATGTCGGTCTGGGTGATATAGTCGGAGAAAAAACCATCGTCGTTTACCATAGCCGGGTTGAGCATGCGCTCTCCCGCTACTTGGTAAATATAGTTCATGGCGCATTCTCCGACCCCGTTTCCGCTCCGGTTCGTTTTCATCAGGTCGCCTATGCGGCTTCCCGTGAAACAACCGAGGCGTTTCCTGTACCATTCAAGAGTCCTTTGCGCTTCCATCGTCGAACAGTGTCTGTTTAGTTCCTTCCTGATTGATTCCCTCTTTGACACCGGCTGCTTCTCCGGCTATATCTTTGAATTTGCTGCTTTTCGTGCCTCGGTATGGCTTCATAATCTCATCTACCGTCGTATCTCCATCTTTGAGGGATTGATGAATACCGGAAAGAAGGGCAATCTCATTGCTTCGTATCTGGGTGATAGTCTGCTTGCCGCACAATTTTATAATCTCCTCATCGGTGATGTTGTACTCGTTCTTGAAGAATTCAATCCATTCTGCTTTTGCTTTTTTGAGTTTGTCTTCGTTTGACAGGTCGCCTGTTATAAAATTCTGCGCTGACCGATAGACTTTATCCGTTATGCTCTTGGGTATGACCGAAAAAACAGCATTGCGGTAGGCTATTGCGTTGGCCGCATTGCCGGTTACGGTTATCATGTCGTCGGAATACCGTTTGCCGTACTTGTCAATTATGGACCGTCGAACCTCGAATGCGCTTGCCACATTCGTTTCCAAATCCCACGCCGTACCCCGGCTTATAATTTGACGATCGGTAATTTGTACGACTTTGGCCTCTGTACGCATGTTTCCCCAATTCGATACGATTATCTTGGCTAGATGGACAGAAGGGCCGGTAATGGGTTTATTTCCCCGTGGAAGGGCATAACCGCAGGATTGAGCCGTCTCCTTGTCCATTGTCGCCATGACGATGGAGTTATCTATACTCCGCCTAATGTCTCTCGGATATTGCTTGGCCGTGGCTACTTGCGAATCTACATTTGCCCGTTCGAGGGCGTCTATTTGCATGACTTGTGGCTGTGCTTGAACCTGTAATACTTCGTACTCTGACATATTTTTTTGTTTAAAGGGTTATGTTTCTTTTTATACACCGCATATCCTCCCGGACGGGCGGTGAATATGCTTGATTTATATGGAACTATAGCTACTTATTTAATTCATGATTTTTAAAAGTTCATCTCTGGTAATACAGTTACGTGTGCCGACTTTTTCAGGCTTGGCGTTAATTGCATTCAAACGCTTCAACAATTCTCTATGAGAACACCCTAATAATTCTGTTGCCTTTCTAACCGGTACATAATCAGGCAAGAACACATCTCCATAGCCTTTCTTTATACCGGATATTGCATGGTTAATTACATCTTCCAATTTTCCGAGCAGTATATTGTTTTCATCTCTCACTACCTTGATAATTGTATCTTCTATTCCCATATCCATTAATCTTTTAATCGTTTTTCCTTTGTGTTAGTGATTTTGTTATAGTTTCTTATCGGTTTGTTGTTGCCCGGCTAGAGCCATCGATGACAGCGCTAACAGGGATATACTTATTACCAGTTGCCAAAGGTTGGCATTGATGAGCGAAGCGACTACCCCGAATATCGAGGAAAGCATAAGCAGTATGGCGAGCAGGGTAAACAACTTGTAGAATATCATGACTGTTATATTTGGAAATTACCGTTAAACTCAAATTCTTCATTTCCGCATTCGTCGAATACGGTTACCGTGTATTCTGTATCGATGTAGCCACTACTAGAAGATGGCGTTAAATAGTCGCCGTTGTCCCATTCCTTGTGATTGTATGCGTCGTAATGAATGCTGACATCGACGTTTTTGTCGATCAAATCTACTTCATAGTTTATATGTCCGTCGAGATAGTGACCGTCCATGTTTTCTCCTATATGGTCTTCAAGAAAACTTTCTACCTCGTCCTGTATGTTTTTTAGTTTCTGAATATCGGCTTTTACCATAGCGATAGCCGTTTTGTAGATGTCCGTGGCATCGCACATGAGGTCTTCCGGTATCGACGCATGCTCTGCCAGTCTTTCGGGTCGCAATCTTCGAGGTAGGATTTGGCTGGCGACCTCGTAGTTTTCTACCCCGCCTCCTATATAAAATTCCTTACATTTCAATTTGTAAGGGGAGTTGTCGTATTGGTCGTTGAAATCTTCCCTTGCCTTGTCGTATCGTTTCTCGATTGTTGACCGTGGGATAATACAAGTTGTGTTCATGTTATTAAGGGGCTTATTTTATACAGGCGAATTTGATTACATCGTAAGCATTACAATACCATCTTCCGTTTTGTCTATTTGACGGTTTTTTCTCTGCACGGATAGATCCATTCCCAACTAGTTCAAATAGTCGGTTTCGGCTTCCTACTATTTTTTCAGCTTCTAGTTGACTAAATGTTTTGTCGTTTAGTACAATCTTTAAAATGGCTTCATTTAACATAGTTAATCATTAAAAAGGTTGTTATTGTGTGCATACTGGATAAATTCGGATTTCTCGTGAATCCCAAGTTTCAGATATACAGACTTTATGTGATTTTTTACCGTGTGAGGGGAGATATACAGTCGTTCTGCTATCTCGTCGTTGCTGATTCCATCGTACACCAAGCGCATTACCCTAACCTCCGCTGCGGATAGGCGGCTGTTGAACTTTGCTCCGCATATTTCACCCTCGTAGCGGCACTCGCCCCTCAACGGGCAATGCACCTTCTCGAAGTTGAACTTACCCGTCCGTTGTATGTCCAACGCCGTGTGGTCAAGGTTACCGAAGTTGCACTTCAAGAAACGCCGCACCATCAGGTAATGGAAGTAAGGAACATTGTTCACACTTCTGCTGTAACATTCCGATAGGGCATTGTATGCTCCCGGATACCACTCCTTATAGTGGCTACCATCTCTCGGATGAAGTCTGTGTCGCTATCAGTAACTGGCTTCACGCTACCGTCTGGATATTGACAGAGCAACTCACCGTCCGCCATGTAAAATTCCATGTCTTCCATCACTTTATGACTCTTAATCGAACAGTTCTTCTTCGGGGATTCCGGTCAGTTTCGACAGCGTGGGAAGGTGCTTCTCGTCCGCTGGGTGCATACCACGTTTTGCCCAGTTTATCGCAGTGCCGAACGATACTCCGCACTCGTCCACAACCCTCTTCAAAAACTCGGTCTTGGGGCTGGTGGTTTTGGGAAGAGATTCGTAATAGTCCTTCAAGGTCATTTTTATCCCATTATCGGGCAGAATGTTTGATTTTACTACGGCTTTCATTATCTTTGCTTCTTTAAGATTATTATTGTAGTGCAAATATATCCCTTATTTGGATAAAATGGATATTTTATTCATTAAATATCCTTAAAAGGGATAATAAATTGATTTTTATGGATACTAATCCTGTTTTGAGACTGAAGTTGCTGAGGACTCACAAGAATCTCACACAGCGACAAATGGCTGCCATTCTTGAAGTCGGTCAAAACACGTATTCAAGAATGGAGAACGGAGTGACATCCTTTAAGGATTCGTATAAAAAGATACTGGAGGAAAAATTTAACCTTACTACAGGGTGGCTATCCTGTTGCAGACCCGTTGATTTGTCGTTGTCAGAATAAAACTTCCCGAACACCGCTGTTTCAGGCTGTTTTTCAATTTGTTCACTCCCTGTCGGGTCATGGAAAGATAAGCGGCGTATTCTCCTCGGAGAAGCCTAGCGATACCAACGCACAGATGAGCAGGCAACGTGCGTCTACCGCATTTTTGTTCGCACCGTTAATCAATTCGCCGTAACACAGCTCACATTCCTCGCAAACGATTTGCAAGACGTGTTCAAAGATTTCATTGGTTTTCATATCTCTTGCCTTTTTAAATATTTGTTAAATTATAGATTGTTGACACAATAAAAAACATCACGTTCCTGTTTAAAGGCTGTGAAAGCCTCGTAACATTCCCCGTGATGTTGTCTCTTGTTAGTTTTGGAAGAACAGCAAGAGATTGAGGCTTTCCTCTTTATACTCCGAAGCCCCGGAAGGAGTCGTAAATCAAATTATATCAAGAAACCCAGTCCTTTCAATTTTGTTATCCATTTCACGATGTAAGGGACAAGCAGCAAGACAATGCCACCGAGTGTCCACCAGCACCATTGAGGAGTCTTGTACTTTACTACCTCGACGGGGTAGGGTACTTGTATGCTGTCCGTCTTGGATATATACAGCGTATCGATTCTGTCCTTGAACCTGTATATGTACTTGTATTGGAACTCACGTATCGTGTCTCCCGATTTCTCTACAAAAACACTGTCCCGCATGTATATGGAATCGAGCTGCACCCGGTTCAGATACACCGTGTCGCTCTTTGTCGTTTCCACCGGAACGTACACATGTCTGGTACAACTCGTCGCAGCCAAGCCGGACAAAAACAACAATAGGAATACGATATGTCTCATAAGCTCAGTATTTGTTTCCGGTTCTTCGATGTGGACACATAAGACACGTGCACCCAACTGTAATTGCTCTCGTCAATCAACTGGTCGAAGGGAAGGTTATCCCGAATCAACTCGAACAGCTTCTTGTTCTCCTCCTTGCTCCCTGCCGTTATGTCCGCCGCCTCGCCCCTCATGTGCTGGCTGTTTTTCGCACCACCCACAGCGGCATTGAGTTTGGGACAACGATAGCCCGAATTGACGGTTATCGCCTTTCCGTACATCTCCCGCAGTGGGTCTAAAACATGGGTGACAAGGTTCGACAACTGGGCCGACGCTTCGGGAGTAGGGGTATTGTCTATACCCAGTTTATCGGCCGTCGAGCTCTTTGTGAGTTCTTTCATCGTGAAGTATTTCATATCCATTCTTCATTTTTGGCGACAAAAAAAGCGGTGACTTTTTTAGAATCACCGCTTGTAACGAATGTATGGGAGAGTAGCCTTAGGGTTAGGCTTATCCGTTATTGAAAATGGGACAAACGTAGGCCGAAGGCATTATCAATCCTCTCTCCTCAATTCATCGAGCCATTGTACAGGGTCGACATCTTTTAGACGAGGATAAGCCTTTTCGATTAAAGAATTTAAATAACTTTCATCGAATTTTGGAGAATAATCAGCCGGTATCGGAGGTTGAGAATCCGTATCGGACGAGTTCTGGACATAGGGGAATGAACCTTTTGTATCCATGTGAGCAATGTTTATTTTTTTCTGTTCGGGAAAATACCCTTTAATACGATATTGGCTAAACCTAATACATTGATAGTTGTCGTAGCCAGTAGAGCTATCAATATTTCCGGTCCCAATGAAAATAATCCGATCCCGCAAAATACAAGAATGGCAATTACTATGAATAACCATATGGGGATAATCCACATGACCCATCTGGCCAAATGTTTACGAAATTGTGTATCTTGTGAATATCGCTCCCGTATTTGTTCGGATAAATTCTTGTCGTCTATATCGCCCAAATTTGAGTCTGGAGAAATATGGACACCATTCTCACTACGTAAATCCAAGCCGCTAAAAGAATCTTTCTGTTTAGTCATGCTTTGGGAGAAATTAGTGTCTTAAAATACTCTTGGATATAACTATCCGGAATTCTATCCCCCCAACTGAATGAAGGCTGCTTAACGGTCCTATCCCACGGAGAACCGGGCTTGTGAGACCATTCCGTCAGATAGGCGGCAGTTTTAGAACCATAGCTGCCAAAGACCAGTTTCATCAGAGATTCCATTTCGGAATCACGGGCTATTTTTTCAAGGTTTTCATCAGAAAGGGAAATTTCTGAAAAATCCTTTTTTATCAATTTATTTCGAGTGGTCGGGAAAACCGGACCATACGGCCAAGCCTGAGGGTGCTCGTTTGTCAAGCGTTCGTTCTTTACGTAAAGATATACTCCATAAGCTATATACAACAACTTTTGAAGCTTAGTCATGTTAATGAAAAACTTATTCTGGTTAGCAAACGCAATGATATAGTTTGCAACCGTAACGCTATCGTATTTATAGGTATCGCTTATCATCTTGTTGCAAAGTAACAAAAAATATCGTAACATGCAACCAATTCTTATACTTTTTTACGATAAATCAAACGGTGATTCCAAGAAGTCAAAGAACGCTTTCCCGTCGCCGGGTTATAAAAATTCATTTTTTTCGTCAGGCAATCCAAACCTCGATTTGAATCACCAGCCCTCCCAGTATGGTCGCCAGCAAGTCGGCATACGACCAAGCCCCCGGCTTCCTCCACTCGTCGACAGCCTCCTTGATACAGCCCGCTATGGCAGAGAACAGCACACAATATTCCGCCGTCGCACCTATCACGATGGCGAAGAAAGAGGCGATGACACCTCCTGCGATAAAATGCAGCAGCTTGTCGTGGGGAATAGACAATAACAACCCTTTGATTCTTTTCAAAATTTTCTTCATATTATTCGTTATTTAATCGGTGATAAAAATCGAGCTTGATACGGTCATAGACAGAAACTACATTCGTATATGCCCGCCCGTTATTCACATTCCCAGAATACACCTCGCTTGTAACTACCTCTGCCACCCATTCTATCCATTCGGGATTGGTATAACATGAAAGACGTTTACCCCGATAGGTAAAGTAATCGAAACGGCTGTTCCTGTCCTCGTACTGGTTCGTCAACAAAGTATGTATCTTACCGGAGGTTTTCTCCTTGTCGGCGATATGGTTCTCGTCCCTGACATTCTTGATGATTCTGCAAACCCTTTCGACGGCCAAATCGAAATACACGTTCGATATGTTCTTTATCCGAAGCTGCGTTTCCGGTCTAAGACCTTCCGATATGTCGGACAACATGTTATTCTGGTCGTTCGTCTTTTCGATAAGCTCTTTCAGGGATTCTCCGTAATCCTCCATACTCTTGGTGATAATCGATTTGAACCACTTGAAGCAGGCCACCATCATCATGGCCGACAACACCAAGAAGAATGCTGCGGTCATCACCAAGAACCCCTGTTCGCTTATCCCTCTGGCTACCTCCGTACCCTCGTTTATCCCTCCCATATCAATGTTTCTGTTTTTCGATTAACAATCTGGCTTCCTCTTTGCAGGATTCCGCATAGGCGTTATAAGCCTCGAACTCCTCTGCTTTCGTGTCCCTTTGCCGAAGTATCGCCAACTCCTCCGACAAGGTATATTTCCGACGTATCAATCCGTTTACCGTTTCTCCGTAGTCCATTGGTACGGGAGGTGTTTCCGTGCCGTCCTCCGTCGTTTCCGGTGCTTCCTCGTACTCATAGACTATCGCCCCGTTCCGGTAATACATCACGGGTATTTTTCCGGGTATCTCTTCGGGAGATGGGATAATACCGACATCTATCAACCCTTCTCTCTCATTGTCGGCGTATATGCCTATAATCTTCTCGTTTTTAATAGCTATATACATAATTAAGAAAAATATCTTTTGATTATTTCAGTTTTAAGACCAGTTGCTGATGTTGAAAGATTATATGGGATAAGAGATAGACCATTGTTCATATTACTCATGAAAAATGATCTGGCAGGATAATAAGCAGGAATTGAAACTTGCAATGGAGGGTTTGTTAACCAATAACTGCTTAAAGAATTATTCATATATTGTATAACAAGACTGTTATTATAAAACTCATATAATGATTTTAATGGCTTATTGTCTTTTCTGGGATTATTATATTTTGCAAAAAAATGATTATTCGATACTTCTTCTAAAACTGTATTGTAAACTCGTGTCTCATCTTTTAAAAAAGAGATGTATTTATTTTCAAAGTTTATATTGCATAAAATTGAGTAATGCTGTTCAAAATTTTCACTATTGCTGAAACTAAGCTCAAATGTGTAGATTTCAAAATCCTCTGTAATAACCTTTATTAGGTTATTGGCTTCAAGATAGGATACACAGTATTTAATGTCTCCATTAGGTAGTTTAAGCCATCGATTATCAAGGGCTACCAGTGCTGGTCCTATAATTTCTATTGACTTATCAGCTATATTACACTTTAAAAATCTTTTGTTTACATAATCAAATCCTGCTATGGCATCTTTTGTTATCAGTACATTTTTTTTAATAAATGTATTGTATACATACTGAACAGGAATAGGTATCAGCTCCTCGGAGATAAAAGCTCCGTCTTCCTCATTCAGTCTGATAAGCCAAATACCGTTATTATTGTCGCCCCATTTACAACATATAATATATACGGTATCATCAATTACTCTTAATTGCTCGGCTGCATCATGCCAAGACACTCCATAACCCTCCAATTTGATGTCCCAAAACACCTCGTAAGTATCCAAAGAAAACCTCAAGCACCTGCCCATCGTAAGCAGGTAACAAGTTTTGTCGTTTTTTATCTCTTTGAATCCTATATACCTTAAATCTGTGGCTTCAAGAAAAGCATGGGAAATGTAAAAACCATTCTCTTTGTATGCGATACTCTCCGCCGCTTGGTTTGCTTTATCAGCTGCCGCATTAGCGAGAGTTGCCGAGTTGTTAGCTGCCGTTGCGGCATTCTCCGCATTTCCTGCCGCTGTGTTAGCGTTCGATGTGGCTGTGCGGGTATCCGTAATAAGCCCTTCGAGCGTAGTTTGCATTTGGGAGAAACTCGACTCTCTTAGAGCTTCCGCTTCGGCTCTCTCACTCTCCGCCGAGGCACGGCCGCTTTCAGCAGATTCCCGTTTCGCTTCTTCTGCCGTCAACCTGTCGCTGAGAACCTTTATATCCGAGGTTGCTTTATTGGCATTTTCAGCCGCTTGATTGGCGACTGCCGCCGCCTCTGTCGCAGGGCTTTGAAGATCGGCGATTTGCTCCGGCGTAAAATCGTCGTAGGTAAAAGGGTCTCCTTTATCTCCTTTTTCACCGGGCAAGGCAACCATTTCCTCCACCACGGCGGCCTCCGGAACTACCACCTGCTCATGAACGATTATGCAATCACTATCTGCCATATCACTTGATGATTATATTGGTTTTGTAAACATCGCCATAGTCCCATTTGCCGTCATCGAAATCGGCATCCTCTATCCAGTAGTGCCTCTCGACCGTGAGCAAGCCATAGCGGAAAGTCCCGGAATTGAATATGCCGTACAGCACGCCGTCACGGAACACACAGTTTTTACGTGTCTTTCCGTCGTAGCTCACTTCGCAACAACAACCGGCCTCGTCCTTGTAGATGAACTTAAACATCTTCGTCTCGGCATCGATCGGGCTCCCGTTCTTGTCCTCAAAGCCAATGGTAAACTTAATATCCTCCCACGAGTACTTCACTATGGGATCTTTGTCACTCATCGCTGCCATCGGATAATGTGTTGAACATTTTTTCCACCAGAGCTTTCGTTTCCTCAACCGTGGAGGTCATGGAATAGACATTCATGTTAAAACTGCCTTGCCCGACAGTGACATGGCCTTTTTCCACTCCATTCTCCACAATTCGGTAATTGACCGCTTGCAGGTTATCTACCGTTTCCTGTCCGTCGAATTGACGGCTGATGTTCTCGCTGATTTTTACTAACTCAATCATAATGTTTTGTATTTATGGTTAACTGATAATCCCGCTGTCGGGAATGTCGAATGTCACGTTTTTGGATAGGGAGTCGAGTTGGACGCCGGCCTCTCCCGACGAGGAGACCCCATACACGGAACAGGTTAAGTAATAGGTATGGGTTCCCGGTGGAAGGTCCGGATGTGTCGTCCCCAAAGGGATATTCAAAATGAGAATCCCAGTTCCCTTGTATTCGTAATCATAGATTGCGAGGAATCCGGATCCCGAAATGCGGAAGGTGTATTTCTCACCCACCGGAGGATTTCCGTTCGGAAAACTGATACGCACCTGAAAGTAACTCGAAAGGAAAGTGAAATCCACGATTTTAATCGGGGTATATGTGCTGTTTATCTCGGCTGTCATGGCTATCGATGTGGGTATGGGGAAATAATCCGCCATGGTAATCTGTTTGTCGACACCCGTCCAATATTCGAACGACTTCTTATCGATAAGGAACAATGTCACCTTCAAATTCGCCCCTACCGAATCCTCCCCCGGAAATGTGTCGCTCTGTCCGACAGGAAGTATCGGCGGAGTAGTATCGTCACTGAAAAACTTCACCTTGAAAGCAGAGTACCACACATTGCCCATCCGCAAGGTGGTTACGGTATTTGTCGAGGTATTTGTCAGCAATCGGGCAAAACTGCGTCCATTTCCATCGGTTACCAAAATAGCCGGGTAATAATCGCCGATACTCTTGTCGGAGGCCAGCGACAGCCACGATTCGACGGGTACGCCGGTGGGATTCACCGAAGTGTCGTAATAGTTGATGTCGACAAAAAGATACGGCACGTCCGCACTGATTTCATCAATTTTGCTTCCGGTAAGATTGGGTTTTGCGTTATGGTCGTAGCCGTCGAAATCGCTCAGGCGACAAAAATCCGTACCCGGGTGGGGATAGGCCACATAGTCGAAGGAGGTGTCATGGATAGCGACGATATTCGTTCCGTGCGGTATCGTGGCTTTCAGCCCATAGCGTATGCCCTGATTTTTGTCGGTGTCGCTCCCTTCCCACTGGTCGATATATGTCGTGACCCCGCCGGCCTGTTGGGGATAGTTGTCGGATAGCGGCGCAGCCTGCGGATAGCGCACGGGTTTATGACTGTCTCTTATACACATCTCCGAGCCCACGAGACGCGTAG
>ENA-OZWM01000012-OZWM01000012.1-human-gut-metagenome-genome-assembly--contig:-NODE-12-length-31015-cov-5.596059_pt1 | contig 31015 bp, 25 predicted proteins | sample MGYA00244850_ERZ654084 | MGnify/ENA primary metagenome ERZ654084 (study PRJEB26926, sample SAMN06165176) | human gut metagenome | biome: ENVO:00009003; feature: ENVO:2100002; material: ENVO:00002003... | reverse complement strand
GAGATTACTACGCGTCTCGTGGGCTCGGAGATGTGTATAAGAGACAGTAATAAAGTCTTAATCCTCCCCCTGCTTGTTTCTTAAGAGGCATTTCGGTACCATGGAGCCAGAAAGGAAAGAAAGGAAGTGCCCCTATGGAACCCACGCTGCGGACCATCAATGCCGTGATCTCGGCGCTGTTTTTTATCTGCTACACCTATCAATTTCTCTATATCCCGCTGGTGCTGCTGAAAAAGCGTCGGCCCCTTCCCCACCCTGCCGCGTCCCATCGGTACGCGGTGCTCATCGCTGCGCGGAATGAGGAAAACGTCATTGCCGGGCTGCTGGACTCACTGGCCGCGCAGACCTACGATATGTCCCTGGTGACGGTGTTCGTGGCGGCGGACAACTGCACCGACAGCACCGCCGCCATCGCACGGGAACATGGGGCGGTGGTGTATGAGCGCTTCAATCATGTGAACGTGGGCAAGGGCTATGCCCTGGATTTTCTGCTGCAGCACATCGGCGCAGACTATCCGGAGGGCTTTGACGGCTACTTCGTGTTCGACGCGGACAACATCCTCTCGCCGGACTACCTCGAGCGCATGAACGAGAGCTTCTCCGCCGGAAACGAGATCGTGACCAGCTACCGCAACAGCAAAAACTTCGGCGACAACTGGATCAGCGCCGGGTACGCCTTGTGGTTCCTGCGGGAGAGCCGCTATTTGAACGGCGCGCGGAACCGGCTGGGCAGCAGCGCCGCCGTGGGCGGGACAGGCTTTCTGTTCTCGCAGCGGATACTGGACGAGAGCCATGGCTGGCGGTTCTATCTGCTGACGGAGGACATTGAGTTTTCCATCCACCACATTCTGCGGGGCGAGAGGATCGCCATCTGCGAGGACGCGGTGCTGTACGACGAGCAGCCCACCGACTTTCGCCAGTCCGTGCGCCAGCGGCTGCGCTGGGCCAAGGGCTACATACAGGTGTTCCGCCGCTACGGTGCGGACCTGCTGAAGGGCACGGCCAAGGGCAGCTGGAGCTGCTTCGATATGTCCATGTCCATCCTGCCGGCGTTTATCCTGACGGCCCTGGGTCTGCTGGCCAACCTGACGCTGACGACGCTGGGCCTTATGCAGGGCGACGGCGCGTGGTTCGCCATGCGGTCCCTGCTGGAGTGCATGGGCAGTATCCTGGCCACGCTGCTGGTGCTGGGCGGCATCACCGTGGCCAGCGAGTGGCGGCGTATCCACGCGCCGGCGTGGAAAAAGATCGCTTTCACTCTGACGTTCCCGCTGTTTATGCTGACGTATCTGCCCATCTCGCTGGCGGCGCTGTTTATGAAGGTAGAATGGAAGCCCATCCACCACAGCGTGAACCTGACGTCGCTCCCCTCCCCCGCTGTGAAGAATTGACCTTGTGCAAAGGCGGGAATAGGGGTATGATAGATGTATTACTCCCACAGGAGGTCCCTCTATGTACACGATTTTGGTCGTTGATGATGAAAAGGATATCGTCTCCGCGCTGGAGATCTATCTCAAGGCCGAGGGCTACCGGGTGCTGTCCGCCTGCAACGGGAAAGAGGCCCTGGCCGCGGCGGCGCGGGAGGACGTGCACCTCATTCTGATGGATATCATGATGCCCGTGATGGACGGACTGTCCGCCATGGCCCAGCTGCGGCAGACCAGCAACGTACCCGTGATCCTGCTGACCGCCAAGGGCGAGGACACCGACAAGGTCCTGGGGCTGAACGTGGGCGCGGACGACTATATCACCAAGCCCTTCAACCCGGTGGAGCTGCTGGCCCGGGTACGCTCACAGCTGCGGCGGTATTTGCAGCTGGGCGGCGGGCAGGTGCAGGCCAGCACGCTCATCATCGGCGGCATCTGCCTGGATGACAACGCCAAGACCGTCACCGTGGACGGCGACCCGGTGGCCCTGACACCCAAGGAGTACGACATCCTGCGGTTCCTCATGCGGAACGCGGGGACGGTGTTCTCCCCCAATGAGATCTACCGCCGGGTGTGGGAGGACGTGCCGCTGAACGCCGCGGGCGCCATCGCGGTACACATCCGGCACCTGCGGGAAAAGCTGGAGATCAACCCCTCAGAGCCCCGGTACATCAAGGTGGTCTGGGGCAAGGGCTATAAGATGGAGGGCGGCATCTCATGAAGGGATTTTTAGACAAGACGTGGGCGAAGGCCGCCGCCTTCGTGCTGACGCTGGTGTTCGGCGTGCTGACCGTTCTGGGCGGCGTGGGTGTGGGTATCCTTATCAGCTACGACGTGTTTCTGGACGGCGGCGACTTCCTGCGCCAGACGATGTACGAGGGAAACTGCGTCAGATCCATCGACACCGCTGACAGCTTCCTGCGCGGCACGCTGGCCAATGCGGGCGTGCTGGTCAGTGACGGCACCTATGACTACAGTACCGTTGAAAATGGAGATGTCACCGAGGAGGAGCGGGCTCAGGTGATCAGCGACCTGCCCCGCGTTTTTGCGGAGGAGTTCTCCCGCGATGCCGCCGACTGTCACCTGACCGTCACCGTCAGAGGAAATGGGGAGGTCGTCGGTACCTTTGAAAATTTTGAGCTGACAGACGGCGACAAGCCGCTGTACGCCACGCAGGAGACGTTCACCTATCAGCTGAACACCGGCAACACCGCCATGGTCACCATTGCCGCCGATCTGCTGCGCACCGAGGAGGTGCCCTCTTATTCCTATCTGCTGGACATGTGGCTGGTGGAGCACACCACGCTGACGGTGTTCCTGACGGTGCTGTTCGCGGCGCTGGCACTGTTCTTCTTCTGCTTCCTCATGGCCTCTGCCGGCCATTGGGCGGGGCATGAGGGCATACATCTGACCTGGCTGGGCAAGATCCCCGCGGATGTATGGCTGATCGTACTGCTGTGTACGTTTTTCATTGGCTGGGAAGCGTTCTATTACGGGTGGGGACGCGTTTTCTTCTGCGCGGCGATGGTACCGTTTGTACTACTGTTCCTGTGCGCCTTTGCCGCCCAGTGCAAGGCGGGCACCGTCCTGCGGAGCGCGCTGATCGCGCGGATAGCCCGGTTCCTCTGGCGCATTGTCCGTTCGCTGTTTCTGGGGCTGTGGCGCATCGCCAAAAGCCTGCCGCTGATCTGGAAGACAGCTTTGGCGGGGCTGATACTGGTGTTTATTGAATCCGTCCTCTTCATGCAGGACTACTACGGCACCCTCGCCGCGCCGTTTCTGGCACTGAAGCTCGCAGAACTGCTGGCGGTGCTGTATGTAGCCGTCAATCTGCGGACGCTGCAGAAGGGCGGCGAAAAGCTGGCGCGCGGCGACTTCTCCTCCCCCATCGACACGAAGTACCTCATCGGCGACTTCAAGCGCTATGGCCAGGAGCTGAACGACGTGCAGTCCGGCCTGGAGCAGGCGGTGCAGGAGCAGATGAAAGCCGAGCACCTGAAGACAGAGCTCATCACCAACGTGTCCCACGACATCAAGACGCCGCTGACCTCCATCGTCAACTATGTGGACCTGCTGAAAAAGGAGGACATCCCCTCCCCAGAGGCCCGGGAGTACATCGCCGTGCTGGACCGGCAGAGCCATCGGCTGAAAAAGCTGACAGAGGATCTGGTGGAGGCGTCCAAAGCCTCCTCCGGCGTGCTGAATGTGGACCTACAGCCCACGGACGTGAACGTGCTGTTTTCACAGATCGAGGGCGAGTATCAGGAACGGTTGGCCGCCTGCCAGTTGACGCTGGTAACGCAGCCTCCCGCACCGGGTACCGTCATCCGCGCCGACAGTCGTTTGCTGAGCCGCGTCATGGACAATCTGGTGTCCAACATCTGCAAGTACGCCCTGCCCAGCACACGGGTCTATGTGGTTTCCACGCTGTCCCGGGAGGCCGTTACCATCAGCTTCAAGAACGTCTCGCGGGACGAACTGAATATCTCCCCCGATGAGCTGATGGAGCGTTTTGTGCGCGGCGATGCCTCGCGGCACACAGAGGGCAGCGGACTGGGGCTATCCATCGCACGGAGCCTGGTGCAGCTGCAGGGCGGCCGCTTCGACCTGGCCATCGACGCCGACCTTTTCCGCGCGGATATCACCTTCCCGCTGTCGGAGAGCGCAGCAAGCTAAGTGTTTTATACAGATCTGAATAAGGTCGTCATCGGCAGGCAAGCGCCCGCCGATGACGACCTTATTTATGTAAACCAAAATTTTCTCTTCCCTTCCACCCGCAGCTGTGGTATACTGAAAAAGTATCCGGGTATAGCGAAGTTGGTATCGCGCCTGGTTTGGGAGTGCCGTGGCGGTATCCGGAACAGGGCAAGGCGAAACGCCGCAAAGCCTTGTAACACCTGCGTTTGCTGGATTTCCTCCGGTTGCCGAAAACGGCACAAAAGCGGCTTTGACCACAGGAATGACCACAGACAGAAATATCTTTGATTTTCCTTCTCGCCGTGATATAATGGCAGCAATTGAATATCCGGGTATAGCGAAGTTGGTATCGCGCCTGGTTTGGGAGCGGGTCGCTCCCCCTTCAAGCTGGAACATACCGTGTCCGCAATCCCTTGATACGCCTGCGATACAGGCACTTCCCCCGCAAGCCGAGGTGGTCAAAAAAACCACCTGACCACATGTTTGACCACATCTGGAGCAAAACTGAATACCCAAAAATCCGGGATTAGCGCAGCTGGTAGCGCGGGTGGTTTGGGACCATCAGGCCGGGAGTTCGAGTCTCCCATCTCGGACCACAGCCCCTGAAATCGTTGGCTTTTGTGTCATACCAACGGTTTTTCGCAGGGTGAAAGCAAAACCGTCTGTGACAATCTCGCTATGAGCGTGGCTGTTACAGGCGGTCTTTCTTTTGACGCAGTAGCTATTGTCTTTTTTGTGGGCATGGTTGAGAGAAAGTGCAAGCGAATAGCGAGAAGCATACTTTTTAGCGCTTAGGATAGACCAACCATTTTTATCAAGCAAGGCTACATTTGTCGTACTTGCTTCTTGGTTTGGTGTTGTTCTATGTCGTATTTCCAAAAAACATGTGGTATAATACGGTCAAACGAGTTAAGGAGTGAATAAGCAGTGCCTCTCACACGTTTATGTATTAAAAATTTTAAATCCATTAAAAGCTGTGACATTTCCTTTTCTGAATTGAATGTTTTAATCGGAGAAAACGGAACAGGAAAGACAAACATCCTTGACGCAATAAACTATTTTTATCGCAATTTAACAGAATCGAATACTAGCGACCGTATTTTCGACGAAAACAATCATTACAGTAATGAATTACGAATTACTCTCGTTTATGATTTGTCCGAGTTTGTAAAGATTTCGAAGTCGAATTCCGATGAACTCCCAAACCTTTTCGATGATCAACTCACCGAAAAAACAAAATATGGTGGATACTATAAAGCGATAATATCTATGGCATCTAAGTCAAAGGATAAACAGCTTTACGTTGAATTATCGCAAATCAAGGGGTATCCCATAAGATGGAACTACTCATATGAAGACCGGCTCATATTTAAAAGTTTGTTTCCCATCTTCTACATAGATACTCGTAATCTCGACGTAACAGAATGGGGATACATGTGGGATGTTTTGGGTGAATTGGGTAAAGTATCAAACGCAGAGCGGAAAACTATCGAATCTAAAATAAATGAAACTTTACTAGATGATAATCAAGAAATGTCTCGCAAGCTCAAGGTAATAACCGACATATTTAGTGCGGCAGATGTAAGTGTCAAACCCGCAATGTCAAGGGAGTTTGCTCAAAATCTAACCAAAGTATTTTTTTCCGGAGAGGTTATTCGTCAGCGCGGCAAGTGGCTTGGCTATTATTCGACTGGCACTAACTCTGTAAAATATATTGAGCTTTTAATCAAATCCATTGATGCGATATCCAAGACAAAAATGAAAGAGCCAATTGTGTTATTTGACGAGCCAGAAATAAGTCTCCACTCAAGTTATTTGGACGAGCTAACAGGTGCAATGTTAGATGTGAATTCAAGACTGCGCATTGTGGTAGCAACCCATTCATCTCGACTAACAAAAAACATTGTAACGGGAGCAGAAAAAGTTTCGCTATATAATGTCAAACTAACTAATAAGTATTCCAATATCCAGCGAATGAAAAAGTTTCCTCAGTATAGCCCTTCTTCTAAATACCGGGTTTCTGATGACCATATCAATTCTTACTTCTCCCGCGGAATCCTTTTTGTGGAGGGCGAAACTGAATTAGAACTTTTCTCAAATCCTTACATTAAAATTCTATTTCCAAAATTGAAGGAAATTGATGTTTTCAAGGCCATGAGTGATGAACCAATATTAAACATTATGAATCCAAAATTGGTGAATACACATACGCCATATATGTGTCTTATTGATATGGACAAGGCCATCCGGTATGATAAGGAAAGGAAAATAGATTCATTTAACGAAAACGCAATCACAACCCGATAACCTGGCTCATACTCATCCAAACAGTCAAGTTGATCGTTTACAATTTGAATAAATTTACTAATTTCCTCGGCCTCTTCAGCAGTTTTCGGTTCGTCATAAGAATATTCCATGGCGGAACAGCCATCCACAATTGCCACTAACTCTTGGCCTGTTGATATGCGCTGCAGAAGAATATCCTCATGTCCTTTTTCTCTTAATATCTTTATCGATTTATATTCCGCATCAGTTGTTGCTTCTTTTTCGCCATTTGACGCTATGGTTTTATACCAATTATCACGATGTTGGATTAGTTCTTTTTCTGTAAACCTAATTCCTTTTGGATGTTTGGGATCATATTGCCGAACCTCTGCATGACAATCAAAGCAAAGTGGGATTGCATTGTCGTATGTATCTGTACCGCCATCTGCACGCGCCCTAATATGGTGAACTTCCATATTATTACCGCAAAACTTATGGCAAATGCAACAACATCTCCCGCATGCAACCATTGCCCTCGTTTTTATATCTTCTGAAAAAGCCATATCAAATTACCCTCACACGCTTGGAAATGTCATTTGCATCCTCTGGCATATAGAGCTTGAAAATCTCGAATACGTTGATCTTCTCCGGGCTGGATGCAAAGCCGGAATCGCGGAAAACGGCGCGGAGCGGGCGGCGCTGTGCGATCTCCTTGACCACGCTTTCGGGAATATTCGCGTCAAAGCAGGCGATCAGGTCACCGTCGTTGTAGGTGTGGACGGTGCAGCCGCCCAACTGCTCGGACTTGTACGGCAGGGACAGCGGCAGCCCCCAGTCGATCAGACAGCCGAACAGCAGGTCGAGGTCGGTGCGGTCATCCTTGATGTTGGATTCCAGCCCCGCGATCATCCCCTGATCGTAATCATCCGGCGCATAGTAGACATCCTTCATGTTGGTATCGTCCAGCTTGAGGACACGGAAACCGGTATCGATAGGCGGATGCTCCTTTTCAAAGTATTCATCCGGCAGGTGTCCCAGTCTATCGCACTCTTCCTGGTGTTCAACATAATAACATGTCTGATCCCATTCGTGTTTTGAGAGTGCAATCGCTTCCAGACGCGCTTCCTGAATTTTTTCACCGGCACGGCGGATGCGTTCCTTGCCGATTTCGCAGATATTCTTGTAGCCTGCTTTGTAGGCTTCGCTCTTTTTGTCACAGGGTTCGGGAAGCTGCACCATGATGAATTTGCGGTGTCCGCCGTCCTCAGCGTTGAGTTGCATGACAGCGTGGGCGGTGGTAGCGGAACCGGAGAAGAAATCAAGAATGATACCATCTGCTTCATCACTTGTAATATAGGCCAGCAGCTTTTTAATGTCAGCAGTATTTTTGGGGTTTTCAAAAATTCTTTTCCCATCAAACAGTTTATTAAACTGTTGCGTTGCAGTTTGTGCATAACTAAACTGAACACTTCGCATAACTTCCGTATTTTGTTCAAAAAGATTTGTCCTTATTTTGGGAGTTACAGTATGATCTTTTCCAAATACAACTCTTCCTCGGCGAATCTCTTCCTGCATACGCTCAATGTTTGGATATACCCATCCGCGGGAAGGAACTTTGCATGGCTTCCCGGTGACAGGATGTATCACATCGTAACGCGGTCCGCCGCCGCCTGGCCAACTGATGTTTCCGTCATCCCTATACGGACCATATTCATCAACTTTTGTGAAACGTGCCAACGATTTTCTCGCATCATCTTTAGGCCATGAAGCATATAGCTTTTTTAATCCATCATTTACTGCATCCCAATCATCGTTATACAGTTCCCGCAACCGCTGGAACTCGCTCTTTTCATCAACCGTCATAAAACCCATCATCTGCTCCTGGGTGACGTTCGATTTGAAAACCACCTTGTGCCGAATCCAGTCTGCACACTCTTTCGCAATCGCTTTCTGCGTCAGTTCATTACGGAGTTTTACTTCAAACTCCGTACCATACAGACTGCGCTCTCTGGAAATGCGAGGGATATAGAACTCCCGTTGCGCTTTGGAGGCTTTCTCAGTGATAAAGGTCGGAGAGGTGAAAATGAAACGCAGTTCCTCTATGCCTTCCAGTTGCTTTTTGAGTTCCTGATACGCATAGATTGAAAAGCAGGCCGCCGCGACAGACATCTTGCTGCCCTTTTGAATACCTGCTTGCAAGTCTTCTTTAACTGTTTTGTTTATGTTATCTATAATCAGCATTTCATCACCCCATCGAGGCGCAAGACTACCTCTAATTTCTATAAACTGTACGAAAAACGGGACTCAGCCTTAGATCTCCACATTCCTACATCTACCGTCAGATTTGAATCATTTATCTGTAACAGGCGCTTCTCTCTTGGCAATCGCATTTATTCCCAGCAGCGTTTTCAGCACATTTATAATCTGCTCGTATTCAATACCCGCTGCATAGGTGAATTGTTTGCGGTACCTCTCCCACATTGTCTTGAGCTCTGGGCTTTCTTCGATATTCCGAAGAATGCCGGGAACATCCTCGATCTGTCGAGCCGTATCACGGTGATTGGCTGTTGCCTGTAGTGCATTTTCAAATACTGCTTGATCAAATTTCTGCGTTGTAGCCAATATATAGGCATCATAAAAATCTCTGGGACGGGTGTTGAACACGCTGCGCCGCAAGATGGTCTCCACTTTTTCCGCCATGACAGTTTCGATGTTATATGCCCACAGCTCGTAGGTTTTTTCGTCATCGAAAATCTCAGAGAAGTTGTACTGTACTGCATGAGGCGTGATGGCATCGCCAGTGGACACATCGATACTCAGCGGAGTAACAATTGTGTCAAACCATGCGTTCAACATAACCCGGTATCCGCCGTATATGTCATCTTCGCGGATGGGTGAAATGGTTCCGATCTCAAAAGAGACACCATCGTCAAAGCGAATTGCGCAGATCTGCTCCAGTGCGCTGTGGATGGCATCCGGTGTGAGAGGCAGGTTTTTCAGAGTGGTATCCAGATCCATTGTAGCGCGATTATCCAGCCCGACGATGGCAGCCACCAGCATACCGCCCTTCAACACCAACTTTTCCCTGTAATCAGAGACAGACAGGCGCACCAACAGGCGCTCGAACATATAGTTCTGCAAAATGACCTGTGCAGGAATATTCTTCTTTTTTGCAATGTTTCGGATTTTCGCTTTCAAGCTCATTGCATTACTCATAGAAGCACCTCCAAATACTGGCGCAGGACATTGGCCACCCGCATCTGTTTTGCATAAAAGTTCAGTTTGTTTAGATCCTTTTGGGGATCTGCCGCATATAACTTCAAGGCAGCGTGAAACGTTTCTGTTCCGAGTTTGTTGCGGCTGCGAATTACGTCGCAGATCGTGCGCTCTAAGTCGTATGTGGGGACTTCGTTTCCGGCAGGTGTTTTCAGCATTGTTTTACCGAGTTCAAACAATTCAGGCTTGATATAATACACCTTACATTCCGACTTGATTGCCGCAGACGGAATACAGTCAGACGGTGCAGTGACCGTATGTTCAAATGGTGTGCGGTCGGAAATACCGTGAAGGTACAGGGCCGTTTCGTGCGAAAAAATAACTTTGTTGGAACGGTTGCTGATGGCCAGTAGCTCGTCCTGTATGTCATCGGGCAGAATGTATTGGCCCTTCACAATACGATGAATTCTATTTTCCTTGCACAGTTTGTAAAGCATTGCTTTTGAGATACCTCTCTGTGCAGCTATTTTCGTCTCGATAATTCCACCATGTGTTTTGGCAATAGCGGAGAGCTCAGTCATGTAATCCACACAATCACCTCGGTTACAACGATTCAATAATATTATATTTGCAGTTATGATAAAAGTCAACGCCCTTTGGGAGTCAATCGTAAAATATTTATTCTGAAATCACGATTAAAGTCAATTACATTTCGCGTGTTCAAGCCTTTTCCCCATATTCTGACAAGCTGCCCCTTACGATGCCATCAGAATTAAGGAAAGTTTTTATTCTTTGCCTATAGCGATACAAATTTTGCTCCGCCTATCCCTGCACAAAGGAGTTGCTTAACCTCTCCGTCAGAGCTACAATGCCAACACCTGATAGCGAGGACAAAGTGAACGGAGGTCAGATGATGAATTACGAATCAGACACATTTCAGGACTATGAATCCATCACCATTGATGAGCTGAAAGAGCAAACCAACAACTTACTGGACCGGGTAACAGAAGAACAGCACCCGCTGCGCATATGCATGAATAATGGCAAGGAACTCCTGTTGTTCCCTCAGGACCTGCTCGCCCCTATCTGCGATGCTGACTTTCGCTTGATCCTGCTATCGGCAATGCGGTATGCGATGGGCAGAAACACATATATGCCCGCAGTAGTTTCCAATTATATTAAGCGCCATCTTCGGTTTTTGGATGACAAATTTCTTGCGTTGGCTGCCGATGATATCCAACGGCATCTTGAAGACTACGCAGAGCATGAACCAAATCCGAATCTTTGGCAGGCTCTCTTAGATACACTTGAAACAGAGCAGCGAGCGCGTGCTACGCATCAAGCAGGGAAGATTATGTCTGGCCCGATCTACAGGTAGTCCTCGCTTTGAGTGCCAATCGAAAAATATTCACGATAAAATTATGATGAAAGTCAACAGCGTTTTCCTCGCAGGGCGCAGATACTTTCCCTTACTTCTGGTGCGCTTTCCCTTAAAACGCAGCTCGTATTAAGGGAAAGTCCCTATTCTTTGTCTATAGCGATGCAAATTCTGCGCCGCCTATCCTTGCATAAAGGACTTGCTTAACCACCTTATCAGAGGTACAATGCGACAAGACGAATCATCTGTCCGCGTCATTCCGGCAAACTATGAAAAACCGCTTTCTGTCCCCTGTCACGAGGGTGTTCAGAAAGCGGTTTTTGACCACATGTTTGACTACAGACAGCCGTGGAGTGTGCGGAAACAGTGGAGTCAAGAGTTGCGAAGATCATCCACAATAAAGCAAAAGCGGCTATAAAGCGTCGGAAAAAGTAGAAAAATTTTTATTCAAAAGTTTGGGAGCAGGAGGCCCGGGGTTCGAGTCCCCGCACTCCGACCAAAAAACTTTGAAAAGCTGCCTTTTTAGGCGGTTTTTCTGCGTCAAAAGTTCAGTTTTTTCATTTTGCGTTGACCACATAAGTTGCTGAAAAATATGGGTCAAAGTGCGAAAACAGTAATGCGGCGGCAAGTTCAATTTGCCGCCGTTTTCTCATTTGACCCACAACCTGACCCACACAGGCAAAACTGAGACAACCACACGGAATTTGGGGGCAAAAAACGCCTTAAGATGTTCAGATTGAAAATGCAGTCGAAATAGGGTACTATTGGATAATAGTAGGCCTTGTGCCTGCAAAGCCAGCCGTACGGTGTTCCCGTGCGGCTTTTTGTATTTCGCATTCCACATGCAAAACGGAGAGATGCTTTAAAGCAGTATCTCCGGTGATGAAACGGCCCCGTGCGTCCTTGGGTATCTGCTCGGCGGCAGCTGACAGCGGACCGCTTTAAGATGAATATCGTCAACTGTGCCCTGCTTGGCGCACTCGTCCTGTCCATGCCAGAACGACCGGACGTGGAACGGCTGACGGACTTTTACGAATACCCGGGCGGCAGCGGCTATGAAGGGCGGTTTACCCGGTGCGGTATCTGCACACTGATGCAAGAACTGGGATCGTACGACCTGACGCTGGCTCTGTGTCATCCGGACTATACCATGAGTGAGACCGGCGGCGCGACAAGCTTTGTGCGGACGTATACCCTGGCCTCCGGCGGACCGTACTGTGACTGCGACTATAAAAAATGTGTGAAAAAAGTGCCCCTAGGCTTTCTTGGTGTCCTTGCTGCCCAGGACCTTAATGCCGGTGGTGCCGAACAGCACACCGGCGGCAAACATGGCAAATCTCTTCATGGCAGATCGCTCCTCTATATTTTGCAGCAGTTAGATGTGGCTAACCGTCGCCTGTAAGATAGCACAGCACAGGAAAAAAGTAATACTTTTCCGAAATAAAATTGCCAAAAATACTGCGGAATGCAGCGTGCTTTGCAGGGAAAACGGCAAGGGCGCCCCGCATAGCCGCAAAGCCCACAGGCCGTCGGAGGCGTCAATGACACCTCCGACGGCCTGAAGCAAAGGCAGCGAGATAAAGGAAGGAAGTTTTTTATAAGGAAGGTTTGGTGGGTGGGAGTAGCGCCCGTGAAAAAGTTTCTTGCCCGCTGCCCGGGGAAAAGGCAAGGTCATGCCCGCGCCGGTGCGTCACGGCGTATGGCCAGCAGCACCGCCGCCGACAGCGGCAGGCAGGCCGTCAGGCCCCACAGGGGGATGCCGTAGCCTACCTGCTCGATGAGCCGCCCCAGCACCGTGGGTGCGATCAGTGCTGACAGAGATACGCCCAGCACGATGATGGATGAGGCCGAAGCCGTCCGAGTGGGGAACGTCTCGCAGCAAAGGATCACCAGGGCCGGGACCTCCGCGCCCTGCAGCAGGCCCAGCAGCACCAAAAGCACCCGCTGGACGGCCAAAGACGGCGTCAGCAGCAAAACCGCAAACACGCCGGCCGATAAAAAGCAGGTGAGCAGATAGAAAGTCCGCACCGGCATACGCTTATACACCAGCGGTGAGAGCATACGGACCACCAGTGCGCCCAGGAAAAACAGGGTGAGCATGGCGTTGGCCGCGCCGCCTGCCATGTGGTGCACGGTCTTGTAGTAGTTGGGCAGCCAGACGGCGATGCCGTTCTGGAAGCACAGATACAGGAAACAGCACAGCAGATAGAGCCATGCGCGCTTGTCACGAAAGATCTCCGCCGGGTTGGCCACGGACCTGTCCCGCAGGGCCGTCATATCGGCGTAGGGCGTGTGGGGCGTGGCGCGGCGGGACACCGCCCAGAATACCGCGCCCAACACCAGCGCCGCCGCGCCCAGCACCAGATACGGTACGGCAAAGGTGGCGGGGCTGCCACTGTCGGTAAGCCATGTCACCAGCAGGGGCGCCAGCATGGCGCCCAGACCGTAGAAGCCGTGAACGATGGGCAGCAGCGTGCTCTTCTTCTCGGGAAACACGTCGGCGATGACGCCGTTCATCAGCAGGTCGATCGTGATATAGCCCACACCGCCGATCAGCGCAAACACCAGCAGCAGCCCGTAGCTGTCATTGCCGTACAGGGGCATGGTGCCGATGGTCACACCGGCCACGCCCACCAGCACCGCGCCGGCCAGCAGGCCGTACAGCTTGTGGAGCCGTTCGCCGAACAGGCCCAGCAGCACCGTCATCACGATGCCGCCCAGGGACTGAATGGTCATCACGAAGCCCTGGCGGCTTTCGGTGATGCCGAAAAAGGCCATCATGGACTCGGCGTTGGCGCCAAAGGCGTTGAAATAGACGCCGTACAGCAGAAACAGAGCGAAGCACAGGACCGCCAGCAGCGGCAGGATACGCTTTGCGCCGCTCATGCCCGGCTCCTCATGGCGGCCAGGGCATGGAAGGTCTCCCGCAGGGCGGGATACTGCCGCAGATAGAGCCGGTAGTAGGGCTCATAGGCGCGGCTGCGTTCCGCGTCGGGGTACAGAACGGTATCCGGCTTGACGATGGCATCGCAGGCGCTCTCCACGGAGGGATACACACCGGTGCCAACACCGGCCAGAATAGCCACGCCCAGCGCCGGGCCCTCCAGCGCCGCCTTGGCGGTCTGGATGGGGCAGCCGTACACATCGGCCAGCATTTGACGCCAGAATGCGCTCCGCGCGCCGCCGCCGCAGGCCATCATTTCCTCCGTAGGCACATTCATGCCACGGAGCACATCCACGCACTGACGCTGGGAGTAGGTAACGCCCTCCAGCACAGCGCGGATCAGGTGGCCGCGGCCATGGCCGCCGGACAGGCCGATAAACGCGCCCCGGGCCTTCTCGTCCAACAGCGGGGATCGCTCGCCCATCAGATAGGGCAGGAACAACAGGCCGTCGGCGCCGATGGGGGTTTTCTCGGCCAGGGCCGTCATCAGCTCGTAGGGGTCCACGCCCTGTTTGGCCGCCTCGGCCACCTCGCCGGCACAGCAGGTATCCCGCAGCCAACGCAGGGACTGACCCGCCGCCAGCGTGCAGCTCATTACCGCCCACTTGCCGGGAACGGCGGAGCAGAAGGTGTGTACGCGGCCCGCCGGGTCGATGGAAACGCTGTCCGCATGGGCAAAGACCACGCCGGAGGTGCCCAGCGTCGTAAAGGCCTTTCCGTAGCGAACAGTACCGGTGCCCACAGCCGCGGCGGCGTTGTCGCCCGCGCCGCCCACCACGGGCGTACCCTCGGCCAGGCCGGTCAGGGCGGCAGCTTCCGCCGTCACCGTTCCGGTCACGTCCACAGACTCGTACATCCGGCCCAGCAGCGCCGGGTCGATGTCCAGCTTGTTCAGTATCTCGTCAGACCACTGCCGCCGGGGCACGTCCAGCAGGTTCATGCCGGAGGCGTCGGACACCTCGGTGGCAAACTGGCCGGTGAGGCAGTAGCGAATGTAATCCTTGGGCAGCAGGATATGCCGGCAGGCCTTGTAGACCTCCGGCAGATGCTTCCGCACCCACAGGATCTTCCCGGCGGTGAAGCCCGCCAGAGCGGGGTTCGCGGTGATGGCGATGAGTTTCTCCGCGCCCACAGTCTCGGTGATCTCGCGGCACTCCTCGCCGGTGCGGCCGTCGCACCACAGGATGCTGCGGTGCAGCACCTCTCCCCTCTCGTCCAACATCACCAGACCGTGCATCTGTCCGGAGATACCCACACCGGCAACATCGGCGGCGGCCACACCGCTTTTGTGCAGCACGGCCTGCACCGTCTCCCGCACAGCACGCCACCAGTCGGACGGCTCCTGCTCAGCCCAGCCGTTCTGGGGCTGGTAGAGGGGGTATTCCACCGTGTGGGCGGCCATGGCCGTACCATCACTGCGGAACAGCACCGTCTTGGTACCGGAGGTGCCCAGGTCGATACCCAGCAAATATTCCTTCATAGCCTTGCGCCTCCTTTAGGCAGGGCCGCCCTTCCGGGCGGCCCGCAATATGTCATTTCTCAGTGGAACAGCACCCGGTTGACCACAGATTCCAGATACTCCTGACGGCCGCTGGGCACATCGAAGCTCTTGAGGCCCTCGGCGTAATCCGCCAGAGACTCCAGGGTCATCTCGCCGTCCACGATCTTCTTGCCCACGCCGCTGTCATAGCTGCTGTAGCGCTCCTTGACGAACTGGTCCAGACGGCCATCCGCTTTTAGCTCCAGCGCCTTGCGGAGGCCCAGAGCGAAGGTGTCCATACCGGAGATATAGGCCAGCAGGATATCCTCGAAGGTGTTGGACTGACGGCGGGCCTTGGCGTCAAAGTTCAGGCCGCCGTTGGTAAAGCCGCCGGCGCGGAGGACCTCCATCATGCAGTAGGTGGCGCTGTACACGTTGGCGGGGAACTGGTCGGTATCCCATCCCAGCAGATAGTCGCCCTCGTTGGCGTCGATGGAACCGAAGCTGCCGTTGACGATAGCGGTACGCAGCTCATGCTCGAAGGTATGGCCCGCCAGGGTGGCGTGGTTGGCCTCGATGTTCATCTTGAAATCCGCCGTCAGGTCGTACTTCCGCAGGAAGTTCATGCAGGTAGCCACATCGAAGTCGTACTGGTGCTTGGTGGGTTCCTTCGGCTTGGGCTCCAGATAGAAATCGCCGGTAAAGCCGATCTTGCGGCCGTAGTCACGGGCCATACGCAGGAATCGGGCCATGTTGTCCAGCTCCAGCCCCATGTCGGTGTTCAGCAGGGTGTCATAGCCCTCGCGGCCGCCCCAGAATACATAGCCGGTGGCGCCCAGCTTCACCGCTGCGTCCAGGCAGGCCCGGACCTTGGCAGCGGCAGCGGCAAACACATCGGCGCAGCAGGAGGTGGCGGCACCGGCCATGAACTTCTTATCGCCGAAGTTGTTGGCGGTGACCCACAGGCACTTCTTGCCGGTCTTCTTCTGCAGCTCGTACAGATAATCCACCATCACGCGGAAGTTGGCGATGCTCTCGGCTAGGGTAGCGCCCTCCGGGGCGATGTCCACGTCATGGAAGCAGTAGTAGTCGATGTCCAGCTTTTCCATCAGCTCGAAGGCGAAGTCCGCTTTGGCGCGGAACTTGGCCATGGGGTCCGTCTGGCCCATGGACTTATCCATGGTACCGGAGCCGAACATATCCACGCCCTCGGCGTCGATGGTATGCCAATAGCTCAACGCGAACTTCAGATGCTCACGCATTTTCTTGCCGGCGATGACCTCGTCCGGGTCATACCAACGGAAGGTAAAGGGGTCGGTCCCCTTGGGATCGTAGACGACCTTACTCACATCAGCGTACTTTTTCATGTTATTACACCTCCGAAGTATGTTTCGTTTTTACGCGGGAACGGATCATGGGCACCACCAGCTGAATGATAACGGCCACCAGCAAAATCGAGCCCTTGATGGTATCGTTGATCAGGGCGTCCACCTGCAGGGAGGCGATGATCTTGTCGATGATGGTATAGCTCATGGCGCCGAACAGAACGCCCAGCAGCTTGCCCTTGCCGCCGCTCATGCTGATACCGCCGATGACCACCGCGGCGATGGCGTACATCTCGTTGCTCTTACCCAGGGTGGCCGGGTCGACGGAGCCGTTCATAGCCAGCCACAGGAAAGCGCTCAGGCCGGTGAGTATGCCGGTGATGACATAGACCGCCACACGGGTACGGTTGACGTTGATACCGGCCAGGGCGGCGGCGCGTTCATTGCTGCCCAGGGCATAGACGGTCTTGCCGAACTTGGTGCAGGTAGATATGAACACCATGATGACCGTGACCACCAGCAGCACGATGCCCACCACGGGAACGGTGGCGATCTTCAGTTGGCCGAAGCCGTAGAAGCTGGCATAGTGGTCCAGCGTGCCGGTCATGTTGAAGATGGAGGACCCGGTAGTCCGCAGGTAGTACTGTGCCACCGAACGGAAGATCAGCATTGTGGCCAGCGTCACGATGAACGCGGGCATTTTCACCAGGCCGATGAGCACACCGTTGAACAGGCCGCACAAGCCGCCGGCCACCAGGGCGAACAGCAATGTGAGGAACACGCTGTCCGTGGCATTGAACACCACCACGGAGAAGCTGCCCACCAGCGCCAGCATGGAGCCCACGGACAGGTCGATGCCGCCGGTGATGATGACCAGGCCCATGCCGAAGGCCATGATGCCCACCACGGCGGAGTGCCGCAGGATGTTCATCACGCCACTCCAGGTGGTCGCGCCGTGGTTAATAAACAGATAGGCGATGAAGATCGCCAGTGCGATGAGGATAAAGCTGTAATTATTGATCCAGGCGGCAATGCCCTTCTTGTTCAGCCCCGGTTTTTTGGCCTGGGCCTTCAGTTCCGTGTTCTGACTCATACGTTTACCTCTCCCTCCGTTGCGTGTATCACATTGGTCGCATACAGCATGACTCTCTCCTCCGTGATCTCCTCACGGGGCAGAATGGTCTGGATATGCCCGTGGTAGAACACCACACAGCGATCCGCGATCTTCTGTATCTCCGGTATCTCCAGGGTGTTGACCAAGATGGTCTTGCCCTTCTCGGCCAGCTCCAGGATCAGCTTGTAGATCTCTGCCTTGGCGCCCACGTCGATACCCTGGGTGGGGTTATCCATGATAAGGATATCCGCCTCGGTGGTGAGCCACCGGCCCAGGATCACCTTCTGCTGGTTGCCGCCGGACAGTGACAGGATCAGGTCGTCATGGCTGTTGGCCTTTATGTTCAGCATATCCCGCATCCTGTTGTACTGCGCCACCTCTTTCCGCCCGCGGATCAGCTGGTGATTGGCAGAAAGCGTGTGCTCGGAGATGTAGTTGTTCTCCAGCAGCGTGAAATCCGGGATGACGGAGTTTTCCTTGCGGTTGGCGGGGATCATGCCGATCTTGTGGCGCATGGCGTTATGTATGCCGCCGTGGTGCAGCGGCTCTCCGTTGACATACACCGTGCCCGAGCTGATGGGAATCGCGCCGAAGATCGCCTGCATCATCTCGCTGACGCCGGCGCCCTTCAGGCCCGTCAGGCCGATGATCTCGCCCTTACGCACCTCCAGGTCCACGTTCTCGAACCCTTCACCGCTGAGGTGCTCCAGCTTCAGCGCCACATCACCCAGCTGGCGGGGCTGGTACACCGAAGCCTCGGAGTAGCTGCTGCCCACCATAAGACGGGTGACAGCCTCCGGCGTGGTGTCGGCAATATTGCCGGACTGAATAAAGCATCCATTCCGCAGAACCGTGTAGCGGTCCGCGATGGTAAATATCTCGTTCATTTTGTGGGAGATGAAGATGAAGGACTTGCCCTGCTCCTTCAATCGCCGCACGATACTGAACAGGTGCTCGATCTCCGCGTTGTTCAGCGCGGTGGTCGGCTCGTCCAGAATAAAGAGCTTCGCATTGGCGTGAAGTGCCTTTGCGATCTCCAGCAGCTGCTTTTTGCTGGTCTCCAGCTCGTCTACCAGGGCGTTGGGGTCGATATCCACGCCCAGGTCGCTCATCAGCTGGCGCGTCTGCTCCAGCATGGCCCGCTTATCCAGCGTGCCCAGCTTGGTCAGCAGTTCCTTGCGAAGAAAAATGTTCTCGTACACCTTCAGATCGTTAAACAGGTTCAACTCCTGGTGTACAAAGGCGATACCTGCCTGTTCTGTCCGCTTGACGGAAATGTCGTGCATTTGCTCTCCGTCAAACTCGATCTCGCCCTCATCCCGCTGATGCACACCCGCCAGGATGTTCATCAATGTGGACTTACCGGCGCCGTTCTCTCCCAGCAGCGCGTGTACTTCCCCGCGCTCCACGGAAAAATCAACGTGCGAAAGCACTTCCACACCGGAGAATGATTTGGTGATATTGGTCATTTTCAGCAATTCCATGCCGCACGCCTCTCTTTGCTGTTTGATAAGATCCCTTCTGCGAAGGGGGAGGTGCCCCGCGGGCGCCGAAGCGCCCGCGAAGCCCTCGGAAACGACTTTACTTACTTGGAGACAGCGTCACCGAAGCCCTGGAAGTCGTTGACGTTGGTAGCATCCACCACGGACACGGCGATGACGTGATCCTGGGTGACGGTACCGCCCTCGATGTGGGTGATCATGTCATCCACGGCAGCCTTGATCATCGCGGGATCGTAAGTAACGGAGAACAGATCGGCCAGCTTGGCGACCTCAGCGGTGTAATCCTTCTGATGGATGCCCTTCAGCACGGAATAGATCTCGTTCAGACCGGAGGAGGTGCCCAGATGCACACCGGCGTTCAGGAAGGCATCCTTCTTCTCGGCGTCGATCTCGGAGCTCTTCAGCGCCTCCAGGATGCCCATGGCGATCTCGTCGTCGTGGGTGAAGATCCACTTGGTGGCGGTGATGTCCTCAACAGTGCTGGCATCCAGCCAGTTGATGAACAGCTCCTTGCCCTTGCTGCGGCTCCAGCCGGTGTAGTCGGTGGACTGGATGGCAGCGATCTGCTCCTCGGTCCAGCCATTTTCCTTCAGCACGCTGAAGAAGCCGTCGTTACGCATGGTGGGAACGGAAGAGTTGTCACCGGGCATGATGAGGACCTTGTCGCCAGCCTTCATGCCGTCGGCGATGAAGCGCTTGGCGGTCTCGGCGCCGATGCCGTTGTTATCGCCCTTGACGCAGGCAACAGCAGTGGAAGCAGCGGAGTCGATGATACGGTCGAACATCACATAGGGGATGCCGCTGGTGGCCAGCTTGGCCATGGTGTTCTCCAGGGTGTTGTCCTGAGGCAGAATGACCACATAGTCAGCGGTCTTGTTCTCGATCAGGTCCTCCACCTGCTGGATCTGGTTGGCGGCGTCGGAAGAGGTGATGACGGTGGCGGCATACTTGCCGGCGTCATTCAGCTCCTGCGCCTTCTCCTGCGCATAGGTCATCACAGCGCCGGTCCAGCCGTGGTCGGCATTGGGGACCAGGATCGCGATGCGATTACCCGTGGCAGCATCGTTGTCCTTGTTGGCATCATCGTCCTTCTTCTCGCCGCAGGCGACAAGAGACAGGGCCATGACCAGCGCAAGGATCAGTGCCAGTACTTTCTTCATGGTTGTTTCCTCCTAAAAATTTTTTATAGATACGGACAAAGTCCGCCTATAACGTGTTCTTACAGCTCCACCCAGGCAGAGTCCTTGGCTGCGGAGTCGATGACCGCGTGAATGAACTTCACGCCGTTGAGGCCGTCGGTGACGGTGGGATAGTCGAAAGAGCCGTCGTTGGCCGTACCGCCCGCCTTCACCGCCAGAATGGCGCTGATGATGTTCTTGTAGATGTTGGCAAAGGCGACGATCAGTCCCTCGGGATGGCCGGAGGGGATACGGCTGTACGCGCCGGCCTTCTCGGTGATGTAGCCGGTGCCGCGGGACAGGATCTCCGTGGGCTTGCCCTTGGGGGTGTACTTCAGATAATCAGGATAGTGCTGCTCCCACTCCAGTGCGCCCTCGCTGCCGTAGATGCGGATGGTCAGGCCGTTGAGCTTGCCCGCCGCGATCTGAGAGCACCAGTAAGCGCCGTTGACGCCGTTTTCGTACTCGACGAGCATATTGGCGTTCAGGTCCAGCTCCTTGCCGTAACGGTTCACGGTGGCGGCCAGACGCTTGATGTTCAGGCCGGTCAGGTAGTGGACGGAGTTCTCGATGTGGGTGCCGATGTCGCCCACACAGTTGGAGATACCGGATACCGCCGGATCGGCGCGCCAGACGGACAGCTTAGTGGTGCCCTCGCCGGGGACGCCCAGCTCATCGATGAGCCACTCCTGGACATACTCCGCATTGACGGCGGCGATCTTGCCGATCTTGCCCTCGGCGATCATCTCGCGGGCCACCTTCATCATGGTGTAGCCGGAATAGGTATAGGTGACGCCGAAAACCAGGTTTTTCTCCTTGGCCAGGGCCACCAGCTCCTGCGCCTGTTCCACGGTAAAGCACAGAGGCTTTTCGCATACCACATGAATTCCGTGCTGCAGGAAGCACTTGGCCACGTCGTAGTGGGTGTTGTTCGGGGTCGTGATGCTGACGAAATCGATACCGTCGGGACGCCTGCTCTCCGCCTCGGCCATGGCCTCATAGCTGGGGTACACGCGGCTCATGTCCAGGGAGTAGGTCTCGCCGGTCTCACGGTTCTTCTCCGCATTGGTGGAGAAGCAGCCCGCCACCAGCTGTGCGCGGGGGTCAAAGGCGATGGCTTTGCGATGCACTTCGCCGATAAAGGCGTTCATGTGGCCACCGACCATGCCGTAACGGATCTGAATACCCATATTGTCCTCCTTGTCGCGTTTCAGTTGGCGATAGCGTCGTCAAACTTCACATCGGACTTCTTGAAGTCCACCTTCTTCACGAAAGCGGCCGCCTCGGTAGCGCCCTCGATACGGTCCATACCGCTGTCCTCCCATTCCACGGACAGAGGGCCGTCGTAACCGGCGGCGTTCAGCACGCGGATGATCTCCTCGAAGTTCACGTCACCATGACCCAGGGAGCGGAAGTTCCAGCCGCGGCGCAGGTCTCCGAAATCGATGTGGGAGCCCAGCAGACCGCTGCGGCCATCCAGAGTCACCGCCGCATCCTTCATATGGACGTGGTACACGCGGTCCATAAAGTCGCGCAGGAACAGATGGGGCGTCACGCCCTGCCACAGCAGGTGGCTGGGGTCGAAGTTCAGGCCGAACTCGGGGCGGTCGGCAAACTTCTTCAGCAGCTTCTCAGTGGAGTAGTAGTCGAAAGCGATCTCGCCGGGATGGACCTCCAGGGCGAACTTGATGCCGTTGGCCTTGAACTCATCCAGGATAGGGGACCACAGGCGCACGATCTCGTCGTAGCCGTTCTCGACCATCTCCTCGGTGGTCTGGGGGAAGGAATACAGCCACTTCCAGATGGGAGAGCCGGTGAAGCCCGTGACCACATAGCAGCCCAGCTTCTTGGCCACCACGGGGGCCTTCTTCATGGTGTCGATCGCCCAGGCGCGGATCTCCTCCGGCTTGTCGGCCAGCGCCGCGGGAGCAAAGTTGTTCAGCCGGGGATCGGGAGCGTCGCCCACACACTGGCCGATGATGTGGCAGGCCAGAGCCTTGCAGATCAGGTTGTTCTTCGCCAGGGTCTCCTTGATCCAGGCCACGTAGCTGTCATCGCTGTATGCACGATCAATGTCGATGCCATTGCCCCAGCAGGCGACCTCCAGGCCGTCATAGCCCATCTTGGACGCCAGCGCACACAGTTCATCGAAGGGCAGGTCCGCCCACTGGCAGGTGCAAAGAGTTACCGGTCTGTTTCCCATGATACATTCCTCCTGTTAAAAAGTTAAATCATCATCGGCCTGTGCCGATCGGATCACAAACTTACTGCGAGTGCCGCACACGCACACGGTTGTGGGTATACACCACGCCGGCGGCGGGCCGCCGTCCGGTGTGGATATAGTCGAACAGCACACGCACCGCCTCGTCCCCCTGGGCGAAGGGCTCCTGGGTCACAGTGGCGGCAATGCGCCCTTCCTCCATATACCGCAGCACGGCCTCCGTCCCGTCCACCGCCAGCACGCGGATATTCTTTCCGCTTTCCAGAATGGCCCGCATACCGCCGTCGATACCGGCGGCGGCAAAGCACACCAGGTCCGGCGTGTGGTCCACCAGATAGGCCCGCAGCACCTGACAGGAGACATCGTCGTCGTCCTGATTTTCCAGCACGGCGTCCACCGTGATCTCCGGCGTGCTCTCCAGTGCGGTCCGCAGACCGCGCACGCGGTCCATATGGCCGCGGACATTGGTGCTGCCGATAACAGCCGCCACGCGGCCCCGGCCATTGAGCATGAGCTGCACCAGATCTCCGGTGATCATACCGCTGTTGTAGTAGTCGCAGCCGACAAAGGCCACACGGTCGACATCGATATCGGTGTTGACTGTGACCACCGGTATGGGCAGTGACTGCAGGTACGCCGCAACCTCGGGCACATCCAGCGGCATGACCGCCAGCGCGTCCACGCCCTCAGCCACCAGCCGGCGCATGGCCTGCAGCTGCGTGGCGGCGTCGTAGCCCTTGATCTCGCGGATGGTAAGGGTGGTGCCGTAGCTGGAGAGTTTTCTGGCGCGGCTCTGTGCGCCGCGGAGCACCTCGTCAAAAAAGGGATTGCCGACGGAGGGGATGACCATGCCGATGTGGGTGCGCTGACGGGAGCGAATAAGCGCCTGGGCCAGCTGGTTGGGCTGGTAGCGCTCACGCTCGGCAATGTCCAATATACGCTTGGCCAGCTCGGGATTTACGTTGCCGCGGTCGTTGAGTACCCGGTCGACGGTGCCGCGGCTGGTGCCCGCTTTTTCAGCGATCTGCTTGATGGTCACGCGTCCGCTTCTCCTCTCCGAAATTTGTATCGCCCTTGGCGATGTGTCATTTGTGCTCGAGCACGAATTGACTGTGCTCGAGCACAGTTTCAAAATACCATCTCTTTTGTGATCTGTCAACGGAAAAGGGCCGGCGTGGCTCTATTTCTGTAGAGTTGCCTAAACACGGCGAAAAACTTTTGTTGTTTTTCCCAGTAGACATTTCGGAATTCCCTGTTACCCGCAACGCTTTGTGCCAAACATTCCAAACCAATAAGGTGGCTGCCAAACAGCAAAAGGGGCCACCATACAGCGGTCCCTTTTATACGGAAAAAGCCAAACGGCTCCCGGGCGCGCGCCCGGGAGCCGTTCGGTGCAAGGGGGAGGAAAAGGAGTAAAGGAAGAAAACAAGCTATTTGGTGCAGACCGGCAGGAACTGGCCGAAGCAGTCGGGCAGGACCTGACCGTCACGCATAGTGGTGCGGCCACGGAGGATGGTCTCGACCACCCGGCCCTGGAAGGACATACCGTCATAGGGAGACCATTTGGCTTTAGAGTACATCTTCTCCTGACGGAAGGTGTAGGCCGCGGACATATCCACAATGGCCAAGTCGGCATCGGCTCCGGGGCGAATAACGCCCTTGCGGGGATAGAGGCCGAAGGTACGGGCCGCATTGGCGGAGGTGATCGCCGCCACGCGGGGCAGCGTCAGCAGGCCGCGGTGGACAGCGGTGAGCAGCACAGGAGAAAGACCCTCGATACCGCTGATTCCGGCGGGGGCATCCCAGAAGGAACGGTGCTTTTCCTCGCAGGTGTGGGGCGCGTGATCGGAGCAGACCCAGTCCAGGGTACCATCCGCAAGGCCCTGCCAGACTGCCTGGCGATCTGCGGCGGTACGGATGAGAGGGTAAGTCTTCATCACCGCGCCGCAGCGGCGGGCGTCGCGGTCGGTGAAGGTCAGGTAATGGGTACAGGTCTCGGCGGTGACATCCACGCCGTCGGCCTTGGCGCGGCGGAGGTGCTCCACGCCGTCGCCTACACCCACATGGAGGACGTGCAAGGGCATGGAGAGCTCCTTGGCCATGTCGATGGCGGTGTCGATAATGGAGGTCTCGCAGCTGACGGGGCGGGTACGCAGCAATGCGGCGTAGTCCTGCGCGCCGGCGGCAAGGGCCTCCTGCGTCAGGGCCCGAACAATGGAGAAATTCTCCGCGTGGATGCCCAGGCGTTTTCCGGTGGCCTTCACGGCGCGGAACAGGCGATAGATCTGGCCGTCGTCCGGGGGCGGGAGGACGTTGTCCATGCCCTCACGGTAGTTGTAGATCAGGCTGTTGTCCCGGCGGTCCACCGCGTAGCCCCAGAAGAATTTGAAGGCCACGCAGCCGGCCTCCGCCAAAGCGGGCAGGCTGGCAAGATTGGCATCGCCCAAAGCCAGGCCCCAGACGCAGAAATCCGCATGGGCCTTGGGCTGGATGACCGAGACAAGATCGCGGAGAGACTCCGCCGAGTGGACGGTAGGGGTGCAGTTGGGCATTTCGAACACGGTGGTAATACCGGTGGCGGCAGCCGCCGCGGTGGAGGAACGGAAATCCTCCTTCTCGCCGGTGGCCAGACGGCCGTCGCGGGAGTGAACGTGGGTCTCGATCAGGCCGGGCAGGATATAGCGGCCAGAAGCGTCGGTGGCTTCACCGACGGTGCCGGGCAGGCGCTCGGACGTGACGGCGGCGACCCGGCCGTCACGAATGTAGATATCGGCACGCTGCATACCGTCATCGTTGACCACCGTGCCGTTGTAGATGACTCTGTCCCAGTCCATAAATGCCTCCTCCGATATGTATACTGTATACACTTAGTCTTCAAGAGAAGCCCCCATGACAGGTCACAGGGGTCTCGTGCAGGCGGTACATTCCGTCATACAGACGGTACATATCCGCTATGCAAATGGTACATATCCGTCATGCGGGCGATACATATCCGCCATGCAGATGGTACATATCCGTCATGCAGATGGGGTCTGTGCGTCAGTCCTCCTTGCCGTAGCGCTGGAGTGCGGCCTCGTGAACGTTAGCGGTATGGGCGGTGAGCACCCGACGGAGGCGATCCGCATCACGGGCCCGCAGGGACGCCACGATCTCCTCGTGCTCCGCCAACGCACGGCGGCGGCGTTCGTCATCGGACAGCACGCTCTCGCGGAAGCGGGCGTGCTCCGGGTTCTGAAACGACGTGGTGGCGCTGTAGCTTTCGATCTGGTCCAGGAGCTTGATGAGCAGGGGCATATTGCTGCTCTGGGTCAACAGGCCGTTGAATTCGTCCAGATGGCGGAAATACGCACCGACGTCATGCTTGTCCAGCGCCTCGGCGCAGCCGCGGTTGTCGGCCTCCATGGCGTCCAGCTGCGCGTCGGTGATGTTCCGCACCACAGCATCCACGCTGAGCAGCTGCAGGGCGGAACGGATGGTATAGACCTCGTCCACCTCGGCACGGGTCAGCCTGGGCCGGGCCACGGCGCCCTTACGGGGCTCGTAGACCACCAGCCCCTCACGCTCCAGCATACGGATGGCTTCGCGCACGGGGGTACGGCTGACGCGGAAAATATCGGCGTATTTTGTTTCAACAATGCGCTCATCCGGCGCGATATCGCCGTTGATGATGGCGTTTTTCAGCTGGGTATATATCGTCTCGCGCTGAGGGTTGGCGGGGTCCACCGGTGTGAAGGCTGTCATCTCTCTATGCCCCCTTCTTTTTGTACCGCAGCAGGCGGCTCTATACACACTATACCCGCTGCTGCGGGAAAAAGCAAGCAAAACCGGCAAATTCTGCCGATTTCCCCTCCCCTGCCGGGGCTTGGGCGCAGTACAGTCTCTCTTACATGTGTATGGGATACTGTATACAAAGTACATGGTAACATATCCCTTTCCCTTTTGCAAGGGGTTTTCAGACGCGTGGAAAAAAAGAAAGCCCTTTCGGGCTTTCTTTTTCGCTTAGTGACGCTTTTTAGCGGTCCACGCCATGCCGGTAACGGACAGGACAGCCGTCACGGCGTAGATACCCACGCCCGCATCGAAGGTCTGGGGGCTGCTGGTCTTGGTATCATCCTTGGTAGTCGTGGTGGTGGAGTTGTAATAGTAGCGCGGCGGAGTGGGCTGCTGTTCAGCAGGACGCACAGTATAAGTACCATCATTATTCTGATTAAGTTCGCTGCCATCCGCCGCAATCACTGTACCAGTGACACCACTCAGGCTGCCGTCTCCTGCGGTATCCTTCAGGGTCATCGTCTTGCCGCTGTCGATTTTCATAGACTTCTCGCCCTCAAAGACAACTTCCTTACCGTTGAGGTCGATAGTAACATTATTGCTTACAGTCATATCATCCGTAAACGTCTTGCTGCGCATCAGTTTGACAGTTCCGCCCTCACCAGCCGCGGTAATGGCAGCACTCAAATCAGCATACAGCTGTCCATGGAAAAGCTGATGGATATCCAAATGATCTCCTACGACAAGGTCAACCAACTGCGCCACGTACTGTTTTTGCAGGATAAGGCACACACGCTGGCGCTGATGCAGAAGCACGCCGCCATACTGCGGCCTAAGTTCCGGTGCGTGCTGCGCTGCCTGGAGCAGGAGATCGCGCCGCTGGGCATCGCCGCGTGGCAAAAGCCCACCGGAGGCTATTTCGTGTCTGTGAACACCCTGCCGGGACTGGCCAAACGAACGCTGGCGCTGTGCAAGGAGGCCGGCGTGACCATGACCGGCGCGGGCGCCACCTTCCCCTATGGCGTCGACCCGCAGGACAGCAACATCCGCATCGCGCCTTCCCTGCCGCCGGTGGAGGAGCTGGAGAAGGCCATGGAGGTATTCTGCGTATGCCTGCGGATGGCCGCGCTGGAACAGCTCCTGCAAGAGTAAACGCGAAAGGCACACCCCAATGGGGTGTGCTTTTCAGCTTTTGATCCGGCGCAGTACAGTTGTGCTGGGTGCGCTTTGCTATTAAATTCGCTTATACGCCATATATTAAATCGATGCTTTACTTATTATCTTGCTGCGCGTATAATGAACCGTCGTTTGAAAATAACACGGAATGGAGGCAGCGAACATGGCAAATTGCGCGATCGTAGGTATCAACTGGGGCGACGAGGGAAAGGGCCGCATGGTGGACTATCTGACAGGGCAGTATGATGTGGTGGTGCGGTATCAGGGCGGCGGCAACGCCGGGCACACCGTTATCAACGATATGGGCAAATTCGCTCTGCACCTGCTCCCCTCCGGCGTGTTCCGCCCCGGCGTGATGAATATTCTGGGCAACGGCGTGGCGCTGGACTGCGAAAACCTGGTGACGGAGATGGAAACGATCCGCGCGGCAGGCGTCAGCATCTCCCCGGAAAACCTGATGGTCAGCCACCGGGCCTCCCTGCTGCTACCGTGGCACCGGGAGTTGGACGCGCTGGAGGAGGCACGGCTGAAGGACAAGATGTACGGCTCCACCAAGCAGGGCATCGCGCCGTTCTACTCCGATAAGTACCAGAAAAAGACCATTCAGGCCGGTGAACTGCTGTATCCCGATCGCCTGATGGCGCACTTGCAGGACCTGCTGGAGTGGAAAAATCTCATATTGCAGAAGGTCTATGGCGCCAAGGGCTACACCCTGGCGGAGATGACCGCGTGGCTGGAGACGTATGCCGCGCAGGTCCGGCCCTATGTAGCGGACACCGGACGGTATCTGCGGCAGGCGCAGGCAGAGGGCAAGGCCATTCTGTTCGAGGGACAGCTTGGCGCGCTGCGCGACCTGGACTACGGTATCTATCCCTATACCACCTCCTCCAACACCATTGCCGCTTACGCGCCTATCGGCGCGGGGCTGCCCACGGCAAAGATCGACGAAGTGGTGGGCGTGGTAAAGGCATATTCTTCCTGCGTGGGCGAGGGGCCGTTCACCTGCGAGTGGTTCGGTGCCGACGCGGAAAAGCTGCGGGAGGCCGGCGCGGAGTATGGTGCCAAGACGGGCCGCCCCCGCCGGGTAGGCCCCATTGACCTGGTGGCCACACGCTATGGCGTGGAGGTACAGGGCGCGACGAATATCGCGCTGACCAAGCTGGATATCCTCAGCTACATGGACGAGGTCCCGGTCTGCGCCGCCTATGAGCTCGACGGCGAGATCACCCACGAATTCCCCTTCCCTGCCGTGCTGGAAAAAGCAAAGCCCGTTGTGGAATACCTGCCGGGCTGGGGCTGCGATATCTCCGGCGTACGTACATGGGCGGATATGCCCCAGGCGGCGCGGGACTATGTGGAGTATGTGGAGCAGGCCATCGGCTGCCATATCGGGTATGTCTCCGTGGGCGCCGAGCGAGAGAGCCTGATCATCCGATAAACAAGGAGGATCGTTATGTCTCACGATATGTACAGCTCCCCGCTGGCATCCCGCTATGCCTCGGACTATATGCTGCACCTGTTTTCCGACGACAGCCGCTATCAGACCTGGCGGCGGCTGTGGACGGCGCTGGCCCGCGCCCAGTGCCAGTTAGGTCTGCCCATCACCGAAGCGCAGGTCGCCGAGCTGGAGGCGCATATCACCGACATCGACTATGATGTAGCCGCCCAACGGGAGCGAGAGGTACGCCACGATGTGATGGCACACATATACGCCTACGGCAAGGCGGCGCCGTCGGCGGCGGGGGTCCTCCATCTGGGGGCCACCAGCTGCTATGTGACCGACAACGCCGACCTGATCCTGTACCGGGATGGCCTTGTCTATCTGCGCGCACAGCTGCTGACTGTGCTGAACAACCTGGCAGCCTTCGCGAAAAAATATGCCGACACGCCTGCCCTGGGCTATACACACTACCAGCCGGCACAGCCCGTGACCGTGGGCAAACGCGCTGTCCTGTGGATGCAGGACTTTCTCGCTGACGTGGAGGAGCTGGACCATGTACTGTCCGCACTGCGGTTCTTGGGCTGCCGGGGCACCACGGGCACAGAGGCCAGCTTCATGGACCTGTTTGACGGCAATGAGGCAAAGATCGACGAGATGAACCGCCGCATCGCGGCGGAGTTCGGCTTTTCCGCCTGCTTCCCGGTATGCGGACAGACCTATCCCCGGAAGACGGACAGCCGCATCCTCGGCTGTCTCAGCGGCATCGCCCAGAGCGCCTATCGCATGGCTAACGATATCCGCCTTCTGCAGCATGACCGGCAGTTGGAGGAACCCTTCGAGGCGGATCAGATCGGCTCGTCCGCCATGGCCTATAAGCGCAATCCCATGCGGTGTGAACGCATCTGCTCTCTCAGCCGCTATATGATAGCCGACGCTATGAACGCGCCTATGACCGCTTCCGTCCAGTGGCTGGAGCGAACGCTGGACGACTCTGCCAACCGGCGCATCGCCATGCCGGAGGGCTTTTTATGCATCGACGCAGTACTGCGGCTGTGCCAGAACGTGACGGCGGGTCTGCACGTCAACGAGGCGATCGTAGATCGCACCCTGCGGGAATATCTGCCGTTCCTGGCCACGGAGGACCTGATGATGGAGGCGGTGAAGCGGGGCGGCGACCGGCAGCAGCTGCACGAGGTCATTCGGAGACACTCTATGGCAGCAACAAAGCGCATGAAGGAAGGTCTGCCCTGCGACCTGCTGGACCGGCTGGCAGGCGATCCGGTCTTCGGACTGAGCCGGTCGGAGCTGGAGCAGCTGATGGAGCCGCGGCTGTATATCGGGCGGTGCCCGCAGCAGGTACGGAAATTTCTGGATGCCTGCACGCCGCTGCTTCGGCAGGCGCAGGCCGCTGACGGGGACATCCGGATATGAGCACAGAGAACACCGGGGCACGCTGAAAATTCATCGCGCGTGAAAAGGCCGAGAGCCGCTTATTCCCAGACCGGAATAAGCGGCTCTTTTGCAGTTATCCATTTGGACATTTGGAAGGCGGAAATACGGTACGGCTCATCCCTTGACGCCTCCCAGCGACACGCCCTCCACGATGTAACGGGAAAGGAGGAAATACATGATGAACACCACCACCGGCGTGGTGATGGCCGGGATGATCAGCGGCCAGTAGGTGTCGATCAGCTTCAGCTGTATCATAAACTTGTACGCCGTGCTGTGGGCAGACCGCCCTTACGAGGGCTTTGACACCAGCCGCGACGCCTTTATGGGCGTGTATGGCGCGCCGTCCATGCCCCAGGCGGTAAAAAACGGTGCCTGCACCGGCAGCGTGGCTCACGGCCTGTCTCTTATACACATCTCCGAGCCCACGA